>Ga0310345_10000043_pt1 | contig 325238 bp, 293 predicted proteins | sample HC15DNA20500_MG_FD_204667 | JGI IMG/M metagenome (GOLD analysis project Ga0310345, IMG submission 204667) | Marine microbial communities from station ALOHA, North Pacific Subtropical Gyre - HC15-DNA-20-500_MG | ecosystem: Environmental > Aquatic > Marine > Oceanic | place: Pacific Ocean... | reverse complement strand
ACGAAGAAGCGGCGGTTCTGCAGGTTGGGCAGAAAACGGCGCTTGGTCTTGTTGTTTGCGTGGGAAACGTTGTTGCCGACCATCGGCGCTTTCCCGGTCACTTGACAGACGCGTGCCATGAAGCACTCCTAAATCTTATTCGTGGACAATGTTCGCAACAGATCAACAAAAGGCGCGCGGGCCCGGACTGCAGCGGATTGGTACTTCAGCGAAACGAACATTATAGACCGGAAACGAGCGACGAATCAATGCCTTCCGACAGATTCGGAAGCGGGCCGTTGCATCGTGCTGCTTGCGTCACGTCATGGGCTGACGGATGGGCCGGTCATGTTCTGCCGTCGACCGGAGATCGACGGGGCCCACAATGTAACGGCCCCGGCGAGTGCTGTCCAGTCTCTTCCGGGATGTGTTTCCTCAAGGTTTTCCGAGTTGCCAGCGCGAGCAGCCCAACGGCCGATGGTCTAGTCGCATACAATGGCGGCTGTTGACCGGTTGACTCCCATGACTTTGCAATCTACTGCGGCCCAGGCCGAACGTGACGCCGCGCCTGCGCGCAAGACCGTCCAGGCAGACTCCTTCCTGACGCTTCATTACAGCATTGCCCTCGAGAACGGCACCGAAGTGGTGAGCACGTTCGAGGAAAAGCCCGCCACGCTGCTGCTTGGCCAGGGTCAGCTCGTTCCGACGCTGGAACAGGCGCTGCTGGGGATGGCCGAAGGCGAGCGCACCCTCTATCGCCTGGCTCCCGAACAGGCGTTCGGCCCGCGCAATCCCGAACTGCTGCAATGGGTCTCGCTGGCCACGCTGCGCGAGAACAGCTCGTTCGAGGAAGACTACGCGCCGGGCGACCTTGTCGAATTCAACGCGCCTGGCGGCGGCAAGTACGCCGGCGTGCTCAAGGAGTACGGCGAGACCGCCGCGCTTTTCGATTTCAACCACCCGCTGGCCGGACAGGCAATTCTGTTCGACGTCCAGCTGATCGGAATTCTCTGATGTCTGCCGTTGTAACGGAACGCAGCATGACCGAAACCACTGTCCCTGCCGATGCCGAGATCCTGATGGCGCAGCCGCGCGGCTTCTGCGCGGGCGTCGATCGTGCGATCGAAATCGTCGAACGCGCGCTGTCGCGGTTCGGCGCTCCTATCTATGTGCGCCACGAGATCGTCCACAACGCCTACGTGGTGGCCGACCTACGCAAGAAAGGCGCGATCTTCGTCGACGAGCTCGACGAAGTGCCGCAGGGCTCGACGGTTATCTTCAGCGCCCATGGCGTATCGAAGGAAGTGCGCGCCGACGCCACAGCGCGAGGTCTGACCGTTTTCGATGCCACCTGCCCGCTGGTGACCAAGGTGCACGTGGAAGTCGGCAAGATGCGCGGCGAGGGTTGCGAGATCATCATGATCGGCCACCGGGGCCACCCCGAAGTGGAAGGCACCATGGGCCAATCCGAACACGGGATGCTGCTGGTGGAATCGGTGGACGACGTGAATCGTCTGGTCGTTGCCGATCCGCAACAACTGGCCTACGTCACGCAGACCACGCTGTCGGTGGACGAGACCGCCGAGATCGTGGCCGCGCTCAAGGTCCGCTTCCCGCAGATCCGCGAGCCGAAGAAGCAGGACATCTGCTACGCGACGCAGAACCGCCAGGACGCCGTGAAGTTCATGGTGCCGCAGGTGGAAGTGGTGATCGTGGTGGGCAGCCCGAACAGCTCGAACTCGAACCGCCTGCGCGAACTGGCCGACCGTCTGGGCGTGCCGGCGTACATGGTGGACGATCCGGAACAGCTCAAGCCGGAATGGGTGACTGGCAAGCGCCGCATTGGCCTGACAGCCGGCGCCTCGGCGCCCGAGGCGCTCGCCCAGGCAATCGTCGAGCGTCTGCGGACCTTCGGCGTCAAGAGCGTGCGTGCGCTCGAGGGCGTGGAAGAGAACATGTCGTTCCCGCTGCCGCGCGGCCTGGCCAGCGTGTCGGTCCAGTCCTGATCCTGAAGCCCTGAGTTCCCGAGGCCGGGCGCCCTGCCTGCCTCGTCCCTGCCGGACACCTCACGCGCACGCGTGACCGTGTCCGCGCCGAAATCCCTCCCCAGCAATCCGCACCGCCTTTCTCCCGCCCATGATTGGTGCTTGGGTGTCATTCCGCACGTTCGTTGCCGCCGCGCATTTGTTCCTCGTCCAATACTTCTGTAATAGCCGTTTCTTTATTAATACGTTTCTCGCGTGTCTATACACGCAGACAATACAGGGTAATCCCCGATGCTGGGGTTTTCCCTATTTTGGGGCGGCGACATATTCTGCACATTAGAGAGGCAATCTTGCATTTGAAATGAAATGCCTAATTAATAGTTGGTGATTATAGGTGGCTCCGGCAATGCTTATACGGTGGTGCCGCTTGGTTGGGCAGGGGCTGGGCACGATTCTTGTAAGGGTATGTGACGGGTCTGCCAACTGAGCGGAGATTGCCCCATTTTGTGCATTGGGGAAATTCCCTAGCTCATTTGGCGGGTAAAAGGTTCAGGTTGTTGCGTCGCGTATTGCATCTACAAAGAAAGGGGATACAATTCGCGCGTTTCAAATTGAAACTAAACAAAGGCGGTTCGGGGAATACGTCCGGGAGGCGTGTTTTATTCCCTGTTTTTGTGAATCCTAGGAGATCACTCATGCAATTCACGTTTGCCAAGATTCTGCCGATCGCGGCCGCTGTGGCGCTGGTCGCTGCATGTGGCAAGAAAGAAGAAAAGCCGGTTGAATCGGCCGCACCGGCACCCGCTGCCACGGCGGCAGCCGACACGAGTGGCGGCGAGACCATCGTCAAGATCGGTCACGCGGCGCCCCTGACCGGCGGCATTGCCCACCTTGGCAAGGACAACGAGAACGGCGCCCGCCTGGCCGTGGAAGAGGTCAACAAGGATGGCCTGACCATCAACGGCAAGAAGATCAAGCTGGAACTGGTTGGCGAAGACGACGCGGCCGATCCGAAGACCGGTACCGCCGTGGCCCAGAAGCTGGTGGACGCCAAGGTCGTGGCCGTGGTGGGCCACCTGAACTCGGGCGTGTCGATCCCGGCTTCGAAGATCTACAGCGATGCCGGCATCGTCCAGATCTCGCCGTCGTCGACCAACCCCGACTACACCAAGCAGGGCTTCAAGACCACCTATCGCGTGGTGGCGACGGATGCCCAGCAAGGTCCGGCACTGGCCAACTACGCTGCCAAGACCCTGCACGCCAAGACCGTGGCCATCGTTGACGATGCCACCGCCTACGGCAAGGGCCTGGCCGATGAGTTCGAGAAGACCTCGAAGGCCGATGGTGTGAACGTGGTGGCACGTGAAGCCACCAACGACAAGGCCACCGACTTCAAGGCCATTCTGACCAAGATCAAGGGCAAGAAGCCCGACGTGATCATGTACGGTGGCATGGACGCCACCGGCGGTCCGTTCGCCAAGCAGGCCAAGGAACTCGGCATCACGGCGAAGATCGTTGGCGGCGATGGTGTCTGTACCGACAAGGTGGCCGAACTGGCTGGCGACGCCGTGGACAACCTCATCTGCTCGGAAGCCGGTCTGGCACTGTCCAAGATGGAGAAGGGCGCCGACTTCGAGAAGCGCTACCAGGCACGTTTCAACTCGCCTGTGCAGATCTACGCGCCGTTCACCTATGACGCCGTCATGGTGATCGTCGACGCGATGAAGCGCGCCAATTCGACCGACGCGGCGGCCATCCTGGCCGAGATGCCGAAGACGAACTACAAGGGCGTGATCGGCAACATCGCCTTCGACGAGAAGGGCGATATGAAGGAGGGCACCATCACCCTGTACGACTACAAGGACAAGAAGAAGTCCGTCCTCGACGTCGTGAAGATGTAATCAGGGCTTACCAGCCCAGACGAACGGCACCGTGAGCACTTTTACGGTGCCGTTCTTTTTAGTCTCGCCAACGTGTTGACAGCATCCTTACCAAGGGTGGAACAGGGCGGGAGGCACACCAGCAGAGCAACACCCACACCTGACCTATCCAACATTACCGTCCCATCCGAGGCATCCACACCATGCCGGCCGGATCGGGGCTGAAGCAGGAGTTTTCATGGATATCTTTATCCAGCAGATCGTGAACGGTCTTGTGCTCGGCAGCATCTACGCGCTGATCGCACTGGGCTACACCATGGTCTACGGCATTCTGGGCATCATCAACTTCGCGCACGGCGATGTGCTGATGATTGGCGCGCTGACCGCTTTGTCGGCAATCATGGGGCTGCAAAAGTTCGCCCCCGGCCTGCCCGAATGGCTGACGCTGGTGATCGCCACGCTGATCGCCATGCCCGTCTGTGCAGTTCTGGCCTATACCATCGAACGCGTGGCCTACCGGCCGTTGCGCAACGCGCCACGATTGGCCCCGCTTATTACCGCGATCGGCGTCTCGATCATTCTCCAGACCATGGGGATGCTGATCTGGTCGCGTAACCCGCTGACGTTCCCGCAACTGCTGCCGTCGAGCCCGATCGACATCGGCTCCACCGGCGCCACGATCACCGGCAAGGAAATCGTCATCATCGGCCTGGCCGTGATGGTGATGGCGGGCCTGCTGGCCCTGGTGAACCGTACCAAGCTCGGCCGCGCCATGCGCGCCACCGCCGAGAACCAGAAGGTGGCGGGCCTGATGGGCGTCAACCCCAACTTCGTGATTTCCGCCACGTTCATGATCGGTGCGGCGCTTGCGGCGCTGGCCGGCGTCATGATGGCCACCAACTACGGCAATGCCCATTTCTACATGGGCTTCATCCCGGGCCTGAAGGCGTTCACCGCCGCGGTGCTCGGCGGCATCGGCAACCTGGCTGGCGCAATGGTCGGGGGCATGCTGCTGGGCCTGATCGAAGCGCTTGGCGCGGGCTACATCGGCGACCTGACCAACGGTGTGTTCGGCTCGAACTACCAGGACGTGTTCGCCTTCATCGTGCTGATCATCGTGCTCGTGTTCCGTCCGTCCGGCATCATGGGCGAACGTGTGGCTGACCGCGCCTGAGGGGAGAGAATCCATGAATACTCCGATTCCATCCACGGCCGTGGCGGCGCCGTCGCGCGTGCCGGCCAAGACGCTGGCCGCGCTGGTCGGCTTCCTGGTGGTCGCGCTCTGCGCGCCGTTCTTCGTCCAGACCTTTGGCGGCAATTACTGGGTGCGCGTGCTCGACTTCGCGCTGCTCTACATCATGCTGGCGCTGGGCCTGAACATCGTGGTCGGCTTTGCCGGTCTGCTTGATCTGGGCTACATCGCGTTCTACGCGGTAGGCGCCTACATGATGGCGTTGCTCGGCTCGCCTCACCTGTCCAATCAGTTCGAGTGGATCCACCAGCTGTTCCCTAACGGACTGCACCTGTCGATGTGGTTCGTCCTGCCAATCGCGGTGGTGGTGGCGGCCACGTTCGGCGTGCTGCTGGGTGCGCCAACGCTGAAGCTACGCGGGGATTACCTGGCCATCGTGACACTGGGCTTCGGCGAGATCGTCCGCATCTTCATGAACAACCTGGACCGTCCGGTGAACATCACCAACGGCCCCAAGGGCATCACGGCAGTGGACCCGGTCCACATCTTCGGTTTCGACTTCTCGAAGTCGCACGAGATCTTCGGGCTCAAGTTCACACCGGTGTTCATGTACTACTACCTGCTGGTGGCGCTGGTCATTGTCATCGTCTTTATCTGCCTGCGATTGCAGAACTCGCGTATCGGCCGTGCCTTCGTGGCCATCCGCGAAGACGAAATCGCCGCCAAGGCGATGGGTATCAACACGCGCAACATCAAGCTGCTGGCCTTTGCCATGGGTGCCTCGTTTGGCGGTGCATCGGGTGCGACTTTCGGCGCATTCCAGGGCTTCGTCTCGCCGGAATCGTTCACGTTGTGGGAATCGATCTACGTCCTGGCGATTGTGGTGCTGGGCGGCATGGGCCACATCCCGGGCGTGATCCTGGGCGGCATCCTTCTGGTGGGCTTCCAGGAGCTGTTGCGTGCCGTGGCGGAACCGATCCAGACCGGTATCTTCGGCCAGGTCATTGTCGATGCCGAAGTGCTGCGCCAGTTGTTGTTCGGTCTGGCCCTGGTGGGCGTGATGCTGTATCGCCCGGCCGGCCTGTGGCCATCGCCACGCAAGGAAGACCGCCCAGTTGTGCGTCGTGCCGGCAGTGTCGGTCGTTTCTGAACAGGGGGACAACATGAGCAATTCCGATTTCCTCCTGTCCGTACAGGGGGTCAACAAACGTTTTGGTGGCCTGCAGGCACTGTCCGATGTGGGCCTGCAGATCAATCCGGGTGAGATCTATGGGCTTATCGGCCCGAACGGCGCCGGCAAGACCACGTTCTTCAATGTGATCACGGGCCTGTACACGCCGGACTCCGGCGAGTTCGTGCTGGGCGGCAAGCCGTACCAGCCGACTGCCGTGCACGAAGTGGCCAAGGCTGGCATCGCGCGCACGTTCCAGAACATCCGACTGTTCGGCGACATGACCGCGCTGGAAAACGTGATGGTGGGCCGGCACGTGCGCACCAAGGCAGGCCTGTTCGGCGCCATCTTCCGTCCGCCTGCGGTGCGTCAGGAAGAAGAGGCCGTTGAAGACATGGCCCACGATCTGCTCGAGTACGTTGGCATCGGCAAGTACGCCAACTTCACGTCGCGCAACCTGTCGTACGGCCACCAGCGTCGTCTGGAGATCGCCCGCGCGCTGGCCACCGAGCCGAAGCTTCTGGCGCTGGATGAACCCGCCGCCGGCATGAACGCCACCGAGAAGGTGGAGTTGCGTGGCCTGCTGGAGAAGATCAAGAACGATGGCAAGACCATCCTGTTGATCGAACACGACGTCAAGCTTGTGATGGGCTTGTGCAACCGCCTCACCGTGCTGGACTACGGCAAGGTCATCGCGCAGGGCCTGCCGCACGAAGTGCAGAACAATCCTGCCGTGATCGAGGCTTACCTCGGCGCAGCGGCGCACTAAGGCGGGAGAGACGCAAATGACACAGACGATCCTGAAGATCTCGGGCCTGAAGGTGGCCTACGGCGGCATCCAGGCCGTCAAGGGCGTGGACCTGGATATTAAAGACGGCGAACTCGTGACGCTGATCGGCGCCAACGGCGCCGGCAAGACCACCACCATGAAGGCCATCACCGGCCTGCAGGGCTGGGCCGGCGGCGACGTGGAGTACATGGGCAAGTCGATCAAGGGCGTGCCCAGCTATGCGCTGCTCAAGCAAGGGCTGGCGATGGTGCCGGAAGGCCGCGGCGTGTTCGCGCGCATGACGATCACCGAGAACCTGCAGATGGGTGCGTACACGCGCAACGACGAGGCCGGCATCAAGGCCGACATCGACCGTATGTTCGAAACGTTCCCGCGCCTGAAGGAGCGTGCCAACCAGCTTGCCGGCACGATGTCTGGCGGCGAGCAGCAGATGCTGGCCATGGCCCGCGCGCTGATGAGCCAGCCGAAGCTGTTGTTGCTGGATGAGCCGTCGATGGGTCTCTCGCCGATCATGGTCGAGAAGATCTTTGAGGTGGTACGCACGGTGTCGTCGCAGGGCGTGACCGTTCTGCTGGTCGAGCAGAACGCGCGCCTGGCGCTGCAGGCGGCCCATCGCGGCTACGTAATGGAGTCTGGCCTGATCACGATGAGCGGCGACGCAAAGCAGATGCTCGACGATCCGAAGGTGCGGGCCGCGTATCTGGGGGAGTAAAAGGCCAGTGGTGCTCCTGTCTCCTGCTTGCGGGAGAGGGGAGCAGACACCCGGTGCTTCAAACAAAAAATGCCTCGCGAAAGCGAGGCATTTTTCATTGCATGGCGTGAAGTCAGGCCAACTTCTTCAGCAACTCGCGCAGCATGCCGATCATCTGGTCGATCTCTTCGCGGGTCACGTTCAGCGCGGGCATGAAGCGCAGCAGGTTCGGGCGCGGCGCGTTCAGCAGCAGGCCCACCGGCGACATTTCGCGTGCTTCTTCCACGAGTTGCGGGCCGATGTCCTTGCCCAGCACCAGCGCGCGCAGCAGGCCCTCACCACGTTCGCCACCCAGGCCAAACTCCTTCGTCAGCACCAGCAGTTGCTCGCGCAGGTATTCGCCCTTGGCCTTCACGTCGTCCAGGAAGCCCGGCGCGGTCAGTTGTTCCATGACCGAGCTGCCCACGGCTGTCATCAGCGGGTTGCCGTTGTACGTGCCGCCCTGGTCGCCGGCTTCGAAGCTGGCGACATCGGCCTTGCACAGCAGCGCGGACAGCGGCACGCCGCCGCCAATGCCCTTGCCGAGCGTCATGATGTCCGGCTCCACACCCGACAGCTCATACGCGAACAGCGTGCCGCAGCGGCCGCAGCCGGTCTGCACTTCATCGACGATGAACAGCAGCTTGTGCTTGTCGGCCAGCGCGCGCATGCCCTGCATGAATTCGCGCGTGGCGGGAATCACGCCGCCTTCGCCCTGCACCGGCTCGAGCATGATGCCAACGGTCTTGTCGGTGATCAGCTTTTCCACCGAAGCCAGGTCGTTCAGCTCGGCCTTCGGGAAGCCCGGCACCTGCGGCGCGAAGATCGTGTCCCAGCCGGCCTTGCCCGACGCGCTCATGGTCGCCAACGTGCGGCCATGGAAGCTGTGGTCCATCGTGATGATCTCGTACGCGCCGTTCTTGTGCTTGCGGCCCCACTTGCGTGCGAGCTTGATCGCGCCTTCGTTGGCTTCCGCGCCGCTGTTGGCGAAGAAGACCTTGTCGAAGCAGCTGTTATCGGTGAGCTGCTGCGCCAGCTTCAGCATCGGCTCGTTGTAGAACGCCGGGCTCGGGTTGAGCAGCTTGCGCGCCTGCTTTTCCAGCGCCTGGATCATGCCTTCGTTCGAATGGCCCAGTGCGTTGACCGCCCAACCCTGCACGAAATCGAGATAGCGCTTGCCGTTATGGTCCGTCAGCCAAGAGCCCTTGCCTTCGGTGAAAACCAGTTCGGGCCGGTTGGTGATGTACATCAGGGATTGGACGGGAAACTCAGCAAATGCCATGGCGGACTCCTGGGGTCGGCATGAAACTAAAAGTCGAAAAAAGCAAAAAGCCACGGGGATTGCCCGTGGCTTGTTGACCTGAACAGACGCTGTTGACGGTCAGCCGCGCGGCACCCCGAATGGGAGCAACGTACGAGCGCGGCGTCGGATGAAGTTGGCGGTGTTCATGGCGGCCAATATAAGACGCATGGGCCCGGGTGTCAAAGCGAAATTTGGCAGGCCCGGGTGCCATTGTTGTGTCAGCGGAACGGCGAGTGGCGTTCTGGGGGCAATACCCTCAGGCCGCGCCACCCTTGTGCAGGTCTGCTTCTGACGTGAACGAGTCGGCGAAGAACGCGTCCTCGTGCAGCTTGCATTGCGCCGAGAAGTCGCCGCGCGCGGCGTTCACCATCACGGGCGCGCCGCAGGCGTAGACCTCGTGGCCGGACAGGTCCGGATGGTCGGCCATCACCGCCTGGTGAACGAAGCCGGTGCGGCCGGTCCAGTTGTCGTCAGCCTGCGCGTCGGATACCACCGGCACGTACTTGAAGTTCGGGAGGTCGCGCGCCCACTGTTCGCACAGCGCGTGCATGTACAGGTCGCGCGGACGGCGTCCGCCCCAGTACAGCGTCATCGGACGGGTGATGCCCGTGTACGCGGCATGTTCGACAATCGCCTTGATCGGGGCGAAGCCGGTGCCGGAGGCCAGCAGGATGATCGGCTTGTCCGATTCCTCGCGCAGGAAGAAGCTGCCGAGCGGGCCTTCGAAGCGCAGGATGTCGCGCTCCTTCATGGCCGGCGCGCCTTCCTTGGCGCCGAATACGTAGTCGGTGAACGCGCCGCCAGGCATGTGGCGGATATGCAGTTCGATCGGGCCTTCCTCGTGCGGCGGCGTGGCGATCGAGTAGCTGCGGCGCTTGCCGTCACGCAGCAGGAATTCCACGTACTGGCCGGCCAGGTACTGCATGCGCTCGGTGGCGGGCAGTTGCAGCTTGATGGCGATGACGTCGTCGGCCAGGCGCTCCACCGAGGCCACGCGGCAGGGGATCTTTTTGATCGGAATATCGCCGGCGCCATGCACCTCGCGGCATTCGATCGTAATGTCGGAAGTGGCGTTGGCGCAGCAGAACAGCGCGCGGCCTTCCGTTTTTTCCTGGGCGGTCAGAGCCGCGGCGGCGTGGTCGCCCTGGTGGATCGTGCCTTCGAGCACGCGGCCCTTGCAGGAGCCACACGCACCGTTCTTGCACCCGTAGGGCAAGCCAATGCTGTGGCGCAGGGCCGCGCCAAGGATGGTTTCATCGGTGGCCACTTCGAACTTGTGGCCGCTGGGCATTACGGTGACTTGATACGCCATAATCGGATCTATGAGCCAAATTCTGTCGCCGCGAACGGCATTGTCTTCCCCACGGGGCGCACGGCGCCTGGGTCGTCCGCGCCTGCTGATCGTCGGTTGCGGCGATGTCGGCACGCGCATCCTGCGCCTGCTGTCCGCGCGTATGCGCGTGTTCGCCGTCACTTCACAACCAGAACGCCGGGCCGAGCTTCGCGCAGCCGGCGCGGTGCCGCTGGTGGCGGACCTGGACCGGCCCGCCACGCTGGCGCGTCTGTCGCGGCTGGCGGAGCGGGTGATCGATCTGGCACCGCCGCCCGGGCAGGGCGAGGGCGATCCGCGCACGCAGGGTTTGCTAGGCGCGTTGCGCCGCACGGCGTGGCGTCGAGCACGCTTCCCCCGGCTCCCCACCGGCGCTGGCGAGGCCGCCATTCTACCCGAGCAAGGCTGGCACCGGGCGTTTCAGACAGCCCGCCGGCACCAGTCGCGCGGGGTGTTCGTCTACGCCAGCACGACAGGTGTCTACGGTGATCGCGGCGGCGCTCGCGTGCGGGAATTCGATGCGGTGCGCCCCCAGACCGCGCGTGCGCGCCGTCGGGTCGCCGCGGAGGCGGCGGTGCGGCGTTTCGGCCGCGACGCCGGCTGGCGTGCCGGTATCGTCCGGATTCCGGGCATTTATGCCGAGGATCGCCTGCCAATCGCGCGCCTGAACAAGCGCACGCCGGCGCTGGCGTCGCAGGATGACGTCTACACGAGCCACATCCATGCCGACGACCTGGCGCGCACGATGATCGCGGCGATGTGGCGTGGCCGCCCGCAGCGCGTGGTCCACGCCAGTGATGACACGGAATTGCGCATGGCCGACTACTTCGACCTCGTGGCGGATCGCAAGGGCCTGCCGCGTCCGCCGCGCATCACGCGGCAGCAGGCGCGCGAGATGATCGAGCCGACGTTGCTGAGCTTCATGAGCGAGTCGCGCCGGATCGACAATCGCCGGCTCAAGCGCGAACTGCGGCTGCGGCTGCGATACCCCACCGTCGCGTCGTTCTTCGACCGCTGACCCTATCTGCTCCCGCCATCTCGCGGTGGCACGCCGATTGCGTATGCCTTTGTCATCGCTTGTTGTATATACAGCAATGGTGCGGCGTGCCATCCCAGTGGATCCGGATGTGATCGGCAACGGTGCGCCGCAGCATCCCGGCGCACCGCTATCGCGCATGTTTATTGGTATTCCGGCAATCAGGTGCGTGCCTGATCTCAGGTAAACCCCGGGTTTGACTTGTATATACAGCGTTGCTAAATTGCCCGTCACGGCGGCAGCGCAGTCAGCGCCGCCCGATCCGGGAGACGGGTCCTGCCCCCACATCTGACGACCATTGGAGCCGACGCATGTCGCTGCAACGCCACGCAGTCACCGCCATTCTTGCCCTCGCGGCTTCCGCCGCCGCCACCGCCCATGCGGATAACACGCCGGTTGTGCTCGGCATGAGTGGATGGACCGGCTTCGCGCCGCTGACACTGGCCGACAAGGCCGGCATCTTCAAGAAGCATGGCGTTGACGTGGACATCAAGATGATTCCGCAGAAGGACCGCCACCTTGCGCTGGCGTCGGGCGCGATCCAGTGCGCGGCGACCACGGTGGAAACGCATGTGGCGTGGAATGCCAACGGGGTGCCGATCACGCAGATCGTGCAGCTCGACAAGTCCTATGGCGCGGACGGCCTGGCCGTGCGCAGCGACGTCAAGAGCTTCGCGGACCTGAAGGGCAAGACCATCGGCGTCGATGCGCCAGGCACCGCGCCGTATTTCGGCCTGGCCTGGATGCTCAAGAAAAACGGCATGACGCTGAAGGACGTCAAAGTGACCACGCTGTCGCCACAGGCTGCCGCTCAGGCATTCGTGGCCGGCCAGAACGACGGCGCAATGACGTACGAGCCGTACCTGTCGACGGTGCGCGCGAACCCGGACAAGGGCAAGATCCTGGCCACCACGCTCGACTACCCGATGGTGACCGATACGCTCGGCTGCGCGCCGAAGTGGCTCAAGGACAATCCCAAGGCCGCGCAGGCGCTGGTGGATAGCTATTTCGAAGCGCTCGAGATGATCCGCAAGGAGCCGGACAAGGCCAACGAGATCATGGGCGCGGCGGTCAAGCAGACCGGCGAGCAGTTCGCGAAATCCGCGGCGTACCTGCGTTGGCAGGACAAGGACGCCAACCGCAAGTTCTTCAGTGGTGAGCTGGCCAGCTTCAGCAAGGAAGCCGCCGGCGTGCTGATGGACATCGGCGTGATTCGCCAGGTGCCGGATGTGACGGCGATCTATGACGCACGCTTCCTCAAGTAAGACGGAGTCCCCGGCCATGTCGCAAGCCTCCACGCCAACCACCGCGGCCGCTGCCCGCGTGCCCGCGCCGATCGAGGCGCAGGGCGCGCCCGCGCGGCGCGCGCGCCATCCGTGGATGTCGCCGCTGGTGCCGGTATCGCCCCGCGCGCGCTGGCTGCTTGGCATGTCGTTCTTCGTCGCGTTCTTCGCGGTGTGGGCCGTCGCCACGCTGGGCGGCTTCGTGTCGCGCACGTTCCTGGCCGATCCGCTGACGATGGCGCATGAAGGCTGGATGCTCTTCACGCAGTACGGCTTCATCGGCGATATCGGCATGACCGTGTGGCGCGTGGTGGGCGGGTTCGTGCTGGCCGCGTTGCTGGCCGTGCCGCTCGGCATCTTCATGGGCGCGTACAAGGCAGCGGAAGCGTTCTTCGAACCGTTCGTCTCGTTCTGCCGCTACCTGCCGGCGTCGGCGTTTATTCCGCTGCTGATCCTGTGGGCAGGTATCGGCGAGACGCAGAAGCTGCTGGTGATCTTCATCGGCTCGTTTTTTCAGATCGTGCTGATGGTGGCGGTGACGGTGGGCGGCGCGCGCAAGGATCTGGTGGAAGCGGCCTACACGCTGGGCGCCACGCCGCGTGGCATCGTGCGGCGCGTGCTGATTCCGGGCGCCGCGCCCGATATCGCCGAGACGCTGCGTCTGGTGCTCGGCTGGGCCTGGACCTATGTGATCGTGGCTGAACTGATCGGCTCGTCGTCAGGCATCGGCCACATGATCACGGACAGCCAGGCACTGCTGAATACCGGACAGATCATCTTCGGCATCATCGTCATCGGCTGCATCGGGCTGGTGTCGGACCTCGTCTTCAAGCAGGCCAACCAGCGCCTGTTCCCGTGGAGTTCGATCAAATGAGCGCGCTGTCGATCCAGCAGGTCTCCCGCACGTTCGAGAATCCGCGCGGAGGCTCCACGCAGGCGCTGCTGCCCGTGGATTTCGAAGTACGCGACAACGATTTCGTGACGATCCTCGGCCCATCGGGCTGCGGCAAATCCACGTTGCTGCGCATCGTGGCAGGGCTTGATACGCCCAGCGGGGGTCGCGTGCTGCTCGATGGCCAGCCGGTGGCCGGCCCGGGCGCGGACCGTGGCATGGTGTTCCAGTCGTACACGCTGTTTCCATGGCTGACCATCGAGCAGAACGTGCGCTTCGGGCTGCGCGAGCGCGGCATGAGCGAGGCCGCGCAGAAGGAGCGCAGCGACTTCTTCATGGCGCGCGTGGGGCTGCGCGGCTTCGAGCATCACTATCCGAAGCAGCTCTCCGGCGGGATGCAGCAACGCACGGCAATTGCGCGGGCGCTGGCCAACGATCCGAAGATCCTGCTGCTCGACGAGCCGTTCGGCGCGCTCGACAACCAGACCCGTGTGCTGATGCAGGAACTGCTGCTGGGCATCTGGGAGTCCGCACGCAAGACGGTACTATTCGTCACGCACGATATCGACGAGGCCATCTTCATGGCCAACCGGGTGGCGGTGTTCTCCGCGCGGCCGGGTCGGATCAAGAGCGAAATCGCGGTGGACTTCCCCCATCCGCGCCACTACACGATCAAGACCTCTCCCGAGTTCTCCGCGCTGAAGGCACGGCTGACCGAGGAGATTCGCGCCGAAGCCATGGCCTCGGCCGAGCATTGAGACCATGAACCAGTCCGCCAGCCAGGCACCCACCCCGACCAACGCCACCGCACCTGCCGCGCTGTATCGGCAGGTCAAGGAGTACATCGCGCGCCAGATCCAGAGCGGCGTGTGGAAACCCGGTGACCGCGTGCCGTCCGAGCAGGAACTCGTGAACCGCTTCTCGGTATCGCGGATGACGGTCAATCGCGCGCTGCGCGAATTGTCGGAGCAGGGCAGGGTGGTGCGCGTGGCTGGTGTGGGGACGTTCGTGGCCGAGCAGAAGCCGCAGTCGACGCTGCTTTCCGTGGTCAACCTGCAGGACGAGATCCGTATGCGTGGGCATGACTACGCGTGCGACGTGATCCTGGTGGAGCGCGTCTCCGCGCCGATCGAGGTCGCCGCCGCACTGGAGTTGCACACGGGCGAGTCGGTGTACCACTCGGTTTGTGTGCATCGCGAGGACGGCGTGCCAGTTCAGCTCGAAGACCGCTACGTGAACCCGCGCGTGGCGCCAGATTTCATCAACCAGGATTTCAGCGGCACCAAGCCCGGCGAATACCTGTTGCGCAATGTGCCGTACGACCAGGTGGAGCATGTGGTCGATGCGATCTCCGCCACGCCCGAGCAGGCGGCGCAGCTTGAAATGCCGCCGACGCAGCCGTGTCTGCTGCTGACGCGCCGCACATGGACCAACGGCGTGCCGGTGACGTTCGTGCGTTGCCTGCACCCGGGCAACCGCTACCGGCTTGGCAGCCGCTTCCGTGCCGACGGCAATCCTGCCTTCGGCTGATATTTGCGCCTGAGGCCAGCAACAGCTGGTCATCGGGCTTATTTTTCGACTAACCTGTATAGACAGGCCCATACAAGGTCTTTATCCAAGACCGAAAAGCAAGCAGAGAATGACGATGACCCAAGATTCCCGACCGCTCCTGACGCTGAACCCCGGCCACGTGTCGCTGGACGACCTGCGCCGCATCCATCGTGGCGAAGTGCGACTGGCGATGGCGGAGTCGGCGTGGGCCGGCGTGCGTGCCGCGCAGGCCACCGTGCAGGACATCATCGACGCCGACGCGGTGGTCTATGGCATCAATACCGGCTTCGGCAAGCTTGCCCAGTCGCGCATCGCGCACGACAAGCTCGCCGAACTGCAACGCAATCTGGTGCTCTCGCACAGCGTGGGCACGGGCTCCGACCTGTCCGTCGATACCGTGCGGCTGATCCTGGCCATCAAGGCTGTCAGCCTCGCGCGTGGGCATTCGGGCGTGCGCCCCGAACTGATCGAAGCGCTGCTGGCGCTGGCCAACCACGGCGTGACGCCGTGCATCCCCGCCAAGGGCTCGGTCGGCGCATCGGGCGATCTGGCGCCGCTGGCCCATATGTCCTGCACGCTGATCGGCGTGGGCGATGTGTATGTCGACGGCCAGCGCGTGCCGGCTGCGCAGGGTCTGGTCCATGCGGGGCTCGCCGCCTTCACGCTGGGCCCGAAGGAAGGTCTGGCGCTGCTCAACGGCACGCAGGTTTCCACCGCTCTGGCCCTGGCCGGCCTGTTCGCCGCGGAGGACGCCTTCGCGGCCGGACTGGTGGCGGGCGCGCTGTCGCTCGAAGCGATCAAGGGATCGGTCAAGCCGTTCGATGCTCGCATTCACGCGGCACGCGGCCAGGCGGGCCAGATCGCCGTGGCCGGCGCGGCACGCGCGATGCTTGATGGCAGCGAGATCGTCGACTCGCACAAGATGTGCGGCCGGGTGCAGGACCCGTACTCGATCCGCTGCCAGCCGCAGGTGATGGGCGCGTGCCTGGACAACCTGACCCATGCCGCCCGCATCCTGCGCATCGAAGCCAACGCGGCATCCGACAATCCGCTGGTGTTCTCCGAACAGGGTGATGTGGTCTCCGGCGGCAACTTCCACGCGGAGCCGGTGGCCTTTGCCGCCGACATCATCGCACTGGCGATCGCCGAGATCGGCGCAATCTCGGAACGCCGCCTTGCGCTGCTGCTCGACACCGGCCTGTCGGGCCTGCCGCCGTTCCTGGTGCGCGATGGCGGCCTGAACTCCGGATTCATGATCGCGCAGGTCACGGCCGCGGCGTTGGCGTCCGAGAACAAGTCGCTGGCCCATCCGTCCAGCGTGGACAGCCTGCCCACCTCGGCCAACCAGGAGGACCATGTGTCGATGGCCACCTACGGCGCGCGCCGCCTGGGCGATATGGCGGCCAACACCGCCGTGATCGTCGGCATCGAGGCGATGGCCGCCGCGCAGGGTATCGAATTTCATCGACCGCTCAAGTCGTCGCCGCTGGTGGAGCAGGAACTGGCGCGTATCCGCGCGCGCGTGGCGTTCGTCGAAGCCGATCGCTATCTCGCGCCGGACATCGAGGCCATGAAGCAGTGGGTGGTTCAAGGCGATGCGGGCGCGGGCTGGCCTGACGCCGTGCGGGAGATCTTGCCGACGAACGTCGGCGCATGAGCTTCGTGAACCGCTAGTCCATTCTCCATTCTCCATTCGAGCAGCCTTCATCCATCCCGGGACCGACCATGAACGCCAACGAACACCAATTCACCCAGACGCTGCGTGGCCCGCGCGAGATCCGCGCGCCGCATGGCAGCCAGCTTCACTGCAAGAACTGGCTGATCGAAGCCGCCTATCGCATGATCCAGAACAACCTCGACCCCGACGTGGCGGAGCGCCCGCAGGATCTGGTGGTCTATGGCGGCATTGGCAAGGCCGCGCGCAACTGGGAGTGCTTCGACGCGATTCTCGACTGCCTGCGCCGCCTGGGCGAAGACGAGTCGCTGCTCGTGCAGTCGGGCAAGCCCGTCGGGGTATTCCGCACCCATGCCGATGCGCCGCGTGTGCTGATCGCCAACTCGAACCTGGTGCCGCACTGGGCAAACTGGGACAAGTTCAACGAACTCGATCGCGCCGGGCTGATGATGTACGGTCAGATGACTGCTGGCTCGTGGATCTACATCGGCACGCAGGGCATCGTGCAGGGCACGTTCGAGACCTTTGCCGAAGCAGGCAACCAGCACTACAACGGCGACCTGACCGGCAAGTGGATCCTGACCGCTGGCCTGGGCGGGATGGGTGGCGCGCAGCCGCTGGCCGGCGTGCTGGCCGGTGCTTGTGTGCTGGCGATCGAATGCCAGGAATCGCGCATCGATTTCCGTATCCGCACGCGCTATCTCGACAAGAAGGCCACCACGCTCGATGAAGCGCTGGCGATGATTGCCGAGGCCACGAAAAATGGCCAGGCGATCTCGGTGGGGCTGCTCGGCAATGCCGCAGAGATCGTGCCGGAACTGGTGCGTCGCGCGCAGGCCGGCGGTATGCGACCGGACATCGTCACCGACCAGACTTCCGCCCATGATCTCGTCAATGGCTACCTGCCAGAGGGCTGGACCGTGGCGCAATGGGAGGACCTGCGCCAGCGCGATCCAAAGGCCGTGGAAGCGGCCGCGCGTACGTCGATCGTCAAGCATGTGGAGGCGATGCTCGCGTTCCAGCAGATGGGCGTGCCCACGCTCGACTACGGCAACAACATCCGTCAGGTGGCGTTCGACGAAGGCGTGAAGAACGCCTTCGATTTCCCCGGCTTCGTGCCCGCGTATATCCGTCCGCTGTTTTGCCGCGGCAAGGGGCCGTTCCGCTGGGTGGCGCTCTCCGGCGACCCCGAGGATATCTACAAGACCGACGCCAAGATGAAGGAACTGTTCCCGGAGGACAAGCACCTGCACCGCTGGCTCGACATGGCGCGCGACCGCATCGCGTTCCAGGGCTTGCCCGCGCGCATCTGCTGGGTTGGTCTCGACGAGCGCCATCGCGCGGGCCTGGCCTTCAATGAAATGGTGAAGTCTGGCGAACTGAAGGCGCCCGTCGTGATCGGCCGCGATCACCTCGACTGCGGCTCGGTGGCATCACCGAACCGCGAGACCGAGGCGATGCGTGACGGCTCCGACGCCGTGTCTGATTGGCCACTGCTCAACGCGCTGCTGAACACGGCTGGCGGCGCCACGTGGGTCAGCCTGCATCACGGCGGCGGTGTTGGCATGGGCTTCTCGCAACATGCTGGCGTGGTGATCGTTTGCGATGGTACGGACGCCGCGGCCAGGCGCATCGAACGCGTGCTGTGGAACGATCCTGCCACCGGTGTGATGCGTCATGCCGATGCCGGCTACGAATCCGCCATCGAATGCGCGAAGGAAAAGGGACTGAATCTGCCGATGGTGAACCGTACATGAAGTTTGGACTCGACAGGATCGTGCCGACGCCGTGGAAGAACGGTGGCGGCACCACGCGCGAAATCGCCGTATGGCCGCCGGGCGCGGGCATGGATACGTTCGACTGGCGCATCAGCGTGGCCGATATCGCCATGGACGGGCCGTTCTCGGCGTTTCCGGGTATCGACCGACAGATCGTGCTGATCGACGGGGCTGGCGTGCATCTGCAGGCTCACGACGATTCGTTTTGCCACAAGCTCAGGCACCTCGGCGAGCCGTTCGCATTTTCCGGCGATAGCGCCGTCCACGCGACGCTGGTTGACGGCCCGACGCGCGACTTCAATGTCATGACGCGTCGCGGCGTTTGCCGCGCGGAGGTTCGACTGATGCGTCAGGCGTTCACCGCCGACCCCACCGACGCCACGGTGCTGATCCTGGTGCTGCGCGGCGCATGGGATTGTGGCGACGGCCAGCACATGACGGCTGGCGACGGCATCGTGATGGTGCCCGGAGCGCCGGCCGTCACGATGATTCACGATGAGATGTCCGCGCTGTGCCTACGCGTGGCCTTGCATAAGGAACCGGTCCGATGAAATTCAACGAAGCGCCGTCAGCCGACGGCGTCTGGCATCACTGCCATCTGCTGCCCGCCGCCGATCCGGCGCAGGCGATTCGTGATGGCGCCATCGTCGTCGAGCAGGGCCGCATCGCATGGCTCGGCGCATTCGCCGCGCTGCCCGACGTATATCGCCATTTGCCGCGGCACGACGCCAACGGCGCGTGGATCACGCCAGGACTGGTCGATTGCCATACCCATCTGGTCTATGGCGGGCAGCGTGCCGACGAGTTCGCGATGCGGCTGGCCGGCGCAAGCTACGAAGAGATTGCGCGCGCGGGAGGCGGCATTGTGTCCACGGTGCGCGCCACGCGCGAGGCGGACGAAGCCACGCTGTTCGCGCAGGCGTCCGCGCGGCTCGAGCCGCTGCTCGCGGAAGGCGTGACCGCGATCGAGATCAAGTCGGGCTATGGCCTGTCGCTGGAAGCTGAACGCAAGCAGTTGCGTGTGGCGCGCCAGCTTGGCGAGACCTATGGCGTCGCCGTCCATACGACGTTCCTTGGCGCTCATGCGCTGCCACCCGAGTACGCCGGCCGCGCCGACGCGTACATCGAGCTGGTCTGCGAGACGATACTGCCGGCGCTGGCTGCGGAAGGGCTTGTCGATGCGGTCGACGCGTTCTGTGAGGGCATTGGCTTCTCGATCGCGCAGACCACGCGCGTGTTCGAGGCCGCTGCGCGCCACGGCCTGCCGGTCAAGCTCCATGCCGAGCAACTGAGCAACCTGGGCGGCGCGGCGCTGGCAGCGCGCCACAAGGCGATTTCCGCCGATCACCTCGAGCACCTCGACGAGGCCGGTGTGGTGGCGATGGCCGAAGCGGGTACCGTGGCCGTGCTCCTGCCCGGGGCGTACTATTTCCTGCGTGATACGCAACTGCCGCCGCTGGCGCTGCTGCGCAAGCATGGCGTGCCGATGGCGATCTCGACCGATCACAATCCAGGTACGTCGCCCACCACCTCGCTGCTGCTGATGATGAACATGGGCTGCACGATATTCCGCATGACGGTGCCCGAGGTGCTGGCCGGTGTGACGACACACGCGGCGCGCGCGCTCGGCGCGGCCGACCGGCATGGCCTGCTGGCGGTGGATCGCGCCGCCGATTTCGTGCTGTGGCAGGTCGCGTCGCCGGCCGAGCTTGCGTACTGGTTCGGCCGCAATCCATGCGCCGCCGTCGTGCGGCGAGGGCGGGTATTCCGCAAGGGAGAAGGTTGGCAACGATGACCGCAGTGACAAGCTTGTTTGCGCCGCACGCGTTGTTGCCCGGCGGGTGGGCACGCAATGTACGGCTGCAATGGGACGCCCACGGGGTGCTTACGTCGGTCACGACGGATGTGGCACCTGCCCCCGGAGAATCGCAAGCGGCAGGCCCGGTATTGCCCGGGATGCCGAATCTCCATTCCCATGCGTTCCAGCGCGGATTCGCGGGGCTCACCGAGTACCGCAGTGTCAGCCAGACCGCTGACCCGGCTGGTGGCGATTCGTTCTGGAGCTGGCGGGCGCTGATGTACCGTTTCGCGCTGCGCTTGTCACCCGATGCGCTGGAGGCCATCGCGACCCAGCTCTACATCGAGATGCTGAGCGCGGGCTATACGAGCGTGTGCGAGTTTCACTACGTTCATCACGATGTCGATGGCAAGCCGTATGCCGATCCGGCGGAGATGTCGCTGCGGCTGTTGCGCGCGGCGCAGACGGCGGGCATAGGCATGACGCTGCTGCCGGTGCTGTATCAGACAGCGGGCTTCGGCGGAAAGCCTCCGCAGGATGACCAGCGACGCTTCCTCAACGATACCGATGCGATGCTGGCGCTGCTGGAAAAGCTCGCGCCCCACTGCGCGGCCTATGGGGCGCGACTCGGCCTCGCGCCGCATTCTCTGCGTGCCGTGCCGCCGCACAGCCTGGCCCAGGCCGTCGCGCACCTGCACGCGATGGACGCGACGGCGCCCGTGCACATCCACATCGCCGAACAGCAGAAAGAGGTGGATGAATGCCTGGCGACCACGGGCGTGCGTCCCGTGCAGTGGCTCCTCGATCACGCGCCGGTGGATGCGCGCTGGTGCCTGGTCCATGCCACGCACATGGACTGGGACGAACGCCGGCGCCTGGCGCACAGCGGCGCGGTGGCGGGCATCTGTCCGACCACCGAGGCGAACCTTGGCGATGGTGTGTTCGACGCGGCGCCGTACCTTGCGCAGAACGGCGCATGGGGCATCGGCTCGGACAGCCATGCCAGCGTGAGCGTGGCCGAGGAACTGCGCCTGTTCGAGTATGGGCAGCGCTTGGCCATGCAGCGGCGCAATGTGCTGGCATCGGCGCGGCATCCGCAGGTGGCGGATCTGCTCTGGCTCGATGCGGTGGCTGGCGGCGCGCGCGCGTCGGCGCGTCCGGTGGCCGGGCTGGCAGTGGGGCAGCGTGCTGACTTCGTCGTGCTGGATGGCAATCATCCGACGCTGGCTGGCCTGGACGGCGCACGCGCGTTGGCCACGCACGTGTTTGCCAGCCACGGACATGAGACACTAGCGGAAGTCCGCACCGGCGGCATGTGCCGCGTGCAGCATGGCGTGCATCCGCAACAGGCGGACGCGGGCCGGTTGTTCGCCGAGACGCGTGCTCGCCTGCTGGCCGACTGAGCCAGGCCGACCGAGCCTGGACTGCAATCCCGAAGCCCCAGAGACAACGATGTCCTTCACCACCGATATCCCCGCTTTCACCCTGCATCGCGGCACACGCCCGCTGCTGGTGTCGATGCCGCACGTTGGCACCCATCTTCCCGCGAAACTGGCCGAGCGCCTGACGCCTGAGGCCCGCACCGTGCCGGACACCGACTGGCACATGGATCGCGTCTATGAATGCGCGCGCGAACTGGGCGCGTCGATCTTGATGGCCACGCACTCGCGCTATGTCATCGACCTGAACCGTCCGCCCGATAACCAGAACCTGTACCCGGGCCAGGACACCACGGGCCTGTGCCCGGTCGATACGTTCGACAAGACGCCGATCTACGCCGATGGCACGAACGGGCCGGACGATGCGGAAGTCGCGCTGCGCCGTGGCGCAGTCTGGCACCCGTACCACAACGCGTTGCAGGAAGAGCTGGCGCGTCTGCGTGCCGAGCATGGGACGATTGGCCTCTGGGAAGCGCATTCGATCCGCTCGATGCTGCCGCGCTTCTTCGAAGGCAAGCTGCCCGATTTCAACCTGGGCACCGCCGATGGCAAGAGCTGCGACGCTGGCCTGGCAGCCGAACTGATCGCGATCGCCGACGCGGTGCCGAACCATACCGCGGTGCTCAATGGCCGCTTCAAGGGCGGGTATATCACGCGCCAGTATGGCAACCCGGCGCAGGGCGTGCACGCGGTCCAGCTTGAGCAGACGCAGTCGTCCTACATGGAAGAGGTGTACCCGTTCGCGTACAGCGAGGCCAAGGCCGCCGCGATCCAGCCCGCTATCCGCAAGATGCTGGAGACGATGCTGGCGTTTGTCGAAGCGCGCTGATGCGCCTGTGGTGTTCGTTCCTCTCCCGCTTGCGGGAGAGGAACGGGGGCCAGCGGTTCAATATGCCGTACGTCGCATCCTGAACCTCCACACCCGCTCCCGCGTCCTGGGAGCGCGAGACTACTTCCCGCTGGCGATCCGGTCCTGAATATGCTGCGCGCGCGCAGCCGAACCGGGGTGCGAACTCAGCATGCTCGACTGGCCGCCATCGAGCTTGGCCAGTTTCTGGAATGCCGTGACAAGCGCCTGGCGGTTGGCGCCGTTCTTGGTGAGCAGGTCGAACGAGTAGTCATCGGCCTGGCTTTCCTGCCGCTGCGAGAACTGCGCATTGACGAGCTGCTCGCCGAGCGCGCCCAACTGCGACGACGACAGCGCGGTCAACGTGGCGTTGCCCGTCGAACCGAGCAGTCCACGCGCGGCGGCGGTGGAATAGGCCACCTGCATTGCCGACTTGGTATGGCCCAGCGCCACGTGGCCGATCTCGTGACCAAGCACGCCGCGCACTTCGTCGTCACTCATCATGTCCATCAGCCCGCTATAGACCCGCACGCAACCATTGGCCATGGCCCACGCGTTGACATCCTTGGTCATGTAGACCTTCGCATCGAGCGGCAGCCCGGTGTTCTGCAGACCGCTCATGATTTTCACGAGCCGTTTCGAATAGGTGCTGTCCGGCGTGGCCAGCGTGTTCTGCTTGTCCATCTGCGCGCAGGACTGGTCGGACAGTTGCTTGACGTTGGCATCACTGAGTGTGGCGGCCGAGAACATGCTGGTGCCAGCCTGGGTGAGGCTATCCATATTGGCGCCGGCGCAGCCAGCCAGTAGTGCGGCGCAGGCGACGGCCGCGGTTGTGGCGGTAAGTCGGATCATCTTCATTCCCTGTGTTGCAGTTATCGAGGATTGTTCGTGCCGGCGGGCCTTCGACGGGCCCGCTCGATCGCACGGTAGAAGAATAAGCAACGGATGCGCCTTTGCGCCAGCGGGATATGTCTTACGTATTCGCGCACAGCCTGCACGATCGGCTCGGTGAGCCGCAGTACGTGGAAGAGCAGGGCGTCGACCGGGACAGCGACAAGCCGGCCTCCGGCGGGCTATACGCGGTTGGCAAGTGGGAAGGTAGCCAGACAGACCGCCACGGGCCGGGGGCACCTGAGCCTGATGGGCAGCGATGGTCATTCCAGGACCGATGCCAGCGCCAGGGGCAACCCGGACAATGCCAAGGGCAAGGTCGAAGACTGGAGCGTCGGTTTCGCCATGCCTTGATCCTCCACGCTGGCGGTGGATAGGTTGGCAATGGAATCGATGGGGGAGTTGGTGCCGGGGTCGGACTGAAACAGTTGCCGGAAAGGTACGCCGGATAAGGATTTTCTGTTTCTTTGCTCGGAATGTACCCCCAGATGTACCCCCAGAACTACCGCGCTGCCCCACTTTTCCATTCTGCCTTCATAAAAAGGGAGGCCGGGTGGCTCCAAACCCAAGCTTAGGTAGACGCACGACTTGGCGTCCGGCATGCGAAATTTGTAGGTGCAAGCCCCCCCGTTCGGGGGGGGTGGCCATTCTGTAAATATCCATTTAAAATTTGCGACCAGCTGTAATCTAGGCTCCGCTTGGACCCATGGTGACCCATGGTCGGGGTTGCTCACCGTAATGCATCCTTTCAAAGTTTTTGCCGCTCTCCGACACAGTCGTCGACACTTGCTGTGGGAGATGACTAAGCGCGACGTGTCCTCCCGTTACAAAGGGTCTCACCTCGGGATGTGCTGGGCTGTCCTACTGCCTCTAGCCATGCTGGGTATCTACTCGTACGTTTTCGGCGCGGTTTTCAAGTCGCGCTGGAACGCGCCCGGTGCTTCCGATTTTCCATTCCCGCTCGTCCTCTTTGCCGGACTGCTCGTCTTCAACTTCTTTGCCGAATGCGTGAACCGTGCGCCGACGCTCGTGACGAGTTCGCCAAATCTCGTAAAGAAGTCTGTATTCCCGCTAGAGATCCTCCCGTGGATGACGGTCTTCACGGCGGGCATCAACTCTTCGATCAGCGTGGTCGTCTTGCTGATCGGCGAGTGGCTATGGGTGGGACACGTCCCGCTTACGGCCGTGCTCTTTCCGTTGATGCTCGTGCCGGTTGCGTTCGTCGCGCTCGGCCTAGGCTGGTTCCTTGCCTCGCTTGGCGTGTACGTGCGCGACATTGCGCAGCTTGTGGGGCTTGTCACGACTGCGTTGCTGTTCTTCACGCCGATCTTCTATCCGCCGACCGACGTGCCTGAAGCGCTGCGCGGTTTTGCCGCATTTAATCCGCTCGCGGCGCAGGTGCAGTCGATGCGCGATGTCCTGCTCTGGGGGCGCGTTCCGAACATAACCGCCTTTCTCACCGCGCTCCTCATGGGCTGGGTGGTTGCCTGGATAGGTTTTCTCTGGTTCTCGAATACTTCCGACGGGTTTGCTGATGTCCTCTGATACCGTAGTGCGGGTTGAGGGAGTCAGCAAATGCTTCCGGATTTACTCGGCACCGTCCGATCGCTTGCGGCAGTACGGCGTGCGCTGGATCCAGCATGCGCTGCCTCAAGCGGTGCAGCGCATGCTGCCGCAGCATCTGCTGAACAAGGAGTATCACCGGCTGTTCTGGGCGTTGCGTGATGTCTCCTTCGAACTGAAGCGCGGCGAAAGCGTGGGCATTCTCGGCATGAATGGCGCCGGCAAGTCGACGCTCCTGCAGGTGGTCGCGGGCATCCTCAAGCCGACCGCAGGGCGCATCGAGACGGATGGACGGCTTGCGGGCCTCTTCGAGCTCGGCTCCGGCTTCAATCCAGAATTCACTGGCCGTGAGAATGTTTTCCTCAACGCCGCGATGCTGGGCTTTCGGCGCGCTGAGGTCCTTGAGCGCTTCGACGAGATCGAGCAGTTCGCAGGGATAGGCGACTTTATCGATCGTCCGGTCAAGACATACTCGAGCGGAATGATGGTGCGTCTCGCGTTTGCCGTGCAGGTGCAGCTTGATCCCGACATCCTCATCGTCGACGAGGCGCTAGCTGTGGGCGATGCTCTGTTCCAGAAACGCTGCTATCAACGCATCGAGCGCTTCCTCGCCGACGGCGGCAGCCTGCTCTTTGTCTCGCACGACCAGGAATCAGTGCGCACACTGACTGACCGCGCGTTGCTGCTCAAGGACGGCCAGACGGTCTGCACGGGAACATCGTCGGAAGTAGTGCTGGAGTACCGGCGCCTGCTTCACGAGGCGGAGAACCAGCAGGCACGGGACGTTCTGCAATATCTATCGAGCTCGGGGAAACCGCGCGTGAAGCCGATTGAGCCCGTTGTGGTCTCAGGGGACGAGAAAGAACCGCAAGAAGCGGCCGTAAGCGTTGCGGCGCCTGCCGAGGTTGAAGCGGCGGCGCAGGTGCGCTCCCGCAGCGAGGATATGTCGTTCGGCGATCTCGATGTCGAGGTCTTGAGTACCACGACCTTCGATGCGAGGGGCGAAGCATGCAATTTGTTCTATCCCGGCGACGAGATCGATGTCCGCGTGCAATACCGCGTGAACAACCCCATCAAGGGCCTCAACCTGGGCTTCCGCCTGCGTAACAAGGAAGGCGTGAAAATCTACTCGGGCGGCACCTTCAACGACGATTTGCTGCCGACGCGCCCAGTCGGCGCTGCCCGTACGTGGGATCGCCAGTTCGCGGAAGGTGAGATCATCGAGTTGCGCCAGCGTTTCGAATGCCGGTTGGGTGAGGGCTATTACGAAGTTCAGTCATACGTCACCCAGGAGAAACTGTTGGTGCCGGGTCATCAGCGCATGCTTCACTGGGTCGATGAAAGTGCGTTCTTCCGGGTTTCGATGAACAAGTTCGAGCGTTGGTACGGCGGTGTCTGCGACATCTGCCCGACTATGGAGGTCAAGCTGGTTGCCGCATCGGCAGAGGCAGTGAAGGGAGAATGCGTTGCGTGACGCCGACATAGCCCGCCGTCTGCTGCTCGCGTTCGGCCCGAACCGATTCATAGTCTTCGGTGCGATGTCGGAGACGGCCCGCAGCCTGCTGCGCGACGCGGGCAGCGAAGTCCTGGAGCAGGGCGACGGGTTGGCTGGCGCGACGCTGTTTGGCGTTGCCCATTCGGCTTGCTCGCCCGATTTTTTAGCTAAGTCTTGCCTTGTCTGCTTAAACCTGTCTGACGACGCGCTCATCGCCGTGCTCTCCGACGCGAATTTTTCGCGCACGTATGGTGTATACATTCAGCATCTCGCAAGCGAAACGTTGGATACAGTTGAGAGCATGGAGCGACGCGCGTTCGCGCTTGGGTATCGCAAGCATCCCGCGTACTATCGCCTGTTCGGCTATGCGGAGCTCGAGCAGACTTCACGCGAGCTCGCAACGCTGCTTGAGCCGGTACCCGCCACGGCGGTGCACTTTCCGATGGCGCGGCTGCTCGAAGAGCGCGACCTCCACATGGACATGCTGCGCGAAGCCGGCCGGCGCTCCGACGCGCACGTGGTCCGCTACAACTGGGCGTCGAAGTTCATCCGCCCGAACGACGTCGTGATCGACGCCGCGTGCGGACTTGGCTATGGAACGTATGCGATGCGCCATTTGTCCGCCGCAAGCCGCTTCTATGGCATCGACGGAAGCGGGTGGGCGGTCGACTATGCCACGGCGTCCTTCGCGAGCGACAACACGGAATTCATCGCCGGCTTCCTGCCCGACGCGCTCGGCCGCTTCGAAGATGCGTCAGTCGACGTCGTGGTGTCGTTCGAGACGCTCGAACACGTGGCTGCGCCGACTGCCTTGCTCGACGAGTTTCGACGCGTACTGCGACCGGGCGGCCGCATCATAGTCAGCGTGCCCAATGACTGGAGCGACGAGACGGGCGAGGACCCGAACCCGCATCACCTGCACGTCTATACATACGAGCGGCTCGCTAAGGAGGTGGCTGGAGGCTTCATCATCGAGCAGTTGGCGCGGCAGATCGCGAGCGGGTGCAAGCTCGTCGATTCGCATTGCCAGTGGGTCGAGCGTCCGCGCGTGCTCGAAGCTGTCGAGCCGGCCAGTGCACCGTGCTCGGAAGCGGAATGGTGGCTTGCCGTCGCGATGAAGTCGCCGGAGACCGGCCGTTCGCTCGCCTATCGCGAGACGGTGCACGGTCGATTCGATGGTGCTACGCATCTGGTGGACTTCGGCGCGCACTACACGAATCCATGGATCGTCCACGCAATGGTCGAGATACCGTTCCGCCTGCAGCGTGCAGACGAACTGAAGCGGCTCGCCAGGCAGGTGCAGGTGGCTTACCCGCGCGATTCGGCGGATCATGGGGCGGCGTTGGCCGTCGTTTGCTACCGAGCACTGGAGGAGCACGCCGACGACGCGCACCTCGCGCAACTCGACAAGCAGATCGCCGATTATCTCGCACTGTCTTCCGACAACCCGCATATCCAGCGGTGGCAGGTCTCGTTGGGTTATGTGCGCGCGCGCCTACGTCTGCGGCGCGGCGATCGCAGCGCCGCGCTTGCCGATTTTGCGGCGGTCGCAGGGGCGGACATCACACATATCACGCCGACGCTTGGTACAAAGGTGGTCGATGCCGCGCTCTGGGCCGGCACCCTGTCGTGGCTCGGCGCGGAGAAAGCAGGCGCGCGCACTTGGTGGCGTCGCGGCTTGACGACCGCTGGTCAGCTGCTTGGTTCGGCCTGGCCGGAATTCTTCGGCAACGTCGAGGCCCCGTTTGTCTTCGCAATGAACGACGCGATCGAGATCGCAGATCGTGCGACAGCCTGCTCGCAGGCCTTGGCCCTTACGCATGAGCGCGGCGATGGGTGTGAGGCGATGCTATATGGCATCAGCCAGCAGTCGCTTCGCTCGGCGCTGCGTCAGCGTGACACAGACCTCATCTCCGCCCGCGCCGAAACTGCGGCGCTGCGCGACGAGTTCGATCGCGTGTGTAAGGAGCGTCACGCGCAGGGTGAGCACAAGGCGGTTCTTGAGCAAGCTTCGATGGAGCGGCTCGAACGTATCCACCAGCTGGAAGCGCAGCTCGCGAGCACACAGTCCGCCTTCGCCGATGCGAAGAAGACCGCGCTTGCGCGTCTCGACTCGATCCTTGCGCTCGAAGCGCGCATCGACCAAACCAATGGCGCGCTAGAGGAAGCTAAGGCCCTTTCGGTGCAGCGGCTCGAGGAGAATGTCGCGCTTCACGCGCGCCTGCGCGACACCGATATAGCACTCGACGCGGTCAAGGTGCTATCGGTGCAGCGTCTCGATCACATACTCGCGCTCGAAGCGCGCATTCAGCAAACCAATGGCGCGCTAGAGGAGGCTAAGACTCTTTCGGTGCAGCGGCTCGAGGAAAACGTCGCGCTGCACGCACGCCTGCACGATACCGATACGGCACTCGACGCGGTCAAGGTGTTATCCGTACAGCGTCTCGAGCACATAATCTCGCTTGAAGCGCGCCTGCGTAATACCGACACTGCGCTCAATCAGGTCAAGGCGCAGTCAGTGCAGCGCCTTGACGAGAAAATGATGCTCGAGAAACGCATCGAACAGACCGATGCTGCGCTGGAAGAAGTCAAGCAACTTTCAATCGAGCGCCTGAAGCGCATTGAGGCGCTCGAGCTCGAACTGCGGGTTGCTCAGTCTGCATCAAAAGCCGCAAGCGCTAACGCAGCCGAACGCCCCACCTCCGTCGTTGTTGCAGCTGACCCGAAACCCGCACAGACCGTCGAGACAGATTCGCTGCGGTGATTAGCCTGTACTTAAAGTTGAGCCTATGTCCAAAAAGACCTGCGTCTTCACCAGCGCCGCATTGAACTACATTCCGAAGGTCCGGTTGCTGTTCAAATCACTGCGCAAACTGCACCCCGAGATTGAGCTGCACCTGGCGCTTTCGGACGTTCTGCCGGAAGACATCGACCTGAGTAACGAGCCGTTCGATGAAGTTCACCCGCTCGCGACGCTCGACATCCCCGACGTGCAAGGATGGGCCTTCTGCCACAACATCGTCGAGCTTTCGACGGCAATCAAGCCATTCGTGCTGCAGAAGCTGCTCGAGCGCGAAGGCGTGGACCGCGTGCTGTACTTCGATCCGGACATGGTGCTGTTCTCGCGTGTGGATGACCTGCTTGGAGCGCTAAATGAGGCGAACGTCATCCTGACGCCGCATCAAGTCGAGCCGGAAACGCGCTTGAGTGCCGTCATCGACAACGAGATCTGCAGCCTGAAGCACGGCGTTTACAACCTGGGCTTCGTGGGCGTGTCAGCAACGGAGGAAGGCATGCGCTTCGCGGAATGGTGGAAGCAGCGCATCTATCACTTCTGCCGCGCGGATATCCCGAACGGTCTGTTCACCGATCAACGCTGGATCGACCTTGTGCCTGCGTTCTTCTCGGACGTTGCGATCATCCGTTCTCCCCGACACAACGTCGCGCCCTGGAATCTGACGACGCGCAAAATCACCGGCGACTTCCAGCAGGGCTTCAAGGTCAACGGCGAGCCGCTAGGCTTCTATCACTTTACGGGCTTCGACAGTGGCGCACACCGAATCATGGCGGCCATCAACGGCCAATCGGATTCGCAGGCTGGTCTGCTGATTGATTGGTACGACAAGGAAACTGAACATCTCTCGTCGGACCCGCTCACCAAGAAGAGTTGGGTGTACGGCACTTACTCGAATGGCGAAAAGATCCTCCCGCTGCACCGGCTGATCTATCGCGAACGCGTCGATCTGCAGCGTGCGTATCCGAACCCGTTCGACGCATCGAACGAAGGCTTCCATGGCTGGCTTCAGGGCCAGGCGAAACATGAGTATCCAGGCGTCGAGGGCGGCGCGCCCGGCGAAGCGCTGCAACAGCTCAAGCAGCAGCTTACCGCCGGCTTCACGCCCAACCATCCGGAAAGCCTGCAATGGCGGCGCATCAGCCGTATGGCAGCGGACGCGATTAGCAGTCCGCAGCATGCCGGGCGGTACGCAGTGCGCGCGTGGGAGATTCTGAAGCAGGAAGGATTGAGCGGTATAAGACGGCGCCTGGTGTAAGAGCACCGCCATTGATTAATAGAGATGCATGAGGACGTCGAGGGTCCAACAACATGAAGCTGATTGCAACATCAGACGTGCACGGTAAGGCGGGGATCATCACCTACAACCTCGTCGGCGCGACAATCGCCAAAGAGGGAGCGACTTTTGTAGCGGAGTTGGACGGCCAGGTCGATCAGGCCGTTTCGGCGATGTTCTATCCGAATGACGCCGTGGTTTTCAACGTGCATACGCACTTGCTGAAGAACGGTGCGCACACACTGACTGTGAGCACGCGGCACGCGCTGCTCGGCACGGTCACCGCCAGTGCTGAATTCTCCGTAATGAACGGCTCCGAGCTGTCGGAACAGGTTGCCGACCTGCTCACTAAGAGCAACGTGCCCGTCCTGTTCGCCGGCCTGTGCGATTCATCGTTCTATCCATACGGTGCCGCCGAGGCCACGGCTTGGTTCGATCGTCCGGACGCGGATGCGCATATCGAGCGTCTGCTCTCGCAAGGCGAGATCGACGCCACGGAGGCGGAGGCGCTGCGCGGCTTCGTGAAGAACGCCTTCATGGTGCTCGAAGACCTGCTCGACGACGAGCTCGTCGCCGCCGTCAACGGCGAGATTGATCATGCAATCGAAAGCGGCTATCAGGGCTACGAATACGGCACGAGCCAGCGCATCGAGCACCTTCACGTGACATATCCGAATATGCGAAAGCTGTGGCTGGACCGCCGCCATCTACGCTTCGCCGATACCATTTTCAATGGTCTTGCCCGTCCATGCCAGACGCTCACATACGTCTTCGGCAGCCAGCAGGATGCGCATCAGGACACGATTCACCTCACGCCGTTCCCAGCGGGCTACATGTGCGGCATCTGGATCGCCTTGCAGGATGTGCAGGAAGACAGCGGCGAGCTGATCGTCTATCCGGGCAGTCATCGCGAGCCGCGTGTCTACTTGCGCAACTCGGGTTGCGAAAAGGTCCAGTCCGACTGGTCGGAGTTCGGCGCGAAGGTGGTGCCGATGTGGAAGGACATGGCTTCGCGCTACGAGCCATTTGTCTATCGGCCGAAGAAAGGCACCGTGCTGATCTGGCACGAGAACCTCCTGCATGCTGGCTCGGTTCGTCGCGACATGTCGCGCCCGCGCCGCTCGGTGGTGATCCACACGTTCGCCGATGGGGCCATCGGTTACTACGACTCCACCGGTATGGCGGGCAGCGCAGTCAACGTTCAGCAGCTGACGCAAACCGTGTAAAGAGCAAGAGGACGCGCATTCGCGTCTGCGATGTGCGCGTAATGCCTACTACGAGAAGATGAACTCACCAGTCAACGAGAACGACTCTGCGGAGACGGACCTCATCAGGTTTCGCTGGTCCGTAGACCATTCCGCGATCAACGAAGAAGGAGCGCTGCTCATCTTTGGGTGGGCCATACATGACACGCAGGAAATTGTCGCGATGCGGGCGCTGCTCACATTCAGCGACGGCTCGCAGCAGAAATTCCAGGCCGTCTATGGCACAGAACGGACGGATGTCGCCCAGTCGGTCAACGACAACCCCCGTGCGTTGAGCAGCGGCTATTACATTTTCGGCCAGGCCCAGCGCACGGACATTGTTTCACTGTCGCTGCAAGGCCATCTTGCCAACGGCGAGTGCGCCAAGCTGCCGACCAATAGCACGATTGCAGTGCCGCGGCGTGACGCGGCGCAGGGAGCTAGCACGCCGCGGATCACGGTCTATCGGCATCTGGCCGTGCGAGCGCTGCAGTTCATCCGCTCGGGACGTTATCACGATCTGGTATCGGCCGCGAGCCGCTACCTGCGGGGCAAACCGCAGCATGTCGCCGACGGCATCGCACACGTGCGCAAGATGGCCGCCGAAGCGCGCGGCGCGGCCCAGCTGATTATCGACCACGATCTTGGGGGCGGCGCCAACCATTTCCGGCACTCGCTGGTTAGGGACCTGTTGGGCACCGGCGCGACGATCTTCATCTTGACGTTTCACGTACCGACGCTGCAGTACGTGCTCGAATGCCGCCGGCGTAACGAATCGATGCGGCTCACCGTAGATTTCGGCGAATTCCTGCAGGCGCTGCCTGATCTAAAGTTGCGCCGGGTGCATTGGAACAATGCCGTTTCGTTCACACGCCAGATTACGCTGCTGGATGCGCTGACGTCGCTGGTGCGGCGCACGACCGTGCCCATCACGTATTACCTGCATGATTACCACAGCATCTGTCCCTCGCATTTCCTTTTGGACAAGGACGGCGAGTACTGCGGCGTGCCGAGCATCACTCGGTGCCTGAAGTGCATGCCGGAAATGAAGGACGGCCTTGTGTCGCTGTTCGCCGAGCGAGACCCCCACCTGTGGCGCAGACGCTGGGAGGCATTCCTGTCGGAAGCGGATGAGATCGTTTACTTTTCGGAGGCGAGCATGGCTTTGCTAATTCGCGCGTTTCCGCAGCTTGCGCGACATCCGGGTTTGAAGCTTCGGCCACACGACATTTCGGACTTTGTGTCGAGGCCATTGCCGTTCGATCTGCGCGCGCCATTGAATATCGGCGTCGTAGGGCGGATCAATGCGCACAAAGGCGCACGCGTGGTGGGGCAGATGGCGGCTGCGATCAAGGATCGAGGCGAGGACGCCCACATCATTGTGCTCGGCGCGCTCGACGGCGTGAGCAAGTCGCGGACGATTACGATCACGGGCTCATATGATCGCGATGAACTTACGGGCCTAATTGCGAAGCACAAGGTTAATGTGATCGCCTTCACCTCCATCTGGCCGGAGACCTTCTCGTTTGTTGTGGCGGAAGTGATGAGCCTCGGTCTGCCGATTGTCTGCTTCGATCTCGGGGCGCCGGCCGAGCGCGTGAAGAACTACAGGCTCGGCCGCGTGGTCCCGCTCGGCGACGGCGAGGCATTACTGGAAGCCGCGGCGGCATTGCGCGACAATCTGCTCAAGGTGCCGCAAGCGCAGAAAGAGCCAAGAGCCGGGCGCGAAGCGGATCGTAAGCGCGAAATTAAGCGCACCTAGCTGTTGCAGCTGAGAGTGGGCATGCTTGCATCCGCAACTACAATTTGCGGACGCAAGCATGATGGACAGCGAAATTGAAATTCTGCCGGCTTTGCGCAACTCGCTAACCGGCTGCAAGCAGCGGCCGCCCCGTAGAATCAAAGTTGAACGTCTGGCTAGCGCCTCTATTCGCCTACCGCCTCTGCACTTACGAGGTTGACCAGCTCACGCGCCGCATGGATGTCGGCATTGATGAGGCGTGACAGTTCCCGCAGCTTTTCCCGCTGACCATCGTTCCATGCGTTCTTCGATGCCGTTGCTTTACCCGCCGCCGTTCTAGGTCCGGTCGACTGCTTCCACGGCGACCACCTTCGGATCGCCTCGGCCTGCTTTGCCCTTCGTTCGGGTGTCCAGCCATTCGCCATTGCTTGCTCCCATTAGTTCGTTTGGAGCAGAAAGGGAATTTGCCGCGCGCGTATGAAGTGATTCGCTGGCATATGTATGGTTGTTGACTTGCTGATGGCCCGCCGAGATGTTCGCCTGTTTGATATACGGCGGGGTAGGTTCAATGGGTCGTTGCAACACCTTCCTATTAATATCGAATGAGGGAGGGCTGACGAATGGCACAAATGGGACGGCCAGGGTTGCCGCCAGAAGGCAAGTTAGAGGTTTGGCGACGGTGGCGGGCAGGTGAATCATTCCTTGGCATCGGGAAGGCGCTAGGCAAGCCTGCAGGGTCGATCTACGGCGTGATCCGACTATGCGGAGGGTACACCCCTGCTGCTCGTAAGCGGTCGTTGCGGGCATTGACCTTGAGTGAACGTGAAGAGATCTCGCGCGGCGTCTCAGCTGGACTTTCAATTCGAGCGATTGCCCGCGAGTTGAAACGCGCGCCTTCCACGATTTCCCGTGAGATTGCGCGTAACGGCGGAACAGGCCACTATCGAGCTCTGGAAGCGGATGAGCGAGCCATGCGGGCTGCTCTGCGACCCAAACGCTGCCTGCTGGAGCAGAACCGGCGCTTGCGCTATGCGGTCGAGCGTAAGCTTTGCCGCGAATGGTCTCCAGAGCAAGTGAGCGGTTGGCTTAAGAACCGATATGCCGATGACGAGGCGATGCGCGTGTCTCACGAGACGATCTATCGCAGCCTGTTTGTGCAAGCGCGCGGCGTTCTGAAGAAGGAGCTGCAGTATCACTTGCGGACCCAACGGAAGATGCGTCACTCACGCTTCTCCAGCACGAAGGGCGCTCGCAATAAGATTGCTGACGCGGTTTCTATTCACGAGCGACCACCTGAAGCAGCCGACCGTGCGGTGCCTGGTCATTGGGAAGGAGATCTCGTCAGTGGCGCCAACAATACTCATGTCGCCACGTTGGTCGAGCGGCGCTCGAAATTCACCATCATCGTCAAGGTAAAGGGAAAGGACACGGTGAGCGTTGTTGCGGGCCTGAAGCGCGAGGTTAAGCGGTTGCCGCAGCATCTACGCAAATCGCTCACCTGGGACCGCGGCATGGAGCTGGCGAACCACAAAGACTTCACGATCGCCACGGATGTGAAGGTCTACTTCTGCGACCCGCGAAGTCCTTGGCAACGCGGTACCAACGAAAACACGAACCGACTTCTGCGTCAGTACTTGCCCCACGGTACGCAACTTGATCAATACTCGCAGGCAGAACTGAACAAAATCGCAGCACGGCTCAATGAAAGGCCCAGAAAAACATTGGGCTTCATGTCTCCGGCCGATAAACTACGCGAGGCTGTTGCAGCGACCCATTGAACCTACCGGCGGGTTCTTCAGTATCCCCAATGCCTCGGCGGTCGCTCTGGCCTGCGCCTGAGCCTTGAGCGCCAGCCGCATGAACGTCTCCAGATTTTTCATGTTCTCTTGGCTGCCTGCCCGTTGCAGCAGGTTGTGGAATAAAGTGTCCAGCGTGATGACCTGATTTACCAGCAACTTCTCAACCCGCCCCAGATTGCCGCCGCTGACTTCGCCGCCGGCCTTCTGCAGCTCGGTCAGCACGTCAGACACTTGCAGATCATCGCCGCAGCTAGAGAACTGCTTGATATTCGCGGGCGCCAGTGCCCCCCGGGTCGCCATCGCTGCTAACATTTGCGACGTGCTCATACCGTCCTTGATGCCGTCGACTTGTTGATTTGCACCGAATCCTGACCCACGAATTGCATCGAGAACTGACCCACTCCAAAGGGAGTTAGTTGTTGCTTTGTGCGGGCTGTTTGGCGGTGCGTTTCTCCTTCTTGGGTTGGGTGGTGCTGTGCTTGAAACGATAGCTATCGTTGCCGGTTTCCACAATGTGGCAGTGATGGGTAAGGCGATCGAGTAGCGCAGTGGTCATCTTGGCGTCGCCAAAGACACTGGACCATTCGCCGAAGCTCAGGTTGGTGGTGATAATCAGGCTGGTGCGCTCGTAGAGCTTGCTGATCAGGTGGAACAGCAACGCACCACCGGTCTGGCTGAAGGGCAGATAGCCCAGTTCATCAAGGATCACCAGGTCGGCATACATCAGTCGCGTGGCCAGGTGGCCGGGCTTGCCGGAATTCTTCTCCAGTTCCAGTGCGTTGACCAGTTCGACGGTCGAGAAGAAACGCACCCGGCGATGGTGATGCTCCACGGCCTGTACCCCGAGGGCTGTGCCCAGGTGCGTCTTGCCCGTGCCAGGGCCGCCGACCAGCACGACGTTGTGGGCGGATTCAAGGAACTCGCAGCGGTAAAGTTGCCGCACCAGCGCCTCGTTGGCCTCGCTGCAACTGAAGTCGAAGCCGGTCAGATCCCGGTAGGCTGGGAAGCGCGCCACCTTCATCTGATAGGCCAGCGAGCGCACCTCACGCTCAGTGGTTTCCGCCTTGAGCAGGCGAGACAGAATGGCAACGGCGGACTGATAAGCCGGCGAGTCCTGAGCCGCCAGGTCGCCCAGCGCCTGAGCCATACCGTGCAGCTTCAAGGATTTGAGCATCTCCATCATGGCTTCATGCTGCATGCGGCACCTCCCGGTCACGCAGGCTGTCATAACGCGCGACGTTGGCTTGTGGCTCTACCTGCAAAGCCAGTGCCTGGGGCGTGGTGATGGGAGCCGTCGGCCCGCCTTCAAGCAGGCGGCTGAGGATATTGAGAACGGTCTGCTTGGAGGCGGCACCTGCTTCGAGCGCAGTTCCACCGCGGTCAGCACAGCCTGTTCGTCGTGCAGTAGTACAAGCGCCAGGATCTCGACCATCTCCCGATCGCCGCCGGGCCGCTTGAGCAGCGTGGCCTGCAGGCGCCGGAAGCCCTCTGGCAACTCGGCGAACGGTGCGCCGTTGCGCAGCGCGCCGGGCTTACGTTGTAGCACCGCGAGGTAGTGACGCCAGTCATAGAACGTGTGGCCGGGATGGTGACCGCGATTGATGTGCCGTACGTGCTCGGCGATCATCTGGCCTTCGGCGACAAACACGAGCCGCGTGGCATAGACCCGCAGGCTGATGGGCCGGTTGGCAAACGAGGCGGGCACGCTGTAGCGGTTGCGCTCGAAGGTCACCAGGCAGGTGGGTGACACGCGCTTGGTGTGTTCGACAAAGCCGTCGAACGCCTGTCCCACCGGCATCAGGTGCGGCCGCTCCTGTGACCAAGCCTCCCAGATGGTCATGTCCAGCTCCGGGTGGCGGGTCTGCTGCCACAGGCGCACACATTGGTCGGCCAACCAGTCATTGAGCGCGGCTAAAGAACTGAAGGCTGGAACACGTTGCCAGATCCGGTGCGGCTGTCCTGAACGTTCTTCTCGATCTGGCCCTTCTCCCAGCCCGAGGCTGGATTGCAGAACTCGGCATCGAACAGGTAATGGCTAACCATGGTACCGAAGCGCAGGTTGACGTCGCGCAGCTTGCCCTGGCGCACCCGGTCGACGGCCGTCTTCATGTTGTCGTAGATGCCGCGGCGCGGGATACCGCCCCACGCGACAAAGGCGTGGTGATGGGCATCGAACAGCATCTCGTGGGTCTGCAACAGGTAAGCGCGCAGGAAGAAGGCCCGACTGTGGCTCAGCTTGAACTGGGCTACCTGCAGCTTGGTGCGCTCGCCAGCGATGACGGCCCAGTCCTCACTCCAGTCGAACTGGAAGGCCTCGCCCTCGGCAAAGCGCAGCGGGATAAAGGTGCCGCGCCCGGAGGTACGGGCTTGCTCCTGTTGTTCCTGGCGCCAGCGACGCGCGAACGCCGCGACGCGGTCATAGGAACCGGTGAAGCCCAGAGCACACAGATCGGTATGGATCTGCTTGAGCGTGCGTCGTTGCTTGCGCGGCTTGTTTGCCTCGGTCTTGAGCCAGGCGGCGAGCTTGGCGGCATGACCGTCGAGCTTGCTCGGGCTGCGCCGTGCGGGATAGGCGGGTGCGGTGACGTCAGTGCGCAGATAGCGCCTGACCGTATTCCTGGAAATGCCCAGGCGTCTGGCGATCTCGCGCAGCGGGATCTGGTCGCGAAGATGCCAGCGTCGAATGATGCTCAGTATGGCCACGTCGATCACTCCGAACTCCCGCTCGTTTCCAAGCGGGCAAGTGTTCTATACGTGGGTCAACATTCGATGCAAATACCTACCGGGGGTGGGTCAGGATTCAGTGCAAATCAACACGGTGCGATCCGGACGCAAGCGAGAACTACGGAAAAATCGCGGAAAAGTCGTGGAATCGTGAGTTTCTCAGACCTTCGATGGCTCTGAAGAAACCGCAATCAAATCAATGACCTGAAGCTGATGGTGCCCGGGGTCGGACTCGAACCGACACGCCTTGCGGCGGGGGATTTTGAGTCCCCTGCGTCTACCTGTTTCACCACCCGGGCTGGATATCTGGCGACGGGCGAGAATGCCTGTCGCACTGCGATGAATCGCGGATTATGCCGGAAATCGCCCAGTCGGACAACCCGGGGCGGGTTTGGTGTCAGCGTCCGCGCCGGGCGTTGGTGGCGCGGTTGCGGTCGTAGAAGCCGGGCGGCTTGCGGGCGATCCAGCGGATGAAATCGGCGATGGCTGGATGGGCGCGCAGCGCGTTCCAGTCGTGATAGGTCGTGGCCAGTTCCGCCTCGGTGAAGACCGAGTGGATTTTCTGGTGGCAGACGCGGTGCATTGGCACGACTGCCCGGCCGCCGTGGCTGCGTGGCACAGGGTGGTGGAGGTCGGTTGTGGCATCGTCCAGCAACCTGCGGCCGCATAGCGGGCAGAGCGATCCGGCTGCGGTTGGCGCTTCGGGGGGCGGGCCGAGTTGGCCATCGTGGCCTTCTCGCAGACGGCGCTTGACGACCATTGGTATTCCTGTGGAGTCAGGGAGGGGCGGCAGTTGCGGTAGGATAGCGCGCAACCGCGCCTTGCGGTGCCCCCCCGAGATGCCACTGGAGCCGAGTGCCATGTCAGTCCAGCCGCCCCTGGATGTTGCCCCTGCCGCCACGTTTGCCGCATTGGCTGAACTCCCTTCGCAGGACCCCGCGTTTTACGCGCAGCAGTACAACAATCGCGCGAACGTGCCCGAGAATCCCGTGCACATGGCGCGCTGGGCGGCGGATTCGGCGCTGGCGCGGGCCGGTGCGATCGAGTATTTCGAGGATCTGTCCTACGGAGAGGCGGATTCGCCACTGGTCGCCACCGAGACATACGACTATTTCCCGGCCATGCACGTGCCGGATGGCACGCGTCCGCCATTGCTGGTGTTCCTGCACGGTGGCTACTACCGGGCGCTGGACAAGCGCGATCACAGTTTTGTGGCCAGCGTGCCGACTCGGCGCGGTGTGTCGGTGGCGGTTGTCAACTATGCGCTGTGCCCGGACGTGACCGTTGAAACGATCGTGCGTCAGGCACTGGAGGCGGTGGCATGGCTGTATCGCCAGGCTGATGCGCTGGGCCATGACCCGGATCGTATCTTCCTGGCCGGACATTCGGTGGGTGGCCATCTGGTGACCATGCTGATGACGGCGCTGTGGCCGCAGGTCGGCGCCGATCTGCCGGTGGATCTGGTCAAGGGTGGCCTGTCGATCAGCGGTTTGTACGATCTGGAGCCGCTGCGTCGCACCGCGTTCCTGCAGGCCGATCTGAAGCTTACGGAGTCGGACGTCGCGCGCATGTCGCCGGCATTCATGCCGCCGGCCACGCGCGCGCCGCTGATCACGGCGGTGGGCGAACTGGAGTCGAGCGAGTATCACCGCCACAACGCGCTGATTCGCGCGGCATGGCCCGACAATGTGCGCGAGCCGATCGCGCTGCCGGGCCGCCATCACTTCAATGCGATGGATGACCTGATGCGCGACGACAGTCCGATGATGCGCGCGCTGCTTGGGATGATCGCGGGGTTTTGAACGGCTTGGTGGGGCCGAGGGCGAGCGGACGCCAGTCGCTCGCCTACTGGGCGACCCCACAGGGTGACTTTCGTCAGCCCTTCAGTTCCAGCACCTTCAGCAGCGACGACGTATCGTCCTTGCCCCAGCCCTGATCCATCAACTCGCCGAGTTGCGCCGACGTGGCGCGCATCGCCGGCAACTCAAGTCCGATCTCGGTGGCGATGTCCGCCGCGAGTCCGAAATCCTTGGCGTGGAGCCGCGACTCTATGCCAGCGGAGAAATCGCGCGTCACCATCTTCGGGCCGAGCATGTCGAGCATACGGCTGCCGGCCATACCGGTGGACATTGCCTGGAACACCTTGGCAGTGTCCACGCCCTGCGCGCCGGCAAAGCGCATGGCTTCGGCGATGCCTTCGATATTGACCACCTGGGCGATCTGGTTGCACAGCTTGGCCACCTGGCCCGCGCCGCTGTCGCCGATGTGCGTGATGGTCTTGCCGATCTGCTCCAGCAGCGGACGCACCTTTTCCAACGCTTCGGCCTTGCCGCCGACCATGATCGTCAGCGTGGCGGCTTGCGCTCCCACCGTGCCTCCCGATACCGGACAGTCCAGCGCCTCGATGCCGCGCGCTGCCAGCGCTTGCGCGATCTCGCGCGTGACGATCGGCGAGATCGTGCTGTGGTCGACGCAGATCGTGCCTGGCGCGGCGCCTTCCACCACGCCGTTCTGGCCGAGCAGCACTTCGCGCACGTCCTCGGACGATGTCACGTTGGTGAAGACGACGGCCGCGCCTTGCGCGGCTTCCGCGGGCGTGAAGAACGGTTCCGCGCCCAACTGGCGCGCGGCATCGGCCGCTTCGGGGCGGCGCACAAAGGCGCGCACGGTATGGCCGGCGCGGATCAGGTGGCCCACCATCGGCGCGCCCATCGCGCCCAGGCCAATAAATGCTACGGTGGTCATGAATGCTTCCTCGAACTTGTCTTACTTGTCGCCTGCGTAGGCGAACTTGCCATTGCGCACCACGCCCATCACGCGGGCACGCTGGTCGAAACCTTGATGATCCTGCGCGCTCAGGTTGAGCACGCCATTGGGCACGGTCAGGTTGTGCGTCGATTCGATCGCGTCACGCAGCGCGGCGCGGAACGCTGGCGTGCCAGGCTGCGCGCCGCTCTTGAGCGCGCGTCGGCTGGCATCGTCGAGCAGCAGCCATGCGCCCCATGCATCGCCAGCAAACTGCGTCACCGTATCCGGGCCGTACTTCGCTTCATAGCGCGCGACGAAATCGAGCGCCACCTTCTTCACCGGATGGCTATCGGGCAACTGCCGCGCTACCACCACTGGCCCGGTCGGAAAGAGTGTGCCCTCGACGTCCTTGCCACCCACGCGCAGGAAGTCCCACGACGCAATGCCGTGGGTCTGGTAGATGCGGCCCTTGTAGCCGCGCTCGCCGAGTGTCTTCTGAGGCAGCACTGCCGGCGTGCCCGAGCCCGCAATCAGGATGGCATCCGGATTCGCCGACATCAGCTTCAGTATCTGCCCGGTCACCGACGTATCGGTGCGCCCGAAGCGCTCGTTGCCCACCACGCGCAGGCGACGGATCTCGGCCATCTTCGAAAACTCGCGCCACCAACTTTCGCCGTAGGCATCGTTGAAGCCGATGAAGCCCACCGTCTTCACGCCCTGGTTGGTCATGTGCTCGGTCAGGATCGTCGCCATCAGGGCGTCGTTCTGCGGCATCTTGAATGCCCAGCGGCGGCGTGCGTCGCCGGGCGGCTCGATGATCGAAGCCGAGGCGGCCAGCGCCACCATCGGCGTCCCGCTCTCTGCAATGGCGTCGAGCGCGGCAATCGCGTTTGGCGTGATGTTGGGGCCGACGATCACATCGACCTTGTCCTCGGCGATGAGCTTGCGCACGTTGCGCACGGCAGCAGCCGGGTCAGTGGCGTCGTCGAGCACGATGTACTGCGCGCGCTGGCCGCCAAGCGTCTGCGGCCACATCTGCACCGTGTTGCGCGACGGGATGCCGATCGCGGCGGCGGGGCCTGTGGTCGACAGGTCGACGCCGACGCGGATATCGGCATGGGCCGACCCCGAGGCGACACCAAAAGACAACATGGACATCACTGGCAGCAGCAGCTTGCGCAGACGCATCGGCGAACTCCCGGACGAGACAGGATCGTGAAGAGGACGACTTTGGGGACGGCTTCGGGGACGACTACGTGGCTTACTTCGCAGCCAGTCGCCACAGCGACGTAATCTCGGCCTTGCGCGCGGCGAAGAGCGGGTCGTCGGCATCGGCGGCCTTCGGGTGGCGCGGGCGGATGTCGGAGCGGCCAAGCACCTTGAGCCCCGCCGCATCGATCCAGCCAAGCAGTTCGTCGCGCGTGCGCAGGCCCAGATGTTCGGCAAAGTCCGACAGGATCAGCCAGCCCTGGCCATCCGGCGTCAGATGCGCGGCCAGGCCGTTCAGGAAGCCGCGCAGCATCCGGCTGTCCGGGTCGAACACGGCGTGCTCGATCGGCGAGCTCGGGCGCGCGGGTACCCACGGCGGATTGCAGACCACGAGCGGCGCGCGGCCTTCGGGGAACAGGTCGGCTTCGATGATCTCGACGTCGCCCGTCAGTCCAAGCCGCTCGACGTTGGCGCGGGCGTTGCCGAGCGCGCGGGCGTCCTGATCGGTGCCCACCACGCGCTTCACGCCACGCTGGGCCAGCAGCGCCGCGAGCACGCCGGTGCCGGTGCCAATGTCGAACGCCAGGGTGCCCGATGGCAGCGGTTCTTTCGCCACGAGGTCGATGTACTCGCCGCGTACAGGCGCGAACACGCCGTACCACGGATGGATGCGCTCGCCGAGCGCCGGGATCTCGATGCCTTTCTTGCGCCACTCGAATGCGCCGATCAGGCCGAGCAGTTCACGCATCGACGCCACGTACGGCGTGTCGGACGGACCGTAGACCTGCTCGCAGGCTTCATGCACATCGGGCGCGCGGCGCAGCGGCACCACGTGGCCGGCCTCGAACGGCAGCAGCAACATGCCGAGCGTGCGGGCTCGCTGCGACTGGACGAGCCGGTGCTTGTGGAATGCCTCGGTGAGGCTGGCGGGCGGCTTCGGCGCCTTCTTCGGCTTGCGATCGACGCGCCGCGCCATCGCCTGCAGCAACTGGCGCGCATTCTGGAAGTCGCCGCGCCAGAGCAGGGCGGTGCCTTCGCTGGCCAGACGGAACGCGGTATCGGCCGGCGTCTGGTCGTCGGCGATCACCACGCGTTTCGGCGGGGGCAGGCCGGCTTCGGAACGCCACATCGCGCTGCGCTCGGCGCCGTCTTCGGTCCAGTGGATCGTCGGGAGGGAATCAGTGACTGACATATATATAGGGCAGGGTGCTTCGAGCGATGCTCAGAGTTCGTAGGCTTCGTGGTCGCCCGACATCGCCTGTTCCACCAGCTTGCGGTTCAGGGTCGGCGAGAACAACTCGATGAATGTATAGACGAAGCTGCGTAGATAGGCCCCCTGCTTGACGGCCAGGTGGGTGACATTGGTGCCGAACAGGTGGCCGGCGGGAAGGCCGCGCAGGTTGCGGTCACGTTCGGGGTCGTAGGCGAGGCCGGCCACGATGCCGACACCCAGGCCGACCTCGACATACGTCTTGATGACGTCGGCGTCGATGGCCTCCAGCACGATGTCCGGCTGGAGATGGCGCAACTCGAATGCCTTGTCGATCTTGGGCCGGCCAGCAAAGTTCACGTCATAGGTGATCAGCGGAAAGGTGGCCAGGTCTTCCAGCGTCAGGTGCTTTTTCTCCAGCAGTGGATGGTCAGGTGGCGTAATCACCATGTGCTGCCACTGGTACCCGGGCAGCGACACCAGGCTCTTGTCGCCCGAGATGCCCTCGGTGGCGATGCCCAGATCGGCCTGGTCATGCAAGATCATGTCGGCGATCTGCGCCGGATTGCCCTGCTGGATCGACAGCCGCACCTTCGGGTAGCGCTTGGTGAACTCGCTGATCACGCGCGGCAGCGCGTAACGGGCCTGGGTATGGGTGGTGGCGATGGTGAAGTTGCCCTGATCCTGTGCCGCGTAGTCCTTGCCCACGCGCTTCAGGCTTTCCACTTCCTGCAGGATCTTCTCTACCGAGGTCAGGATGCGTCGCCCCGGTTCGGTCAGGCTGCGAATCCGTTTGCCGTGACGTGTGAAGATATCGACACCTAGCTCCTCTTCCAGTTCGATAATCGCCTTGGAAACGCCGGGTTGTGACGTATAGAGCGCCTTTGCGGCCTCCGTCAAGTTGAAATTCTGACGGACAGCCTCACGCACAAAGCGGAATTGATGAAGGTTCATATAACTGCGTCCGTATAAACAAACAACTTCTTATTAGTTTGAGGTATGAGGCGAGTTTATTACGATTCTCGAACTTTGTTAAACGTTCGGCCTGCCCGTATTGCGTCCAGCCCCCAGCCTGTATAGGTGACGCGGACGAGGGGAAAGCCGGGCAACTCGAGAATCCCCCCCGATGTCCCTTGCCTATACCGTTTCCGGTCTGCTGGTAGGTCTCCTGGTCGGTCTGACCGGAGTCGGCGGGGGTTCGCTCATGACGCCGCTGCTGACGCTGTTGTTCGGCTTCTCGCCGGCCACCGCGGTGGGCACTGACCTGGCGTTTGCCTCGATTACCAAGGGCTTCGGCACGCTGGCCCACCGGGCGCACGGCCATGTGCAGTGGCAGGTGGTGCGCCGCCTGTGCGTGGGCAGCCTGCCGGCCGCCGTGGCCGCCATCCTCGTGCTCAAGAGCGCGGGTGAACTCAATGCGCAGTGGCTCCACGCGATCCGCGTGACGATCGGTGTGTCGGTCCTGCTGACCGTGCTGTCGCTGCTGTTCCGCAAGCAGATGCTGGCCTGGCTGGCGCGTAACCCGCGCTTCCAGCTCGAAGGCCGCAAGCAGGTGGTGGCCACCGTGCTGGTGGGCGCCGTGATCGGCGTGCTGGTGACGGTGTCGTCGATCGGTGCCGGCGCCGTGGGCGCGACCCTGATCCTGCTGCTGTATCCCCATATGAAACCGGCCGAAGTGGCCGGTACCGATATCGCCTACGCGGTGCCGCTCACGGCCGTGGCAGGGCTGGGCCACGTGTGGCTCGGCACGGTCGACTGGAATCTGTTGCTGGCGCTGCTGGTGGGCTCGATCCCCGGCATCTGGCTCGGTGCGCAACTGTCGCGGGCACTGCCCGAGCGGATCGTGCGCGCCGCACTTGCCACGACGCTGACGCTCGTGGCCATCAAGCTCGTTTCATGAGACCGGTTATGAATGATTCAGGCGTCGTTTCGCGGCCTTGCCAGAACTGCTTCGCTTCATTCCTGACCAGCCTCCCTAAAGTTACCGAATACTGAACGGACCCACACCATGTATCAGTACGATCAATATGACCAGCGTATCGTCCAGGAGCGCGTTGCCCAGTTCCGTGACCAGGTGCGTCGCCGCCTGTCCGATGAGCTGACCGAGGAAGAATTCCTGCCGCTGCGCCTGCAGAACGGCCTGTACATGCAGCGTCACGCCTACATGCTGCGCGTGGCGATTCCGTACGGCCTGCTGGCCTCGAAGCAGATGCGCATGCTGGCCCATATCGCCCGCACCTACGACCGCGACTACGGCCATTTCTCCACGCGCCAGAACATCCAGTACAACTGGATGGATCTGGAGCGCGTGCCCGACGTGCTGGACGACCTCGCCAGCGTCGAAATGCACGGCATCCAGACCTCCGGCAACTGCGTGCGCAACATCACCACCGACCAGTTCGCCGGCGTGGCGCCGGACGAGACGGTGGACCCGCGCGTGCTGGCCGAACTGCTGCGCCAGTGGAGCACGTTCCAGCCCGAATTCGCGTTCCTGCCGCGCAAGTTCAAGATCGCCATCTCGTCGTCGGCCGATGACCGCGCCGTGGTGCAGATGCACGATATCGGCATCTATGCGTACAAGAACGCCGCTGGCGAGACGCGCCTGCGCATCCTTGCTGGTGGAGGTCTGGGCCGCACGCCGATTCTGGGCACGATCATCAAGGAAGATCTGCCGTGGCAGCACATGCTGACCTATGTGGAGTCCGCGATCCGCGTGTACAACCGCTACGGCCGCCGCGACAACAAGTACAAGGCCCGCATCAAGATCCTGGTGAAGGCCATCGGCGCCGAGAAGTTCGCCGCCGAAGTGGAAGAAGAGTGGAAGTTCAGCAAGGACGGCCCGGGCACGCTGACGCAGGCCGAGTTCGATCGCGTGGCGCAGTACTTTCAGCCGCCCGCCTACGAAAAGCTGCCCGACACCGACGCATCGTTCGAAAAGCACCTGCTCGAGAACAAGGCATTCGCACGCTGGGTCAACCGCAACGTGCACGCGCACAAGGTGCCGGGCTATGCATCCGTGACGCTGTCGACCAAGCCGGGTCCGGTGTCGCCCCCGGGCGATGCCACGTCCGCGCAAATGGACACGGTTGCCGATTTCGCTGATCGCTATGGCTATGGCGAACTGCGCGTGGCGCATGAGCAGAACCTGGTGCTGCCCGACGTGAAGAAGCGTGACCTGTTCGCACTGTGGGAAGACGCGAAGAAGGCAGGTCTGGCCACGGCCAACATCGGCCTGCTGACCGACATCATCGCCTGCCCGGGCGGCGACTTCTGCTCGCTGGCTAACGCCAAGTCGATTCCGATCGCGCTGGCGATCCAGGAGCGCTTCGACAACCTCGACTACGTCTACGACCTCGGCGACATCTCGCTGAACATCTCGGGTTGCATCAACGCCTGCGGCCACCACCACGTCGGCAACATCGGCGTGCTGGGCGTCGACAAGGATGGCGCCGAGTGGTACCAGGTCACGATCGGCGGCGCCCAGGGCAATGACACGGCGCTGGGCAAGGTGATCGGCCCGTCGTTCAGCGCCCACGAGATGCCCGATGTGGTGTCGCGCATCATCGAGACATTCGTGGCCAACCGTGTTGGCGACGAGCGCTTTATCGAAACCGTTGGCCGGATTGGCATCGCGCCGTTCAAGGAACGGGTGTACGCGGACAAGCAGCGCGAAGAGCGCGCCGAAGCCTGACGAACGGAGTTACCGAACATGGCAAAGATCATTCAACTGCAACGCGACGCCGCCGAATTCCGTCCTGTCATCGTCGACGATAGCTGGACCGTGCTGCGTGCCACCGAAACCGAACCGCTCGACGAGGCAAAGATCGCTGTCGTCGCGCAAGGCACCGACGCCGTGCTGTTCCCGCTGTCAGTGTGGAAGGCGAACGAAGCCCTGCTGGCTGGCCGCGACAAGGCCATCACCGGCGTGTGGCTGGCGCCGGAAGACGAGCCGGGCGACGCCGAAGCGCTGTTCGATCGCGTATCGGTCGTGGCCGTGGACTTCCCGGTGTTCCGCGATGGCCGCGGTTTCTCGTCGGCCTATCTGCTGCGCACGCGCTACCACTGGGCAGGCCAGCTGCGCGCGATCGGTGACGTGCTGCGCGATCAGCTCAACTTCATGAAGCGCTGCGGCTTCGACACTTTCGCGGTGCGCGCCGACAAGAACATCGACGACGCGCTGAAGGGCTTCACCGAGTTCACGGTGGCCTACCAGGCTTCGGTGGACGAGCCGCTGCCGCTGTTCCGCCGCGCACGTGCCGACGTGACCGCCCGGGGCGTGGCATGAGCTCCGTGATCTCCGAGATCCCAGTCGTCGACGGTTCGGTGTCGTCGCTGCGCCCCCCAGCGCTGTGGACGAAGCCGGCGTACGCCGGCACGATCGAGGCGCTCGAAGTGAAGGAACGTGAACTGGCCGAACGCCTGTCCGGCATCGCGGCACGTTTCTTCCGCGCGCGCTTCGCCACGAGCCTGGCCGCCGAAGACATGGTGCTGACCGACGCGATCCTGCGCGGCAGCCCGGCCGTGCGCGCCGGCATCCGCGTGTTCACGCTGAACACCGGCCGCCTGCACGCCGAAACGCTTGCTGTGCTGGACAAGGTCGAGACGCACTACGGCTACACGATCGAGCAGTTCACGCCCGACCAGGAAGCCGTGGAGAACTACCTGAAGAAGAACGGCCTGAATGCCTTCTACGACAGCGTGGACCTGCGCAAGAGCTGCTGCGGCATCCGCAAGGTGGAACCGCTCAATCGCGCGCTTTCGCACGCCGATGCGTGGATGACGGGCCAGCGCCGCGAGCAGGCCGTGACGCGCGCCGAACTGCCGTTCGAGGAAACGGACGAGTCGCGCGGCATTCCCAAGTTCAATCCGCTGGCCGACTGGACCGAGGCCGAAGTGTGGGCGTACCTGTCGCGCCACAACGTCCCGGTCAACGCGCTGCACGAGAAGGGCTATCCGAGCATCGGTTGCGAGCCCTGTACGCGGGCGGTCAAGGCCGGCGAGGATGTACGCGCCGGACGGTGGTGGTGGGAGAGCAAGGACTCGAAAGAGTGCGGGCTCCACGAACAGAACATCAAGCACTGAACAGAATATTTGAGGCCGAGAACGACATGGGCATCATGAACGACATCGCAAGCGCAGGCATCCCCGCCAACGTGGAACACCTGCTGCAGGTCCAGAACGACCACCTCGACCGGCTCGAAGCCGAATCGATCTACATCATCCGCGAGGTGGTGGCCGAGTGCCGCAACCCGGCGCTGCTGTTCTCCGGCGGCAAGGATTCGATTGTCATGCTGCATCTGGCGCTCAAGGCCTTCCGCCTGGGCGACCGCAAGGTGGAGCTGCCGTTCCCGCTGGTCCACATCGACACCGGCCACAACTATCCGGAAGTGATCCAGTTCCGCGACCAGCGTGTGGGCGAACTGGGCGCGCGCCTGGTGGTGGGCCATGTCGAGGATTCGATCAAGCGTGGCACCGTGCGCCTGCGCAAGGAAACCGATTCGCGCAACGCCGCACAGGCTGTGACGCTGCTGGAAACGATCGAGGCGCACAAGTTCGACGCGCTGATGGGCGGTGCCCGTCGCGATGAAGAAAAGGCTCGCGCCAAGGAGCGCATCTTCTCGTTCCGCGACGAGTTCGGCCAGTGGGACCCGAAGGCCCAACGCCCGGAACTGTGGAGCCTGTACAACGCCCGCATGGCCCAAGGCGAGCAGATGCGCGTGTTCCCGATCTCGAACTGGACCGAACTCGACGTGTGGCAGTACATCGCCCGCGAAAACCTGGCCCTGCCGCCGATCTACTACGCGCACGAGCGCGAAGTGGTGCGCAAGAACGGCCTGCTGGTGCCGGTGACGCCGATTACGCCGAAGCAGGATGGCGATGTGAGCGAAGTGCTGTCGGTCCGCTTCCGCACCGTGGGCGACATCAGCTGCACGTGCCCGGTGGCTAGCACCGCGGCCACGCCGGTGGAGATCATCGCGGAGACCGCGGTGACCGAGATCACCGAGCGCGGCGCCACCCGCATGGACGACCAGACGAGCGAAGCGTCGATGGAACGCCGGAAAAAAGAAGGCTACTTCTAAATCGACGCAGCAGAGGAATACGACAATGTCTCACCAATCCCAACATCAAGGCCTGCTGCGTTTCATCACCGCGGGCTCCGTGGACGACGGCAAGAGCACGCTGATCGGCCGTCTGTTGTTTGACAGCAAGGCAGTGCTGTCCGACCAGCTCACCGCGCTGGCCAACGCCAAGAACAAGCGCACCGCTGGCGAGCAGATCGACTTCTCGCTGCTGACCGACGGCCTCGAGGCCGAGCGAGAGCAGGGCATCACGATCGACGTGGCTTACCGCTATTTCTCGACCGCGCGCCGCAAGTTCATCATTGCCGATACGCCGGGCCACGAGCAGTACACGCGCAACATGGTGACGGGCGCCTCGACTGCGCACGCCGCCATCGTGCTGGTGGATGCCACCCGCGTCACGGTCAAGGACGGCCGCGCCGAGCTGCTGGCCCAGACCAAGCGTCACTCGGCAATCCTGAAGTTGCTGGAACTGCAGCACGTGATCGTCGCCGTGAACAAGATGGACCTGGTTGACTACAGCGAGCAGCGCTTCAACGAGATCCGCGCCGCCTACATCGAACTGGCCGCGCAACTGGGCCTGAAGGATGTGACCTACGTGCCGGTGTCGGCACTGCGTGGCGACAACATCGTCCATGCCAGCGACGCCATGCCGTGGTACCAGGGCGAGCCGCTGCTGCCGCTGCTGGAATCGCTGCCGGTGGAAGATGTGGCGCCGGTAGGCGATGCCGCGCTGCGCTTCCCGGTGCAACTGGTGGTTCGCCAGGACGGTTCCGCCGCCGACGACTTCCGTGGCTACGCTGGCCGTGTGGAAGCCGGCACCGTGCGCGTGGGCCAGAAGCTGCGCGTGCTGCCCGCCAATCGCGAAGCCGTGGTGGCCGAAGTGCTGACGCCGAATGGATCGGCCGATTCCGCCAGCGCCGGCGACACCGTCACGGTGCGTCTGGCCGAAGACGTTGATGTATCGCGTGGTGACATGTTCGTGTCGGCCGATACCGCCGCCGAATCGGCGAAGAAGCTGACTGCCGACCTGTGCTGGTTCGATGACGAGTCGCTGAACCCGTCGCGCAAGTACGTGCTCAAGCACACTACGGCCAGCGTGTTCGCGCGCGTGTCGGCGGTGGATCGCGTGCTGGATGTGCATACGCTGTCGCACGAAACCGGCCGCCATGAGATCAACCTGAACGACATCGGTTCGGTGCAGATCTCGCTGCAGAAGCCGATCGTCTGCGATACATACGGCGACAATCCGGCGACGGGCGCGTTCGTGCTGATCGACGAAGCCACCAACCACACGGTGGCGGCGGGCATGATCCGTGCGTATGCCTGATATCGTCTGAGTCGGGCATTTCATACAGCGAGGGTCAGGATGGACAGGCAGCACGGCAAGGCCACGGGCAAGGTGTACCTGATTGGTGCGGGTCCCGGCGCGGCCGATCTCATTACGGTGCGCGGCGCACGACTGTTGGGCGAGGCGCAGGTCGTGCTGCACGATGCACTCGTATCGCCCGAGATGCTGGCGTGGTGTCCGCAGGCCGAACTGGTCGAGGTGGGCAAGCGCTGCGGCCAGCGTTCCACGGCGCAACTCTTCATCAATCGCCAGATCGTCGATCTGGCCACGAAGTACGAGCGCGTGGTGCGGCTCAAGGGCGGCGACCCGATGCTGTTTGGCCGCGCCGACGAGGAGTTGCAGGCGCTGGAAGCGGCCGGTATCGAGTACGAGGTGGTGCCCGGCATCACCGCGGCGCTCGCGGCGGCCAGCGCGATCGGCCGGCCCTTGACCAAGCGTGGTGTATCGCGCAGCGTGGCGTTCGCTACCCAGGCCAAGGCGGCCGATGCCGTCGACGTGGAGGCCGATGTGAAGGCAGACACGATCATCTACTACATGGGCCGTGATCAGGCGGCGAACATTGCGACGCAGTTGATCGCTCGCGGCAAGCCGGCGTCGACACCCGCATGGGTAGTGGAAGCCGCTACGACGCCGCGCCAGCGCAGCCACCAGTTCACGCTGGGCCAGATGGCGGCAGGCGAGGCGGCACGCTGGATGGACCCGGTGCAGCCCAGCCTGCTGATGATCGGCGAGGCCTTGGGGAGCAGGGCGACGGAGTACGTGGAAGCCGAACGCGCCGCGTGATCGGTTTGCCCGGTGGAAAAAAGGCCAGAGATTGACTCTGGCCTTTTTGCATTTTGTGTCCCGGGCTAATGTCCAGAATCGGGGGCGGGAGCGGGAGAAAGGGTCAGCGCGCAATATGCCGCGATGGCATCGAGCACGCTGTCGACTTCGCCGACCGCATCCGAAGCGCGAATCTCCACCCCCGGATACTTCGCCCGGCACGCGTCGATCAGCAGCGGGAAATCGCGCCGCAGATGCCCACCCTGGCCGAAGAACACCGGCACGACCGTGATCGCGCCAACGCCAGCCGCCGCCAGCTCGTCGATGGCGTCCTCCAGCGACGGCGTCATCAGTTCCAGGAACGCCAGTCGAACCGCACAGTCCGGCAGCAACGCCACGAGCTTTTCGTGAAGCCGGTCGAACGGATCGCGCCAGCGCGCGTCGCGCGCGCCGTGCCCGAACAGGATGAGCCCTTGTCGCCCAGCGCCCATGATCAGTGGCGATCGACCCAGCGCAGCGCGCCGAGCGCAATCATCAGGTAGAGCGTGCCGGGCACCAGCGCGGAGACGATCGGCGGCCAGGTATGCAGCAGGCCCACGTGCGAGAACAGCGTGTTGGACAGGTGGAACGACAGGCCCAGCATGATGCCGCCGAACACCTTCACGCCCACCGCGCCCGCACGGGCATGGAGGTATGCGAACGGCAGCGCCAGCGCGACCATCACGAACAGCGTCAGCGGATACACCACCTTCTTCCAGAACGCGATTTCGTAGCGCTGCGTGTCCTGCTTGTTGTCGCGCAGGTGGCGGATGTAGCGGAACAGGTTGACCGTCGACATGTTCTCCGGCTGCACCAGCAGCACCGACAGGATCTGCGGCGTCAGCTCGGAGTGCATCAGGATGTTCGGGAACTGCACCTGCTCGCCGCGGAAGTCGGGTGCCAGCGCGTCACGATTGGCGGCCGGCTGGCCGTCACGCAGCTCGATGAAGCGCGTCTCGTTGACGTCGTTGAGCTGCCAGGACTGCCCGCCCTGGTACTTGCCTTCCTTGGCCACGCGGATCACGCGCAGGCGGTAGTCCTTGTCGAATTCATAGATCGTGACGCCGGTAATCGACTGGTCGGGCCTCAGGCCTTGCACGTTCACGAAGCGGGTGATTTCTCCCGCGCCCTTCTCCTCGGGCTCGCGATCGCGGTCCTTGACCCAGACGCCCGAGCGGAAGCCCGATGACACGGTGGCACCGATTGCCTCGAGCTTGATCTTCTGCGCGTACTGTTCGGCTGCCGGGCCGATGAACTCGCCGAAGATGAACGTGGCCAGCGCCAGCGGCACCGCCAGCTTGAACAGCGAGAACAGCGCCTGCCGCGTGTTCAGGCCGGCCACGCGGAAGATCGTGTACTCCGACTGGCTGGCAAGTTGCGAGAAGACGTAAATCGCGCTGATCAGCACCGCGATCGGCAGCACCTCGTAGATACGCGTCGGCGCCTCCAGCATGACGTGGAAGAACGCGATCAGCGACGTGTACTTGCCCTGGACGCTTTCCAGCTCGCTAAGCATGTCGAAGAACACGAACAGGGCCAGCACCGCGAACAGGATGAAGGCGAAAACCCCATAGATCAGGCGAGCGAAGTAGCGCTCGTAGACGCTCAGCACCCTCATGCGCGGCCCCCGGTGGTCTTGCGGCGCAGGCCGAAGACGGCACGCCAGCCTCCCAGGCTACGGTTGGCGCGGTAGCGGAACATCACCAGCGCGCACAGGAACACGGCCAGGTGGATCGGCCAGATGGCCATCCAGAACGACATCGCGCCGGAACGGACCCAGGCCTGCGCCAGGTTGATCAGGTTGCTGTAGGTCAGGTAGATCAGCACGGCAAAGACAAGCGGGGTGTACCGGCCCAGACGCGGATTCACGTAGGCCAGCGGGATCGCGATCATCACGAAGTTGAACGCCAGGATCGGCAGCGAGATCCGCCAGAGCAGTTCGCCCAGGTTCTCGCGGGTCGGGTCGCGGATCAGGTCGATCGTGTCGCGGCTCTTGGTCGGCAGGTCGGCGGCGGCATCCTGCGGCTTGTTGTCGACCTTGACCGCGTACTTGTCGAACTCGACAATCCGGTAATTGAGCTGGCCGGGAATGCCGGCGTAGCGGCGGCCATGTTCCATGACCACCAGACGGTCGCCGTTGGGCATTGTCTCGAACTGGCCCTGATGCGCCAGCGCCACACCGATCTTGCCCGATTCGGCATTGGCCACGAAGACATTGCGCGCGTGCTTCATGTCGGCGTCGATGCCTTCGATAAACAGCACGTAGTTACCATTGGCCGGCTCGATGAAGCGGCCCGAGGCGATCATCGAGAGCACGCCGCGCTGCTCGAAGCGGTCGCGAAACAGCGCGCTCTGCTGGTTGGCCCACGGCCACGCGAACAGGCCCAGCAGCAGCGCCATGACGAAGAACGGCGCGGCGAACTGCAGCACCGGCTTGATCAGATCGCGCAGGGAGACGCCGGACGAGAACCACACCACCATCTCGGAGTCCTTGTACCACCGGGTCAGGACGATCAGCGTCGAGATGAACAGCGTGGCCGACAGCAGGATCGACAGATAGCCGATCGTCGCCAGGCCGATGAGCATCAGCACGTCGTTGGGGCTGGCCTTGCCATTGGCGGCCATTCCCAGGATACGGATCACGAGCGACGTCAGCATGAACGTCAGCATCACCAGGAACACCGCACCGGCGGTGTAGGCGAGTTCGCGCCGCAGGGCTTGTTGGAAGATCATGCAAGACACGCTTCCGGCTGCCGGCCGGAGCGGGCGATGCGCCGGGGGCCGATGGACTGGCAGGACCGCGGGCTGTCAGCTTTCTGGATCGGCGGCGGCGGATCGCGGATGAAAATCGCGGATAATGGGGGTTTCTTTTCGACGAGCCCCTTGAAGGAAGCGCGATGGAATTTAGCACAAAAGCCCTGGATCTGAGCAAAGCCGGCCAAAATGGTTTCTTGGCCACGAAGACGGACTGTCTGGTGGTTGGCCTGTTCGAGGGCCAAAGTCTGGCCGGCGTGGCCAAGGCGCTGGACGTTGCCACCAAGGGGCTGGTGGCGCGTCTGGTCAAGCAAGGCGACTTCGAAGGCAAGCGCGGCACGCAACTGATGCTGCACGAGGTGGCCGGCGTTGGCGCCGCCCGCGTGCTGCTGGTGGGCCTGGGCAAGGAAGCCGATTTCAACGACAAGGCCTTTGCCGAAGCCGTGCGCACGGCCACGCGTGCCCTGGGCGGCACGCGCGCCGCCTCGGCGCTCTGGTGCCTGGTTCAGCAGCCACCGCAGCAGCGCGACGTTGCCTGGGCCATCATCACCACGATCACGCTGGTCCGGGAGGCCGGTTATCGCCTGCTGGAGCGCCATCCCGAGCTCAAGCGCGCGCCCCGGGGCGCCGGCGCCAACGAAAAGGCGACGCTGCGCAAGATCGTGCTGGCCGTGGACGTGGGCGACGCCAAGGCCGCCTCGCAGGCCGCCGTGCGTGGCACTGCCATCGCCAACGGCATGGAACTGACCCGCGATCTGGGCAACCTGCCGTCCAACATCTGCACGCCGACCTATCTGGCCAATACCGCCCGTGGCATCGCCAAGCGCCACAAGCTCAAGGTGGAGATCCTGGGCCGCAAGCAGATCGAGGCGCTCAACATGGGCGCCTTCCTTGCCGTGACCAAGGGCAGCGTCGAGCCGCCGCAGTTCATCGTGCTGCGCTATGACGGCGCGAGCGCCAAGCAGGCGCCGGTGGTGCTGGTGGGCAAGGGCATCACGTTCGATACGGGTGGCATCTCGCTGAAGCCGGGCGAGGGCATGGACGAGATGAAGTACGACATGTGCGGCGCGGCATCGGTGCTGGGCACGCTCCAGGCCGTGGCCGAAATGGGCCTGAAGCAGAACGTGATCGCCGTGGTGCCGACTTGCGAGAACATGCCGAGCGGCATCGCCACCAAGCCGGGCGACGTAGTGACCAGCATGTCCGGCCAGACCATCGAAATCCTCAATACCGATGCCGAAGGCCGCCTGATCCTGTGCGACGCGCTGACTTACGTGGAGCGCTTCAAGCCGGCCGCCGTGATCGACGTGGCCACGCTGACCGGTGCCTGCATCATCGCGCTCGGCCACGTCAACAGCGGCCTGTACGCCCGCAGCGACGCGCTGGCGGACCAGTTGCTGGGTGCCGGCCGCAAGGCCATGGATACGGCCTGGCGTCTGCCGCTGGACGATGACTACCAGGACCAGCTCAAGTCGAACTTTGCCGATATGGCCAATATCGGTGGCCGTCCGGCCGGCAGCGTGACCGCGGCCTGCTTCCTGGCGCGTTATACCGAGAAGTACGACTGGGCCCACCTCGACATCGCCGGCACAGCGTGGAAGAGCGGCGCGGCCAAGGGCGCCACGGGCCGTCCGGTGCCGTTGCTGACGCAGTTCCTGATGGACCGCGCGGCCTAATCGGGCGTATCGGGCGGATTTTAGGATCAGGTAAAGGTAGCCGGGATGACGCGCATCGACTTCCATAGCAATGTGCCGGACACGCTGACATATGTCTGCCGGCTGGTTCGCAAGGCCTATGGGGCAGGGCAGAAGGTGGTGGTGCACGGCGCGCCGCAGCAGCTAGCGCAGCTCGACGCGCGGCTGTGGTCGTTTTCGCCGCTCGACTTCCTGCCGCACTGCGGGGTCGACAGCCCGAATGCGGCGGTGACGCCGATCATCCTGGCCGCCGCGCTCGACGGCGTCCCGCACCATCAGTTGCTGGTGAACCTGGCGCCGGAGGCCCCGGCGCAGTTCGCCAGCTTCGAACGGTTGATCGAAGTGGTCGGCGCCACGCCCGAAGCCCGGGATTCCGGGCGGGAGCGGTATCGTTTCTATCGTGAGCGCGGCTATCCGCTCACGCACCATGACATTGGCCAGGCCAAGGGAGATGCGGCATGAGCGAACGCACGACTTCGCGGGTCATTCCGCGGCTGGATCCCAATGACAGCGTGCCGCTGCTGACCGAAGTGGTCGAGTTGCCGGACACCGTGTTCGATGCGCCGGCACCCGCACCCGCGCCAGCCCAGGCCACGGTGATCGACACGGCGGACATGCCAGAATCTGGCGTGGTCACCGCGGTCGGCGATTTCGGATCGACGGGAGAGGACGCGCCGGCTGCGGCGTCCGACGTGGTGGACACGGCCCCGTTCATGCCGGGGGCTGACGACCTGCGTGCGGTGCGCACCGAGTTGCTGACGCGCGTGATGATGCGCTTCCGCACCGAGTGGCCGCAGGTGGTGGAAGCCCATACCGAAGCCACGCTGCAATCGAGGCTGGCGCCGCTGACGGCGCAACTGGCCAATGAACTGACCCAGGCCCTCGAGGCCCGGTTGGTGGAGTGGCTCGACGCGACGTTGGAGGAAATCGAGCGGGACCCGGGCGGGATGTAAGCCTGGGCCTTGCTACCGGCCCGCGCCGGTATCGGCACCCAAGCAATAAGGCCTGCGATGGACTCGCAGGCCTTTTGCATTGCAGGGGGCTACTTTCGCCGGATCAGTCCGTCACGGCGCCCTTGCTGGCCGTGGAGGCCAGCCTCGCGAACTTCGCCAGCACGCCGCGCGTGTAACGCGGAGCCGGCTGCTTCCAGGCAGCGCGGCGGCGGGCCAGCTCGTCGTCGGCCACATTCAGTTGCAGCAGCAGCTGGTGCGCGTCGATCGTGATCGAGTCGCCTTCCTGAACCAGTGCAATCGTACCGCCCACATGGGCTTCCGGCGCAACGTGGCCAACCACCATGCCCCAGGTGCCCCCCGAGAAGCGGCCGTCGGTGATGAAACCAACCGATTCGCCGAGACCCTTGCCGATGATCGCCGAAGTCGGCGCCAGCATTTCAGGCATGCCCGGGCCGCCCTTCGGGCCAAGGTAGCGCAGCACCAGGATGTCGCCAGCGTTGATCTTGTTCGCCAGGATCGCTTCCATGGCGCTCTGTTCGTCCTCGAACACGCGGGCCGGGCCGGTGATGACCGGGTTCTTCAGGCCGGTGATTTTGGCCACTGCGCCTTCCTCGGCGAGGTTGCCCTTCAGGATGGCCAGGTGGCCTTGCTTGTACAGGGCCTGCGAGATCGGCAGGATCACGTCCTGGTCGGTACGCGGCTCATTGGGAACGTGCTCGAGCTCCTCGGCCAGCGTGCGGCCCGTGATCGTCAGGCAGTCGCCATGCAGCAGACCGGCGTTCAGCAGGATCTTCATCACTTGCGGAATGCCACCGGCGCGGTGCAGGTCGGTGGCCACGTAGGCGCCCGACGGCTTCAAGTTGCAGATCACCGGCACGCGGCGGCGGATGCGCTCGAAATCGTCGATGGTCCATTCCACTTCGGCCGAGTGGGCGATGGCCAGGTAATGCAGTACCGCGTTGGTGGAACCGCCCGTGGCCATGATCAGCGTCACGGCGTTCTCGATCGATTTGCGCGTGATGATGTCGCGCGGCTTGATGTCCTTCTTGATGGCTTCCACCAGCACGCGGGCCGATTCGGCGGCGCTGTCCACCTTTTCCTGGTCCGGGTTGGCCATCGTCGACGAATACAGCAGCGACATGCCCAGCGCCTCGAACGACGAGCTCATTGTGTTGGCGGTGTACATGCCACCGCACGAGCCGGTGCTCGGGCAGGCGTTCTTCTCCACGCCCTCGAAGTCTTCCTCGCTCATGCGGCCGGCGGTGAATTCGCCCACGGCCTCGAACGACGACACGATGGTCAGGTCCTTGCCCTTCCAGTTACCCGGGCGGATGGTGCCGCCGTAGACGTAGATGCCCGGCACGTTGGTGCGCGCCAGTGCGATCATGCCGCCGGGCATGTTCTTGTCGCAGCCGCCGATCACGACCACGCCGTCCATCCACTGGCCCTGGGCAGCGGTTTCGATGCAGTCGGCAATGACTTCACGCGAGATTAGCGAGTACTTCATGCCCTCGGTGCCCATCGACATGCCGTCGGAGATCGTCGGCGTGCCGAAGATCTGCGGGTTGGCGTCCGAGGCCTTGATCGCATCCACGGCCGCGTCCGCCAGGCGCTGCAGGCCGGCGTTGCAGGGGGTGATCGTCGAGTGGCCGTTGGCGATACCCACCATCGGCTTGTCGAAGTCTTCCTTCTTGTAGCCGAGCGCGTAGTACATCGAACGGTTGGGGGAGCGCGCCACGCCTTGCGTGATGTGCTGGGAACGTTTGTTGTAAGCCATGGCGGGTGTCTCCGGGGGGGGGGGGCTGGTGGCGGGGTGGCCGTGTTGTGGTCAGAAGAATGGCGCTTGCGTTTTATCGTGTCAAATATATGATTCGACCTTTATTGAGTCGATAAAAATATCAAACTACCCCGTGGACCTGCGCCAGCTACGTTATTTCGTCACAGTGGCCGAAGAGTTGCATTTCGGCCGCGCCGCGCGGCGGCTCGCCATGACGCAGCCGCCACTGTCGCAGCAGATCCAGGCACTGGAAGAGGAGATCGGCGTCCAGCTGTTCGTGCGCACGCGCCGCTCGGTAATGCTCACGCCGGCCGGCCAGCAATGGCTGCCGGAGGTGCGCCGCGTGCTGGCCGATGCGGCCGCCTTGCCCGGGCTGGCCCAGCGGCTCGCGCGGGGGGAGGTCGGCTCGCTGGCGCTGGCGTTCGTCAGCACGGCCGATTACGGCATCCTGCCCGACCTTCTGCGGCATTTCCGGGCCCGGCATCCGGAAGTCCAGCTACAACTGCGCGAGGCCACCAGCGACGTCCAGCTCGAGGCGCTGGTCGACGGGACGATCGACGCGGGACTGGTCATCCGGCCGCAACTGACCGTGATGCCGCACGGGCTCTCCTATTTGCCACTGGTACGCGAACCGCTCGTGCTGGCCGTGCCCGATGGCTGGCGTCCGGCGGGGCAGGTCGATGGAGCACCACCGCAGACCGTGGCCCTGCGCGATGCCGCGCACGAGCCGCTGATCATCTTCCCGCGCCGAAGCGCGCCAGCGTTTTATGACATCATTACGGGCTATTACGCGCGCGATGGGTTGACGCCGATGATTGCCCAGGAGGCGATACAGATGCAGACGATCGTCAGTCTGGTCTCCGCCGGCATGGGGGTGGCACTAGTGCCCGCATCGCTATGCAACCTGCGCCGGACTGGGGTGTCATATCTGGCGTTGCGCGATGCCGGGCCGGAAATCGAAACCGGTCTGGTCTGGCGTGAAGGCGCGGCTGGCGTGGCGCCTGTGCTGCGCTCTTTCATCGATATCGCCATGGACCTCGCCGGCGCCATCGGACTGACGCAAGACAATGGCATAAAGGCCTGACTTCGCGACTCCGCGCTGTCCAGAATACTTACCGATACTCACTCGATCCGACATGCTCGTTCATCCCCAATTCGACCCGGTCGCCATTCACCTCGGGCCGCTGGCCATTCGCTGGTACGGCCTGATGTACCTGGCCGGCTTCATCATGTTCCTGTGGTTCGGCCGACTGCGTATCCGCCAGCCACATATCGCGGCGCGTGGCTGGGTGGCGCGGGACCTCGACGACATGTTGTTCTATGGGGTACTCGGGGTCATTCTGGGCGGCCGCCTGGGCTACGTGCTGTTTTACAAGCCGGGTTACTACCTCACGCACCCGCTCGAGATCTTCAAGGTCTGGGAGGGTGGCATGGCGTTCCACGGCGGATTCCTCGGGGTGCTGATCGCGATGTGGGTGTTCGCGAAAGTGCGCCGTCGCCACTGGATGGAGGTGACCGACTTCATCGCGCCAATGATTCCGTGCGGACTCGCGGCCGGGCGGATCGGCAACTTCATCAATGGCGAGTTGTGGGGGCGTCCGACCGACCTGCCGTGGGGCATGATCTTCCCGCAGGCCGGCGACAACATCCCGCGTCATCCGTCGCAGCTTTACCAGTTCGCTGGCGAAGGCGTGGCGCTGTTCATCATCCTGTGGCTGTTCTCACGCAAGCCGCGGCCGATGGGCGCGGTATCGGGCGTGTTCCTGATCGGCTATGGCGCGTTCCGCTTCCTGGCCGAATTTGCCCGCGAACCGGATAACTTCCTGGGCCTGCTGGCGCTCAAGCTGTCGATGGGCCAGTGGCTGAGCCTGCCGATGATCGTGATCGGCGCCGTGATGGTGGTCTGGGCTTACCGTCGTGGCAATGGGGCGACGGCAGCGGCGCGCTGATCGTCAGGCCGTCAGGCTAATTCTCGGTTTGCATCCCTCTCCCTCATTGAGAGAGGGATGCAAGACAATCACTCCCCACCATTCCTGATGGCTTCGATCCGCTCCCGCGTCAGCGGGTGAGTCGAGAAGAAGCCGCTCTCTTCATCGTCGGCAGCCTGCTTGCCTTCACCCTTGCGGTGCGCGTCCTCAAGCTGCTGAAGCGCATCGGCCAGCGCGGTCACCGGTAGCCGGTTGTCCCGCAGGATTTTCACGGCATAGGCATCCGCCTCGCGTTCGTGCTCGCGCGAATAGCGCATCGACATCATCGCGGCGGGTACGGTGGCCAGCAGCGACGAAACATCGCCGACCATGTACGCCGCCAGCGCGCCGACCACCGATGCCTGGAATACCTGCTGCAGGCCGTGGCGCTCGGCCACGTGGCCGGCCTCGTGGGCCAGTACACCCATCATGCCCGCGCCCGTGCCAATCAGCTTGACCAGTTCGTCGGTAACGACGATCGTGCCGCCCGGTAGTGCCACGGCATTGGCGCCAAGCCGCCCGCCCTTGCGGAACAGGATCTGATAGTGGTGGCCCGGATCGTCCGGGCGGCGCAGCGCGGCGAAGTTGTCGCGAATGCGTTGCTGGTCGGCCTGTGGCAATTTCGTAGGTTCCACCAGCCCCTGATCCAGGCTGTCGAGGGTGGCCTTTCCCAACTGAGCCTCGATCGACGGCGGCACCGATCGCGCCACCACCGTGGCCGTCCAAAGCAGCAGGTAGTAATACGAAAACACCACGAACACAACCAGCCCGAGTAGCGACAGTCCGGCCAGACGCCAGCTGTTCTGCGCGCGCGAAACCAGCCCTTCGCGATGCCCGGTTGCCGCGAGCATCGCATCGAACGTGGCCTGGTCCGCGATCTCGCAATAGGCGCCGTCGTCGAACGTGACAAGCCGTGGCGCGCGCTTGATGCGTTCCGACACGCGCAGTGATGCGAGTGGTGCCCGTCGCAACTCAGCGCCATTCGCATCCTGCAGGATGGCCTCGCCGTCCGTGACGATCAGCACCACCGCGTGCGCGCGTGATGAGCGGGTGTCGAAGTATTGCGCGGCAACCATGACTGTTTTCGGGCGTGTCCGTTGGTGGTGTCTGTCAGAGCGCGATGTCGATGTCGTACCAGTCGACCGCGGCATCACCGAGCGCGCCAACGTGCTGCTGCTCGCCAGCCACGAACTCGTCGAGCGGCCCGACCGCGATCATCGTCATCGCTTCCACGCGATAGCGCGTCGAGCGCACGCGCGCGAATGGATAGAACAGGCCCAGCGTCAGTGCAATGAAGATGAAGTTGGTCAGCACGATGAAGAACAGCTTGCCGGCCCGCACGTCACTGCGAAAGCGGTGCGGCAGCAGGGTGGTGTTGTTCCACACCAGGTTCTGCAGCCGAGCCGTGAAATAGGGGCCGATCATCATCAGGCCGAAGTACAGGCCGATCATCATCATGCCAAATACAACGCCGACCGCCCCTTTCGATTGCCCAACCGCGCTGGCCAGCGAGCCGCCCACCAGACCGCCGCCGATCAGGAAGATCGCGACCATGCCTGCGGTGCGCAGGTAGACACCGTAGAAGGCGCTGGCCGTGGCGTCGAATGCGAATGGCGCCGTGCCGAACAGCGTGTGGTTGTGCTGGTAGCGCTTGAAACGCTGGTGCGCGAACGGCGCCAGCAGATAGAGCGACAACACGGTCAGGATCGGCCAGAGCAGAAAGACCTGATAACCCTCGGCATCCTTGCCGATGAAGGCGAAACGCAGACCGCGGTAGCTCGAATTCGCCATGCGGAATCGCAGCGAGCGAACCAGCAGAAACGGAAACACGGCAGCCAGCACGACGGCAAGCCCGACAGCCAGTAGTGGCGATGCATGACTGGCCAGGTTGTACGCCAGGGCCAGGACGAAAACGATCGCGCGGCCCTTGAGAATCGCGGTTGGACTGCCGTGGTAGTCGAACGTGGCGCCATCGAGCTGCGTATTGCGATAGAAGTACTGCAGCGTGCGGACCTTCGCCCATGCGGAGTAGATGCCCAGCGTGATGATCGACAGCAATGCGTTGACGATCCAGATGCGGAAGTACTCGGACCCCGAGCCCGTGAACGACAGGGGCAGATTGCGCGGCGCGGCCTGCGTTCCGTCGCCGATGTAGTGGCTTCCCTGAAAATTGTCTTCCATGCCGGACCTCTCCGAGAGTTTTGACAGGGCCGGATGTCGCTTCCAGCCCATGTTTCATGTTTGCAACCGATTGAACATCGGCTTTCGTGCAGTGTGCGGCGCATTTTCGCATCGCGGCGTACCGCCGCCATCACTAATCGCTCGCTGCGGCATATTGGCGACAACCAGCAGGGTAGTGGGGGTCGTAACGAAGGAGAAACATCCTGTTACATGATCTGGCACTTGTAACAAGTCTCGGATCGTCCGCCTCAATAAAATCAATAACTTAGCCAGCGTGGCATGGTCCTCGCTATACAGTCTGTTACAAGAATCAGGTCGGGACAGGAAATGTCCACGGCCGCATCGAAGGGAGAGCGCGTACGAAAGATGCGCGGATGCGACCGAAAACGACGGAAAAGCCAAACGGGAAAATCTGCACCCACGCTTGGGTGCTTGAACGGGGGCAGGCGCTGGGCCAGCGCCAGCATGTCAAATCTGACCCACGCGCCAGGCGCACCCAGTCCGGCGTCGATGATGTTGTCCAGTGGCGGTTCTTTCTGGCGCGGGCAATTTTCCTGTGGGAGGCAGGAACATTGCCCGCCGCACCTCTATCCCCTCTATCCGCATCCCATCGTCGTCTACCGCCCTCATCTCACGGGACTATCCGATATCACCGTGTGGCGCATGGCCGATTCACGACTTTGATGCCGCTTTGCAGCATCGAAACTCCTTGCGGCGCGCGCGTCCTTATTCATAATTATGAATTATTGCGGTGTATGCGCCGCTCGGTGATGTCATCGAAAGGGCTTCATGCGGATCGTCCAGCAGGCGCTTTACCTCGAAGTTGCCGATCGGCTGCGTGCCATGATCGACGATCACACGCTGTTGCCAGGCGCGTGGATCGACGAAGTCGCGCTTGCGGCCGCACTGGGCACGTCGCGCACGCCAATGCGCGAGGCGCTGAAGGTCCTGGCCGCGGAAGGGCTGGTGCGGCTGGAGCCGCGTCGCGGATGTTTCGTCAATGCACTCACCGAGCAGGATCTCGACGAAATCTTTCCGCTGATGGCCCTGCTCGAAGGGCGCTGCGCCTACGAGGCCGCGCGCAACGTCACCCAGACCGATCTCGATGCGCTCGAAGGCTTGCATGCCGAGCTGGCCCGTCATGCGGCGGCGGGCGATATCGACGCCTACTACGAGACCAACTACCAGATTCATGAGGCGATCCAGCGGCTGGCCGGCAACCGCTGGCTGTCGGGCGTGGTCAGTGACTTGCGCAAGGTGCTGCGCCTGTCGCGGCACAAGAGCCTGAAGCTGCCGGGCCGCATTCAGGAATCGTGTGCCGAGCACATGTCGGTGTTCTCGGCGCTGAAGGCACACGATCCGGAAGGCGCGGAAGCGCTAATGAAAACCCACGTGCTGCGCCAGCGCGGCGCGTTGAGCGCGCTGGATCGTGCCGATCCGGAGCCGCCCGCCGTAGCGCCGGGCCAGCTTCGCCTGGCTGGACAGGACTGAAGGTTTGTGATCGATCCGCTCGCCCCTACGCAGGAATCTCCATGACCGCCCTCGACACCTCAGATCAACAGAAAGTCAGCGCGCCGCTCGATGCCGCCGAGCCCGTGTCCGACACCTTGTTATCGCGCTTCGGCCGCTGGTGGAACCGGAAGGGCGATGCGGATGCCACTGCGGCAGGCCCTGCGAAGGCGCAGGACACGCCCGCCCTGTCCACGCGCGCAACCAAACGTCAGCGCGACCAGTTGCGTCAGTGCTTCGACGCGCGGCTGACCGATGTCGCCGCCAACGCCGCCGCCCAGGCGTGGCAGGACGAATACGAGGCTGCGGTGGAGCCGCTTCGCCAGGCGATGCTCGGCGTGCTGGCCGAGGTGGCCGCCGTCCGCGATGCGGCTGGCGGCCAGCCGGCTACCGCGTCCGGCTTGTCGCAGGCGCTGTCCAACGCACGCATCCGTTTTTTCAAGCGTTTTGCCGCACTGCATGGGCAGCGTGGCAACAGTGCTTGCGGGCTGCACTTCCTGATCCAGTTGCGCGCGGACATGCTGCGCTGGCACAAGCGCATCCCGGGCTTGCGCGAACTCGATGAGGACCTGGAGGCGCTGTTCTCGAACTGGTTCGACGTGGGCTTGCTCGAACTGCAGCCGATCACGTGGGACTCGCCCGCGTCGCTGCTCGAGAAGCTGATTCGCTACGAGGCCGTGCACGAGATCTCGTCATGGACCGACCTGCGCAACCGGTTGGATTCGGATCGCCGCTGCTATGCGTTCTTCCACCCCCGCATTCCGCGCGAACCGCTGATCTTCGTCGAGGTTGCGTTCGTGCCCGAGATGGCCGCCAACGTGCAGGCACTGCTCGATGAAGCCGCACCGCTGGAAGACCTGCGGCGTGTGAAGTGGGCCATCTTCTATTCGATCTCGAACACGCAGGCGGGGTTGCGCGGCGTGAGCTTCGGCAATTTCCTGCTCAAGCGGGTGATCGAGGAATTGCAGCGCGAACATCCCAAGCTCAAGCAGTTCGCCACGTTGTCGCCGATCCCCGGGTTTGCGGACTGGCTGCGCAAGCGGGACGGTGAGTCCATCGACCGCGTGCTCGGTGTCAAGCGCCTTGCACGCTGGCGCGAGCAGCATGGTGAGGTGCCCGCCGATGGCGCCGCATGGTTCAGCGCGTTGTCAGCGGACAGCGAAGACGCCGTGATACGCGATACGGCCATGACACTGGCCGCGCACTATCTGGTCCGAGAGGGTGGCAAGGGCGTGCCGGCCGATCCGGTGGCGCGCTTCCACCTCGGCAATGGCGCATGTGTGGAGCGCGTGAATTGGGGCGCCGACATGTCACGCAAAGGGCGTGCGCAATCGTGCGGCATGATGGTCAATTACCTTTACGTGCCTGATGCGCTGGATGACAATCTGGCTCGCCTTGGCGACGGCAATCCCCGCATCAGTCGGGCGGTGGCAAAGCTTCTGTAATCGAGGGTCGAAAACGAGCGGACACGGAGACCGCCAGGGCAATTTTTCGTCGGGTGTATGAGTCGTAGCAAGTCGTACTTTTGATTGACTTTCCAAAGAGAAGAGAGAGGAGACAGTACATGAATCGTCGTCAGCGGAATCTGACCACATTTGCACGCGTGTTTGCAGTGGCTGGCCTGATGGCCGGGACCGGGGTCACCAGTCTTTACGCACCGGCCGCGCAGGCCGATACATGGCCGAGCAAGCCGGTCACCGTCATCGTGCCGTTCCCGGCCGGCGGCGGCACCGATGCGTTTGCGAGGCCGCTTACCGCGCAGTTGTCGAAGCAGCTCGGCAAGCAGTTCGTCATCGACAATCGTGGTGGCGCGGGCGGCACCGTTGGCGCGAGCATCGCCGCCAAGGCGGCCCCCGATGGCTACACGCTGTTCATTGGCGGCGCGCATCACGCGATCGCACCGTCCTTCTACAAGAAGCTCGACTACGACATCGAGAAGGACTTCATTCCCATCACGGTGATTGCCCAGCCGCCACAGGTGATCGTGGTCAATTCGGGCAAGGTGCAGGCCACCAGCGTGAAGGACCTGATCGCCTATGCCAAGGCCAATCCGGGCAAGCTCAACTACGCCTCGGCCGGCAACGGTTCCTCGCACCATCTGGCGGGCGAGCTGTTCAAGCTGCAGACGCAGACCGATCTGATCCACGTGCCGTACAAGGGCGCGGGCCCTGCGCTGTCGGACCTGATCGCCGGCCAGGTGGATCTGATGTTCGATGGCCTCGGTTCATCGTCGCAACATATCCGCGCCGGGCGCATCAAGGCGCTGGCCGTGGCATCGAAGACGCGTTCCGCGGCGTTCCCGAACGTACCGACCGCTGCCGAGGCCGGTTTGCCCAACTACGACGTGTCCACCTGGTATGCGCTGTGGGCGCCCAAGGGCACGCCCAAGGAAGTCGTCGACAGGCTCTACGCCGAGACCACCAAGGCGTTGAACAACCCGGAGATGAAGCAGATCTGGCTGCAGAACGGTTCGGACATCCCGCAGTACACGCCGGAGCAGTTCGCGCAATTCCAGCACGCCGAGATCAAGCGCTGGGCAGACGTGGTGCAGCGCTCGGGCGCGAAGATCGACTGATGAGCGACACCGTCACGTTCTCGCGCGAAGGGTCGACGGCCGTCGTCACGCTGTCGAATCCGGGCAAGCTCAATGCAATCTCGGTCGACATGTGGCAGGCGCTGGCCGCCGGATTCGCCACGCTGGCGGCGGACATGTCGCTGCGCTGCGTGCTCGTGCGCGGTGCCGACGGCAACTTCGCCGCCGGCGCCGACATCGCGGAGTTTCCGACCGTGCGCGGCGACGAGGCGGCTGTCCGTCGCTACCACACGGAGATCATCGCACCGGCGCTGCGGGCGATTTCAGAATGCCCGCATCCGACGCTGGCCGCCATCGAGGGCGTTTGCGTTGGCGGTGGCCTCGAGATCGCCTGCAATTGCGACCTGCGCGTGGCCGCTGCGGGCAGCCGCTTCGGCGTGCCGATCAACCGGCTCGGCTTTCCGATGGCGCCCGGCGAGTTGCGCGGCCTGCTTGCGCTGGTGGGGCGGGCGGTGACGCTCGAGATCCTGCTCGAAGGCCGTGTGTTCGATGCACTGGAGGCTGAGCGCAAGGGGCTGCTCACGCGAGTGGTGCCTGCGGCGGCCATGCACGACGAAGTGACGGCAACCGTGCAGCGGCTGAGCGCCGGCGCGCCGCTTGCGGCCCGCATCAACAAGACGACGATTCGTCGCCTGTCGCCAGATCCCACGCTGCTGACCGACGCCGAATTCGACGCCCATTTCCGTTACGCCACCAGTCGCGACCATGCCGAGGGCGTGGCCGCGTTTCTGGCGCACCGGCCTCCGGATTTCACTGGAGAGTAACCGGGTGGCGGCCGGGCTATCATTACCGGCCGCACCGTATCGCCAAGGCTCCCCGGGTCCGCTTTTCCCAGCATTCCATACCTGTCCGTACTTGTTTCGTACTAGTCCCGCACCATGAACGCCAACCTGTTCGCCCTGTTCGAATCCCGCTTTCCCGCCGACCGCACCGCATGCTGCATCGAAACGCATGACGGGCTCTACTACTCGTGGGACGACCTCGATCGCGCCACCGCCAAGCTGGCCAACCTGCTGACCGCGCTGAAGCTGCCCGCCGGCTCGCGCGTGGCGGTGCAGGTCGAGAAGTCGCCGGAAGCACTGTTCCTGTACCTGGCCACGTTGCGCGCCGGCTATGTGTATCTGCCGCTGAACACCGCGTACCAGGAGGCCGAAATCGACTACTTTGTCGGCAACGCCGAGCCTGCCGTGGTGGTCTGCAGTAGCAACAACTTCGGCTGGGTGTCGAAAGTGGCGTTCCGGCACGGCACCGCCCATGTTTTCACGCTCGACGACAACCGCACCGGTTCGCTGCTGCAACGCGCGGCAGTGCAGCCTGACACGTTCGAGACGGTCGAGTGCGCAGACGACGATCTGGCCGCGATTCTCTACACGTCGGGCACCACCGGCCGCAGCAAGGGCGCGATGCTGACGCATCGAAACCTGGCATCGAACGCGCAAACGCTGAATGAGTATTGGGGCTGGCGCAGCGATGATGTGCTGCTGCACATGCTGCCGATCTTCCACGTGCATGGCCTGTTCGTGGCCTCGCATGGTGCGCTGCTCGCGGGCGCCAAGATGATCTGGGCGCCGAAGCTCGACATGGGCCAGATCCTGAAGTACCTGCCGCGTACCACCGTGATGATGGGCGTGCCTACGTACTACGTGCGAATGCTGCAGGAGCCCCGTTTCGACAAGGAACTGTGCAGCAACATGCGCCTGTTCGTCTCGGGCTCGGCGCCGCTGCTGCTGGAGACGTTCGACGCATTCCGCGAGCGCACCGGCCACACGATCCTGGAGCGCTACGGCATGAGCGAGACCGTGATGCTGGTATCGAATCCGTATGACCCGGCACTGGGTGAGCGGATCGGTGGCACCGTGGGCAGGCCGCTGCCGGGCGTGTCGGTGCGCGTGACGGACAGCGAAGGCAAGTCGTGCGAGCCGGGTGTGATCGGTAACGTCGAGGTCAAGGGGCCGAACGTGTTCAAGGGCTACTGGCGGATGCCCGAGAAGACGGCGGAGGAATTTACGGCCGATGGCTGGTTCAAGACTGGGGATGTGGGCCGCTTTGGTGGCGCGATCGTCAGCCAGGCAGGCGAACGCATCGTGCCGGACAACTACCTGACGATCGTAGGTCGCAGTAAGGACCTGATCATCTCGGGCGGCTACAACGTGTATCCGAAGGAAATCGAGAGCTTTATCGACGAGATGCCGGGCGTGGTGGAGTCAGCCGTGATCGGCGTGCCGCATGTTGACTTCGGCGAGGCCGTCGTTGCCGTGGTCGTACGCAAGCCGGGCATGGAGATTGATGAGGCTGGCATGATCGGCACGCTGAAGGGCCGCATCGCCAATTTCAAGGTACCCAAGCGTGTGCACGTGGTCGATGAGTTGCCGCGCAATACGATGGGCAAGGTGCAGAAGAACGTGCTGCGCCAGCAGTTCGGGGCGCTGTGAGTTGAGCCGAGAGGGGCTCGGCCCCCTCTCCCGTTTCCTGGTCTATACACCACGGGAGAGGGGAGTGACCCGCTTACTTCACCATCTGCACCGAGCCGTTCACGGAAACCGTGACCTGGCTCTTGCCACCTTCCACCGGAATCGGCGCGCCAGCGCTATCCGACATGGCCTTCGCGACATACATGCGCGGCATCGGCATGACACCGCCGGATTCGTTCAGCGAGACTTCGCGGATCGTGTAGCCGCTATAGCCGAACAGCTTTGTCGTGGCCTGTGCCTTGTCGCGGAACGCGGCCACGGCCTGGTCGGCGAGCTTTTGCTCGGCAGCCAGGCGTGTCTCGCGCGACAGCGAGAACGCGATGTTCTGCACCTGCATCTGGCTGGCCAGTTCGCCGGCCAGCTTCGACACGGCGGCGAAATCCTTCGACTTCAGGATCACCTCCGAGCGGCCACGCCACGTGCTGATGCGGCCATTGCGGTCGGTATTCGGATGAATCGTGAAGCCGCCCGACTGGGCCTCCACGCCTGACGTGCGCTTGGCCTGTGCCAGCACGGCCTGCGTGCGCGACGACAGCGCATTGGAGATGGCCGTCGGCTCGGGGCCTTCCTGTTCGGCAGCCAGGGTCAGGTGTACGACGTCGGTCGGCACCTCGGTCGCGGCTTGCGCGGACAGCGACAGAACACCCGAGGGAGGTGCAACCGTCTGGGCGGCGGCCATGGCGGCGGTTGTACTCAGCAGCGAGGCAGCCAGCAGTTTCTTCATATTGTTCTCCCGATCAAAGTGATGGCTATCAGACGCACGTGGCCGGTGTTCGTTCCCTGGCTCGCCCGGACGTGACGCATTCGCGCGTGTCTCGCGCACTTGTTGCTGCAAATCAAAGTCGCCGGCGGCGTCGGTGCGGCCCAGTGTTGCTGGACGCGCAGTGCCGCATTGCTGCGGCGGTGCTTACTTCATCAGCTTTTCGGTGATATAGCGCCACTCGGCCGGCGTGACCGGCGTGATCGACAGACGATTGCCGCGGCGGAGCACGACCATGTCGGCCAGCACATCGTGCTCACGCAGTGCCTGGAGGGGGATCAGCGTGCTCTTGCGGACGAAGCTCACGTCGACAAGCGACCAGCGCGGATTGTCCTGCTTCGATGCGCTGTCGTAATAGTCGCTCTTCGGATCGAACTGCGTGGAATCGGGGTAGGGTTGCGAGCAGACCTCGGCCAAGCCGGCGATGCCCGGCTCCGGGCATGACGAGTGATAGAACAGGACGCCGTCGCCGATGCGCATCTGGTCACGCATGAAGTTGCGTGCCTGGTAATTGCGAACCCCGGTCCACGGCAACGTGCCTTCACGGGCGAGATCATCGATGCTGGCTTCGTCCGGTTCGGACTTCATCAGCCAGTACTGGCGGGCACGCTGGGCGGAGGAGGGCATTGTGATACCGATCGGTCCGTCTATGAGCAGTCAAAGAAAAAGGCGGTGGTTCTATCAAACCACCGCCTTTTAGGGGGTCCCCGCCTCGGCCGCTGGGTCGGCATCCTGAACCCAAGTGAGGTTCAGAGTGGCTGCGGAAGTCGTATTTCGGGTACATCGCCCACTCAGGGAGTCCAAGCTCGGCCCAGACTATGAATGCGGTAACGCGCTCGCCCATACGACATGATCCCGCACCATGCAATGCATATCGGTTCAAGGAGTTTATGACCCTCACGAACCAGGCAGGGAAACTGTCAAACGTCTGACTTTTGGTTCCTGTGCGTGCAATACGCTCGGGATGTCAGACGTTTGCCGTTTCAACTAAGGATGGGATGGAAACGGCGGCCAGGCGCGATAACCCGACCATCCAACTGCATCGGTCGCATGCGCCGTGCAGTGGCTACACTATACACCGCGACGACAGTCATACCAAGCCGGACGTACGGCGTCGTTACATTTTCCACAACACTCGCGCACGGCGTGCGCGGTGCGCGGCATCGGCTTCACATCCGGGCAGATGGGGCCGTGGCCGCGCAATGCAAGGGTTGGCTCTTCCGGTTAGCGAAACAGAGCGCAGCCAGACCGCAAGCAGGCCGCTCAGCGCGTGCCGACGTGCGCGTACTGGCGCAGTGCTTCGTCGGCGCGCTCGTTCAGTTCGCGAATGCGCGCGCGCACCGCGTCGACGGGAATCGCGCCTTCTTCTTCCTGCTTGCGGCGCATTGCCAGCAGGTCCGACGCAATGCTGATCGCCGCCATCACGGCCACCCGCTCCACACCCTTCGCGGCGACGGTGCCCTTGAGCTTGTTCATCTTGTCGTCGACCAATGCCACGGCTTCCAGCAGCGCGGCCTCGTTGTCCGGTGCGATCGCGAAGCGATACGGTTGGCCGGCGATGTTCACTTCCACTTGCTTGTTGCTCATGCGTGTTCTCCGGGGGCCTGCTGCGTACCTTCAGATGTAGCGCGCTTGCCGTCGCCGAGCAGGTCGAGCTGGCGCGCGTCACTGGCCGTGGGCAGCTTGTCGAGAATCGATTGGATGCGAAGCTGGGCTTCCTCGATCTTGATATTGAGCAGTTCGCGGTCGGCTGCCATGGCTTCGCGATCCGCGCGCAACTGGCTCGCCTCGGCTTGCAGACGCTCGATCTCCGCACGCAGCCGCTGGTTTTCCGCCGCCAGGGTGTCTGCTTGATGCAGCACGCGCCCGATCTTGGCGGCCAGTTGTTCGAGTTCGTTGAGCATAGTGCCTGTCGTGTCCGGTAGGAGTGAAGGTCAGGTTTCGGGATTCTAGCCGATGCAGGCGGCTCGGCCACACCCAGCGAGCCGGTTAAGACGCCCGAGGCGCCACGAAGTTGCATCGTTCTGTAACGATTGGCCCGTCTCCAGATATCAAATCTCGGTTATCGGCAGCTTGACCCGCTGCATTGACGCCAAAGTTGAAACTCCATACACTCGCCCCCGTTCCAGGTGCTCGCGCCCTGCTCTTACAGGGCTGCAGTTCAACGGGAAACAGGGAGCCGGGCGCCGAAATCCATATCGGGGCAGGCCAACCTGTGCTGCCCCCGCAACGGTAAGCGACCGCGAACGCCCGCCACGAGCGGCTCGCAGGGCCGGCCAAACGCCACTGAATCTGAATCGTCACGATCTGATCGGGAAGGCGGCCAGCCTGATGTCGTCAGCCCGGATACCGGCCTGCAGAACGAGGGTATGCCGCGCCGAAGGTGGCATACCCCATCGCCATATGGCCCGCGGGGGAACGGGCCTGGCCGTTCTCTTCCATCCCTGCTCATGCGTTCCACGCTATCCAGGTCGACCGCCGCGCTGAAGCCGTCGGTTCGCCCCTCCATGCCCGCCATCCTGGCGGCCATCGCCCTTTTTCCGTCCGCATCGGTCTTCGCGCAGGACGCGACGCCAGATGAGTCGTCGACCACCACGCCGGCCAGCGCATCGGCCAATGGTCCCGCTCCCGCTTCCGCACCGGCAGCCGCACCGGCCGCCGCGCAGGCGGCCAGCGGGCAGACGCTGGCGCCCGTGGTCGTCACCGCCTCCCGAACCGCGCAGTCGGTGACCGAGGCCCTGCCGCACACCACGGTGGTCACCCAGGAAGACATCGTCAACTCCCAGGCTCCGGACCTGCGCTCGCTACTGCGCAACCAGGCGGGCGTGGAGTTCTCGACCAACGGCGGCATGGGTACCAATACCTCGCTGTTCATGCGCGGCGCCAATTCGAACCAGGTGCTGATCATGATCGACGGCGTGCGGATTTCCGGCGTCAGCAACGGTAATGCGCAGATCGCCAATATCTTGCCCGACCAGATCGACCATATCGAAGTGGTGCGCGGCAACGTCTCGGCGCTCTATGGCTCCGACGCCGTTGGTGGCGTGGTGCAGATCTTCACCAAGAGTGGCGCGGGCCAGGCGCCTGCCGCCAACGCGCAGGTGGAGTACGGCAGCAACAATACCCGCCAGGGCACGGTGGGTTACGGTGGCCAGATCGGTGCCACCTCGTTCAACGTCACCGGCTCGATGTACAAGACCGATGGCTTCTCGGCCATCAATGCGGCGCAGTGGAACGCCGACAATCCGAAGAGCGCCGCGCGCGGTATCGGCCCGAATCCGGCCAACAACCCGTACGAGAACAAGAGCATCTCGGGCCAGATCAAGCACCAGTTCACGCAGGACTGGGACGCTGGCGTCGCGACCTACTACTCGAACAGCCAGCTTTCCTACGACAACGCCTACGGCAAGCCGACCGACGACTACCGCATGGATAGCAAGCTCTACACGCTGTCCGCGTTCGTCAACGGCAAGGTGCTACCTGACTGGACCACGCATTTCAAGGTTGCGCAAAGCGAAGACCGCAGCGAAGGCACGATCAACGGCCTGTTCGACAGCCTGTTCAGCACGCGCACCCGCCAGTTCAACTGGCAGAACGAGTACGCGCTGACACCCGACCATACGCTGATGTTTGGCACGGACTGGCTGCAGCAGGAGCTGGCTTCGAGCTCGTACAACGCGCCGTCGCGCAATGTGTTTTCGGTCTATGGCGGCTACGAGGGGCGTATCGGCAAGCACCAGATCCAGTTGAACGGCCGTAACGACCACTATTCCGATTTCGGCGACCAGGGCAGCTTCTTCGCCGGCTACGGCTACTACCTGACCAGCGCGGTCAAGTTGCTTGCCAACGTCAGCAATGCGTTCCGCGCGCCGACGTTCAACGAGCTCTACTACCCGTACTACGGCCAGCCGAACCTGCAGCCCGAGCGCGCCAAGTCGGCGGAGGTGGGGGTGCAGGTGGAGACGGCGTCGACCGGCCTGCTGCGCGTGACCGCGTTCGAGACGCGCTACAACGACCTGATCGTCTCCGCGTTGCAGCCCAGCGGCCTCTACCTGGCGCAGAACGTCAACAAGGCCAAGGTGCAGGGGATCGAGGCATCGTGGCGCGCCAGCCTGTGGGGCACTGACGTGGGCGCCAGCGTGACGTTCCAGAATCCGCTGGATGAGACCAACAATACGCAGCTTCTGCGGCGTGCCCGGCGCCATGCGTCGTTCGACGTGGGCCGGAATTTCGGAAACTGGCGTTTCGGCGGTGAATGGCTGGTATCCTCGGCGCGACTCGACAGCGGTTCGCGCACGCTGGGCGGGTACGGTATCGTCAACCTGAACGCCCGCTACAACATCGACAAACAATGGTTCGTCGCCGCCCGAGTGGAAAACCTGTTCGACAAGAACTACCAGCTGGCCTACCCCTACAACACGCAGGGCAGGGCCGGCTTCATCACGCTGGGATGGCGTCAGAAGTGATGCCGCGCGCGGGGAGCCATGGCTGAGCTGCGGCGCGCGCTGATCGTTTGGGGTGTCCTCGCGCTGGCAGGGCTGGCCGTCTTCGGCCTGTCGCTGGCGATCGGCAGCGTGTCGCTCGATGCCGGGCAACTCTGGCAGGCGCTGAGCGGCGCGGACGATGGCACCGCAGGCGCCATCGTCCGCGAACTACGGCTGCCACGTGCCGCCGCCGCGTTTGCCTGTGGCGGGCTGCTGGCGCTTTCCGGCGCATTGATGCAGGTGTTGTTGCGCAATCCGCTGGCCGAACCCTACGTGCTCGGCGTCTCCGGCGGGGCGTCCACGGGTGCGCTGCTGTCGATGCTGCTGATGCTTCCGCAATGGATCGTGCACACCAGCGCGGCGGGTGGCGCGCTGGTGTCCATGCTGCTCGTCGCCACGCTTGCCCGCCGTGACCTGCTCAACCCAAAAGTGCAGGGCGGACACCAGGAGGCCGGCGCGCGGTTGCTGCTGACCGGTGTCATCCTGGCCGCGGGGTGGGGCGCGCTGATCACGCTGATCCTCGCCATCGCGCCGGAATCGCGCCTGCGCGGCATGTTGTTCTGGCTGACCGGTGACCTCGGTGGCACGGCCGCCTATGGCGCGGCGTTGGCCACCTTGATCGCCGCACTGCTGCTGGCCATGCCGATGGCGCGGGCGCTCAACGTGATGCTGCTGGGTGAGACCGTGGCGCAATCGCTGGGTGTTCGCGTTGGCCGCGTGCGCCTGGCTACCTTCCTGATTTCCTCCATTTCGATTGCCGCCGCCATCACGACGGCCGGGTCGATTGGCTTCGTCGGCCTGGTGGTGCCACACATGGTGCGCCTGGCCTGGGGGAACGACCAGCGCCTGCTGCTGCCGGCATCAGTGCTGCTGGGCGGCACCTTGCTGATGGCTGCCGACCTGATTGCGCGTACGGTGGTTGCCCCCACGCAACTGCCGGTGGGCGTCATCACGGCGCTGCTGGGCGTGCCGACCTTTCTCTACCTGCTGCTGCGGAGACCGCGATGAGCCATTGGTCCGAGCCGCTCACAGACTGTCCGCAGTTGACCCTGCGGCAACTCGGCCTGCACGCCGGGAGCCGCGTGCTGCTCGATGGCCTCTCGATGTCGATCGGCGCGGGGCAGCTCTGGTGCATCGTCGGCCCGAACGGGGTCGGCAAGTCCACGCTGATGGGCGTGCTGGCCGGTCTGCGCGCGCCCGACAGCGGCGCGGCCGAGGTCGACGAAATTGCGGTCACGCAGATCGCCCCTGCCACGCTGGCGCGGCAGCGGGCCTATTTGCCCCAGGCTGTGCACGATACGTTCTCGATGCTGGTCGAGGATGCCGTGCGCATCGGTCGGCATCCGCATCTGAGCGGCTGGGGCTGGGGCCAGCGTGACGATGACCGGATCGTGGATGATGTCATCGACGCGCTCGATCTCGAGCCACTGCGTGGCCGCGACGTGCTGACACTGTCCGGTGGCGAGCGCCAGCGCGTGTCGCTGGCTGCCGCGCTGGCGCAGCAGGCGCCGCTGCTGCTGCTGGACGAACCCGTGGCGCACCTGGACCTGCGGCACCAGATCATGGTGCTCGACCTGCTGCAGCGCCTGACCCGATCGGGCCGCCACGCCGTTGTCGTGATCGTGCATGACCTGACCCTCGCGCATCGCTATGCCACCCACGCGCTGCTGATGGCCGAGGATGGTCACGCGCTGCACGGCCCGGCGCACGAGGTCCTGACTCCCGCGCAGTGCTCCCATGCGCTGCGTACCCCGATTATCAGCATCAGCGACGGCACCCATACCGCGCTGATCCCAGATGGAAATCAGACATGAGCGATACCCCGAATACCAACGATGACGCCGGCCGCGATGCCCGTCACAAGGCACGCATGGTCCGCAAGAAGGAGGTGGTCGATTCCAAGATCGCCGCGGCGCAGACCGAGCGCGGCGTGATCGTGATCACCACGGGCAATGGCAAGGGCAAGTCGAGCTCCGGCTTCGGCATGGTGGTGCGCGCCATGGGTCATGGCATGCGTACCGGCGTGGTCCAGTTCATCAAGGGTGCGTTCCCGAGCGGCGAGGAAATGTTCCTGCGGCGCTTTCCGGAGGAGTGCGAGTTCCACGTGATGGGCGAAGGCTACACGTGGGAAACCCAGGACCGCGCGCGTGACGTGGCCAAGGCAGAGGCCGCATGGGAGGTGGCGCGCCGGATGCTGCGCGATCCGTCGTTCGACCTGATCCTGTTCGACGAACTCAACATTGCGCTAAAGCTGCACTATCTTGATCTCGATACCGTCATCGCCGATCTGCGCGCGCGTCCGCCGAAGCAGCACGTGGTCATCACAGGTCGAGGCGCACCGTCCGCGCTGATCGAGGCCGCCGATACCGTAACCGACATGACACCGGTCAAGCACGCGTTCGAGCAGGGCATCAAGGCCCAGCCGGGCGTGGAAATGTAATTCGCTTTATTCGAATCAGCACCATGGCAACTGCAATTTCAGACTACGCATTGACCCTGCCACCGATCGCGCCGCTCGACGCATCGCTGCGCGCCGCGCTGCAGGCCGCAATCGACGACAAGACCAAGCCGCCCGGCTCGCTGGGCCGGCTCGAGACGCTGGCCATGCAGATCGGGCTGATCCGTGGCGAGACCGTTCCTGATCTGACTCGCCCGGCAATCATCGTGTTTGCCGGCGACCACGGTGTGGCGGACACGGGCGTCAGCGCATTTCCGGCGGAGGTCACGGCGCAGATGGTGCTGAACTTCCTGAATGGCGGCGCGGCGATCAACGTCTTCACCCGCCTTCACGGGTTGGCGCTCGAGGTGGTGGATGTGGGCGTGCGCGCGCCGCTGCCGGCCTCGCCGAGCCTCGTGAACTGCCGCGTGGCCAACGGCACGCGCAACTTTGTCGAAGAGCCAGCCATGACGCCGGAGCAGGCCGGCGCGGCGATCAATGCCGGCATCGCACGCGTGCTGCGGCACGGCCAGCAAGGTACCAATGTGATCGGCTTCGGCGAGATGGGCATCGCCAACACGTCGGCCGCGGCCTGCGTGATGAGCCGCCTGACCGGCTTGCCGTTGGAGGCATGCATTGGCCGTGGCACAGGCCTCGACGATGCGGGCGTGGCACGCAAGCATGACGTCCTCTCGCGGGCGCTGGCCAGGCACGCGGACGTCACCGATCCGCTCGATGTGCTGGCCACGTTCGGTGGCTTCGAGATCGCCGCGATGACCGGCGCATACCTGGCGGCTGCGGCCAGCCGCATGGTGATTCTGGTGGATGGCTTCATTGCGTCGGCGGCGTTGCTCGTGGCCGCGCGCATTGACCCGAACGTACTGCAGTACTGCGTGTTCTCGCACTGCTCGCACGAGCAGGGGCACCGCGCGCTGCTGGCCGAATTCAAGGCCGAGCCGCTGCTGGCACTGGACCTGCGGCTGGGCGAGGGTACCGGGGCAGCGCTGGCATGGCCGCTGGTGGCTTCGGCGGTGGCGTTCCTGCGGGAAATGGCCACGTTCAGCGGCGCGGGCGTCAGCAACGCGTCGGCGACCTGAAGCGACCTGAGGCGCCATGATGGCCAACGAACTCCGCTTCTTTCTCACTGCCGTCGGCTACTTCACGCGCGTGCCGTTGCCGGCGCGGCTGGCGAGCTGGGTGGGGTTCGAGCCGCACTTCCTGAATGCCGCGTCGCGCTACTTCCCGCTGGTGGGGTTGATCGTTGGCGCCTTCGGCGCGCTGGTGGCATGGGGCGCGCTGTCGTTCTGGTCCCCGTCGGTGGCGATCGTGCTCGGCATGGCGGCCACGTTGCTGTTCACCGGCGCGTTTCACGAGGATGGCCTGGCGGATTGCGTCGATGCCTTCGGTGGTGGCTATCGCCGCGAGGATGTGCTGAGGATCATGCACGACTCGCGCGTGGGCGCGTTTGGCGCGATCGCCATTGTGGTGGCGCTGTTGCTGAAGTGGCAACTGCTGGTATCGGTGGCGGAATCGGGCGGTGCGATGGTGCTGCTGGTGTTGCTGGTGGCGGCGCATGGAGCCAGCCGCGCGATGGCGATCACGTTCCTGGCCACACATGACTATGTGCGTGCCGAGGGCAAGGCCAAGCCGGTGGCGCAGCGCCTGTTTGGTGTCGGACTGGTTTTCGCGCTGGCGTGCGGCGTCGTGCCGCTGTTGTGGCTGTCGCCGCTATTCGCGGGCGTGGCGATTCTGGTGCTGGCCGTGCTGCGTGCCGCGCTGGGTGCGTACTTCGTGCGTCGTATCGGCGGCTATACCGGCGACTGCCTCGGTATGGCGCAGCAGCTTGCCGAATTGTCGATCTACCTGGTGGCGGCGGCATGGAAGTGGTCCTGATCCGGCATGTCCGGCCCGATGTGGCGCCGGGCGTTTGCTACGGCGCGCTCGATCTGAAACTGGCGCAGCCGGTCAGTCCGGCGCCGGAGCGGATCGTACGCTTGCTCGGCGATTTGCCGCCCTCACGTCTGGTGACGAGTCCGGCGGTGCGTGCGACGGAGACCGCGGCGCTACTGTCCGCGCATGTCGAGATGCCAGTCCGCGAAATCGAGCCCCGGCTGCGAGAGCTTGATTTTGGCGCGTGGGAAGGCAAGGCGTGGAGCGAGATTCCGCGCGATGCGCTTGACCTGTGGGCGGCGGACCTGATGGGCGCGCGCCCGCACGGTGGCGAAAGCGCGCAGCAGGTGATGGCGCGAGTGACGGCGTGGGCTGACACGCTCGACGCAAGCTCGGGCGATTGCCTCTGGGCCGTCTCCCATGCGGGGCCGATGCGGATGCTGGCCGCGCACTGGCTTGGGCTGACGCTGTCCCAGACGCTGCAGTGGGAGCTTGAGTTCGGGGCGACCTGTCACTTCCACCTGGGGAAGCGGCAGGCCCGACTGGGGTGGTGGAACCGGAGCGCCAAGGCGTAGCGCGCCAGCATCAGCCTGGCCGCCGTGACCTCGCCACGTCCAGGTCCTTGCAAATCTCCGCCGCGCCCTGGGCCACGCGCGGGCCAGCGCGATTGACCAGATCGCCGTCAATCACGAACAGGTTGTTGCGTGCCACGGCCGTAACCTGCTTCCACTTCTCCCACATTGCAAAGTCCGCGAGCGGCTTGTCGGATCGCGTGGCGCCCATACCGGCGGTCAGCATGACCTCGGGGTTGCCCGCGACCACGGCTTCGACCGAGACCGTCGGCACCAGTGCCGCTTCCTTCCCGAACAGGTTGCGACCGCCGCATAGCGCGAGCAGGTCGCTGACCATGTGCTCGCCGTTCAGCGTCATCAGCGGCTGCTGCCAGACCTGATAGAACACGGTCACGGGCGGGCGGCCCGCGTAGGTTTTGCGCAGCGTGCTTACCTGCTGGCGGAAATCGGTAGCGGCGCGGTGGGCCACGGGCGTGGTGCCCATCAGCGTGCCGAGCTTTTCGAGATTGTCGGCGATGCCATCGAGCTTGCGTGGCTCGCTGAAGAACAGCGGCATGCCGAGCGCGCGCAGGCGGTCGGTCTGCTTCTGCGCGTTACCGTGGCGCCAGACCACGATGAGGTCGGGTTTGAGCGCGGCGATCCGTTCGAGATCGAGCGCCTTGTTGTCACCCACGCGCGGAATATCGCGCGCCTGCGGCGGGTAGTCGCTGTAGCTGACTGTGCCGACGATGCGGTCGCCGCCGCCCGCTGCGAAGATCAGTTCGGTCACGTGCGGCGCCAGAGAGACGATGCGGCGTGCCGGCTGCGCCAGCGTGACGGTCTCGCCCGCATCGTCGACCACGGAGACCGCGGCATGCGCCGGCATGGCGGCAATCAGCAGGGCACTTGCTGCACTCGCTACGTAGAAGGCTTTCATCGGAATTCAGGTCAGGGAAGGGTGTGCGTGGCGTGCGTGGCCAAGCGCGGCATCCAGCCGCTGCCATGCCGCGTCGTCGTTAGGTGGCAAGCCAAAGCGCAGGCTGCTCGGGCATCCGCCGGCTGCGTCGAACAGGCGTGTCCAGACGCCTTGCCGAGCCAGGGCTTCATGCAGGCTGCCGGCCCGCGCGTCGGGCACCCAGCTGAACAATGGCTGCGACACGGGCGACAGGCCATGGTCGCTCAGCAGTATCGCCAGTCGTTGTCCTGCCGCGCTCAGCGATGTGCGTGTGGCGGCCTGCCACGCGGTGTCGGTCAGCGCGATGCGTGCCACGGCGCGTGCCGGGCCCGACACGGTCCAGTGGCCAAGCTGATCGGCCAGGGCGTCGAGCAGGGCCGGCTGTGCCAGCACGAAGCCGCAGCGCACACCCGCGAGACCATAGAACTTGCCAAGCGAACGCAGCACGATCAGTCCCGGTGCCGCGCTGCTTCCGGCCAGCGATGCCGCACCGGTGCAATCGATAAAAGCCTCGTCGACGATCAGCGTGCCGCCGCGCGATGCCAGTCGCTCATGCCAGTGCCGCAGGGTGTCGATGGGCAACAGCCGGGCCGTCGGGTTGTTCGGATTGACGACGACGAGGTGATCGAGCGCATCGGCCAGATCCGCACGCTGGAAGTCGGCCTCGTCCAGCGGAGTGACGGTGTGTCCTGCCTGTGCGAAGGCCGGCGCGTATTCGCTGTAGCCGAGCGCGGCGATGCCGACGCGCCCCGGGCGCAGCAGTCGCGGCAGGGTGCGGATGGCGGCCTGCGAGCCGGCCACGGGCAGCGCGTGCGCGGCGCCATAGGCCTGCGCGGCGATGCCCGCCAGGCCATCATCGTCCTGTGGCAGGCGCTGCCAGGCGTCAGCGGGTAGGAGGGGCACCGGATAGCCGTCGGGATTGATGCCGGTCGACAAGTCGAGCCACGTTTCCGCCGGGCGGCCATAGCGGTGCACGGCGGCGAGCAGGTTGCCGCCGTGGCGGATCGGTGCGTGGGTCATGGCGTGCGCTCCAGCAGTCCGGCGAGCAGGTCGACCAGCGGCACGCTCAGCATCGCCAGACCGAGCCACAGCCACACCGTGCGCTGCACCAGCCGAAGACAGGCGCGGATGTGGATGGCCGCGGGCGCGTCACCGGCGCCGAGCGGCGGTCGCTCTTCCCACTCGCCGTGATAGCGCGCGCCGCCGCCCAAGGCCACGCCCACGGCGCCCGCGCCGGCCGCCATCACCGGACCGGCATTGGGGCTCGACCACGCGCGTGCCTGGGTGCGCCAGCAGCGCAGCGCCTGCGCCGTTGCGCCGAGCGATGCGTAGGAAAGCGCGGTCAGTCGCGCCGGAACGAAATTGAGTACGTCGTCGATGCGTGCCGCCGCCCAGCCGAACATCAGCCAGCGTGGCGTGCGATAGCCCCACATCGCGTCCAGCGTATTGGCCAGACGGAACACGATCACGGCCGGCGCGCCGCCGATCAGGAACCAGAACAGCGCGCCGAAGATCGCATCGTTGCCGTTCTCCAGCGCCGATTCGCACGCGGCGCGGGCCAGCGCCTCGGCGTCGGCATCCTCGGTGTCACGCGAGACGATGCATGCGGTAAGCCGGCGCGCGGCGTACAGGTCGCCGCGTATCAGGGCGCCGGCGATCGGAGCGATGTGTTGAGAGAGGCTGCGGGCGCCAAGCGCCGCATAGAGCGCCACTGCATGGAGCACCCAGGCCAGCGCGGGATGCACGGCCTGCGCCAGCGAGATCAGCCACACCGCGATGGCGGCCGGCACGAGCACGACCACCGCCCACGCAATCAGGCCCGCCACGCGCTGGCGTAGCGCGCCACGTTCGGGACGATTGAGGCGATTGGCGACGGCCGTGGCCAAGCGGCCAAAGCCGACCAGCGGATGCCAGCGGCGCGGCTCGCCCAGCCAGCGATCCAGCAGAACGCCGGCGATCGCAGCCGCCACGCAGGCCGGCCAGGACAGCATGATCATGCGATGGGCGCGTCCTTGACGGCGACGGGGATGCCCGCCACGAGCAGACGCACGCGATCGGCGGCCGCGGCGAGCTTCTGGTTCAGGCGGCCAAGCTCGTCGACATAGAAGCGCGTGATGGCGCCCATCGGTACCACGCCGAAGCCGATTTCGTTGGTGACGAGGATCACGTGGCCCGGCAGCATCGGCAGCGCGGTCATCAGCGCGTCGATCTCCTCGGTGAAGGCCGGTGGCGGCGTGATGACACCGTGCTCGGGATAGTCGCGGCTTTCGCTGAAGATCAGGTTGTTGAGCCACAGCGTCACGCAGTCCACCAGAATGCAGCCGTCGTGACGGGCATGGCCGTAGAGCGCGTCGGCCAGATGCACCGGCTCTTCCACGAGGGTCCAGTCAGCCGGCCGGCGCGCGCGATGCAGCGCTATGCGCAATTCCATCTCTTCGTCGGTGGAATCGACATCGTGGCGCGCCGTGGCGATATAGGTGACCGGGCCACGCGTCAGTGCCGCATGGTCCGTGGCGAGCTGCTCCGCGAAATGGCTCTTGCCCGATCGCGCGCCGCCGATCACGAGCGTCAACTGGCGCGGCATCGACATGCTCGCGTGCGGCTCATGGGTGGGCCGGGCTTCCGGCTCGCCGGCCACGGCGGCGCCCGCCGATGCTGGTTCGGCGGAGGGCGAGATGTTGAGTGCCTGGGCGATGGCCTTGGTCTTCATGCGACGTATTGTAGCCGTCCGCATCGATCTTGCAGACTGGTGCGCCAGACCTCCCGCGCGCCAGGACGATGCTGCGATAATCGCGCGATGCGCGACGAACCTGCTTCCCGAACCGATTTCCTCCCGGCTGGGCGTGCCCTGCACGGCACCCTGATGATCCAGGGCACCACTTCCGACGCGGGCAAGAGCACCGTCGTGGCCGGCCTTTGCCGGGTGCTGGCGCGGGCCGGGGTGCCGGTGGCGCCGTTCAAGCCGCAGAACATGGCGCTGAACAGCGCGGTGACCGTCGATGGTGGCGAAATCGGCCGGGCGCAGGCGCTGCAGGCGCAGGCTGCCGGACTGGCGCCCCATACCGACATGAATCCCGTCCTGCTCAAACCCAGCAGCGATACTGGCGCGCAGGTCATCATCCATGGCCGCGCGCGGATGGATCTGGACGCGCGTGCCTATCACGACTACAAGCCACGGGCGATGGCCGCTGTGCTGGAAAGCCATCAGCGGCTGGCGCAGGCGTACGACGTGGTGCTGGTGGAGGGCGCGGGCAGTCCGGCGGAAGTGAACCTGCGCGATCGCGATATCGCCAACATGGGGTTCGCGGAGCGCGTGGACTGCCCGGTGGTGATCGTGGCCGATATCGACCGGGGCGGCGTGTTCGCGCACCTGGTCGGCACGCTCGATTGCCTGTCCGAGACAGAGCGTGCACGCGTGACCGGTTTCATCATCAACCGCTTCCGTGGCGATATCGCGCTGCTCGAACCCGGGCTGGACTGGCTCACGGCGCGAACCGGCAAACCCGTGTTCGGGGTGCTGCCGTATCTGCATGGCCTGCACCTCGATGCCGAGGATGCGATCGTCAGCGCCCAGGTGGCCGGGCAGGCGGGCGGGAGCGAAGTGCTACGTGTGATCGTCCCGGTGCTGCCGCGGATTTCGAACCATACAGATTTTGACGCGCTGCGAGCCCACCCGGGCGTCGATCTCCAGTTCATCGGCCCGGGGATGCCGATTCCGCCTGCGGATCTCGTGATCCTGCCGGGCAGCAAGAGCGTGCGCGCGGATCTGGCCTTCCTGCGTGCCAATGGCTGGGATCGCGCGTTGCGGCGGCACCTGCGTTATGGCGGCAAGCTGATCGGCATCTGTGGTGGCATGCAGATGCTGGGGCGGAGTATTCACGACCCTGATGGAAGGGAGGGGCCCGCGGGCACGAGCGACGGCCTCGCGCTGCTCGATTTCGAAACCACGCTGGCGCCAGAAAAGCAGTTACGGCGCGTGGCGGGGCGGCTTGCCGATGGCAATGACGCGACGGTGCGCGGCTACGAGATTCACCTCGGGGTTACCGAGGGCCCGGCGCTGGCCCGGCCAGCGCTGTGGCTTGAGGGTGACAGACCGGACGGCGCCCGATCCGACGATGGTCAGGTACTGGCGACCTACGTCCACGGCCTGTTCGACGATCCCGCCGCGTGCGGCGCGCTGCTGCGCTGGGCCGGGCTCGGTCAGGCTGAAGGCGTCGACCTCGATGCGCTGCGCGAGGCGTCGCTCGACAGGCTGGCCGACAGCCTGGCCGCCAATCTCGATCTGGGGGCGCTATTCGCGCCGCTGGGTCGTTAGCCCGGGCGGCACGCTACACTTGCGGAGTTGTCGGAGAGTCGGGGCGGCCTGCCATGACGCCGTGCGCCCGGTGAAGTCGAGAGTCTTGTTGTCGTTCATGGCACCCAATCGGACATTGGAGGACTTTCATGCCGGTAGTCGTGATCGCCAATCCAAAGGGGGGTGTGGGCAAGACCACGCTGGCCACCAACCTTGCCGGATACTTCGCCCGCCATGGGCACGCCGTGATGCTGGGCGATACCGATCGTCAGCAGTCGTCACGCGCCTGGCTGAACCTGCGGCCTGAATCGGCGCCGCCGATCTCGACCTGGGACATCGACGCCAACAATATCGCCCGTCCGCCGAAGGGCACCACGCACGTGGTGCTGGACACGCCCGCCGGCCTGCATGGCTGGCGCTACGCCGATGTCATGAAACTGGCGCACCGCGTGGTGGTTCCACTGCAGCCGTCCATGTTCGACATCCTGGCCACGCAGGACTTCCTGGCCAAGCTGGCCGGTGACAAGCGCGTGCGGCACGGCGAGGTGCCGGTGGGTGTGATCGGTATGCGCGTGGACGTGCGTACCCGCGCAGCCGAACAACTCCAGCGCTTTGTCGAAGGATTGGGCCTGCCTGTGCTTGGCTACCTGCGCGATACACAGAACTACGTCCAGCTTGCCGCGCACGGCCTGACGCTGTGGGACGTGGCGCCGTCGCGCGTGGCGCGCGACTGGGAACAATGGCAGCCGATCCTGCGCTGGCTCGACGGCAAGGGCGACGTCGTTACCGAGGGGACGACCGCAACCGGCTGACCAGTACTGGCACCTCGTTCCAGGTCACGCGGCGGATCGTTACCATGATGTCGGTCCCCGGAAACGGGTCGTCGAAGCTGTCCGACTCTACGCCTCCCAGGCGCCGGTAGAACTCCCGCGCCGATGTGTTGCCGTCCAGCACGTACAGGAACAGCGGCTTGCCGGGCCACCGGCGCGCCGTGTAGTCGGCCCAATGCGCGAGCAGCAGCTTGCCGTAGCCGTGTCCGTGATACGTTTTGCGCACATGCAGGTTATCCAGATAAATGCCGTAGCCCGGCTCCGCCAGCGGCATCAGACATGCGAAACCGGCGGCCTGACCATCCACAAGCAGGATATTGACTTCCAGCGGTGCCTCCGCGCCGTCCACCAGCCGCGCGCGCCAAGTGGCGAGGCGCTCCGCCGGCGTGTGCTGTTCGAGATACTCGGTGGGTATCAGGCCGGCATAGGTGTCGCGCCAACTCTCGGCGTGCATGGTGGCAATCAGCGCTACGTCGGCTGGCGTCGCCTGAACAAGTTCGATCTGATGGGGCATGGAACTGGGCGTCATGGGGCGGTGACGGGTTTGCGCTGCTAGAATCGCGAATCTTTCGCATTTGCGTTTGCGAAGGCTTGCGCCAGGCGGCATTCTGACTGTTTTCTGAAGTGCCTTGCGCGCCTCGTGCAAGCATCTACAAATCCTACAATGCTCTCCGGTCGTTTGCGCACGTTTTTCGTAAAACTGCACCTATATATTGGCCTGGTCTTTGGCGTGCTCTTCATCCTGATGGGCCTGACCGGCACCGCCATCTCATGGCGTGACGAGATCGACAAGTGGCTGAATCCGGACCTGCTGCAGGCCGTATCCGCCACACGCATCCCGGTGGGGGCCGCCACGGTGGAGTCCGTGACCGCGAAGCTGATGGCCGATCCTCACTTCGGCAAGCCGAACCTGCTGATGTTGCCCACCGACGAGCACGACGTGTTCGTAGTGTACTACCCGATAAAGGGGCCCGAGGCCGGCCCCGGACGCTTCCGCCAGGTGATGATCGACCCGATCACGCTGGCCGTAAAGGGCGAGCGACTGTGGGGCGTGCCGGGGCTTTCGCGGCAGGCACTGATGCCTACGGTCTTCCATCTCCACCGCTACCTGCTGTCCGGCGATACGGGCAAGACGATCACCGGCGTGACCGGCATGATGCTGTTCATCAGCGTGCTGCTGGGCGTGGTGCTGTGGTGGCCCAAGTTCAAGTGGCGCTCGCTGAAGCAGTCGGTGCGCATCACGCATGGCGGCTCGTGGTCGCGGTTCATCTACACGAGCCATCGTGCGGGCGGGATCTTCGTGGCGCCGATCCTGGCGACCATCGCGTTTTCCGGCTGGTACCTGAACCTGCCGAAGTGGGTCACGCCGATCATCGCCAGCGTTGCGACGCTGAGCCCGCAGATCAAGCCGGTTTCGGATCCGGCCCCGGAGGGCACGCATGCCATCACGCCGGCTCAGGCGATGACAGCGGCGCAGAAGCAGTTCCCGGATGCGGCAGTGACGCGCATCAGCTTGCCGCGCAAGCCCGGCGACGCCTATGAGGTACGCCTGCGCCAGGAAGGCGAGGTACGTGCCGATACCGGGGCCACGCGGCTCTGGCTCGACGCCTACACCGGCCGCCCGCTGGCCGTGCGCGATCCACGCAACGCGGCGTCTGGCGATACCATCATCAACTGGCTGTTCCCGCTGCACACGGGCGAGGCGTTTGGCTCTTGGGGGCGCGCGTTCATCACCGTGTTCGGTCTGGTGCCGCTGGCATTCGCGGTGACCGGCGTGCTGATCTGGTGGAAGCGCCGCAGCGGCCATCGCCGGCATCTGGAGCGCGAACGGCTGCGGCGGGCCTGAGGGTTCAGCCGTTCAAGAAGCAGTTCAAGAAGCAAAAAGCCTGCGGCAAGTGCGCAGGCTTTTTTTGTTGCGGGGTCGGATCGCTCTTGCGTTCAGATTCGCGCTCAGATCTCCAGGTTGTCGATCAACCGGGTAGCGCCGAGCTTGGCCGCCGTCAGCACCACCAGCGGGGCGCCGGCCGCGAATTCCTCGCGGGTCGGGGGCTGCAGGTTGTCCTGTTTGCGAATCGACACATAGTCGGGCTTCCAGCCACGGGCCTGCAGGCGGGCCAGCGCGTCGGCCTCGACGGCCAGCAGGTCCACGCCATCGCCGCCCAGCACGGTGTCCCGCACTTCGTGCAGCGTCTTGTAGAGCACCGGCGCCTCGGCGCGCTCGGCCTCGCCGAGGTAGCGGTTGCGCGACGAGAGGGCCAGCCCATCCTCGGCCCGGATGGTTTCGGCCGGAATGATGTCCACCGGCAGCGCGAACTGCTTGGCCATGCGGCGCACGATCATCAACTGCTGGTAGTCCTTCTTGCCGAACACCGCCACGCGCGGCTGCACGCAGCAGAACAGCTTCATCACCACCGTGCAGACGCCTTTGAAGAAGCCCGGGCGGAATTCACCTTCGAGGATGTCACCCAGGTCATGCGGCGGGTCCACGCGGTACTCCTGCGGTACCGGATACATGTCCGACTCGGTCGGCGCGAACAGTACGTAGACGCCTTCGCTCTGCAGCTTCTCGATGTCGTCCTGCAGCGTGCGCGGGTATTTGTCGAAGTCCTCGTTCGGGCCGAACTGCAGGCGGTTGACGAAGATCGACGCCACCACGGGGTCTCCATGCTGGCGGGCCAGCCGCATCAGCGACAGGTGGCCTTCGTGCAGGTTACCCATGGTCGGGACGAAAGCGACGCGGTTCTGTCCGCGCAACTGGTCCCGCAGCGCCTGGATGGAGGAGATGACTTTCATGAATGTCGTGTGCGGTCGTGGTAGGGGAGCGTCCCGAAGTCGGACTTCACCCGTGCCTGGCTCTCATGGCAGACGTCGGCCGGGCTGTCGGCGGATTGTAGAGCATCATCGCGGCTTCAGGCCGCGCGACGCCCTTCGTATTGTCCGATATCCGGGTAAGTCTACGCGGGCGTGTACGCCAATCGCACATAGATTGGCGCGAACGGCTCGGCCTGCGTGATCTCGACCAGCGATTCGCGCGAGAGCTCGAGCATGGCGATGAAGTTCACCACCACCACGGGCACCCCCTTGCCGGACCGGATCGCATCTTCGAACAGTTCGCTGAATTCCATGAAGCGCGCGTGCTGCAGCCGGCGCAGGATCTGGCTCATGTGCTCGCGCACGGACAGTTCCTCGCGCGAGATCTTGTGGTGCTGGTTCAGCTTGGCGCGTCTGAGCACGTCGGCCCAGGCGGACTGCAGGTCCAGCGTTTCCACGTCGGGGAAGCGGGGCGCCAGGCTTTGCTCGATGAATACCTGCGAGCGCAGGAAGTCGCGGCCGAGCTGCGGCACCGTGTCCAGGCGCTGGGCGGCCAGCTTCATCTGCTCGTATTCCAGCAGACGCCGCACCAGTTCCGCACGCGGATCCTCGGCTTCCTCGTCGCTGTCGGCCTTCTTCACCGGCAGCAGCATGCGGGACTTGATCTCGATGAGCATCGCCGCCATCAGCAGGTACTCGGCGGCCAGTTCCAGGTTGCGCTTGCGGATCTGCTCGATGTACGAGAGATACTGACGCGTCACCTGGGCCATCGGGATGTCCAGCACGTTGAAGTTCTGCTTGCGGATCAGGTACAGCAGCAGGTCCAGCGGGCCTTCGAAGGCCTCCAGGAACACCTCGAGCGCGTCTGGCGGGATGTACAGGTCCTGCGGCAGCTTGAACAGCGGCTCGCCATACAGGCGCGCGAACGCCAGGCCGTCGACCATGTCGGCGGCGCTGGTGGCGGAACCGGCACCAGCTACGCTGGGCAGTTCGACCGGCAGGCTCAGCTTTTCCTGCGCGGCCTGTTCCTGCGGATCGCTTGGGTGCATCGGGGGCGTCCCGGCGGGGAGATCAGTTCTCGGAGGCGTACACGTACGGCTTCTGGGCCACGCGCGACGCGTCGGCGCGAGCGCGCTCCTCCAGGTCGATCGGGGCCTTGTCCCACAGCAGGGCACGGCCTTCGCGCTGTTCAGCGTCCAGGGACGGGCGCTCCTGCTTGAGCGTCTTCAGGAACTGGGTGATATCCGATTCGTACATGGCCATGGTGAAACCTTGTGCCCTCTGGGCGGCGTTAGGGATGTTGGGGCTGGATTTTACCGTATTGGAGGCCGCTAAAAGAATTTTGAAATTTGGTGTCGGACTGACGTGGCCCTTGCGGCGGTGTGGTCAAATAGCGACTTTGCGGGTAGACACCGACAGGATGAGGATTGACTTGGGCCACCTGGCCGGAATGGTCGCTGCTGGCAGGACGCCGACTAGCCACCGGAGTGCCGGGCGGGTTGCGCGTCTGGCCGGGCTCGTCCTGACGCTCCTGCTGGCCCTGCACGCATCCCTCGGCTATGCCGCCAAGGCGGCCTACAAGGTGGAGATCGACGCGCCGGATGCGCTCAAGGGCATCCTGCAGGAACACCTCGATCTGGCCCGCTACACCGATCGCACCGACATTTCCGACGACCAGTTCCAGTACATGGTGGAGACCGTGGACGACCAGGTGCGCCAGTTTGCGTCCACCGAGGGCTGGTTCGATCCGGTGACCAAGGCCACCGTGGAAGGTGAGGGCGACAAACGGGTGGTCCACATTTCGGTCGATCCCGGCGCGCGCACGCTGATCCGCGCCGTGGATGTGCAGGTGACCGGCCCGGCCGCCACGCAGTCGCCTGAGCAGGTGGAGCAGATGCGCGCCAAGTGGGGATTGCCCGTTGGCGAACCGTTCCGGCAGTCCACCTGGGACAAGGCCAAGGAAGACGCGCTCGTGACGCTGCAGAGCCGCAGCTACTATGGTGCGAAGTTGGCCGCGTCGCGCGCGCGGGTCGAACCCGACGAACAGGCCGCCGATCTGTCCGCCCGGTATGAGAGCGGGCCGGCCTATATGCTCGGGCCGCTGGTGATCGAGGGCACACGCCGCTATCCGGAGCAGATCGTCCGCAACGTGAACCCGCTGAACGTTGGCGAGCCATATCGCGTGGAGCGGCTGCTCGAACTGCAGCGCGCGGTCCAGAACCAGCCCTATTTCTCGAACGTGCAGGTCGACCTGCTGGAGCCGGCCGATGCCGTGGCCGAGGCCAAGGGCGAAGCAGGGACTGCCGCCGATGCCGCGACCGAGGCCGATGGCGCGACGACGACCACCAAGACCACCAAGGCCACGCAGCCCGATACCATCACGACCCCAGTGCGCGTGCGGGTGCGCGAGCAACCGCTGCATCGCCTCAATACCGGCGTCGGTTACACGACTGACACTGGCGCGCAGGTGAGCGGACGGTACTCCTACTACAACCTGTTCAATCGCGCGTGGGTGTTCGACTCCCAGCTCAGCATCGAACAGAAGCGCCAGTACGCCTATCTGGAAACGGCGATGCCGCCGGACACGCGTACCTTCCGCAACAGTATCTACGGCAGCTACGAACGCACGATCGACGTCGAAAGCACCGATCTGACGAGCTGGCGCGCGGGTCTGAAGCGCTCGCGCTCGCGCGACAAGTACGACACCACGTTCTCGCTGGATTTCTACTACGACAACCTGTTGCCGTTCGGGGAACCGGCGCAGATCTCCAAGGCACTGGTGCCGGCGTTCGCCTGGACGCGCCGCGATGTGGACAACCCCGTGTTTCCGCGCCGGGGCAACGTGATCAGCACGCAGATCGGCGTGGCGGGCAAGGGCTTCCTGAGCGATGCCACGTTCCTGCGTCTCTATGGCCGTATCCGGCAGTACATGCCCGTGGGCAACCGCGACCTGTTCGTGGCCCGCCTGGAACTCGGCGCGGATCTGACCAAGGCCGATCCGGCGCAGGTGCCGGCGTCGCTGCGGTTCCGGGCCGGTGGTACCGACTCGATCCGCGGCTACAGCTTCCAGTCGATCGGCACGCCCGAGGGCGCCGCCGTGGTGCCGGCGCGCTACCTGGGCACCGGCAGCCTCGAATACCAGCACTGGTTCAAGCCGGACTGGGGTTTCGCCGTGTTCTGGGACGCGGGTACAGCGTCGAACAGCATCAAGGGTGTCACGATCTATAACGGCGTCGGCGTGGGCGCGCGCTGGCGCAGCCCGGTGGGCCCGGTGCAGCTCGATGTCGGTTACGGCATCCAGCAGAAGCAGTTCCGTCCGCATATCTCATTGGGAGTGGCGTTCTGATGAGTATCCCGGACATGCCCCCTGTCCCGCGCGAGACGCCGAATGCGCCGCGACCACTACGTCCTCGCCGCCGCGTGTGGCGTGTGCTGGCATGGATCGTCGGCCTGCTGGTGTTCCTGGCGATCGCGGTTATCGGCGCGGCCGCGTTCGCGCTGCATAACGAAACCGGTACGCGCCACCTCTGGGGGCTGGCCACGCGGCTGTCGGCTGGAATGCTGGCCGGGCAGTTCGATGGTGGCACCGTGGCGAGCGGGCTGCGTCTGCATGACGTGGTGTACGCCAGCGGCGACACGCGCGTCGCGATTGACCGTATCGACAGCAGATGGAAGATGACATGGTCGCCGATGCGGCTGCATGTGGAATGGCTGCGCGTGGGCAAGATCGACGCCCGACTGCCGGCTTCCGAACCCAACACGCCGCCCGCGCAAATGCCGGCGACGCTCGAGTTGCCGCTCGCGATCGATATCGACACCCTCACGCTGGGCGAACTGTCGCTGCTGCAGGGCCCGCCCGCTACGTCGAGTCCGCTGGTGCTGTCGGGCTTGTCGGGCGCGGTGCATTCGGACGGGCAGCGTCACCGCATCGTGATCGATCGACTGGTCACACCGTACGGCAAGTTGCAGGCGAACGGTCAGATCGCCGGCCGCAAGCCGTTCGCGCTGACCGTCGAGGCGTTGGCGGAGGGCCGCTGGCAGGATGAGTCGTATGAGATGACCGCGCGTGTCGATGGCTCGCTGGAGACGCTGCACGCGCAGGTCGAAGCTAACGGCGACCGGATACGTGCCCGTGCCAGTGCCGATGTGACGCCGTTTGGCGAGGTGCCATTCACGCATCTGATGGTGGACGGCGAGCGCATCAATCCACGACTGTTCAGTGCGACCGCGCCGCAGGCGAATCTGAGTGTCCATGCGGACCTGCGTCCGGTGGCCCCGGCTGCTTCCGTGTCAGCGCCAGCCGCCCCTGCTTCTGCCCGTGCTTCAGCTTCTGCCCCTGCCCCTGCATCTGCATCTGCTTCACCGCCACCAGCCAGCGGCGCGTCCGCGAAGCCCGCGTCAAGCGCGACCGCGCCGCTGACCGTGGCGGGCGAAGTGACCGTGAACAACCTCGAACCAGGGCCGCTAGACAAGGAACGCCTGCCTGTCCAGAGCGTGCAGGCCCGCGTCGAACTCAGCGAGGCGACGCAGATTCTGAGCGACCTTCGCATCGCGCTGCTGGGCAAGGCCGAGATCGTCGGCAAGGGATCGCTGCATGATGGGCGCGGCGGCTTCGACCTCGATGTGCGCCGGCTTGACGTGGCCGCGCTCTACACGAGCCTGATGCCGACGAGTTTGTCCGGCCCCGTGAGCCTGCGCCTCGAACCGGGACGCCAGAGTGTGGCCCTGGATGTGTCGGGCGGCGACATCAAGCTCTTTGCCAACGCGAGCGTCGACAAGGATGCGGTGACGCTATCCACACTGCGAGCCGGGCTCGGCAGCGGAACGCTGACCGCCGACGGCAAGCTCGGCCTCAAGGACGAGCAGGCGTTCAGCTTCAAGGGCAAACTGGCCGACTTCGACCCCGCGCGGCTGGCCAAGGTGGCGCCCGGGCGCATCAATGCGGATTTCTCGACGACCGGATCGCTGGCGAAGGTGTTGCGCGTGGCGGTCGATTTCGGGCTCAAGGAGAGCGAGTACGCAGGACTGCCGATGACCGGCAGCGGCAAGGTGCGGCTCGAAGGCGAACGCCTGTTGCCCAGCGAGGCGTCGCTGCTGATGGCCGGTAACCAGGTCAACCTGAGTGGCAGCTTTGGCGCGCGTGGAGACCGGCTCAAGGTCAACGTCGACGCGCCGCAACTCGATCGGCTCAAGTTCGGTGTGGCGGGCCGGGCGAAGCTTGATGCCGAGATCACGGGCACGCTCAAGCGCCCCGAGATCGTTGGCGACTACAGCGCCCAGTCGCTGGTCATCGGCCCGCACAAGGTGGCGAGCGCCAGCGGCCATGCGGAACTGCGTGGTGGGCTCGATGGCACGCTGTCGGCGCAGCTTAGCGCGCGTGACTACAGTGGCCCGCAGGCCAGCCTCCGCACGCTCGACGCCAACCTTTCCGGCACGCAAGTCAATCACACCTTCGACGTGAAGGCCGCCGGCTCGTTGCATGGGCACCCCATGCAACTGACACTGGCCGGGCAGGGCGCATGGCGGGGCGATCAGGGCTGGAACGGCACGATTCACACCTTGGAGGAACGCGGCACCGTCAATCTCAGACTGGCCGCGCCGACGCAGTTGCTGGTGGCGGACCAGCACATCCGGCTCGGCCAGACCCGGCTGGTGCTGGACCGCTCGACGCTGAGTATCGACGGATTCGAGTTTGATCACGGGCGCATCCACACGCAGGGCAACCTTGACGGCGTGCAGGTGGCCCATGTGCTGGAGGTGTTGCAGGCGCTGACGGGCGAGCCGCCACCGATCCGGTCGGATCTCGTGCTCGACGGCAAGTGGAACCTGAACCTCGCCGAGACCGCGACCGGGTTTGCCGAAATCCGCCGCCGCAGCGGCGACGTTTCGGTCAATGCGGGTCGCGGCTGGGCCACGCTCGGCCTGGGCGAAACCGCGCTGCGGGCGGAGTTCGTCGGCAATCGCATGACGCTGCGTGGCGGCACCACCTCGCAGCGGATCGGCAAGCTCGACGTCGATGCGTCGGCGGGGCTGATCAGCGAGCAGGGTCTGCTGACGATTGGGTCGGCGTCCACGCTGGCTGGCACGGTGACCGCCGACATTCCACGCCTGAAATCGCTGGAGGCCCTGAGCGGGCCGCAGTTCGCGTACGACGGCAAGATTGCTGCCGCGGTGCGCCTGGGCGGCTCGGTCGGCAGTCCGTTGCTGACCGGGACGGTCGATGGCAGCGACATCGCCGTTACGCTATACGACCTGGGCATCCGCCTGACGGATGGCGTGGTGCAGATCGCGCTGGACCAGAACACGGTGGAACTCAAGCAGGTGCGCTTCCGTGGTGGCGACGGCACGGTGACGGCGACAGGCGCGGTCAAGCTCGGCGAGGCTGATCCGAACCTGACGGCCAAGATCGTGGCCGACAAGCTGCAGTTGTTCGCCAGCCCCGAGCGCACGCTGATCGTGTCCGGCGAAGCCGGCATTGCCAACGAGAATCGGAAGATCGCGATTCGCGGCAAGTTCCGCGTCGACCGAGGCCTGTTCGACCTGCCCAAGGCCGGCGCACCGGTGCTTGGCGACGATGTCGTGGTGGTGCGCAGGCGCGACCAGCGCGAAGTGAAGACGGCCGCCACGCAGGCACCCGAGACCAAGCCAGCCAGTCGTTTCAGCCCGTTGATCGATCTTGCCGTGGATCTGGGTGACAACTTCCGCTTCCGTGGCGCCGGCGCCGACCTTTTGCTGGCCGGCCAGCTTGGCGTGCGCAGCGAACCGCTGACGCCAATGCGCGCCACCGGAACGGTTCGAGTGGTAACCGGCACGTACGAGGCCTTCGGCCGCAAGCTGGAAATCGAGTACGGCTATATCAACTTCAACGGCGCGGTAGACAACCCGGGCATGAATATCCGCGCGATGCGCCGCAACCAGGAGGTGGAGGCCGGTGTCGAGGTGACGGGAACGGTGCGGTTGCCGCGCGTGCGGCTGGTATCGGAGCCGAACGTGCCTGACGAGGACAAGTTGTCATGGCTGATGTTCGGCTACGGCGCCGAGGGCGCCGGGGCGAGCCAGCAGAAGCAACTGAGCGGCGGGGCGCTCGGCGGTGCGGCGCTCGGCATGATTGGCGGCAAGGCCGGCAAAAACGTGGTGTCGCACTTCGGCATCGATGAATTCTCGATCGGACCGAGCACGGCTGGCCTGAGCGACACGCAGGTGGTGAGCGTCGGCAAGGCCGTGACCGACAAGATATCGGTGGGCTACGAACAGAGCCTGACATCGGCATCCAACGTGGTCAAGCTGACCTGGGCCTTCTCGCAACGATGGTCGTTGCTTGCCAAGGGCGGTTCGATCAACGGGCTCTCGGTGCTGTTCAACCGGCGCTTCAACAACTGGGGTAACCTGTTCTCCGGCGGTGGCGGCTCCGGCAGGCGCGCCGCCGAGGCAGCATCGGCGGCAGCCGCATCGGCCGCGGCGGCCGCCGCAGCCTCAGCTCCCGATACGGGCAAGCCCGCCGAAGCCCAGGACGACGCTACCCAGCAATGACATCCATGAAACTCCGACTCACTGACGCGTCACGCCGACGCCTTGCCGCCATGGGACTGATAGCCAGCCTGCTTGCCCTGTTTGGTTGCGACCAGCAGAAGGTCGACGAAGCCATGAAGAAGGCCGGCGACGCCGCGCGCGGCACGTGGAACAGCGTGAAGCCCGACAGCCTGCTGTTCAAGGGCATCGAGATCGGCAAGTCCACCGAGGAAGATGTGCGCCGTCAGGCCGGCAAGCCCGAGATCGTGTGGGAAGAGGCAGACGGCGGACGCCGGCTGGAGTACCCGCGTGGCCCGGAAGGCACCACCACCTGGATGGTGACGACGGGCCCGGACGGTACCGTGCGCAAGATCGAACAGGTGCTGTCCGCCGAGTCGTTCTCGCAGGTGCGGCCCGGCATGAACAAGGACCAGATCCGACGGATGCTCGGCAAGCCGACCAAGGTCGAGGCGTTCGCGCTGAAGCAGGAAGAGGTGTGGGGATACCGCTGGTATGAGAACCCGACCGAACGCGCGTTCTTCAACGTCCACTTCAACAACGACGGTATCGTTACCACGACGTCGCGGAGTGACGATCCTTCGAAGATGGGTGGCGGCTAACCAGGTCTGAGGGGGGAGGTGGTGCCGGCGATCGGGGAGACCGCCGGCACGCGGGCCGGGAGGCGGCTACCGGTTAGCGGATACGCATGCCGGGCACGGCGCCGCTGTGCGGTTCGAGGATGTACAGACCCGGGTTGGCCTTTTCATCCGCGGCCGATGCAGCCAGGACCATGCCTTCGGACATGCCGAACTTCATCTTGCGCGGTGCCAGGTTGGCCACCACCACGGTCAGCTTGCCCACGAGTTGCTCGGGCGTGTAGGCCGACTGGATGCCCGAGAACACGTTGCGCGTCTTGCCTTCGCCCAGGTCCAGCGTCAACTGCAGCAGCTTGTTCGAACCTTCGACCTTGTCGCACGCCACGATCTTCGCCACGCGCAGGTCGATCTTCGCGAAGTCGTCGATCGTGATCGTGTCGGCAACCGGCTCGATGGCCGAGGCGCCTGCTGCGCCAGCTTCGGCGGCCGGCGCTGCAGCCTGCAGCGAGTCGCGGTTTGCTGCCAACAGCGCATCGATCTGTTTGACATCCACGCGCGTCATCAGGTGCTGGTACGGCTGCACCGGGCGGTCGGCCGAAAGCTGCTTGTCGATGGCGCGCCAGTCGAGCGGATCGACGTTCAGGAAACGCTCGACGCCAGCGGCCATGGTCGGCACTACCGGCTTCAGATAGATCGTCAGCAGGCGGAAGGCTTCCAGCGACACCGAGCAGGCGGCGTGCAGCGCATCGCGCTTGCTTTCGTCCTTGGCCAGTTCCCACGGCTTGTTGGTGTCGACGAACGCGTTGACCGCGTCGGTCAGTTCCATCACCAGACGCAGTGCCTTGCTGTACTCGCGGCCTTCATAGTACTGGGCCAGTTGCGGTGCGGCCTGGCGCAGTTGCTCCAGCAGCGGGTTGGCCAGCGCGGCCTCGTTCACCTTGCCGTCGAAGCGCTTGACCAGGAAGCCGGCGGCGCGGCTGGCGATGTTCACGTACTTGCCGATCAGGTCGCTGTTCACGCGGGCGACGAAGTCGTCCAGGTTCAGGTCCAGGTCTTCCATGCTCGCATTGAGCTTGGCGGCGAAGTAGTAGCGCAGCCATTCCGGGTTCATGCCGGTATCGGTATAGCTCTGCGCGGTGATGAACGTGCCACGCGACTTGCTCATCTTGGCGCCGTCGACGGTCAGGAAGCCGTGCGCGAACACGTTGGTCGGGGTGCGATAGCCCGAGAAGCGGAGCATCGCCGGCCAGAACAGCGTGTGGAAGTACAGGATGTCCTTGCCGATGAAGTGGTACTGCTCTGCCGTCGAGTGCGGGCCGACCCAGGCGTCGAAATCGATGCCGCGCTTCTCGGCGAGGTTCTTGAAGCTCGCGTAGTAGCCGATCGGGGCATCGAGCCACACGTAGAAATACTTGCCCGGCGCGCCGGGGATCTCGAAGCCGAAGTACGGGGCGTCGCGCGAGATGTCCCAATCGGACAGCGTCGAGGCTTCGCCTTCGGCACCCAGCCATTCCTGCATCTTGTTGCTGGCTTCAGGCTGGGCCAGATCGGCCACCCACTCGCGCAGGAACGTTTCGCAGCGCGGGTCGGACAGCTTGAAGAAGAAGTGCGTCGACGACTTGCGCACCGGCGTTGCCCCGGACACCACAGAGTACGGATTTTTCAGATCCGTCGGGACATAGGTTGTGCCGCAAACTTCACACGAATCGCCGTACTGGTCCTTGGCGCCGCACTTCGGGCACTCGCCCTTGATGAAGCGATCCGGCAGGAACATGTTCTTGACCGGGTCGTAGAACTGCTCGACGTCGCGCTCGGTAATCAGATCCTCGGCCTTCAGGGCCAGGTAGATCTTCTCGCAAAGCTGGCGGTTTTCTTCGGCGTCGGTGCTGTAGTAGTTGTCGAACGACACCAGGAAGTTGTCGAAGTCGCGCTTGTGTTCGGTCCAGACGCGGTCGATCAGCTGCTTCGGGGTGATGCCTTCCTTTTCGGCGCGCAGCATGACCGGGGTGCCGTGGGTGTCATCGGCGCCCACGTAATTGACCTCGTTGCCCATCATGCGCTGGAAGCGCACCCAGATGTCGGTCTGGATGTACTCCACCAGGTGGCCGATATGGATCTGGCCGTTGGCATATGGCAGGGCGGAAGTGACGAGGATGCGGCGTGCTGTCATGAAAAGAGCCGTTCAGAGGGGTTTTGCGCCAGGAGCGCCGGCGGTGACCGGCAGGAGGCACGGGGGTAAAGGCGCTATTTTAGCAATTGCCCCGCGTCGGTGCGCGGTTTGCGTGTGGATTGGGCGCGAACGGGGGGCGAACTTGGGCCGAATTGGGGCGAATATCGCCGAAAACAGCCCGGAAACCGTTAATTCACGAGGCAAATGGGCAAAAAAAAGCGCCGGTTAGTCACCGGCGCAGCTTTCCACAACGGAAAAGGAGGAGAAATCAGGTACCGCCCGGGAGGTCAGCCACCCATCGCGAGCCAGCAACGGTGGCAAGCGGTACCTGAACTCTATGACTGGTCACCCAGAAATTGGTTTCAAGAAAATTTCGACGCGACGATTTTGGGCACGGCCAGCCTCGGTCGAATTGTCCGCGACGGGCTGGGTTTGGCCCCGGCCTTCGGCGCTCAGGCGGGTCCGGGCGACGCCACGGTCACCCAGGTAGCCGGCCACGCTCTGGGCGCGGCGTTGCGAGAGCTGCATGTTGTATTGCGGGTTGCCGGTGCTGTCCGTATGGCCAACGACGTTGGCCGACACGTCCTGATGCTGCGCTAGCGTCTGGGCCACCTGGTCGAGCACGTTGCGGAACGACGGCTTGATCGTCGAGCTGTCCGTGTCGAACGTGACCTGGCTCGGGATGTTGACCTTCAGGGAGCCGTCCGGCTGCTCGGTGATCTGGGTGCCGGTGCCCGCGGTGTCCTTGTTCAGCTTGCCGCGGATGGCATTCCAGTTGTAACCGGTGGCGCCGCCGAGCGCGCCGCCCACTGCCGCGCCGACCAGCGTGCCAGTGGTGTTGCCGCCGATCAGGTTACCGATCCCCGCGCCTACCGCCGCACCGACTCCGGTGCCGACCGCCGTATTGGTCTGTTGTTCGGTGGCGCAACCCGCCAGGGCCGCAGCCGCGACGAGCGAGACGGTGACGAGCTTGAAATTCATGCTTTCTCCTTCTGGTGATTCCCGTAAATGTTTTGCCAAAGCCATCCTGCATGTTAACGCCTGGCGCGTAATGCCGCCCACTGGCAGTACAACTTTCATGATGCAATCAAAAACACTCAGGACGATCCCGCATACCGCCTGTCGGCACGCGGGATCCCGGGATTGGCGCACTACAATAGGCATATGGCGGCGCGTGCACAAGCCCGAGACTGTGAGAGATGTAATTGTCTGTAATTCCGCACTCGGCAAAGGGGTTTCCCGGCGGCGCGGGCCACAAGACCATATCGTGTGGGCGACTTTGTTAGCATTGCGTGCCTCAACCCCACATATCCATATTAGAAGCGGAGTCTGTCTTGAGTCTCACCATTGAACAGGTAACCGAAGTCCTGCGGACCGTGATCGACCCCAACACGGGCAAGGACCTCGTGTCCACGCGCTCGGCGCGTAACGTGCGGGTCGATGGCGGTGACGTTTCCGTGGAAGTGGAGCTCGGATACCCCGGCAAGAGCCAGTTCGAGCCCATCCGCAAGCTCGTGATCGGCGCCCTGCGCAATCTGCCGGGCGTAACCAACGTCAGCGTGGCGATGTCGATGAAGATCGTCACCCACGCGGTGCAGCGCGGCGTCAAGCTGCTGCCGGGCGTGCGCAATGTGATCGCCGTGGCCTCTGGCAAGGGCGGGGTGGGCAAGTCCACCACCGCCGTGAACCTGGCGCTGGCGCTGGCCGCCGAAGGCGCGCGCGTCGGCATGCTGGACGCCGATATCTACGGCCCGAGCCTGCCGATGATGCTGGGTATCGACGGCCGACCCGAATCGACCGATGGCCAGACCATGGAGCCAATGGAGGGTCATGGCCTGCAGGCCAACTCGATCGGTTTCCTGATCGAACAGGACAATCCGATGGTATGGCGCGGCCCAATGGTCACGTCGGCCCTGGAACAACTGCTGCGCCAGACCAACTGGCGCGACCTGGACTACCTGATCGTCGACATGCCCCCGGGCACCGGCGACATCCAGCTCACGTTGTCGCAGAAGGTGCCCGTCACGGGCGCCGTGATCGTGACGACACCGCAGGACATCGCCCTGCTCGACGCCCGCAAGGGCCTGAAGATGTTCGAGAAGGTCGGCATTCCGATTCTCGGCATCGTCGAGAACATGGCGGTCTACTGTTGCCCGAACTGTGGCCATGTCGAACACATCTTCGGCGAGGGCGGCGCGGAGCGGATGAGCACCGAGTATGGCGTGGACCTCCTGGGCAGCCTGCCGCTGAACCTGTCGATCCGCGAGCAGGCCGACTCCGGACGCCCGACCGTCGTGGCCGAACCGGACAGCCCGATCTCGACGATCTACCGCGAAGTGGCGCGCAAGGTGGCGATCAAGGTTGCCGACAAGACGCGCGACATGAGCAACAAGTTCCCGAGCATCGTCGTTCAGAACACCTGACCTTCACCGGAGTCCGCCGTGGACCAACCCGCTGTTCCCGAGCCGGAAGCCTTGCCCGCTGGCAGGCCGTCGGTGACGATGGCGGTGGTCATGCGCCGCGTTGCGCTGACCAACCGCTGGCAACCCTGGAAGTGGGAGCTCGATGCCGTGCTGCCGGATCTCGGCGAGTTCGGCACGGCGCCGAAGCGGCTCGACGCGGACGAGCACGGTGAGCACTGGGCGCATCCCGGCTATGCGGTCACGCTGTACCGCGACGAGGGCGAGGGCTACTACCTGAACCTGACCTCCACCGCGCCATGCTGGTTCGTGCTCTGGCGCATGGCCGAGGAGCCCGACGAGGATGGCGAGACGCGCCCGGTGCCGGTTACGGTGAGCCTGTCGTATAACGAGGCGGGGCGCTGGCTCGACGCAGGCGAGAACGTCGAGAACGTGCCGCTGGAGCCGGAGCAACGCGCGTGGCTCCAGGCGTTCACGGACCAGCACTATCGGCCCGAACCCAAGAAGCGGCGCCGGCCGGAATCTTTCAAGGCGCCCGAAGAACGTGCGCGCTATTGAGGGATTGCGATGAGCGACGGCGATAGCTCCTTCCTGTCCCGCTGGTCGCGCCGCAAGGCGGCGGTCCGCGAGGGCAAGCCCGTGCCGGAGGAACAGGTACAGGAACAGGTACAGCCGCCGGCTGTGTTGCCGTCTTCCACCGCGACATCGCCGGATGTGACAGCGGCTGTTCCAACGCCCGCCGCATCCGCTGTACCCATGCCGACGCTTGCGGACGTGGCCGTGCTACGCCCGGGCGATAACATCGCCCGCTTCGTGGCACAGGGGGTCGACGAGTCCGTCAAACGTGCGGCATTGAAGACCTTGTTCGCCGATCCGCACTTCAACGTGATGGACGGGCTGGACACTTACATCGACGACTACAGCAAGCCCGACCCGATCCCGCCCGAGATCCTGCGCAGGCTGCGGCAGTCGGAGACGCTGGGGCTTTTCGATCCGGTCGAGGAGGCCGAAGACGTCGCGGAAGTCGAAGAGGCGGGCAAGGCAGGAAAGGCCGTGGATGACGCGGCGGCGTCGCAGGCACCTCAACCCGGGCAGGGTCTGCAGGCAGCAATGGTCGAGGAGCCCACGGCCTCGTCCGAGCCGGACGAAGATCCCGCTGCGGACAAACACGCGTAGCCGCTGACCCGGCACGGGCCTAGAATAGGCCACTCCCACAAATCCGCCGACGCATGATCCTTCCGCGACGAGAAGGCGCGCATCGGCCGCTGCGCAAGTCCAAATGCCGACGCTGATCTGCAATTGCAATGACACCATGCCGCTCGACGGCGCGGCGCTGGCCAAAGCCAGTGGCGGTAACCAGGATGCGACGCAGGGCACCGCGCCGCTGAAGGTGCATCGCCTGCTGTGCCGCCGCGAGATTGGCGATTTCCGGAAGGCGCTCGATGGCACGGACGACGTGATCGTCGCGTGCACGCAGGAAAGCCCGCTGTTCACCGAAGTGGCCGCGCAAACGGCCAGTGAGCAAGGTGTGATGACCGCGCCGGTCCGCTTCGTCAACATTCGCGAGACTGGTGGATGGTCGGCCGGGGCGCGGCGCGATCCGGCCACGGCCAACGCCAAGATCGCCGCGCTGCTTGCGGTGGCGGCGTTGCCCGATCCTGATCCGGTGGCCACGGTCGATTACCGCTCCGAAGGCACGGTACTGATCATGGGACCCGCCGCTCGCGCACTGCCGTGGGCGGGTCGCCTCAGTGAGGCGGGGCTCGATGTGACCGTGCTGCTGGGCCAGGCCGACGGCGTGGTGGGTAGCGGCGCGAATCCGGCGGATCGCGCGTGGCCGGTTCACAGTGGCAGGCTCGCGTCGCTGACCGGCTGGCTGGGCACGTTCACTGCCACCTGGGAGACCGGTGCCGGCAAGAGCAATCCGATCGACCTGGATCTCTGCACGCGCTGCAACGCCTGCATTGCGGCGTGCCCCGAGCAGGCGATCGACTTCAGCTACCAGATCGACCTCGACCGTTGCCGAGATCATCGCGAATGCGTGAAAGCGTGCGGCGCGGCGGCGGCTATCGATTTCGATCGCCCGGCTGCGACCGAATCGGGCCGGTTCGACATCGTTTTCGATCTCAACGATTCACCGGCTTTCACGATGCATCAGCCGCCGCAAGGCTATCTGCATGCGGGGGGTGACGTGGCGCGCCAGTACGCGCTGGCACTAACCGCGCAGCAGTTGGTCGGCGAATTCGAGAAGCCGAAGTTCTTCCGCTACAAGGAAAGCGTCTGCGCCCACGGCCGCAACCAGACCACGGGCTGCACGGCTTGCATCGACATCTGTTCGACGCAGGCGATCAGTTCGCACTGGCGCGACGGCAAGGGCCGTATCGAGGTCACGCCGAACCTGTGCATGGGCTGCGGCGCGTGCACGACGGTTTGCCCGAGCGGTGCCATCAGCTATGGCTACCCTGGCCCGGAGACGTTTGGCGAACGCCTGCGCACGCTGGTGACCACTTACAGCCGTGCCGGCGGCCGTGATGCCGTATTGCTGATCCACGGCGCGGAGCACGGTACGTCAGCCATCCTCGCGCTGGGTCGCGCCGCGCGGGCCGGCCAGGCACGGGGCGTGCCGCCGAACGTAATTCCGGTTTCGGCATTCCATCCGGCCTCGACGGGCATCGAGTTGTGGCTGGCTGCCCTGTGCTGGGGTGCGGGCGGCGTGGCCGTGCTGCTGACTGGCGACGAAGCGCCGCAATACCGTGCGGCGCTGCTCGAGCAGATGGCCGTGGCCCGGACGATCCTGGAAGGCTTCGGCTATCGTGGCCAGCGGCTGGCGCTGGTCGAGGCGAGCGACGTTGCCGGGCTCGATGTGGGGCTGGGCGCGATTTCCACGCCGGCCGAACCGCTGAGCCCGCTGCCCGTCGCGGGATTCCGCGCCGCGCTGGCCAAGCGCGAGACCCTGGATTTCGTTGTGGATCACCTGGCGCGCAATGCTCCGGTGCCCGCCGAAACGATGGCGCTGCCTGCGGGCGCGCCGCTTGGGGCCGTGCAGGTCGACACCGCCCGCTGCACCCTGTGCATGGCCTGCGTGGGCGCGTGTCCGACGCAGGCACTGCGCGACAACGCCGAGCGGCCCGTGCTGGCCTTTGTCGAGCGCAACTGCGTGCAGTGCGGGCTGTGCGAGAAGACCTGCCCCGAGGACGCAATCACACTGGTGCCACGTTTGCTGGCGGGCGATGCCGCGCGCCGGCCCGTCACGCTCAACGAGACCCAGCCGTTCCATTGCGTCCGTTGCGGCAAGCCATTTGGCACGGCGCAGATGGTGGAATCCATGCTGGTCCGACTGGCTGGCCACCCGGCGTTTGCCGGCGCGGCGGCTGAGCGGCTGAAGATGTGCAGCGACTGCCGGGTCATCGACATGGTGGAAAAGGATAGCGGCGCCGCCACGGGCGCGACGCTGCAATAAGGCAGCGCACGGGATAGCGCGCTACAGAAGGGATAAACGGAAGGGATGCATCACGATATGAGCGATTTCCAGCCGATTCAGCTTACCGCCCAGACACCGGCGCACGGCGAGCCCGATCCCGAGGACACCGCGCGCGCCGATCTTTATGGTCTGCTGGCCACGCTGTTCTATCAGGCGCCCGATGCGACGCTGTTGCACCATATCGCGGCCAATCGCGCGTCAGGTGCAGATGCCGATACCGTGCTCGGTCGCGCGTGGAATGCGTTGTGCGACGCAGCATCGATCACGACCGCCGCGGAAGCCGCGGACGAGTACGCCCAGCTGTTCGTCGGCGTCGGCAAGCAGGAGATCTTTCTCTACGGCTCGTTCTATCAGGCCGGCTTTCTCAACGAGCGGCCATTGGTGGCATTGCGTGACGATCTGGCCCGCTACGGGCTCACGCGGCACGATAACGTCAGCGAAACCGAGGACCACGTGGCCGCGCTGTGCGAGGTGATGCGCTATCTCGTGGCAGGCGATGACCTGGCGGTGTCGAACCTCGGCGAGCAGCAACGCTTCTTCGCCCGGCATCTGCAGCCTTGGGTGGACCGGTTGTGTGACGCCCTAGAGAACCATCCGCAGGCCCGCTTCTACCGCAGTGCCGCAGGACTGTTACGCGCGTTTTGCAGCGTCGAGGCTGTCGCGCTCGAGATGCACTGAGCGGGGGCGCGGTCGGGGTTTGTCCGATATTTACCGATTTTGCGGCCGCGCGCGTGGTCATTCGGTGGTGTTGCAACTAGAATATGCAAAACACGTCATAAATAAATCATCCATCGGTACGGCATAGCCGAGGAGTCCTCATGGAAGATAAACAACCCCGGGTCGCACGTCGCACCTTTCTGGCGGGTGCCGGCGTGGTTGCCGCAGCCGGCGCCGCCGTTGTGGCCACGCGCGGACAGCCCGCGCTTGCCGAGGCCGTCGCCGCTAAGGCCGAGCCCGCCGATCCCGCGCCGGGCAGTGATGGCTACCGGGTCTCCGCACATATCCGCAAGTACTACCGGACCACGCTGGTTTAGGCATGTTGCCCCTGGCGTGCTGGCGCGCGCCCGAGTTGTCGCACACGCCAACCGCTCTGATCGAGGCAAGCCATGACCCCCCTGACCCGCAAACGTGCGAACAACGGCGCGAACGACGGCGCCAACCATCGCGCGGACCACGGCCAGACCGGCCGGCTCACCAGCCGGCTCGCTGATTCCAGTTCGCAATCCCAGTCCCAGTCCCAGTCATCCGGACGTCTGTCCGCGCGCCTTGCCGCAGGCCTGGCCGGCGCCATGCCGACCATGGACCGTCGCAGCTTCCTCAAGCGTTCGGGCATCGGCGTGGGCGCGGGGCTGGCCGCCACGCAACTGACGATGATGCGTCGCGCCGATGCCGACGACGGCAAGGGCGGCGCAGGCGGCAAGGGCGATATTGTCGTGCGCCGCACTGTCTGCGGCCATTGCTCGGTGGGTTGCGCGGTCGACGCGGTGGTGCAGAACGGCGTGTGGGTGCGGCAGGAGCCGGTGTTCGATTCGCCGATCAACCTGGGCGCGCATTGCGCCAAGGGCGCCGCGCTGCGTGAGCATGGTCACGGCGAATACCGGCTGAAGTACCCGATGAAGCTGGTCAACGGCAAGTACCAGCGCATCTCCTGGGATCAGGCGCTCGACGAGATCAGCGCGAAGCTCAAGCAGATCCGCCAGGAAACCGGACCGGATTCGTTGTTCTTCATTGGCTCGTCCAAGCACAGCAACGAGCAGTCCTACCTGCTGCGCAAGTGGGTCTCGTTCTTCGGCACCAACAATACCGACCACCAGGCGCGCATCTGCCACTCGACCACCGTGGCTGGCGTGGCGAACACCTGGGGCTACGGTGCGATGACCAATTCGTACAACGACATGCAGAACGCCAAGGCGGCGCTGTATATCGGTTCGAATGCGGCCGAGGCGCATCCGGTGTCGATGCTCCACCTGCTCCACGCCAAGGAGAGCGGCTGCAAGGTGATCGTGGTCGACCCGCGCTATACGCGCACGGCGGCCAAGTCCGATCACTACGTCCGTATCCGCTCGGGCACCGATATCGCGTTCCTGTTCGGCGTGCTGTACCACATCTTCCAGAACGGCTGGGAAGACAAGAAGTACCTGGCCGACCGCGTCTACGGCATGGACAAGGTCAAGGAGGAAGTGCTGGCCAAGTGGACGCCGGACAAGGTCGAGGAAGTCTGCGGCGTGCCCGAGGCCGAAGTCCGGTACGTGGCCGAGACGATGGCGAAGAACCGTCCGTCCACGCTGGTCTGGTGCATGGGCCAGACGCAGCACACGATCGGCAACGCCATCGTGCGTGCGTCGTGTATCGTGCAACTGGCGCTCGGCAACATCGGTGTGTCGGGCGGCGGCGCCAACATCTTCCGTGGCCACGACAACGTGCAGGGCGCCACCGACGTGGGGCCGAACCCGGATTCGCTGCCGGGCTACTACGGCCTGGCTGCCGGCGCGTGGAAGCACTTCGCGACGGTCTGGGGCGTGGACTACGAATGGATCAAGAAACAGTTCGCCTCGCAGGCGATGATGGAGAAGTCCGGCACCACGGTGTCGCGCTGGATCGACATCGTCACCGAGAAGCCGGAACTGATCGACCAGGACCACAACGTACGTGGCGTGTTCTTCTGGGGCCATGCGCCGAACTCGCAGACGCGCGGCCTGGAGATGAAGCGCGCGCTCGACAAGCTCGACCTGCTGGTCGTGATCGACCCGTATCCGTCGGCCACGGCCGCCATGGCCAACATGCCGGCGACCGAAGGCGATACCCCCAACCCGAACCGTGCGGTGTACCTGCTGCCGGCCTGCACCCAGTTCGAGACCTCGGGTTCGTGCACGGCGTCGAACCGTTCGCTGCAATGGCGTGAGAAGGTGATCGAGCCGCTGTTCGAGTCGATGCCCGACCACGCGATCATGCAGGCGTTCGCAGAGAAGCTGGGCTTTGCCAACGAACTGTCGAAGAACTACAAGCTGGTCGAGGTCAAGCGCGCCGGGCGCACGTGGCGGGAGCCCGAGACCGAATCGATCCTGCGCGAGATCAACGCCGGCAACTGGACCATCGGCTACACGGGCCAGTCACCCGAGCGGCTGAAGGCCCACATGCGCAACATGCACATGTTCGATGTGCGCTCGTTGCGCTGCAAGGGTGGCAAGGACCCGGTCACCGGCTATGACATCACCGGTGATTACTTCGGCCTGCCATGGCCGTGCTACGGCACGCCGGAGCTGAAGCACCCGGGCTCGCCCAACCTCTACGACACCAGCAGGAACGTGATGGACGGCGGCGGCAATTTCCGCGCCAACTTCGGTGTGGAGCGTGATGGCGTGAGCCTGCTGGCGGCCGACGGATCGCACTCGCTGGGCGCGGACATCACTACCGGGTATCCGGAATTCGACGCGGTGCTGCTCAAGAAGCTCGGGTGGTGGGACGAACTGACCGACGCCGAAAAGAAGGCGGCCGATGGCAAGAACTGGAAGACCGACCTGTCGGGCGGCATCCAGCGCGTGGTGATGAAGAACCACGGCTGCCACCCGTTCGGCAACGCCCGCGCGCGGGCCGTGGTCTGGAACTTCCCGGACCCGATCCCGCAACACCGCGAGCCGCTGTACTCGACGCGCCCGGACATGGTCGCCAAGTACCCGACCCACGACGACAAGATGGCCTTCTGGCGCCTGCCCACGCTCTACAAGACCGTGCAGCAGCGCAACATCGAGAACAAGGTCTACGAGAAATTCCCGATCATCCTGACCTCCGGCCGTCTGGTCGAGTACGAGGGCGGTGGCGAGGAAACGCGCTCGAACCCGTGGCTGGCCGAATTGCAGCAGGAGAACTTCGTCGAGATCAACCCGAAGGCGGCATCCGAACGCGGCATCCGCAACGGTGACTACTGCTGGGTCAAGACGCCGACCGGCGCCAGGATCAAGGTGCGCGCGCTGGTGACCGAGCGCGTGGGCGTGGATACGGCGTTCATCCCGTTCCATTTCTCTGGCTGGTGGCAGGGCAAGGATCTCAAGCCCTACTACCCGGAGGGCGCCATGCCGATCGTGCGCGGGGAGGCGGTGAACACCGCCACCACCTACGGCTATGACTCGGTGACGATGATGCAGGAAACCAAGACCACCGTTTGCCAGATCGAGCGGTTCGCATAAGGACGGAGACGCAAATGGCCCGCATGAAATTCATCTGTGATGCCGAGCGTTGCATCGAGTGCAATAGCTGCGTCACCGCCTGCAAGAACGAGCACGAGGTGCCCTGGGGTGTGAACCGGCGCCGCGTGGTGACGGTCAACGACGGCGTGGTCGGCGCGGAAAAGTCGATCTCGGTGGCGTGCATGCATTGCTCCGATGCGCCGTGCATGGCGGTCTGTCCGGTCGATTGCTTCTATCGCACCGAGGACGGCGTGGTGCTGCACGACAAGGATGTTTGCATCGGCTGCGGCTACTGCTCGTACGCCTGCCCATTCGGCGCGCCGCAGTTCCCTAGCGAAGGTACCTTCGGCGTGCGCGGCAAGATGGACAAGTGCACGTTCTGCAACGGCGGCCCGGAAGCCAACGGCAGCGAGGCAGAGTTCGAGAAGTACGGTCGCAACCGCCTGGCCGAAGGCAAGCTGCCGCTGTGCGCGGAAATGTGTTCGACCAAGGCGCTGCTCGGCGGCGATGGCGACGTGATTGCCGACATCCTGCGCAATCGCGTGATCAAGCGCGGCAAGGGCGGCGACGTCTTCGGCTGGGGCACCGCCTATGGCGGCGTCAAGGCGCAGCCGGCAGCGGGCACGCCGCCCGCGGCGCCGGGTGCCGCACCCACGGCGCCTGCCGCGCCAGCCAGCGAGGGGAGCGCATCATGAACCGCGCGCTACTGATTGCCCTGAGCCTTGCGGGCCTGCTGATCGCCGGCTGCGGCGAGAAGGCGCAGACATCGACCGCTTCGTTCAAGAAATCGGATACGCCGGCCTGGCAGGGCGCCCCCGGCGATCCGTTCGTCGCCAAGGGATGGACGCCGGGTGACAGGGATAGCTGGGTGCGCCAGATCCATGAGCGCAACCAGTACCAGAACGAGTACAACAAGACGCCGTGAGCGCCGGCAAGGAGGGCTTATGACGCGGCTTTCACGTACAGGACGGTGGCTAGCCGGCGCGCTGATGACGCTGGCGATGGCCGGCGCGTTCGCGCAGGCGCCAGCTTCGGCACCGCAGGCGCAACAGTCCGCCACGCAGTCCGCCACACAGTCCGATAACGCAAACAACCCGGCCACGCACCCCGCGCAGCCGTTCGCGGGCATTGCGAGCGAGAACATCTTCAATGTGCCGCGCCGCGACATGGCCGCCGAGGCGCGTGCGCAGCAGGAGCGTTCGCAGACGCAGCCGGGCAACAATGCGCCGGTCTGGCGCGAGGCGAACTCCGACCAGCCGAACTACAGCAGCCTGCCGGCCAAGGAAGCTGGTGTGCTGATCCAGCGCACGGGTCAGAAGTGGCGTCTGTTCCGCAATGGCGTGATCACGGTGTGGGGTGGCTGGCTGGTGTTGATCGTGCCGCTGGCGATCCTGGCGTTCTTCGCCTGGCGGGGCACGATTCCGCTCAAGACACCGCGCACGGGCCGCATGATCGAACGCTTCACGCCGCTGGAACGCATCGTGCACTGGACCATGGCGATCTCGTTCTCGATCCTGGCGATCTCGGGCCTCGTGATCCTGTTTGGCAAGCACGTCCTGCTGCCGATCTTCGGCCATACGCTGTTCGGATGGCTCACGTACATCCTCAAGAACCTGCATAACCTGAGCGGGCCGGTGTTCACGGTTGCGATCGTCGTTGCCTTCGTGCTCTTCGTGCGCGACAACCTGCCCAGCCGCGACGACCTGACGTGGATCGCGCGGGCAGGGGGGCTCCTCACGGGCAGCCACGTGCCGAGTCACCGTTTCAACGCCGGCGAAAAGCTCTGGTTCTGGATCGGACTGGTCTTTTTTGGGCTGATCCTGTCTGCGTCGGGGTGGGTGCTCGACATGATCGTGCCGGGCCTGGAGTACTACCGCGCCACGATGCAGATCGCCAACGTCATCCACGCGATCGCCGCGGTGCTGATGATTGCGCTGGCCTGCGGCCATATCTACATGGGCACGATCGGCATGGAGGGCGCCTACCGCGCCATGCGTGATGGCTACGTGGACGAGGCCTGGGCCCAGGAGCACCACGAGCACTGGTACGACGATATCAAGGCCGGCAAGATCCCCGCGCAGCGTTCCACACCGCCGGAGGACGCGGGCCGTAGCCGCCAGCGTCCGGGGCAGGCTTGATCATGTGCATTGGCACGGCGTTGCAGTTTGCGGCAGTCGTATGTGCAGGTCAGGCGTACAATCGCCCGGGCTTTTAACCGCAAGAGGAGGGCTCGGCATGAAACGTGTACTTTTCGGTTTGACGATGGGCGCTGCCGCACTGGCTGTGGCGGGTTGCTCGAGCTGGGGCTGGGGTTCGTCCAGCAGCAGTAGCAGCAGTGGCACGGCGGCAACCAGCGCGTCCACGAAGGCCGCCGCAGCGCTGAGCCCCAAGAGCGGCACGAATACCGCGGGACGCGTCACGTTCGACCAGCAGGCGGGCGGTGGCGTGATGGTGGTGGTATCGGTGACCGGCCTGCCGCCAGGCACGACACATGGCTTCCATATCCACGAGAAGGGTGACTGCTCCGCGCCCGACGCGATGAGCGCGGGTGGGCACTTCAACCCGGCAGGCAAGCCGCATGGCCAGATGACGATGCCCGATCATCATGCCGGCGACATGAACAACCTCGTCGCGGACTCCAGCGGCAACGCGCGCGTGCAGTTCATCATGCCGGACGTGACCGTGGCACCCGGCCCGAACAGCGTGGTTGGCCGCGCCGTCGTTGTCCACAAGGATGCCGACGACTATCGCACCCAGCCCACCGGCAACTCGGGCGGCCGCATCGCCTGCGGTGTGATCGCCGCCTCCTGATCCCTCCAGATAGCATCCGCTGTAGCTGGCCCGACCTTCGGAAGGGCCAGCCCGCCTCCCACATGTCACTGCGCCCCGAACTGACCCATGCCAGCGTACCCCTGATCGAAGAGGTGGCTGTCCTCGACGAGCAAGGCAGGGAACGTCCGGCCTGGCTGCCAGGCGAGCGCCCGCTGACGGTCTATCTGGACAAACGCGAACTGGTCACGCTGATGACGCTGGGCGGCGCGCCGGAGCATCTCGTCCTGGGTTATCTGCGCAATCAGCGACTGGTGGAGTCGATCGAGCAGATTGCTTCGGTCCAGGTGGACTGGGAAACCGAGTCGGTGGCCGTGACCACCCGTTCGGGGGTCGATCGCATCGAGGAGCGCACCGCGCGCCGCGTGGTGACCACGGGCTGTGGGCAGGGCACGGTGTTCGGTTCGCTGATGGACGAGGTCGACACCATCGTGCTGCCCCCGGACGCCCGACTCGACCAGGAAACGCTGTACGCGATCGTCGATACCATCCGGCTTCAGCAATCGGTCTACAAGCAGGCCGGCTCGGTACACGGCTGCGCCTTGTTCCGGGGCAGCGAGTTGCTGACCTTCGTCGAGGACGTGGGCCGCCACAACGCCGTGGATGCCATCGCCGGGTGGATGTGGCTCGAGGACATGAGCGGCGCCGACAAGATTTTCTACACCACGGGCCGACTGACGTCGGAAATGGTCATCAAGGGCGCCCAGATGGGCATTCCGTTCCTGTTATCGCGTTCGGGTGTGACGCAAATGGGTTACCAGATGGCCAAGCGTGTCGGAATGACGCTATTCGCGCGCTGCACCGGCAAGCATTTCCTGCTCTACACGGGGCGGGAGAGGTTCCGCCACACACCGGCCGAAGCGCTGGTGCCGGCGGTCTAGGAATTCCGCTGCGCGGCACCAGATCGCAACAGAAGCCGGAACAAGAGCGCCAGAAGCGATTGGTTGTACAATGCGCCCCAATCCAGCGGCAGCCCGCCGCCCGACTTTTCCGCCCACGCCTTTATGAGCATCAAATCCGACAAGTGGATCCGCCGCATGGCGGAGCAGCACGGCATGATCGAACCGTTCGAGCCCGGCCAGGTACGGGAGTCGGAGGGCCGCAAGATCGTGTCCTACGGCACGTCGAGCTACGGCTACGACATCCGCTGCGCCGACGAATTCAAGATCTTCACGAACATCAACAGCACGATCGTCGATCCGAAGAACTTCGACGAGAAGTCGTTCGTGGACTTCAAGGGCGATGTCTGCATCATCCCGCCGAACTCGTTCGCGCTGGCCCGCACGATGGAATACTTCCGGATTCCGCGCAGCGTGCTGACGATCTGCCTGGGCAAGAGCACCTACGCTCGCTGCGGCATCATCGTCAACGTGACGCCGTTCGAACCCGAGTGGGAAGGCTATGTGACGCTTGAGTTCTCCAACACCACGCCGCTGCCCGCCAAGATCTATGCCGGCGAAGGCTGCGCGCAGGTGCTGTTCTTCGAGAGCGACGAGATCTGCGAGACCTCGTATGCCGACCGTGGCGGCAAGTACCAGGGCCAGCAGGGTGTCACACTGCCGAAGACCTGATCGCATTACAATGCCGGCGTCCGTCGCCGGGGGCGCCGCCGGCCATGAACCGGTCAGGCGCCAGACCTGACGAAAGAGCCACATGCCGCCGTTTGCGGGGAAATCCCCGCCGGCCATGTGGCTCAAGTTCTTTCCAAGCACGATCATCAAGGATGCCCGATGAAATTCCGCTTCCCCGTCATCATCATCGATGAAGACTTCCGCTCCGAGAACATCTCCGGCTCGGGCATTCGCGCGTTGGCCGAGGCCATCGAGAATGAAGGCATGGAAGTGATGGGTCTGACCAGCTATGGCGACTTGACGTCGTTCGCCCAGCAGTCCAGCCGGGCATCCACGTTCATCGTGTCGATCGACGACGACGAGTTCGTGCGCGCCGACGACCAGCCCGAAGCGGCCGCCATCGAGAAGCTGCGCGCGTTCGTGACCGAAGTGCGTCGCCGCAACACGGATCTGCCGATCTTCCTGTATGGCGAGACGCGCACGTCGCGCCATATTCCGAACGACATCCTGCGCGAGCTGCACGGCTTCATCCACATGTTCGAGGACACCCCCGAATTCGTGGCGCGCCACATCATTCGCGAAGCCAAGGTCTACCTGGATTCGCTGGCCCCGCCGTTTTTCAAGGCGCTGATCGACTACGCGCAGGACAGTTCGTACTCGTGGCACTGCCCGGGGCACTCGGGCGGCGTGGCGTTCCTGAAGAGCCCGGTGGGCCAGGTGTTCCACCAGTTCTTCGGCGAGAACATGCTGCGCGCCGACGTCTGCAACGCGGTCGAGGAACTTGGCCAGCTGCTGGACCACACTGGCCCGGTGGCGGCGTCGGAGCGCAACGCCGCGCGCATCTTCAATTCCGACCACATGTTCTTCGTGACCAACGGCACGTCGACGTCGAACAAGATGGTCTGGCACGCCAACGTGGCGCCGGGCGACATCGTGGTGGTGGACCGTAACTGCCACAAGTCGATCCTGCACGCGATCATGATGACGGGCGCAATTCCGGTGTTCCTGATGCCGACGCGCAACCACTACGGCATCATCGGCCCGATTCCGAAGAGCGAGTTCGACCCGGAGACGATCCGCAGGAAGATCGAGAACCATCCGTTCGCGAGCAAGGCGAAGAACCAGAAGCCGCGCATCCTGACGATCACGCAGGGTACGTACGACGGCGTGCTGTACAACGCCGAGCAGATCAAGGAAATGCTGACGTCGGAAATCGACACGCTGCATTTCGACGAGGCATGGCTGCCGCACGCGGCGTTCCACGATTTCTATCGCGACATGCACGCGATCGGCCGTGACCGTCCGCGCAGCAAGGATGCGCTGGTGTTCGCCACGCAGTCCACGCACAAGCTGCTGGCCGGCCTGTCGCAGGCCTCGCAGATCCTCGTGCAGGATTCGGAAACGCGCAAGCTGGATCGCTACCGCTTCAACGAGGCGTACTTGATGCACACCTCGACGAGCCCGCAGTACTCGATCATTGCCTCGTGCGACGTGGCCGCGGCGATGATGGAAGCGCCGGGCGGCACCGCGCTGGTCGAGGAAAGCATCCAGGAAGCGCTGGACTTCCGCCGTGCCGTGCGCAAGGTGGAAGCCGACTACGACGTCGCCAACAATGGCGACTGGTGGTTCAAGGTGTGGGGCCCGGACGCGCTGGCCGAAGACGGCATTCCTGACCGCGAAGAGTGGATGCTCAAGGCCAACGAGCGCTGGCATGGCTTCGGCGATCTGGCCGATGGCTTCAACCTGCTGGACCCGATCAAGGCCACGATCATCACCCCGGGTCTCGACGTGGACGGCGAGTTCAGCGAGCGCGGCATCCCGGCGGCAATCGTCACCAAGTACCTGGCCGAGCACGGCATCATCATCGAGAAGACGGGTCTGTACTCGTTCTTCATCATGTTCACGATCGGCATCACCAAGGGCCGCTGGAACTCGCTGGTGACCGAGCTGCAGCAGTTCAAGGACGACTACGACCAGAACCAGCCGCTGTGGCGCGTGCTGCCCGAGTTCGTCGGCAAGCACCCGCAGTACGAGCGGCTGGGCCTGCGTGACCTGTGCGACGCGATCCACAGCGTCTACAAGGCCAACGATGTGGCGCGCGTGACCACCGAGATGTACCTGTCGGACATGGAGCCGGCGATGAAGCCGTCGGATGCCTGGGCGATGATGGCGCATCGCGAAATCGAGCGCGTGCCCGTCGACGAACTGGAAGGCCGCGTGACCGCGATCCTGCTGACGCCGTACCCGCCGGGTATTCCGCTGCTGATCCCGGGCGAGCGCTTCAACCGCACGATCGTGAAGTACCTGAAGTTCGCACGCGAGTTCAACAAGCTCTTCCCGGGCTTCGAGACCGACATCCACGGCCTGGTCGAGGACGAGGTCGATGGCCAGAAGGCGTACTTCGTGGATTGCGTGAAGCAGTAAGGCTTCACAGTTAGGCTTCATTCGATCCAAACAAAAACCCCCGTGCCGTGAGGCCGGGGGTTTTTTGTGTCTTGCGTGATCTGTGGGGAGAGGGTCAGCGCATCACCCTCCAACCCCACTTCAATCCAGTTACTTGCTTTTCTCGAACTGGAACGAAGGCGCCACCGGTTCACTCGAGTCGCCGCCGCTCGGCAACTCCAGCGTGCCGGGCGAGGACGCCCCCCCGGGCTTGCCATCGTCCTGTCCGCCAAGCGGGATACTGACCTCGGCGGAATTACTGTGTTTGAGCGATCCCTTGTCGAGCAGGCCAGTCACCATGCCCGGCCAGAACATCACCAGCAGCACCATGACGAGCTGCAGGCCCACCCACGGCAGGGCACCCCAGTAGATGTCCGAGCTCTTGACTTCCTTCGGGGCGATGCCGCGCAGGTAGAACAGCGCGAAGCCGAACGGCGGGTGCATGAACGACGTCTGCATGTTCACGCACAGCATCACGCCGAACCAGACCAGCGCGGCCGTGGCGGCGGCTTCGGGGTTGCCGCCCATCGAATCGGCTACCACCGGGGCCAGCACCTTGACCGCAACCGGCGCCAGCATCGGCACGACGATGAACGCGATCTCGAAGAAGTCGAGGAAAAACGCCAGGAAGAAGATGAACAGGTTCACCACGATCAGGAAGCCGATCCAGCCGCCCGGTAGCGAGGTGAACAGGTGTTCCACCCATGCGCCGCCGTCCACGCCCTGGAACACCACCGAGAAGCAGGTGGAGCCGATCAGGATGAACACGACCATGGCGGTGATGCGCGCGGTGGACTGGTAGGCATCCACGATCAGCAGCCGCAGGTCGGTAAGCTGGCCGGCGCGGATCAGGAGCCACAACACCACAAGGTAGGCAATCGCCAGCGGGATGCGGAACGCATGGGAGCCGAACGCGAAGACGCCCACCGCGGCGGCCACCAGCGTTGCCAACAGGCCCAGCCGATAGATGTTGCGGTCGATCTTGTTGAAGCCCTTGTCGCGGATCACGGCCAGCACCAGCGCGCCAACCGCGCCCATCGCTCCGGACTCGGTCGGCGTGGCAATGCCAAGCATGATCGTGCCGAGCACCAGGAAGATCAGCACGGCGCAGGGGATGATGCCGCGCAGGCACGTGCGCCACAGCGCCCAGCCGCGCAGCGTGCGCGCTTCTTCCGGCACCGGCGGCAGCCAGTCTGGCTTGATGCGGGTCAGCACGAAGGTGTAGAGCGCGAACAGCGCGATCTGGATCACCGACGGGCCCCAGGCGCCCAGGTACATGCTGCCGACGTCGGCGCTACCGGCCGGGGTCTTCAACTGGTCGGCCAGCACCACCAGCACCAGCGACGGCGGCACCAGCTGCGTGATCGTGCCCGATGCGGCCAGCACGCCCGTGGCGTACTTCATGTTGTAGCGGTAGCGCATCATCACGGGCAGCGAGATCATCGCCATGGCGATCACCTGCGCCGCCACCGTGCCGGTGATCGCGCCCAGGATGAAGCCGACGATGATGACCGAGTAACCCAGGCCGCCACGAACCGGGCCGAACAACTGGCCCATCGAGTCGAGCATGTCCTCCGCGAGTCCGCATTTCTCCAGGATCGCGCCCATGAAGGTGAAGAACGGAATCGCCAGCAGCAGTTCGTTGGACAGCACGCTTCCGAACACGCGGCTCGGCACGGCCTGCAGGAACTGCACGGGGAAGTAGCCCCATTCGATGGCCAGGAAGCCGAAGGCCAGACCCACGGCCGACAGCGAGAATGCGACCGGGAACCCGATCAGCATAAATACCACCAGGCCGCCGAACATGAGCGGCGGCATATATTCCAATGGAATCATTATTGCACCGGCCTTTCGTATTTCGATTCGATGCGCAGCAGGCCCTGCAGGGCGGCGAAGCGCTTGATCAGTTCGGAAATCCCCTGCAGCGTGAGCAGGGCAAAGCCGATGGGCACGACGAGCTTGATCGGATAACGGGGCAGGCCGCCCGAATTGCCCGATTGCTCGAGGATGCGCCACGAAGGCAGGAACAGCGATTCCCACGACAGCCACGTGAACAGGATCGTGGAGGGCAGCAGGAAAACGACGATGCCGAAGATGTCGATCCAGTGCTGCGCACGCTCGGACACGCTGCCGTAGATCAGATCCACACGCACGTGCTCATTGCGCTGGAACGTGTACGACGCGCCGAACATGACGGCGATGGCAAACATGTACCACTGCAACTCCAGTGGCCAGTTGTCGCTGAGGTTGAAGCCGTAGCGGAGCAGGGCGTTACCTGCGCTGATCAGACACGACAGCAGGATCATGATGTTTGCAAGCCTGCCCGTATGCTGATTCAACCTGTCGATCTGTCGTGACAGACCAAGCAAGTAATTCATGGGTTGTCTCCCCGGTTTTTGCGCCAAATAGTGTATCTGTCACAATTTGTAAGGGCGCTAGGGGATTGTCCTAACAGGCGGACATGGCGTGGGTTTTCTTCTCTTTCTGTCCTTTCCCGCGCTTGGCCGGGCGGAGAAAACCGGAAACAAAAAAGCCGCTGGCCTGACGGCACAGCGGCTTTTTTACGACAGAGACTTACGCGAAACTTACAGCGCCTTGCGTGCGGCGGCGATGGCGGCGCGTACCTGATCCGGCGCGGTGCCGCCGATATGGTTGCGCGATGCCACCGAGCCTTCGAGCGTCAGCACGCTGTGTACGTCGTCGCCAATCAGCGAGGCCTTGTCGCCCAGACCCGAGACTTCGCGCAGTTGCTCGACGGTCAGGTCGGCCAGGTCGCAGTGGCGGTCGTCGCAGGCGCGCACGGCGTGGGCCACGGCCTCGTGCGCGTCGCGGAACGGCAGGCCGCGCTTGACCAGGTAATCGGCCAGGTCGGTGGCGGTGGCGTAGCCCTGCAGCGCGGCGGCGCGCATGTTGTCCGGCTTGACGCTGATGCCGGGCACCATGTCGGCGAAGATGCGCAGCGTATCGACCACGGTATCGACCGTATCGAACAGCGGCTCCTTGTCTTCCTGGTTGTCCTTGTTGTACGCCAGCGGCTGGCCCTTCATCAGCGTCAGCAGACCGGTCAGGTGGCCGTACACGCGGCCAGTCTTGCCGCGGGCCAGTTCGGGCACGTCCGGGTTCTTCTTCTGCGGCATGATCGAGCTGCCGGTGCAGAAGCGGTCGGCGATGTCGATGAAGCCGACGCGCGGGCTCATCCAGATCACCAGTTCTTCAGAGAAGCGCGAGACGTGCGTCATGATCAGCGACGCGGCAGCCAGGAATTCGATTGCGAAGTCGCGGTCGGACACGGCGTCGAGCGAGTTGCGGCACACGCCGTCAAAGCCCAGTTGCGCGGCCACGAACTCGCGGTCGATCGGATAGCTGGTGCCGGCCAGCGCGGCGGCACCCAGCGGCAGGCGATTCACGCGGCGGCGGCAATCGGCCATGCGCTCGGCATCGCGCGTAAACATTTCCACATAGGCCATGAGGTGATGGCCGAACGTGACCGGCTGGGCCACCTGCAGGTGGGTGAAGCCGGGCAGGATCGTGTCGGCGTTCTTCTCGGCTAGGTCGAGCAGCGCGCCGCGCAGATCGCCCAGCAGGCCGACGATGCTGTCGATCTCGCTGCGCAGCCACAGGCGGATGTCGGTGGCCACCTGGTCGTTACGCGAACGGCCCGTGTGCAGGCGCTTGCCGGCATCGCCCACCAGGGCGGTCAGGCGCGCTTCGATGTTCAGGTGCACGTCTTCGAGGTCCAGCTTCCACTCGAACGCGCCGGACTCGATCTCACCGCGGATCTGCGTCATGCCGCGCTCGATCTCGGCGCGGTCGGCTTCGGCGATGATGCCCTGCTTTGCCAGCATGGCCGCATGGGCCAGCGAGCCCTGGATATCGAACAGCGCCAGGCGCTTGTCGAAGAAGACCGACGCGGTGTAACGCTTCACCAGATCGGACATCGGTTCGGAGAAGCGGGCGGACCAGGCTTCGCCTTTCTTGGCTAGTTGGGAGGTCATGGCGGGGCAGGGCGGAAAATCGGAAACGGCGATTATATCGCCAGAGGCGGGCAGAACTGCTGCGGACCGGTTCCCCTCTCCCGCACGTGGGAGAGGGGTCAGGGGAGAGGGCAGGCCGTGCAAGGCACGTTAGCCGCATTCAGGGCCGCCGCTCCCTCTCCCCCGCCCCTTCTCCCGCCAGCGAGAGAAGGGAGAAAACCGGCGAATACGGCACATGTCAGCGACGGATTAACCGCTATTACGCAACCCGGCCGCCACCCCGTTGATCGTCAGGTGGATCCCGCGTCGCACGCGCACGTCGTCGCCATCCTTGCCGGCCCGATACCGTTTGAGCAGCTCCACCTGCAGGTGGTTCAGCGGATCCAGGTAGGCAAAGCGGTTCTTGATCGAGCGCGCCAGCAGCGGGTTGTCAGCCAGTCGTTCCTGCCGGCCAGTGATCAGGCCGAGCATGTCACTGGTCAGGTGCCATTCGGCGCTGATGCGTGAGAACACGGCCTTGCGCAGCGCGGTGTCCTCGCACAGCCCCGCGTAGCGCGACGCCACGGCCAGGTCGGTCTTGGCCAGCACCATATCCATGTTCGACAGCAGCGTGCTGAAGAACGGCCACGACTTCACCATCCGCTTCAGCGTGGCCACCGTGGCCTTGCGCGACTTCTCGTCCGGCGCGGCGTCCAGCAGGGCCTGCACGGCACTGCCGAAGCCGAACCAGCCCGGCAGCAGCAGACGGCACTGGCCCCACGAGAAGCCCCATGGAATCGCCCGCAGGTCTTCGATGCGGCGGTGCTTCTTGTCCATCAGCTTGCGCGATGCCGGCCGCGACCCGAGGTTCAGGTCCGCGATTTCGGTGATCGGGGTCGTGGCGAAGAAGTAGTCCTTGAAGCCCGGGGTCTCGTAGACCAGGTCACGGTACGCGGAGAACGCATGGTCGGACAGCTGCTGCATGACGCCTTCGAACGTCGCCAGGTCCTTCGGCGCGTTCTGGGTGGGCAGCAGCGATGCTTCCAGCGTGGCAGCGATCACCGTTTCCAGGTTGCGCCGGCCGATCTCGGCATTCGCGAACTTGCTGTTGATGATTTCGCCCTGTTCCGTCAGGCGGATCTGGCCGTTCACGGTGCCGGGTGGCTGCGACAGGATGGCCTGATAGGTCGGGCCACCGCCGCGACCCACCGTGCCGCCCCGGCCATGGAACAGGCGCAGCTTCACGCGGCGTTCCTCGAACAGTTTCACCAGCGCCAGTTCGGCCTTGTAGAGCTCCCAGTTCGACGTCAGGAAGCCGCCATCCTTGTTCGAATCCGAATAGCCGAGCATCACTTCCTGCTCGACGCCATGGTGGGCGATCACCGAATCGAAGCCCGGCAGATCCAGCAGCGACTCCATGATGCCGGCCGCATTGCGCAAATCCTCGATGGTCTCGAACAGCGGGATGACCATCAGCTCCATGCGCGCCGGATCGGTCTTGCTGCCCAGCGTGCCGCGCAACATGCCGGCTTCCTTCTGCAGCAGCATCACCTCGATCAGGTCGGACAGCGTCTCGGTGTGCGAGATGATGTAGTTGCGCGCGATGCGGGCGCCATAGCGGGCGCGCAGGTCGCGGGCCATCGCGAAGATCGCCAGTTCGCTGCATGTCTGTTCCGAGTAGTCGTGCCACGGCAGCGTCAGCAGGCGCGGCTGGCGCAGTTCGGCCAGCAGCAGTTCCAGCTTGCGTGCTTCCGGCAGCGCAGCGTAGTCGGACTCGATGCCGGCCGTCGCGAACAGTTCGGCGATCACGGCCTCGTGCACGTCAGATACCTGACGCATGTCGATCGAGGCCAGGTGGAAGCCGAAGACCGCGATCGCGCGCACCAGCGCGTCGACGCGGCCGCGCGCCAACGCCTCGCCATGATGGGTGCGTAGCGAATCGACCACGATCTGCACGTCGGCTGCGAATGCTTCGGCGTTCTCGTAGGGAGCGACGTCGGCCACCGGATGGCGTTGCGCGACATGGCCAGTCAGCAACTGCGAGGTGGCGGCCAGGCGCGCGTACATACCGATCAGCGCGCGGCGGTAGGGTTCGTCCGCACGGTGTTCGGAGTGGTCCGGCGAGGCTTCGGCCAGCGCCAGCAGTTCGGGGCTGGCATCGACCATCAGCGACGACAGCGGCAGCTCGGCGCCCAGCGCGTGCAGTTCATCGAGGTACCAGTCGAACAGCAGGGTGGCTTGCTGGCGCGCCGCGTGCTCGAGGGTTTCGGCCGTGACGTTGGGGTTGCCGTCGCGGTCGCCGCCGATCCACGAGCCCATCTGCAGGAACGGCGCCAGCGGCGCGGGCGTGGTGCCGGTCTTGGAACGGCGCGGGAAGACTTCGGCGATGTCTTCCTCCAGCTCGGCCATCAGGCGCGGAATTCCCTGGAGGAACGTGGTGCGGTAGTACGAGAGTGCGTTCTCGATTTCATCGACCACCATCAAGCGCGTGTTCCGCAACATGCGGGTCTGCCACAGCGTGGTCACGCGCGCGCGGAGCTGGGCCGTGTTGTGGTCGCGCTCGCGGGCGGTCATCGGCAGGTCGCGCTCGGCCAGCAGGCGGGCGATCTCGCGCTCCGCGTCCAGGATGCTCTTGCGCTGGACTTCGGTCGGGTGCGCGGTCAGCACCGGCACGATCAGCGCGTCGTCGAGGAATTCTCGAAGTTGCTTACCAGTCACGCCGGCGGCGTCAATGGCCTGCAGCGCGCGCGCCAGACTGCCCGGCTGCGGCGGAGATCCGGCCAGTGCGTGCACCCGGCGGCGGCGGTTGTGGTGTTGGTCTTCGGCGATATTGGCCAGATGCGAGAAGTAGCTGAAGGCGCGCACCACCGAATTGGTCTGGTCGCGCGACAGGCGTTTCAGCAGGCGGTCTAGTTCGGTGCCGGCGGCGCGGTCGTTCTCGCGCCGGAAGCGCACGGCGGTCTGGCGAATCGTCTCGACCAGGTCGAAGGCGGCATCGCCTTCCTGCTCGCGCACGCAGTCGCCCAGCAGACGGCCGAGGAAGCGGATGTCCTCGCGCAGCGGCAGGTCCTTGTCGGCGGTGCGGCGGGCGGGGGTAGTGGCGGCCGCGGCGGCGCCCTCCGCCGTCACGACAGCGAGCTTGGGCCTGGCTGCCGCTTTGGAGCGGGCTTTCGTGGCTTTCGGGGTCTTGGGGGATGCGCCTTCGGGGTCAAGCTGGCCTGAGGCTGGCGTAACAGACTTGCGGCCGGTAGAGCGTGAACGGCCGGTGGGGCGCGCAGCAGGCTGCGTCATCAACAATCTCCTCTTTATCGCTTCGTAGCTTTTCTATATTGACCGGCCGCAAAGCCTTGCCGGATCGTACTTTTACGGCTTATCAGGGGCCTGAGGCTACCAGCCTGCGTGCTAACATGCGCGGATGCAAGCACCCGCCAATCCGTCTTCTTCGTCCGCTGCAGTGTCAAGCAGCATGCCGCACAAGCTGGTCATCGCCTCGCGCGAAAGCCGGCTGGCGATGTGGCAGGCTGAACATGTTCGTGCTGCGTTGCAACAATACTATCCCTCCTGCGATGTGTCCATTCTCGGCATGACGACAAGGGGTGATCAAATTCTCGATAGGACCTTGTCCAAGGTAGGCGGCAAGGGCCTGTTCGTGAAGGAGCTGGAGGTCGCCATGTCCGAGGGACGCGCCGACTTGGCCGTTCACTCGCTCAAGGATGTGCCGATGGAGCTGCCCGAAGGCTTCACGCTGACGGCGGTGATGGAGCGCGAGGACCCGCGCGATGCGCTGGTTTCGGCGCAATTCGCCTCGCTCGAAGAGATGCCGGCCGGAACCGTGGTGGGCACTTCGAGCCTGCGCCGCGAAGCCGCGCTGCGCAGTCGCTTTCCGCATCTGGTGATCAAGCCACTCCGGGGAAATCTGGACACGCGCCTGGGCAAGCTGGACCGTGGCGAGTACGGCGCCATCATCCTGGCTGCGGCCGGGCTCAAACGACTGGGCCTGGGTGATCGCATCCGTGCGCTGATCGCGCCGGAAAGCTCGCTGCCGGCGGCCGGACAGGGCGCCCTGGGCATCGAGATCCGTGCGGATCGTTCTGAACTGGCCGAATGGCTGGCACCGCTGAACCATCTGCCCACGCTGCTCGCCGTATCGGCCGAACGGGCCGTCTCGCGCCGCCTGGGCGGCTCGTGCCAGGTGCCGCTGGCCGCGCACGCGCGCTGGCGTGACGCCAGTCTTCAACTCGACGCCTTCGTGGCGCTGCCCGACGGTTCGCGTCAGGTGCGTGCCCATGCCACGGGACCCGTCGCCACGGTAGCCGACGCCGAAGCGATCGGAACCGCCGTCGCCGGCGATCTGCTGGCCCAGGGCGCGGACGGCGTGCTGGCCGCGCTTTCCACGGACTCCGCCGCCGGACCTGCTTGAGGAACCCGCAATGCCTCGCCCGACCGTCGTAGTAACACGACCCGCCGGGCAGTCCCGGCAACTGACCGAAGCGTTACAGGCCGCGGGTCTCGACGTGCTCAGTTTTCCGCTGCTGGCGATCGGGCCCGCGGCCGATGACGTGCCGCTGCGCGCCGAGCTTGGCCGGATCGAGGACTACGCGCTGGTGGTGTTCGTGAGCCCGAACGCGGTGTCCTACGGATTGAACACCCTTGCCCAGGTCCAGAACGCCCCGGGCGGAGCCCGGTGGCCGGAAAGCGTGCCGGTGGCCGTGGTGGGGCCATCGAGCGTGATCGCGCTGGCGGAACGGGGTATCGCCCCGTCCGCGTATCGCGTGATCGCGCCTGCTGGCGCGCAGGGCAATGACACGGCCGGCGACGCAGCGCGCTTCGATTCAGAGGCGCTCTGGTCCGAACTCGACACCTCGCCGGGCGCGTTTGCCGGCCGCAAGGTCCTGATCATCCGCGGCAGCGGCGGGCGCGAATGGCTGGCCGATCGTCTGCGCGACGCCGGCGCGACCGTCGAAGCCGTGGAAGCCTACAGTCGCACGCTGCCCGAGCCGAGCGGCATGCAATGGCAGGCCGTGCGCGACAGCCTCAAGCCCGATGCGCCGCCGTACGCGTGGCTGCTGACCAGTTCGGAAGCCGTTCGCAACCTGGACGGGCTGGCGCGTTTGCATCTGTCGCCTCAGGAACACGAACGTCTGAAGCAGATGCAGTGCATCGCACCACATGCGAGAATTGCCGCGCAGGCTCAGTCGCTGGGATTTGCCCACGTGCTGCCCGCCGCGCCCGGAGATGCCGGGCTGCTGGCCGCATGCACGCAATGGGGCGAAGCCTATGCTGGGCCGGCCACGCCAGCGCCCGCCCCCGTATCGCCTGCACCCGCTCCGGTGGTCGTGCAGCCGGAACCGGAGCCGACACCGGCGCCAATGGCACCCAAGGAACCCACGTCAACCAAAGTCGAACGCGTGACGACAGACACCACGTCCCCCTCGCCGAATCCGGGCGGTAACCCCGGTAGTTCCGGCATGTCCGGCGCATTTGTGGCACCCGCGCGCCGAATGAGTCCATGGTGGCTGCTTGTCGCCGTGCTGGTGGTCGCCATTGCCGGGGGCTTCTGGTGGTTGCAGATGCGGGTCGAGCATCTGACCCAGGAACTGGCGCGCCGCCAGCAGAGCGCGGACACGCTGGTGCAGGAAACGCGGGTGCTGTCGCGGGATGCGCAGGAAACGGTCAAGGCGTTGCAGGGCAAGGTGGGCGCGCTCGACGGCCAAATCACGGAGACGCGCGACAAGCAGGCCGCGCTGGAACAGGTCTATCAGGACTTGATGCGCAACCGCGACGACTGGGAAATCGCCGAAATCCAGCAGTTGCTGACCAACGCCGGCCAGCAGCTTCAGCTCACCGGCAACGTGCAGGTGGCGCTGGCCGCGCTGCAAAGCGCCGACGCGCGCCTGGCGCGCTCGGACAAGCCCCAATACAACCAGCTTCGCCGCGCTATTGCGCGCGATATCGGTCGGATGAAGGCCGTGCCGGATACCGACCTGACCGGGGCGGCGATCAAGCTTGACGAGGCGATTAACCAGATCGATTCATTGCCGCTGCTGTCGGGCGAGCGGATGCTCGACCGCACGCCTGGCGAGGGCAACAAGCCGGCACCGGCCGCGCCGAAGGGCGCCTCGACGCCCGCGGCTGCCAGCGCGACGGGTGGCAATATGGTGTCGCGACTGTGGACGTACGTACTTGACGAGCTTGGCCAGGTGATCCGCGTGCGCAAGGTCGATGACACCAACGCGCTGCTGCTCTCCGGTGACCAGGGCTGGTTCCTGCGCGAGAACATCAAGCTGCGCCTGCTCAATGCGCGGCTGGCGTTACTGTCGCGTAACGAACCGGTCTTCCGGAACGACCTTGCCGCCGCGCAGGGCATGATCGCGCGCTATTGCGATACCCGTTCGCGCCGTGTGCAGGGCGTGCTGACGATGCTCAAGCAGGCCCAGGCCAGCGCGGTGACGGTATCCCTGCCGACGATGGCGGATAGCCTCGGCGCGCTGCACGCCCTGAAGAAGGAGTAGCCGCCATGCGACTCCTTTTCTGGGTAGCTGTTTTATTCGGCGGCGCCGTCGGCCTGGCACTGTTTACACAGTTCAACCAGAGCAATGTGGTGCTGTTCTATCCGCCGTACCGGGTGGAAATGTCGCTGAACCTGACGCTGGCGCTGCTGCTACTGGCCTTCTTCATCGTCTGGACGGTGCTTTCGACCTTCCGGCACTTGTCGGAGATGCCGAAGCGTGCCGCCGCCTATCGCGAGCGCAGCCGCATGAGCAAGGCGCAGGCGGCCATGCGCGAGTCGATCGAGAATCTGTTCGCGGGACGTTTTGCCCGTGCCGAACGCGCTGCCCACGAGGCCCAGGCGTGGCCAGAGCAGGCGCAAACCGCCGCGCTGGTGGGCGCCCGTGCCGCGCACCGGATGCAGGAGTCGGAACGCCGCGACGCCTGGATGGCGCAGGTCACCGACCCCGAGCGCGAACAGGCGCGACTGGTCTCGATGGCCGAACTGCTGGTCGACGCGCGCGACGCCGAAGGTGCCTTGGCGACGATCGCCCAGTTGCAGGAAAAGGGTGGCCGCCAGATCCACGTGCAGCGTATTGCACTGCGCGCGCATCAGCATCTGAAGAACTGGAGCGAGGTCCTGCGACTGGCGCGCTCGCTGGAGAAGCGCAACGCGCTGCACCCGGTGCTGGCGTTGCGCCTGAAGCAGATGGCCGTGGAAGCGATGCTCGAGGAGCGCCGCCACGATGCCGAGGCGCTGTTTCATTTCTGGCGCTCGCTGACGGCCGATGAACGCCACGCGGTGCGCATCGCCGAACTGGGGGCGCGCTACTTCTCGTCGCTCGGCAAGCAGAACGAGGCACGCCGCATCGTCGAGGAAGCACTCAAGGTCAACTGGGACAGCCGGCTGGTGCAGCGCTACGCCGACTGCGCGGAGCCGGGCAAGGCGCTGCCGCAGATCCAGCAGGCCGAGAAATGGCTGGTTGATCACCCGACCGATGCCGACCTGTACTACACGCTTGGCGTGCTGTGCCTGGGCGAACAGCTCTGGGGCAAGGCGCAATCGAACTTCGAACGCACCCTGAAGTATGCGGATCGCGACGCGCAACGCCGCATCTGCATTCGCGCGCATTTGGCGCTGGCGCGGCTGTTCGAAGAAACCGACCGCGCCGAGGATGCGCAGCGGCACTATCGTGAAGGTGCGATGCTGGCGGCTTGACGTGCCGCGGGTGTCCAAGGCATCTCAGACGTCCCGGTTGCCGAGGGTTTTCTCCTTCACCACGCCATACCTCTCCAGCGCTTCCTTCCGCGCCACATCGTGCTGAACGATCGGGCGTGGATAGTCTTTTCCAAGTGTCACTCCCGCTGCCCGTAGCACCTCATTGGGTGCCGTCCACGGCGCATGGATGTACCTGTCGGGCAGCGCGGCCAGCATCGGCAGGTACTTCCGGATGAACTGCCCCTGCGGATCGAATTTCTCGGACTGCGTGACCGGATTGAAGATACGGAAGTACGGTTGCGCGTCGCAACCCGTCGAGGCCGCCCACTGCCAGCCGCCGTTGTTGGCGGCAAGGTCGAAATCGTTGAGCTGGTCGGCGAAGTACTGTTCGCCACGGCGCCAATCCACGCCCAGGTCCTTGACCAGGAAGCTAGCGGTCACCATGCGCAGGCGGTTGTGCATGTAGCCGCTCTGGCGGATCTGGAGCATCGCTGCGTCGATCAGCGGATAGCCGGTCTGCGCGTTGCACCAGGCTGCGAAGTACCGGTCGCCCGTGGCCGGCGCGATCCACCGCAGCGCATCGTATTCGGCGTGAAACGACTTACCTTCCGCCACGCGCGGATGGTGATGCAGGATCATGAAATAGAAGTCGCGCCAGATCAGTTCCGAGAGCCAGACGCCTGCGCCTTCGCTCGCAGCACCGCCGCGCAGCATGGCGTCATGCGCGGCGCGGGCGAGTGTGCGGATCGAGATCGTGCCGAAGCGCAGGTGAACCGAGAGATAGCTTGGCCCCCGCAAGGCCGGAAAATCGCGCCGACGGCCGTAGTCGCCAATGCGGGACAGGAATTCGTCGAACAGCGCGTGAGCGCCGTCGCTGCCCGTGGGCATGGCGATCCCAGCCAGGTTGGTGGCAGTGAAACCGAGGTCGGCCAGCGTCGGCAATTGCCCCCGGTACCGTTGTGGAACAGGTGCAATCGCTTCCAGGTGTTTCCCGATCGGATATGGCCGCAGGTCGAACGGCTGCACCGTGCGCAGCCAGGCGTTCTTGTAGGGCGTGAACACGCTGAAGGGGCGGCCCTGGCCAGTCAGGATCTCGTCGCGTTCGAAGATGACCTGGTCCTTGAACGTGAGCAGCACCCGGCTGTCGGCGGCTAGTGTCCGGCGCACGGCTTCGTCGCGATCGTTGGCGGCCGGCTCGTAATCATGGTTGGCGAAGACGGCCTCCACTTCAAGCTCGGCGGCCAGCGTCGGAATTGCCTGCCGCGCGGTGCCGTCGAGCACGATCAGGCCGCCGCCCGAATCTTCCAGCGCCCGGCGCAATGGCTCCAGCGAACGCAGGATAAACTCGACGCGGCGATCGGCATGCAGCCCCCGCGCCAGCAGCGGCGCCAGGATTTCCCGGTCGAACACGAACACGCACCATACCTGCCGGCAGTGCTTGAGGGCATAATGCAGCGCCGCGTTGTCATCGGCGCGCAAGTCGCGCCGGAGCCAGACCAGGCCGCGGGTAAAATTCCGGTCGATCCGGTAAGGCAGGCGCGCGGCGTCGGCTTCAGATTCGGGGGAGGGCGATCCAGACATCGCCGTAACCTAACATAGCAACCGGAACTCCAGCAGTCCCATCCAAGCAGCAGAAAGATATTCCCATGGCCACGACACTCGACCGCATCCTGCAATCCCAAGGCTTCGGCACCCGCCGCTATTGCGGCGATCTGGTGGCAGCCGGGCTGGTCGAGGTCAACGGTGAACTCTGCGAGGACCCGGGTGCGCGTTTCGAGGTGGACGGGCTGCGCCTGATGGTCGACGGCGAGGAGTGGCTGGCGTGCACCAAGGCCTACGTGATGCTGAACAAGCCGACGGGCTACGAATGCTCCCAGCGTCCGCGCCATCATCCAAGTGTGTACAACCTGCTGCCGGTACCGCTGCGCCAGCGGGAGGTCCAGGCTGTGGGGCGGCTCGATCACGACACCACCGGATTGCTGCTGCTGACCGACGACGGCCAGTTCATCCACGCCCAGACCTCGCCGAAGAAGCAGGTGCCGAAGATTTACGAAGTGACGACCTTCGACCCGGTTACGCCGGAACAGGTGGAAGCGTTGCGCACTGGCGTGAAGCTCGACGACGAACCGGCGCCGATTGCCGCCGATGCGTGCGAAGCGACCGGCGAGCGCAGCCTGCGTCTGACGCTGCTGCAGGGCAAGTACCATCAGGTCAAGCGGATGGTCGCCGCGGTGGGCAACCACGTGACCGCGTTGCATCGCAGCGCGATCGGCGGGCTCGTGCTCCACCCCGCGCTGGGCCCCGGAGAATGGCGCTGGCTCACGCCCGAAGACCTGGCCGCGCTGCGCGGGTGAGGGCGTTGAGGCAGCAACAAATGGTGCACTGCAGCATGTCGCCGGACGCCGAAGTTTTACGGGAAGTCGCTGCGGTGATTTGGTAGAATGCAAGCCATGGCGACGTCCGAAGCTCCAATCAATCTCACCAATCAGTTCCTGATTGCCATGCCCGGCATGGCCGATCCGACGTTTTCAGGTTCCGTCGTCTATCTTTGCGAGCACAACGAGCGCGGCGCGCTCGGCCTGGTGATCAACCGGCCGATCGACATCGACATGGCCACGCTCTTCGACAAGATCGATCTCAAGCTCGAAATCCAGCCAGTTGCCCATCAGCCGGTCTATTTCGGCGGCCCGGTGCAGACCGAACGCGGCTTCGTGCTGCATGACCCGGTCGGCATCTATGTGTCGTCGCTGGCGGTGCCCGGCGGGCTGGAAATGACCACCTCCAAGGACGTGCTCGAAGCCGTGGCCAACGGCAGCGGCCCGCACCGGTTCCTGCTCACGCTCGGTTACGCGGGGTGGGGCGCCGGCCAGCTTGAGGACGAACTGAGCCGCAATGGCTGGCTGACCGTCCAGGCCGATCCCGAGATCATTTTCAGCGTGCCCCCCGAGGAACGTTTTGCAGCGGCCATTCGCCTGCTCGGCATCGACATCTCGATGCTTTCGGGTGACGCGGGACATGCCTGACCAGCTGGGGCGCGAGACGCCCCGCGACGGCACGGTGCTTGCCTTCGACTATGGCGAGAAAAAAATCGGCGTGGCGCTCGGTAATTTCATCACCCGGCAAGCCAGCGCACTTACGATCCTTCCGAATGTGACGGTCGAGGCCCGCTTCGACGCCGTTGGCGAACTGATTCGCCAGTGGACGCCGGTGCGACTCGTGGTCGGGATGCCTGTCAATCCGGAAGCCGGCCCCGACGACGAGGAACAGCCCTCGATGCGGCTTGCGCGCCGCTTTGGCAACCAGTTGAATGGACGCTTCAATCTGCCCGTGGAATGGGTGGACGAACGCTACTCCTCGCGCGCCGCCGCCATGGCGGGCGCCAAGCGAGGCGCGCTCGATGCCGAGGCAGCCCGGATCATCCTGCAACAGTATTTCGACGAACTCCCGCTATGACCCAGACCTCTACACCCGACGCCGAGGCGCTGTATCACGCGCTGCGCGACCAGGCCCAGGCCCTGATGCCCTCCAGCGAGCGTGCGCGCTGGTCCGTCGCGGGGATCTACTCCGGAGGCGCCTGGATCGCCGAGCGGCTGGCGTCCGACCTGCAACTGGGCGGGCACGGCGTGATCAACGTGGCCTTTCACCGCGACGACTATGCCAAGAAGGGCCTGCACAGCCAAGCGCAGTCGACCACGCTCCCGTTCGAGGTGGAAGACCGCAATATCCTGCTGATCGATGACGTGCTGGCCACGGGCCGCACGATTCGCGCCGCCGTCAACGAGCTGTTCGATTACGGCCGTCCGGCCCGGGTGGCGCTGGCCGTGCTGGCCGATCGCGGTGGCCGGGAGTTGCCGATCGCCGCCGAATTTGCCGCTGTTACCGTCGCGCTGCCCCAGGACAAGACCCTGGTGCTGTCGCGCCAGGGCGAGGGTGCGGACACCCGCTTTGCCTTTGCCACTGAAGTCCGTAGCTGAACCCGCAAGCACGCAAGTACCACACAGATAGAACCCGCGCCCGACCTGCCATGACCAAGACGTTTCGCAACCCGCAGCTCACCAAGAACGGCGAACTGAAGCACCTGCTGTCGATCGAGGGGCTGTCGCGTGACATGATCACGCACATCCTCGATACCGCCAGCCAGTTCGTATCGCTCTCCGACTCCGACCGCGAGGTCAAGAAGGTGCCACTGCTGCGCGGCAAGAGCGTGTTCAATCTGTTCTTCGAGAACTCCACCCGGACTCGCACGACCTTCGAGATCGCGGCCAAGCGGCTGTCGGCGGACGTGCTGAACCTGAATATCAACGCGTCGTCCACGAGCAAGGGCGAATCGCTGCTCGATACGATCAACAACCTGTCGGCGATGTCGGCCGACATGTTCGTGGTGCGCCACGCCAGCTCGGGCGCGCCTTACCTGATCGCCGAACACGTGGCGCCGCACGTGCACGTGATCAACGCCGGCGATGGCCGCCACGCGCACCCGACGCAGGGCCTGCTGGACATGTACACGATCCGGCATTTCAAGAAAGACTTCACGAACCTGACGGTGGCGATCGTCGGCGACATCCTGCACTCGCGCGTGGCGCGCTCGGACATCCACGCGCTGACCACGCTGGGCGTGCCGGAAGTCCGCGCGATCGGGCCGCGCACGCTGCTGCCGTCCGGGCTGGAGCAGATGGGTGTGCGGGTCTTCCACAACATGGAAGAGGGCCTGAAGGGCGTGGACGTCGTGATCATGCTGCGCCTGCAGAACGAGCGGATGACCGGCGCGTTGCTGCCGTCGGCGCAGGAGTACTTCAAGGCCTACGGTCTGACCCCGGAGCGCCTGGCGTTGGCCAAGCCTGATGCCATTGTGATGCACCCGGGCCCGATGAACCGCGGCGTGGAGATCGACTCCGCCGTGGCAGACGGTCCGCAATCGGTGATCCTGAACCAGGTGACGTTCGGCATCGCCGTACGCATGGCCGTGATGGGCATCGTGGCGGGTAATAACGATTGAGCCGGACCCCGGATACAACGAACAGCACACACCGACAGAACATGAAGATCCATATCCAGGGTGGCCGCCTGATCGACCCGGCCGCGAACGTCGACGCCGAACAGGACCTGTACATCGCCGCCGGCAAGATTGTCGGCGTGGGCCGCGCGCCCGCTGACTTCCATGCCAACAAGACCATCGACGCCCGCGGCATGATCGTGTGCCCGGGGCTGGTCGACCTGTCCGCCCGGCTGCGCGAGCCGGGCTATGAATACAAGGCCACGCTCGAGTCCGAACTGGCCGCAGCCACTGCCGGCGGCGTAACGAGCCTGGTCTGCCCGCCCGACACCGATCCGGTGCTGGACGAGCCGGGCCTGGTGGAAATGCTCAAGTTCCGCGCCCACAAGCTGAACCAGACGCACGTGTACCCGCTGGGCGCGCTGACCGTCGGCCTGAAGGGTGAGGCACTGACCGAGATGGGCCAGCTGACCGAGGCTGGCTGCGTCGGTTTCAGCCAGGCCGAAGCACCGATTCACGATACCAAGGTGCTGCAGCGCGCGATGCAATATGCGCAGACGTTCGGCTTCACGCTGTGGTTGCGTCCCGAGGACCCGTTCCTGGGCGGGGGCGTGGCCGCAAGCGGCGCGGTCGCATCGCGCCTGGGTCTGTCCGGCGTGTCGGTCATCGCGGAAACCGTGCGCCTGCACACGATCTTCGAACTGATACGTGCCACGGGCGCGCGCGTGCACCTGTGCCGCCTGTCGTCGGCCGCGGGTTTGGAACTGGTGCGTCAGGCCCGCAAGGAAGGCCTGCCGGTGTCCTGCGACGTGAACATCCATCACGTGTCGCTGACCGACATGGACATCGGCTTCTTCAACAGCCAGATGCGTTTCACGCCGCCGCTGCGCAGCACGCGCGATCGCGACGCGATCGTGGCGGCGCTGGCCGACGGCACGATCGACGCACTCTGCTCGGACCACACTCCGGTGGACGACGACGAAAAGCTGCTGCCGTTCGCTGAGGCCTCGCCGGGCGCCACGGGCCTGGAACTGCTGCTGCCGTTGACGCTGCGCTGGGCTAGCGAGCATAAGGTGCCGCTGGTGCGCGCGCTGGCCCGCATCACCAGCGAACCCGCGCGCGTGATCGGCCTGAACGCCGGATCGCTGACCGCAGGCAGTGCCGCGGACGTGTGCGTCTTCGACCCGAAGCAGGTCTGGAAGGTGGAGCGCAGCGCGCTGAAGAGCCAGGGCAAGAACTCGCCGTGGATGGGCTACGAGATGGAAGGCCGCGTGCGCACGACGCTGATTTGCGGCCAGATCGTCTACGAACAGCGCTGACAAGCGCCGGCAAGCTCACCTCTAGGAAAACCGGGGCCTCACGATGATCTGGTTGCGCAAGGCGCGGCTGGTATTTCACCTGCTGCGTGGAATGCTGGTTTGCGCCACTGTCTTTCCGTGGGCGAGCGCGAGTCTGCGCGAACGTCTGATCCGCGCATGGTCCCGCAAGCTCCTGGCCATCTGCGGAATTGAGGTGGAAGTGCAGGGGCTGGCGCCTGGCCAACCGGCACCGCATGGCGCGATGCTGGTGTCGAACCACATCTCGTGGCTCGACATCTACGTCATCCATAGCTGGCAACCGGTGCGCTTCGTCGCCAAGTCGGAGATCCGCAGCTGGCCCGTGATCGGCTGGCTGTGCGATAAAACCGGCACGATCTTTATCGAACGCGCCCGCAGGCGCGATGCGCACCGCGTTCTGCATCACATCACCGAGGTGATGCGGCAGGGCGATCTGGTGTGTGTGTTTCCCGAGGGTACGACCACCGATGGCAGCAAGGTGCTGCCCTTTCACGCCAACTTGATGCAGGCGCCGGTGGCGGGCCATCTTCCCGTGCAGCCGGTGGGCCTGACGTACCTGGACGCTACGACAGGCACACCGACGCTGGCTCCGGCATATATCGACGATATTTCGCTGGTGCAGTGCCTGAATGCCATTCTGAAGTCGCCGCAGATCAAGGCACGGCTGGTGATTGGGCCACAGTTGGTTGCCGGGGAGTCCGGACGCCGGGAGCTGGCAGAGGCGGCGCGGGAGGTCGTGACGCAACTGGTAGCTGGGAGGCAGGAGGAGGCGGCCGCCGCCGCAGGCCGGTGGCAGCAGCCGGCGCTTCCGGAGGCGCAGCCCGCATCTGCCATGTCCTGAACCATCGGACCTTCCCGCTAGGGCGGGGTCTCATCGTCAGGCAAGCGGATCACAATACTGCGGGCAATCGACTTGGATGACTGTCCGCTCGTGCGGATTGGGCGCCAGTCTTGCTGCCGTCAGTTTGCCTCCCCAGACACAGCCGGTATCGAGCGCCATCAGATTGGGGCGCATGACGAGGCCAAGTGTCGACCAGTGGCCACATACGACAGTGACGTCTCTGGTGCGCCGGCCAGGAACGTCGAACCATGGCATGACCCCGGCAGGTGCACCATCGAGCCCTTCCTTGGTTTTCAGGTCCATCACGCCGTCTGCGGAGCAAAAGCGCAGACGGGTCAGCGCGTTGATGACCACCCGATGGCGCTCGATGCCCCGCAGGCCGTCGTCCCAACGATCCGCCGCGTTGCCGAAGATGTCGGCCAGGAAACCTTGCCAGTTTGGGCCCTGAAGCGCGGTTTCCACTTCCTGCGCCAGGTCGATGACCTGACTTGCCGTCCATTGGGGCAGTATGCCGGCGTGGACGATCAGGAAACCGTCCTCCAGGATAGCGAGTGGCTGATGGCGCAACCAGGTGAGCAACGCATCACAATTCGGCGCGCTCAGGATGTCGTCGAGCGTGTCCGACTTTCCCTTCTTGCGCACGCCAGCTGCCACGGCGAGCAGGTGGATATCGTGATTGCCAAGAACGGTCTGTGCCCTGGGCGCCAAGCCTTTCACGGCCCTCAAGGTTTCCAGCGAGGCCGGGCCCCGATTGACGAGATCGCCGACGAAACGCAAGGAGGCGTCGGCGGGTATTTGCGCAAGCAATTCACGCAGGGATGGGGTGCAGCCCTGGAGGTCGCCAATGGCGAAAGCGCTGTCTGAAAGGATCTGATTCACAGGCATCGGGAATTGCCGCAATTATTAGGAAGGCCGAAGAAGTGCCAAAACAGGCCTTCTCATACCAGCAAATAACCGATTTGGCGATTCGTTACAACACGCTACAAAAAGTTGGCTGGCACGCTAAGGTTGGGGGGCGTGGTCAGATAGACTAGCACCACTTCCAAGAGGACTTAGAAAAGCCGCTATCCCCCACTGGATCAGGCAGGCACCCGGCTATTGTCGGGCACTCGAAACATATCGATAAGCAGGGAACAGAAATTTTGTCGCACATTCTTGTCACGGGTGGGGCCGGGTTCATCGGCGCTAATTTCGTCCTCGACTGGCTTGCCCAGCCGGGTGCAGACAGCATTGTCAACGTCGACAAGCTGACGTACGCCGGCAATCTGAAAACGTTGGCCTCGTTGGAGGGTGACGGCCGTCACATCTTCTCGCAGACCGATATTTGCGATCGTGCGGCCCTAGACCGTTTGCTGGGCGAATACAAGCCGCGTGCCGTGGTGCACTTTGCGGCCGAAAGTCATGTTGATCGGTCAATTCATGGGCCCGGAGAATTCATCCAGACCAATATCGTTGGCACGTTCACGCTGCTGGAGGCGGTGCGTGGCTACTGGAGCGGTCTCGATGACGCAGCCAAAGCCAGCTTCCGATTCCTGCACGTGTCTACTGATGAGGTGTTTGGCTCCCTCGGTGCCGCGGATCCTCAATTCGCGGAGACTACGGCATACGCGCCGAACAGCCCGTATTCGGCATCGAAAGCCGCATCCGACCATCTCGTCCGCGCCTATCACCACACCTATGGGTTGCCGGTCCTGACGACGAACTGCTCGAACAACTACGGCCCGTATCACTTCCCCGAGAAGCTGATCCCGCTGATGATCACCAATGCCCTCGCCGGAAAGCCGCTGCCAGTGTACGGCGATGGCCAGAATGTGCGCGACTGGCTATACGTGCGCGACCATTGCAGCGCAATCCGCGAAGTGCTGGGGCGCGGCCGCCTGGGCGAAACGTACAACGTGGGCGGCTGGAATGAGAAGACCAACCTGGACGTCGTGCATACGCTATGCGACCTGCTGGACGACCTCAAGCCGAAGGCAGCGGGGTCGTACCGCGACCAGATCGCATTCGTGAAGGATCGGCCCGGCCACGACCGCCGCTATGCCATCGATGCGCGCAAGCTCGAGCGCGAGTTGGGCTGGAAACCGGCAGAGACGTTCGAGACCGGTCTGTGCAAGACCGTGCAGTGGTATCTCGATAATCAACCGTGGGTGCAGGATGTGGTTTCGGGCGATTACCGGAACTGGGTGGCGAAGCAATATGCAGCATAAGGCGCCGCACATTTCCACCATTCTTGTAACAGGAAGCAACGGTCAGGTCGGATTTGAGTTGCGCCGGAGTCTGGCGCCCCTTGGCCGCGTTGTTGCGCTGGATCGCACGGCATGTGATCTCTCCAATCCGGCCGCCCTGCGCGAGGTGGTTCGCCACACACGGCCCGAGGTGATCGTCAACGCGGCGGCCTACACGGCCGTCGACCGAGCCGAGACCGAGATGGAGGCCGCGTTCGCCATCAATGGCGTGGCACCTGGCGTGCTGGCCGAAGCGGCACGCGCGGCGGGCAGCCTGCTCGTGCATTACTCCACGGACTACGTTTTTAGTGGAGAGGGTACGACGCCCTATTCGGAAGAAGACGCCGTGGGCCCGCTTTCGGTATATGGTAAGAGCAAGCTTGCAGGAGAGCAGGCGATCGCCGAGGCTGGCAGCCAGGCCATCGTGCTCCGCACATGCTGGGTGGCCGGGGTACACGGTGGCAACTTTGCCAAGACGATGCTCAAGCTTGGATGCGAGCGCGACAGTTTGCGCGTGATCGCGGATCAGTTTGGCGCTCCCACGACGGCAGCATTGATCGCCGACGTGACAGCACAGATCGTGAGCCGTGCCTGGCTGCATGGCGACCGCGCGGCATTCCCAGCTGGCATTTATCACCTTGCGGCATCCGGCGAGACATCATGGCATGGCTATGCGTCGGAAGTCTTGCGCTATGCCGCCAGCAAGGGCGTGGCGCTCAAGGTGGCGCCGGAGGCGATCGAAGCGATTCCCGCCACGGCCTACCCGCTGCCGGCACCCCGGCCATCGAATTCGCGGTTGGACACGCGCAAATTGCGCGAAACGTTCGACATCCATCTTCCGGACTGGCAGCAGGGTGTCCATCACCTGCTTGACCAAGTCCTCTCCTGATACCGCATCATGCGTAAAGGCATCATTCTGGCCGGTGGCTCCGGTACCCGGCTTTATCCGATTACCCGATCGGTGTCGAAGCAGCTTCTGCCTGTCTACGACAAGCCGATGATCTACTACCCGCTGTCCACGCTCATGCTGGCAGGGATTCGTGACATCTTGATTATATCGACGCCCGAAGATACCCCGCGTTTCTCCGACATGCTGGGAGACGGAAGCAACTGGGGCATCAACCTTCAATATGCGGTGCAGCCGTCGCCGGACGGTCTTGCACAGGCATTCATCCTTGGGCGGGATTTTGTCGGGAATGACCCGTCGACACTGATACTCGGCGACAATATTTTCCACGGACATGAGCTCGTGGCGCAGCTGGGTCGTGCGGCGAAGCAGGGTAATGGTGCCACGGTCTTTGCGTATCACGTGCATGATCCGGACCGCTACGGCGTCGTGGAATTCGACGACAATTTCCGCGCGCTATCGTTGGAGGAGAAACCTCTCAAGCCGCGATCGAACTACGCCGTTACTGGGCTCTATTTCTACGATAACCAGGTGTGCGATATCGCCGCGGACATCCGACCTTCCGCCCGCGGCGAACTCGAGATTACCGATGTGAACAAGCGCTACCTTGCCATGGGGCAGCTTGATGTCGAAATCATGGGGCGTGGTTACGCGTGGCTGGACACCGGTACGCATGATTCCCTGCTTGAAGCGGCGAGTTTCATTGCCACACTGCAGAATCGGCAGGGACTGATGGTGGCGTGTCCGGAGGAAATTGCCTATCGCAACAAATGGATCGACGCGGAGCAGGTCGCGAAGCTAGCAGCACCACTGGCGAAGAATGGCTACGGAAAATATCTCAATCAGATTATTCTGGATGCTGTGAAATGAATCTCAATGTAATACTAACCGCAATCCCCGAAGTGCTAATTCTTGAGCCAAAAGTTTTTGGTGACGACAGGGGATTCTTTTTTGAGAGCTTCAACGCCAGAGTATTCGAAGAAGCCACCGGGCTGAAAAGAAATTTCGTTCAGGATAATCATTCGCGCTCGGTACGGAACGTCTTGCGTGGCTTGCATTACCAAATACAGAAGCCTCAGGGGAAACTTGTACGTGTGGTTTCTGGCGAGGTCTTTGACGTGGCAGTGGATTTGCGGCGAAGTTCTCCAACCTTCGGCAAATGGGTTGGCGTCAGCCTGTCGGCCGAAAACAAGCGACAACTTTGGGTTCCGGAAGGATTTGGGCATGGATTTGTCGTGACATCGGAGTCTGCGGATTTCCTCTATAAGACGACAGACTATAGGTACGCAGAGCATGAGCGCAGTCTTGCGTGGGACGATCCCGATATCGGTGTGCACTGGCCGGTGAATGGCATGCCGACGCTAGCGGCCAAGGATGCGAGTGCCAAACGTCTGGTAGAAGCCGAGCTATTTGCATAACTTTTAGCCGGGGAACTCCTGCCCCAGTCGGTTGCATCGCCCGCACCACTGTCGGCCGCCGGTTCTGGAGCTGCCATCAGTTCCCTCGTAACATAACCAGTTTAGGTTCATGCATATCGTCACCGCGTCAATTGTGCTCTACAACAACGCACTTGAGCAGATTCGAGAGTGCGTCGCTTCGTTGCAAGCCGATTATCCAGTTCAAGTCTTTCTGATCGACAACTCCGATCAGAAGGGGCACTATGCGGCGCTGGCGTCGGACACCGTCCAGATCATTGATGCACCCGGCAACATCGGCTTTGGTCGTGGGCACAATCTTGCCCTGGCGCCAATCGAAAGGCTCGGGGGAGCGGTGCATCTGGTGGTGAACCCGGATATCGTGGTGACTCGCGGCAGCGTAAAGGCCATGGCTGACTATGTTGTGGGGCATGACAACGTCGTACTGGTGGGCCCGAAGATCATGTCACCGGAAGGCGACTTGTATCGGTCCTGCAAATTACTGCCGACGCCGTGGAATCTGTTCGCTCGCCGCTTCATGCCCAGCTACTTCTATGCTACGGCGGACGCCAAATACGAATTGCAGGCATTCCGCTATGACCGTACTCTCGAGGTGGACTGCCTGTCGGGAGCATTCCTTGCCTTCTGCTCAAAGACGTTTCTTGCCATCGAGGGATTCGATTCACGATATTTTATGTATTTGGAAGACGTTGATATTTGCCGCCGAGCCGCTAGTCACGGATCGCTGGTGTTCTTGCCGCAAGCCAGCGTCATTCATGAACACGGACAAGGATCATACCGTTCATTCCGGTTACTCAAAGAGCATATCCGATCTGCAATCCTTTATTTTTCCCGTTTCGGTTGGTGGCGGGACGTTGAGCGAGATCGCTTGAATCAGGCTGTGCTAGCTCGAATAGCTGCGAACCACATTCAAACATCGCGCCGTGCATAGTTCCGAACCTCTATGCTGACTCTTTCGATCGCTTTCGTGGTTTCGTTCGCCATCACATTGATGGTGATTCGCTACTCCAGGCTTCATGAGCACTTGACCGCAGACTGGGATTTAAATGGGGTACAGAAGTTCCATGCCCGGCCAGTGCCGCGTGTTGGGGGACTGGGGATTTTTCTAGCGCTGTGGGCTGTGGTGGTCGCAGTTTGGTTGCGTGCGTCCATTGCTGTTTCCTACTCATTCGCTTTATTGCTCGTGACAGCAATTCCTGCATTTAGTGCTGGGTTTGTTGAAGATTTAACGAAGCGTGTTACGCCGAGAGATCGGCTGATCGCGACGATGGTTTCGGCGCTGCTAGCTGCGTACCTACTTGGAGCGCGTGTTGTCCGAATCGATTTGCCGCTTCTGGATTGGTTTTTCGCCGTTCCATTGCTTTCGATCGCAATAACGACTGTGGCCGTGGCCGGGCTAGCCAATGCCATCAATATCATCGATGGATTTAACGGATTAGCCGCGATGGTATCGATGATGATGTTTGTGTCGCTAGCGTACGTCGCGTTTCAGGTCGGCGATACACTTGTCTTGACCGTGGCATTTGCGATGATAGGGGCCATCCTGGGGTTCTTTATATGGAATTTTCCAGCTGGACACATCTTCCTGGGTGATGGAGGGGCCTATTTCATTGGCTTTATTCTGGCTGAATGCAGCATACTTTTGGTTATGCGAAATTCTCAAGTGTCGGCATGGTATCCAGTGCTTATGGTTATTTATCCGATATTTGAAACGTTATTTTCAATTTATCGTCGTCGTGTACTTAAGGGAGTGCCCGCTGGCTATCCGGATGGCGTCCATTTGCACACGCTAATTTATCAGCGCCTGATGCGCTGGGCGGTTGGCAGCAAGGATGTCCGGCATCGTTTGCGCAGAAATTCAATGACATCCCCGTACCTGTGGATGATCAGTCTGCTTGCGGTGTTGCCGGCGACTTTGTTTTGGAGTAACCGGCTGGCGCTGCCGGCGTTTGTGCTTGTTTTTATCGTTCTATACGTGTGGCTCTATTGGAGAATAGTACGCTTCCAGTCGCCGCGCTGGATGATCGTAAGAAGGAATAGCAGCAAATCGGATAGAGGTTGATGGATCTTGGGTATTAATGCGAATCACCCTGGTATAGTTAAAAATGCGACATATTTATTTATGGCGCAGGGCCTAAATTACCTTATTCCACTGATCACCCTACCATTTCTGGTTTCCCATGTTGGAGCTCAGGTGTTCGGAGTGGTGGCGTTCGGTCAGGCAGTGGCGGTATATGCACAACTAGTTGCAGATTATGGTTTCAACATTTCTGCCACGAGGAATGTCACGATCAAGCGCACAGGGCCACACCGAGAGCTCTCCGTCTATGTATCGACCATCATGGGTGCCAAGATAGCCCTACTTATCCCGGTCTTCCTGGTCGCCATTCCTCTTTGCTGGTGGCATGCGTCCTCGAACTCGGAGATGCTTGCCTACGTGCTGCTGCTTGCGTCGGCGGTAGGCAATGTGCTCACGCCCATTTGGTTCTACCAAGGCATGAATCAGATGGGTCCTGTGGCGATCGCCAGTACGGTCACGAAGCTGCTGAGTGCAGTGGGTGTCCTGTTATGGGTGCGCCAGCCCGAAGACCTCGTACTGACCGCGTTGGTACTGTCGGTTCCTCCGATTCTTGTCGGGGCGGTGTGCGTCAGTATGCTTCTTCGGAGCAGCGTTCTTGATCCCACGAGCGTGCGCATTGCTGGCATCATCACCGAATTAAAGCATGGCGCACCTTATTTCTTTTCATCTGCAGGTGGAGGGATACTGTCCAGTAGTGGCGTCTTTGTGCTGGGTATTTTCCACGATAGTGCCGTCGTCGGTGTTTATGCGGCAGCCGAAAAAATCATCAAGGCAGCGATCGGATGCTTGGCACCCATCAGTCAGAGTCTGTATCCGGTTAATGCTCAGGCATTCGGGAAAAGTGTGGAAGCAGGGTTTCAGAGTGTGCGAAGGACCTCGATATTTCTCTTGGTGCCTGCAGTTCTTGGTACCGTGACATTGTACGTAATCGCTCCATACGGACTGGCGGCGCTGAAATGGGTTGATCCGCGTTACCTTGACGTGATTCGGTGGCTTTGCCCGTGGATCTTCCTTGGTGTCCTGAATAATGTACTGGGCGTGCAAGTGTTGGGAGCAATGGGACGGGGCAAACCGTATGCAACCATTTTTGCGGTTGCGGCATGTTTCACTATCGTCAATTTTGTGGTCTTGGTTCCGCGTATGGCCGAGAAGGGCGTGATTCTTGGCATGGTTGGGGGCGAGTTGATGCTAACGTGCTTGGCGGTTGTTGTAATTTATCGCACAATGCATGCCCATTCCATACGATAAGTCCCACCTATGGATATAAATAAATCCGAGGCTCTTGATGATTCTTATTTTTGGACCTTTTCCAACGAAAGAGAATGAGCGCGATGGAATGGTGCAGCGCGTGGCCGCCATTGAGTCTCTGCTTAAGGAAAGCGCCCGAACTTATGTTTGTGGCGCATATTGTAGACACTGGAAAGTCCGTTCGTATTATGACGGTAATCTGACCGTCTACTATGTGAACTTCTTTGCGCATTTCTTCCTCACGCTTAGCCTAATTTTGCGCGCCCGATGTGTCTACGTGCATTCGGTGTTTCATGCGATGTTCGCCTTACCCGCCTACTTCATGCGCAACTGCGTAATTACCGACATTCATGGGGTAGTTCCAGAGGAGACGCAAGCCGAAGGCAAGGCTGTCAAGGCGCTCATTTTTGGATGCATCGAGAGGATTGTTGTCAAAAGAAGTCGCGCCATCATTTGCGTGACACGCCGCATGGCTGGTCACTTAGTCGCTAAGTACGGTAGGACCGCTCCGAGTATCCTCTTGCCTATCTTTGAGCAGGACATCCCGGTGCCACCACGGCAAACACTTACCGATGGGCCTATCTCCGTGATTTATGCTGGTGGGACCCAAGTCTGGCAAAATATTGATTTGATGCTTCGTTCGGCTGCGAAATATCCCCGTTATCGCTACATTTTCATGACCCCTAATCCGGAGCAAATGCGAGCTAGCGCCGGACGATGGGATATCCGGGATGCCGAGTTTTCATCCGGTACACGGGCCGACGTGGTCAAGCGGTATGCGACGGCCGATCTCGGCTTCTTGCTGCGCGATGACTCCACCATCAACAACGTTGCATGCCCAACGAAGGCGATCGAGTATTTGGCATCAGGTGTCGTTCCAGTTGTGTTGAATAACCGGATTGGTGACTTTGCAGATCTGGGTGCTCAGTTTCTCCTACTTGATGAGTTGGCAGTTGAGGATATGAGGCAGAAATTGAACGACATGCGTACCAGCAATTACGCTTGTCTGCGCCGGTTGACAGATCTCCATGAACAAGGATGGACCGAGTTGTCGGCTTTGCTCGAGAATTTGGGATGTATTCCATGATTTCGCAGGACCTGACCCCGAACAAGAGGCAGGGCGCATTCCTGGAATACCTTCAGAGGATGCGAATTCCCGTTGTGGGAATTGTCATCCTCGTGGTTCTGCTCCCCCTCGCCGCTACCCGAGGGGGCCTGGTTACCGCCGACACTGATATTTATATTAGGATATTCGAAGAATACGATCCCGCGGATGGTCTATTTGGGGGGCATTTCGCTCCCGCCTTTACAGCGCTGAGCTGGATAGCCAAGTATTTTAATCTGGAGGTTGGTGGCTATTTCTGGATTGTGGCTGGCGTAGGTGTAACGCTCAAGCTGATAGGCATACATCGATGTAGCCGTTTTTTTCTTGCGTCCGTCCTTGTTTATCTGTCGAAGTATTTCCTCCTGCACGAGTTTGCGCAGGTGCGCGCCGGCATAGCGTCTGCAATATTTTTGTGTGGAGTTCCCTATCTTTCTGCGCGCAAGCCATGGCGATATCTGCTTTCGATACTTGGGGCAGCGGCGTTCCATCCATCGGCATTTCTGTATCTCGCTGCTTATCCACTAGGATCGCAGCGTTGGAATAATAGGCAGTTGGTAGTTTGTGCTGCGCTGGGTGCAAGCCTAGTTTACCTTCTGAACTTCAATGGCGCGCTTTTCGCCATGGTGGCCCAGGTGTTTCCAAAGGTCGAGGTTTACATAGATTTGCTTGCCGAGGGGCAGTATGCGGAAATTAATCTTTTCAATGTGGAAGCGATCATCAAGATCGCTATCTGGTTCGCCCTATGCAACTCGTCTTCGGGACTGAGAGCGCGATTCAAGTATTTTGATGTGTTGTTCAGGGTCTGGACGCTGTCTCTGATTGTCTACTTTGCTTTTTCCGGTGTGCCGGTATTTGCTTTCCGGGCCAGTGAGCTGTTTGATATCGTGAGCATTCCGCTGCTGCCGGCGTTATTGGTGGCATTCAAGAATCGATTGATTGGTGTCGCTGCATTTTTATTGGTATTGGGATTATTTGTTGTTAATTTCTATTTTATCCAACCAATCATTCTATGACTCGAAAAAAGTTGCGGTGCGGCGCAGTCGTCGTGCTTTTCAATCCAAAATCGGATGATGTGCATAACGTTGAGCGCGTTGGCGGCTATTTCGACCGGCTTGTCGTTGTCGATAACTCGCAACATCCTGTGGATCTCGATGCGCTTTCGCCCCATATCCACTGTATCAAGAACGGTAACCTGGGGGGGATTGCTGGTGCATTCAATGCAGCACTAGACTGGTTCGAGAAGGATCTCGATCTCATTTTTCTATTAGATCAGGATTCGCGCATCACAGAAGATTGCGTTGAAAAGCTCGTCAAAGCAGCTGCGACAATGGAAAGCACGTCGTTTATTATAGGGCCGGCAGTATTTGATGTGAATCTTCAGAAATTTGCTCCGCTATTGAATCTGACAAAATGGGCGTACCATTCCGAAGAGATCAACCCTGCGGAGAGTGGTCTGAGGCGGGTTTTTTCTGTTATCTCGTCGGGTAGTGCGATTTCCAGAGCCGCGTTGGAGCGATTGGGAAAATTCGACGAAACGCTGGTAATCGATCACGTAGACACTGACTATGCACTGCGTGCGGATGAGGCAGGCGTTCCGGTATTCATGTGTATCGATGCCGTTCTCGATCATGCAATCGGGAAGCGCTCGGAGCATCATTTGTTAGGCCTTCGGTTGCGGCCCAATAATCATGCGCCATTTCGACGGTACTACATTTTCAGAAATGGGCTGCTTCTGGCTTTTCGCCATTTGAGAAGGCGACCCTCGTTCTTTATCTTGAATATTGCCCGCATGGTGCACGAGTTGCTATGCATCCTGTTCGTTGAGAAAAATCGGATGCGGAAGGTGTCTGCCGCAATTCTGGGTGTCTTCGATGGGCTTTTTCGTCGCGTTGGGACATTTGCGGAAAAATGGCCGGCACTTTCGAAAAATCTTTAATTTTGGTAACATTTTATTTAAATCATATCACTATTTCATGAGCGAAATTTTGGAGCGGGCGGCTGATGGCGTGACGGTCGGAGACGCGGTCGAATTTTGCCGCAGGCATTTTATCGTGCTCATTACGTTCATCCTGCTGGGTCTGGCGATCGGGCTTGGCACGTCATTCGTCTTGCGCAAACAGTGGGAGGCTACTTCCAACATCCAGATCGGACAAATTTATAGTGGCAACGGTCCTCCGACTCAAATCGAAGCGACTGCACGTTCTCTGGAGCGAATGCGCCAAGCGCCGTTTGTCGATGCGGTGCTGACTCGGCTCGGCTTGCCATTGGAAGCTGGTGTCAATCGTGAGAGTGACGTGCTGAGAGCATCACTTAATGTAAATTACAATCGCGGTGCCGATATTCTGCAAATTGCTGTCCGGGGCGAATCGCCAGACGAAGCGCGCCGTAATCTGGCCGCCGTCCAGGAGCAGTTGATTGACATCCATTCCTCCCTGGCTAAACCATCGATCGATCGGATGAAAAAAGAGATGGTCGACGTGCAGGAAGCTCTCGGTATCGAGCAGGCGCGCAAGAAAAGGCTGGACGAACTTGTTGCCACCAGCCTGAAGAGCAGCGCAGCGCGATTCTCCGTGGGCGTGCTGATCACCGAGATGGTGCAGCAGAATGATCTCCAACTGCGCACGCTGTCGCAACGAAAGATAGCGCTTGAAGAGCAGATCGATCCGGATCGGACATTCAACACCCGGCCGCTCGGGGCCATTGCGGTCAGCCGACACCCGGCGTTTCCGCGTAAGCTTTATTTCTTACTCGGTGGGGCTGTCTTGGGCATGGCCTTTGCTGTTGCCGCAGGCCTCTATGCTGACAGCCGTCGCCGTTAGCAGCCAGCGCTAAATTGAGATAGTTTCATGAAAGTACTTGCCGTATTTGGAACCCGACCCGAAGCCATCAAGATGGCCCCGGTCGTACACGCACTCGTGCATCATCCAGATCTGGAAGTTCGTGTTTGCGTGACCGCGCAGCATCGGGAAATGCTTGATCAGGTCCTCGATCTATTTGCGATCTCACCCGACTACGATCTGGACATCATGAAGCCCGGACAGGGCTTATTCGAAATCACGACAGGGGTCCTAGAAGGCTTGCGCCAGGTACTTCTCGAATATCGACCAGATGTTGTACTCGTCCATGGTGATACGTCGACCACGTTCGCGGCGTCCCTTGCCAGCTACTATCTGAAGATTCCAGTAGGGCATGTGGAAGCAGGATTGCGTACCGGCAACTTGTACTCGCCATGGCCGGAAGAGGCAAATCGGCGTCTGACTGGCGCATTGGCGCGCCTGCACTTTGCTCCCACCACAGAAGCGGCGGAAAACCTACGCAAGGAGAATATTCCGGAGGAGCAGATCATGGTGACGGGGAATACCGTCATCGACGCGCTCTTCGAAGTCCGCGACAAGATTGATGGAGACCCGCAGCTGGCGCGGCAACTAACAGAACAGTTTCCGATGCTCGGCTTCAAGCGCAGCATCGTTCTGATTACTGGGCACCGACGCGAAAATTTTGGCAGCGGATTCGAGCGTATTTGCTCTGCAATCGCACGTCTGGCTTCGGTCCATGCCGATGTCGACTTCGTTTATCCGGTGCACCTGAACCCCAACGTTCGCGAACCGGTCAACCGAATTCTTCAGGGTATCGGCAATATTCATCTAATCGAGCCATTGGACTACCTTCCCTTTGTGTTCATGATGATGCGGGCATCCATTATTTTGACGGATTCCGGTGGCGTGCAAGAAGAGGCACCTTCGCTGGGCAAGCCCGTTCTGTTAATGCGCGATACGACGGAGCGCCCGGAGGCGCTTGCGGCTGGGACTGTGAGGCTGGTGGGAACCGATGAAGCGTTAATCTGCGCTCAGGTGAGCTTGCTGCTCAATAATCGCGAGGAATACGAGCGGATGTCTTTTGCGCATAATCCTTATGGCGATGGAAAGGCGTCGGCACGCATCGCAAACCAACTGGTCCAATATCACAAATCGTCGATGCAGCCACATTGAGCGCATACCCGGCATACCCGGCCGTGGCAAGTGTGATCAATCCGTCGCAACCTTAGTGCGTGTTGCATACTGCGTCCGGGGCGGGAGCCAGTAGCTGCTCCCAGCATTTGGCGATACCGTCAAGGGTGTAACGCCGTGCGACATCTCTAGCGCTGCTCGCAAGCGCGTTTGCCAGGTTGTTGTCGCGAATGACCTCGATCAGTCCGTCCGCAAGCGCGCGTGGATCGCCCGCCCGCACCAGCATGCCATTTTCGCCGTTGCGAATGAGTTCCGTCGGACCGGTTTCGCAATCTGTCGAAACGATTGGTAAGCCAAATGCCATGGCTTCCAGTAGCACTAGCGCAAAGCCCTCATAGTGCGAGCTCAGGCAAAAGATGCTTGCGTTACGGTAGACATTTTCTATGTCTTGCCGCATGCCAACAAGGGTCACGCAATCTTGCAGGTTGAGCATCGTGATAATCTCTTCGAGCGCCGAACGCTCTTCCCCGTCGCCCGCGATGACGAGCTTCCAGTCAGGGGCCTCGGCGCTGACGAGTTTCCAGGCGTGCAGCAGCACGTCGAACCCTTTTGCTGCCGTTAGCCGCCCAACGGCCAGAACGGTATTTGACGAACGGGGTGCTGGATCGATCGGGTATGGAAACGGTAGGGGATTCCCAATGGCGATAACACGAGCGCGAGGCGCCATGTCGACCAGCCACTGTTGACGGTCGCGTTCTGTGAGAACCACTATTGACTCGCTGAAGCGTGCCGCGAGCATTCGTGCCAGGCGCCGTTGAGGACGGCCGAGATCCTCGCCAAGATGGCAGTGCTCCCAGGCAATGCGCCTGACATTTAGGCCCAACGTTGCAGGAAGGGTAAACAAGCTGAGCATCGTGTCGACATCGACGAGCGTGTCAATGGTGTTGTCCCGCAGGAAGCGACGGATCCTCACGATCGTGGAAAGGAACGCTTGTTTGAACGAGGGGCGTCGAGCGTGCAACGTATGATGCCGTACTGCCGGGTGTAGCTGAAAGCATGAAGTCTTGCCCCACAAGCTCACAATAAAGACTTCGTATCCACGCGTGACTAAGTCGTTAGCAATGACGGCTGTCATTCGTTCGGCGCCACCTATCTCGCCGAGAGTCCCCGTCAAGAAGCAAACGCGAGGCTTGTGGCTCATGTCGCAACCCGCAATGGATGCATTCGACTTGCTATTAGCGTGGCCACTCCTGCCATTGTTGCCAGCAGGTAGGCCGCACCATATCCAATTAATGCTCCCCGGACTCCATACCGGGGAATCAGCCAGAGATCGACGATCACAGTCCCGGTCAACACAATACCCCATTTCATTGCGATCCAGGCTGGCCGCCGCATATACACAGCCATCAAAGTCAGTCCTACGTCAACAAAGGCAAGCACCGATATGATGGCTCCGCCTTGAAGCAAGGAGACCGCGGCCGAAAATCGACTTCCGTAGAGCAAATGCACAATCCATGGTGCCAGCGAAGCAATGATGACGGCGCCGCCCATCCCAAGGATTGCTAGTAGTGTCGTGATTCTCAGCACGTTCTTGCGTGCGGTCGCCAAGGAATCTGATCGGTAGACATAGGCGGGGGCAATGCCGGCGGCGAGTATGCTCGCGACAATAGTGAAATTATCCAGTATCTGGATACACGCTGCATATGCGGCAAAATCGGGGGCAGGTACAGCGGGCTGCAAGATAAGCTGGTCTACGCGACGTGCAGCCATCATTAGTATGAAGCTTACCCAGAACAACGAGCCAGTGGATACTAGTTCCCGCATCAGGGGAAGCTGCCAGACGATGGCCTGCCTGGGTGTCTTCCTGACGTAGTAGGCGCTGAGGAGCACCGCGAGCACGACAGCCTCTATCGCAATTGCCGAGGCGAAATCCGCGACGCTACTGGCGCCGAGGAGAACAAGTCCGACGACGAGTGCCATCTTGACGGCCAGCGCAAGCAACGAGAACAGCGTTCCTGGCCGGTTGTTGATATGGGCTTGCATCCAGGCAATCGCCACGCCAAACGGTTCGCGCAACAGAAAGGCCACTCCGAGGAGAAGAGCGGCTTGCCAGACGTCCGCCGACGCGGAGGTGACCCCGAGAAATGCGTACATCAGCAGGTACCCGCTGAATGCTCCCAGAAGACGAAGGATTAGTGCATGTAAGACCAGTTCTTGCTCAGCAGTTGGAGAGGGGGCGGCTACAAGTCGGGGTACAATGACTTCCGCGCTGCATACGAAGGCCAATGAGCCGGCGACAAGCACCACGGACTGGGCATATTGGAAATGTGCGAAACCGACGGGGCCAAGGGCACGCGCAAGCATTGCAACGATCGCAATGCCGCATCCGACCTGCAAGCCGCGTTCGGCCAGCATCCAGAGCAGGTTGCCTGTAACGCGACGTCGCATCAGGCCGCCTCCGAATGCGGCGCGATGGCGCCGCCGCCGGGCAGGCCAACATAGAGCGAGAGCCAGCGCCGGGCCACAGCTTCGATCGAGAAGGTGGCCAGCACGCGCCCGCGCCGACTGGCTTGCACGGCGGGCGATCCGCAGCCCGTCCGCAATGTATCGGTCAGCGCAGCGGCAAGTCCCTCGACGTCGCCGCGAGGCACAACGACACCGAGGTCTCCCACCACTTCCGCCACGCCTGGTGCGTCGGTCGATACCACCGAGCAACCGCATGCAAGCGCTTCGACCAGTACCATCGGCAGGCCTTCGACGTTCGAGGACAGCGCGAAGGCATCCGCGGCGTTGAGCAGGGCGGGGATGTCGTGACACTGTCCCAGCAACGTCAAGCGCGACGCGAGGCCAAGCGATGCGACAAGGTCGGACAGCGGTTGCCACAACGCTCCATGGCCTGCGATCAGCAGGTGTGCGGGAATTGCCGGGTCGACTTGTGCAAAGGCGCGAATTAGGGTGTCTTGCGCCTTTTCAGGTACCAGCCTGCCGACGTTGAGCAGCACCCGCGTGTCGGCACTGAAGCCAAGTTGCGTGCGCGTGGCCTGGCGCACTGCGGGGTCGGGACGAAAGCGCTCAACGTCGATGCCATTTGGCATCACGACAATGCGCGACGCCGACACGCCGCCTGACGCGATCATGCCGAGGCGGCCATCGATGCTGACATGCGTGGTGATGTCGGCCCAGCGGTCCGTCAGCCGGTAGGCCGCCATGCGGAGACGGCCGCCTTCACGGAAGCTGTGTGCCGTGCAAACCAGCGGCGGACACTTCACGATGCGCGTGAGCGCCCGGGCAAACAGATTGGCATGGACCATATGGGCATGGATGACGTCAGGCCGCCAGGTGCGGACAAGCGTTCGTGCTTGCCCGAGTGCGCGCATCATGCCGGCCGGCGTCTTGCGCATGCTGAGCTCGACCACATGGGCGCCCGGTGGCAAGTCGATCTCGCGCCCTGGCGACAGGCTGAGGATGGCAACGGCATGGCCCATCGCCAGGAAGGCTTGCGCCAGCAGTATCACCTGGTGCTCGGCGCCGCCCACCTTGAGTCCGGTCGTGACAAGCATGATGCGCATCGGTGAGCGCCCCGTATGAGCGGTCGACGTCATCAACGCGCTCCGTATCCGGTCAACAATGTGCGGACGGTCTTTACCGCGATGAGCAGATCCAGCGCGAACGAGCAGTGCTTGACATAGTACAGGTCGTAGCTGAGCTTGGTCACGGTCTCGGCGTGGGTGCCGACATAGCCTTGCTGCACCTGCGCCCAGCCTGACAGGCCAGGGCGCACGAGGTGCCGGTACGGGTAATAGGCAATGGTTTCGGAGAATTCGTCGACCATTGGTACCTGCTCGGGGCGCGGGCCGATGAAACTCATGTCGCCGACCAGCACGTTCCACAGTTGCGGGATCTCGTCGAGCCGGTATTTGCGGATGATGCGGCCCACACGGGTCACGCGCGGGTCTTGGCGCAAGGCGAACTGCGCTGGCGCATGCTTGTCCCCCCCCATGCTGCGAAACTTCAGCATCGTGAACGGCTTGCCGAACAGGCCCACGCGGCGTTGCCGGAACAGCGCACCCCCTTCGGTTTCCGCACTGACCGCGAGCGCCACGGCCAGGCCAATGGAGAGGGCCAGCGGGGCGAGGGCGATCACGGCGACGATGTCGATCAGCCGCTTGACGTAGTCAAACAGGTAGTGGTCGGCATAGTCGTCGAAGAAATTCTCGTCGATATGGTCCAGGCCTACGCGTCCCGTCAGCATCTCGCCGATCCGCTCCACGGAGTACATGCGCAGGTGACCGAGCCGGTACTGGCTAAGCAGCCGCGTGCGCGCCGGATCGGCGGTCAGGCCGCGTTCCACCAGGATACCGTCGCAATGCATGGCATCCTCGGGCGAGCCGATCTGCTCGAAGCGCGTCTTGGCGGGCGGATTGGCGCCGGGCATCGCGATGATGCGGTTCAGATGCTGCAGTGTCGCGGGGTCCATGTAGCCAAATACCGGCACATACTTCTGCACGTAGCGGCGATACCCGAACCAGATCCACGCGAGCGTGGTGAAGTAGCTCACCAGCACGGCACCACGCGAGTACTCGATATGGAAACCCGCATAGACGATCAGCAGCAGGGCAAAGGGCAGGGTCGTGGCCACGCCGACAATGCTGGCGCCCTCCATTGCCGGCAGATGCAATGCGCGATGCACCAGCAGGAACGCCGCGAGGTAGGGCAGGATCGACCACAGCAACGTGCGCGGGAACACGTGGGTGACAAAGCCCGCCTGGTGGGCAACTTCCGACAACGCGGCGTCGATGCCAAACAGTACCAGGCCGATGGCGGCCCAGGCGATCATGCGGCTGGCCCGCCGGATTGTCTCCGATCGTGCGGGTGTGCCAGGGCCGTTGCGCCGCAGGGCGCTGCCGTGCAGGGTATTCATGATGCCGAGATGCGTGCATCCGCGTGGCGCACGCGAGCCAGGACCCGTTGATAGACCATCCAGATGGCGCCCACCATGCGCTCCAGACCGTACGTTTCCTCCCACCGGAGCCGACCGGCTTCGCCTGCCAGGGCGCGGGCCGGCGCGTCGGCCGCAAGCTTGCGCAGTGCGTCGGCAAAGCCGCGCGGGTCACTGCCCTTCACCAGTACCCCACACAGCCCGTCGCCAAGCTGTTCGCGAATGCCCGGGAGTTCGCTGGCGATCACCGGCAGCCCTGCGCGCATGGCTTCCAGAATGGAAATTGGGAGTCCCTCATGGTCGGAGGCCAGCAGGAAAAGCTGTGCGCTGGCAAGCAGGGCAGGGATGTTGTCGATGGTGCCAGCAAAACGCACGCGCCCCGGTGCCAGTTGACTGGCCAGTCGCTCAAGGTCGGTGCGCTGTGGCCCGTCGCCGGCGATGACCAGTTCGCAATCGGGCCATTGCGCCGCGGCAAACGCCTCGATCATGATGTCAGGGCGTTTCGGGGCCGCCAGCCGAATAACGGTCACGACGCGCCGAAGCGGGGCGGCCGGACGCGCCCGCGCCGCCACATCGGCAATGCCATTTGGGATCACGCTGATACGGTCTGCGCGGATCGGCAGGCTGCGCGCCAGGGCCCGCTCGGCCTCGGCCACGCAAATGACATGGCTTGTCAGGGGCGCCAGCAACCATTCGGCGATGCGCGCGACGGTGCGCTGCTTCCACGGCGCGGCCGGCTTGAACGCAAAGCCATGGACGGTATAGACCACGGGTATGCCGAGGAACTTGCCGGCAATGCGTCCCAGTGCGCTTGCCTTGGCGCTGTGCGTATGGATGATGTCGGGCGCGGCCTCGCGCAGTGCCTGGGTCAGTTCCCGCAATGCCGCCACGGCCTTGGCCGGAGACAGGGCATTGTCCATCGTCGCCAGCCGGATGGCGGGAATGCCCAGGTCGCGGGCCAGGGCGAACAGGGGCCCATCACCGCCCGCCAGCAACGTGACGTCGGCCCGCCCGCGCAGGGCGCGCAGCAGGTCGGCAACATGGGTCTGGGCGCCGCCGGTCTCGGAATTCGTGATGAGACAGGCGATGCGTGGCCGTCCAGTCGGCGCGATCAAGGGCAATGTGGAATCTCGAACAGGGGTGGCATGTGTAGGCGATGCGACGTGCGCATTCAGCCGCCACTCGATTGGATCGGTTGTCCGACAAAACGTGCGCATGCGGACCGAAAACTGCCCAAAAGGGCCGAAAAATTCCCTTGAAGGGGTGGCTGACGGCGATTATAGCGCCTGCGCCACGCGCAATCCGGCACAATACGGTTTTTTGGCGCCCTGCCGCGCCCCGCCCGAGGTGTCCCACCCCGGTGCGGAATCGCACGATGAACCTTGTCCCCAGGAAGCCACATGCAAATTGATCCTTCGATCTTCAAGGCCTATGACATCCGCGGCATCGTCGGCAAGACGTTGACGCCGGAAGTGGCCCGTTTCATCGGCCTTTCGTTTGGCTCGACCGCCGCCGAGCAAGGCGAAAAGACGGTCGTGGTCGGCCGCGACGGCCGGCTATCGGGCCCCGACCTGCTTGGCGGGCTCGTGGAAGGCCTGCGTGCCGCGGGGCTGGACGTGATCGACCTCGGCATGGTCGCCACGCCGATGGTGTACTTCGGCACCAATATCGAACTGGATGGCCGCCGTGCGACGTCAGGCATCATGGTCACGGGCAGTCACAACCCGCCCGACTACAACGGCTTCAAGATGGTGCTGGGCGGCAAGGCGATTTACGGCGAGCAGATCCAGGCCCTGCGCCAGCGCATCGACGCCGGCAACTTCACGAAGGACGCTGGCGCCTACAAGCTTGTCGACGTGCGCCAGCAGTACCTAGACCACATCGTTGGCGACGTGAAGCTGGCCCGTCCGATGAAGATCGCGCTCGATGCCGGCAACGGCGTGGCCGGGGCGTTCGTCGGCGATCTGTTCCGGGGGCTTAGCTGCGAGGTGACCGAGCTGTTCTGCGACGTCGACGGCCATTTCCCGAACCACCATCCTGATCCGGCCCACATGGAAAACCTGCAGGATCTGATGCAGTGCTTGCGCGACACCGACTGCGAGCTTGGCCTAGCCTTCGATGGCGACGGCGACCGCCTGGGTGTGGTCACCAAGGACGGGCAGGTCATCTTCCCGGACCGGCAATTGATGCTGTTCGCCGAGGAGATCCTCTCGCGCAATCCTGGCGCGCAGGTGATCTACGACGTGAAGTGCACGGGCAAGCTGGCGCCGTGGATTCGTCAGCACGGCGGCGAGCCGTTGATGTGGAAGACAGGCCATTCGCTGGTCAAGGCCAAACTCAAGGAAACGGGTGCGCCGATCGCCGGCGAGATGAGCGGCCACGTGTTCTTCAAGGACCGCTGGTACGGCTTCGACGATGGCCTGTACACGGGAGCTCGCCTGCTCGAGATCCTATCGCGCCACGCCGACCCGAGCGCCGTGCTCAACGCGCTGCCGAACTCCAACTGCACGCCCGAGCTGCAACTCAAGTGTGCCGAAGGTGAAGCGTTCACGCTGCTCGACAAGATCCGCGCGAATGCGAAATTCGATGGCGCGAAGGATGTCATCATGATCGATGGCGTGCGCGTCGAGTATCCCGACGGCTTTGGCCTGGCGCGCCCGTCCAACACGACGCCAGTGGTGGTGATGCGCTTCGAGGCCGACAACGACGCCGCGCTGGCACGCATCCAGGCCGAGTTCAAACGCGTGATCCTGGCCGAAAAACCGGATGCAAAGCTCCCGTTCTGAAGTCGTGCAGGCATCGACAGTAGAGACACCGTCGCCCCTGGCGGCGGTGTCTCCGTTTGCGCTGCCCGCGCGACCGCGCATCCTGATCGTCAAGGTGTCGTCGCTGGGCGACGTGGTCCACAACATGCCGCTCGTGCACGATCTGCGCGCGCGCTGGCCCGATGCCAAGATCGACTGGGTGGTGGAAGAGGGCTATGTCGACCTGGTGCGATTGCTGCCCGAAGTGGGCCGCGTAATTCCGTTCGCGCTGCGCCGCTGGCGCAAGCGGTTCTGGCAGGGCGAGACCTGGGCCGAGGTTGGCGCGCTGCGCGATGCCATCCAGGCCCGCCCCTATGACGCCGTGCTCGAAACGCAGGGCCTGCTCAAGACCGCCATCGTGGCCCGCACCGCGGCCCGCGCCGCTGGCGCGCCGGTGATCGGCCTGGGCAATGCCACGCAGGGCTCGGGCTACGAGCCGGCCGCCCGGCTGTTCTACACGGCGCCAGTCAAAGTACCGCGCAAGACCCATTCGGTGCGCCGGTCGCGCCTGCTTGGCGCCGCATTGACCGGCATCACGCCGCCTGAACCACCGTGTTTCTTTGGCCCTGCCGCCAACACGCTGAACGTCAATGATTCGCTGTGGGCGGATCTGCCTGCACGCTATGCGGTGTGCTTCCATGCCACGGCCGGTGCAAAGAAGCGCTGGGCGGTGGCGAACTGGCACGCACTGGGTCAGAGGCTCCACGCGGAGGGTCTGACCGTGCTACTGCCGTGGGGTAGCGAGTCCGAGCGTCGTGATGCCGAGGCACTTGCCGCGGGGATCCCGGGCGCGCGCGTGCTGCCGCGCTTTTCGGTCATGCAGGGCTTCGGGCTGATCAATCGTGCCGAGGTAGTGATCGGCGTCGATACGGGGCTGGTGCATATTGCCGCCGCGCTGTGCCGCGCCACGGTCGAAATCTATACCGCCACGTGGCGCTGGAAGACTGAGGGCTACTGGTCCGACTGCATCGCCAATGTCGGCGACGATGGCGTCGTGCCGACCGTCGACGAGGTCCATGCCGCTACCTTGCGCGTGCGCGGAGTGGCCGCCTGATGCTTCGTCTGGTCTATACCCTGTTGTGGCTGGTGATCCTGCCACTGGCGCTGCTGCGCCTGGTCTGGCGCTCGCGCAAGGAGCCCGGCTATATCCAGCATGTGGGCGAGCGCCTGGGCCAGTATGGCGATCTGCCGGCCGCTGGGCCGTGGCTGTGGGTCCATGCGGTATCGGTCGGCGAGACTCGGGCAGCGCAGCCGTTGATCGATGCCCTGCTGTCGGCCTATCCGCAGCATCGGCTGCTGCTGACGCATATGACGCCGACCGGTCGCCAGACTGGCGCGCAGTTGTACGGCGGCAATTCGCGTGTCCAGCAGTGCTATCTCCCGTATGACATGCCCTGGCTGGTGCGGCGCTTCCTCGCGTATTTTCGCCCCGATGCCGGCCTGATCATGGAAACCGAAGTGTGGCCGAATCTGGTGCACGTGACGCGCCGCGTCGGCGTGCCGCTGTTCCTGGTCAACGCGCGTCTCTCACCGCGCAGCTATCGGCGCACGGCGCGTTTCGGCAATGCCGCCGCGTCGCTGTACAACGACTTCACGATGGTGCTGGCCCAGACCGCCGGCGATGCCGAACGCTATCACGCGCTCGGCGTGCGGTCGGTGCAGATTACGGGCAACCTGAAGTTCGACATGCGGCCGCCCGAGGCCGGCGTCGCGCGCGGGCAGCTTCTGCGGAGCGCCTTTGGTAATCGGCACGTGTTGGCGGCGGCAAGCACACGCGAGGGCGAAGAACCGCTGATCCTGGACGCGTTCTCGCGCTGGCCCGGCGCCGATCGTCCTGCATTGCTGCTGGTGCCCCGTCATCCGCAGCGCTTCGACGAGGTGGCTGCGATGGCCACGCGCGCCGGCTTCAGCGTCCAGCGTCGCAGCGCACTCGATATTGAACAGCTTGCGTGGCCGATCACCGCCGACGTCGTGCTGGGCGACTCGATGGGCGAGATGGCGATGTACTACGCGGCCTCGGACATCGCCTATATCGGCGGGAGCCTGCTCCCGCTGGGCGGGCAGAACCTGATCGAGGCATGCGCCGTCGGCACGCCGGTGCTGATGGGGCCGCACACGTTCAACTTCGCACAGGCCACCGAAGATGCGATCGCGGCCGGCGCCTGCAAGCTCGTGGCCAATGCGGACGAACTGATGGCCGCAGCCGCCGCTGTGCTGGGCGACGAAGCCCAGCTGGCCGACATGCGCGCGCACGCCCTGACCTTTGCGGGCCTGCATCGGGGTGCGACGGCGCGTACGCTTGGCGCGCTGGCGCCTGTGTTGCGCTGACATACGGACGCGCGATTCGGCGCTAGACTGACAATCTTTTGTGGAGATTGATGCGCAAGAGTTGTGAAGGCGTTTCATCTAGCAAAGGAGTAGATCGATGCAACATATTCCCCGACCTTTGGTCATGACATTGGCCCTCGCTGCCACCGCCATGATTTCCGCCTGCGCCACCGGACCGCTGCCCGACAGCCCGTCCGCCACGACCAGCCTCGGCGACACCCGCTCGGGCGGCCCCAGCCGCTGGGAGCTTGTGCGCTGGCAACGCGCCGATGGCTCCTTGCGCGATATTCCCCACGGCGATAATGGCCAGCCGATCGTCTTCGACTTCAACGACGGTATCGATTCGCAACAAGGCACGGTAAGCGGCACCAGTGGCTGCAACCGCTTCACGGGCGGCTATGGCAAGACCAGCACCGGCATTCGCTTCGATCACATCGCCAGCACGCGCATGGCCTGCCCGGAGCCGCGCATGGAACTCGAGTCGGCGCTGTTCAAGGCAATGGATTCGCCCTTGACGACGGTCGGCACCCAGCCGTCGGCGGGCTCGACCGGGCGGCAGATCGTCTGGAAGACGGCGGATGGTGATCTACTGCAGTTCATCGAGCGCGAGGGCGTGGGCCAGCGCCGTACGAAGATCGATGCAGCGCCGCCGGGCAAGGAGAAGATCGTCTATATCGACTCGCGACGCGTGGAATGCCCGGGCGTGGGCAAGATGCAATGCTATCGCTGGCGCGAGTCGTCCGATGCCCCGTGGCAGCTCTGGTATGGACCGATCGAAGGGCTCGATTTCGAACCCGGCGTCAGCTACAAGCTGCGCGTACGCGAGTACCAGGTGCCGAACCCGCCTGCCGATGCGGCGTCGATTCTCTGGCAGCTTCTAGAGGTGGTGGAGCGAACGCGGACTCGGTGACGCAGGATTTGACAGAAGGGATGATGTGCGGCGCGTGGCTAGTCGTCCATCGGCGATCATATAGAATCCCGCCTGGTTTCAAGAGCGCCACGGCACTGTGGCGAGATCGTCGCTTTACAAGTCCAACTATGACCTTCAGCAACAAGCTCCTGACGAGGATCGCTACTGTCCTCGTATTTGCCTTTCCCGTGTTGATCCTTTGCGTGCCGAGAGGCGCAGGGGTCTTCCTTGCCGGGGTCGGCATGTTGGCGTTGCTGGGCTGGCGGGGCATGGGGCGTGCATGGCGTGAGCATGCCAATGTCCTAACACCGCTCGCCGTGGCAGTGCTCGCCTTTATGGCCGTCTATGTTGGATCGAAGCTGTATTTTCATACGCCGTGGAACGTCATCGATAATCCGTCCCGGACACTGCTGGCGATCCTGACATGCTGGGTGATTGTGCGCGCGGCACCCAATCCCAAATGGTTCTGGCGCGGCATTACCGTGGGGCTTTTCCTTGCAATGCTGATTGTTGGCTATCAGCATTTCATGCTGGGCGATGGGAGGCCGTCGGCTTTTGTCCAAGCCATCGCCTTTGCCAACATGGTGGCGGCGCTCGCGCTGGCGGGTTTCGCTCGTCCTGGGGAGGGGTTCCGCTCGCATGCGGAGGCTTGGTTCAACGTGCTCTGCGCTGCATCTATTCTCATTGTGAACGGTACGCGAGGTGGCATGGTGGCGATGCTCGTGACGCTGTTCCCACTACTTCTCGTTCGCTACAGGTATTTTAATGTACGCTTGTTCCTGGCGGCAGCCGCCGGAATCGTCGTGCTGATTATCGGCCTGTACATGATTCCCGGAAGTCCGGTTGCCCAGCGGGTTGACCAGGCTGTCATGGAGATTCAGCAGTTCCAGCAGGGGAATGCCGAAACCTCGGTGGGTGCCCGGCTGCAAATCTGGCAGATCGGTATCCAGTATTTCGAGGAGCATCCTTGGACCGGCGTCGGCGTCGGACAGTTCGCCCGCATTCTGCATGCTGCCCCCTACTGCGAGCATCGAACTGAATCTGTAGCGTGTGTTCTGGAGCACGCCCATAACGATATCGTTGAGGCGGCGTCCACTACTGGTATCCCGGGCCTGTTGACGATGCTTGGGCTCTTCCTTGTTCCTGCCTTGCTGCTCTGGCGTACGTTGCGCGCGTGCCGTGCCAACAAGAATGGTTCGGGTATAAGTTTGGCCGGCGCTGGACTCGGGGTAGTGATGGCGTCGCTGATCTCCGGCTTGACTCAGGTGACGACCGCGCACCAGGCCAACGTCGTGTTCTACGCAGGCCTAATTGGCCTGCTTCTGGGGATGGCAGGGTGTGAATCGCGGGCGATGCGCTTGGCCAGGTCGGCGACACCTGGTCAGCCGGATGTCAGGATCGCGGCGTAACGCCCGGCGCCAGGGTTGCGCGGCGGCCGCGCTCGCCGCGTGGGGGCTTCGGCGCTGACACTGCGCCCACGCTTGCTTTCCCCGGCAACTTAAACATCGCCCCCGGCGCCGACGTCAGCAGCGTGTTGATCTGCACCACGTCTGCCTCCGACAGTGCGCCAGTTGAAGCCTTCAGGCGCATCCCGTTCACGATCGTGTCGTAGCGGGCCTTGGCCAGGTCGCGGCGGGTCTGGTACAGCTGCGCCTCCGCGTTCAGCACATCGATGTTGATGCGCACGCCGACTTCATAGCCCAACTGGTTCGATTCCACCGCGCTTTGCGCCGAACGTTCGGCGGCTTCGAGCGCCTTGACCTGTGCCAGGCCGTTGTACACGCCGGAATAGGTTTGGCGCGCTGTCTGCGCGGCGGTGCGGCGCGCGAATTCGAGATCGCTCGCGGCCTTGTCCGCAAGGGCCAGCGTTTCGCGCACGCGCGACTGGATCTGCCCGCCCGTGAAGATCGGAATGCTCAACTGCACGCCCACCACGCCTGAGTTGTAGCGGCTGCCCACATTGCTAAGCTGCGTGGCAGTGCCCTGGGCATTGGTGTAGCCGTAGGACGCGACGAAGTCCACGGAAGGCAGGTGACCGGCCTTGGCCTTCTTTGTTTCGCGCTGCGCGGTTTCGAGGTTGTATCCGGCCAGGCTGACCTGCGGATTGGCCTGCTCGGCCTGGGCCGCCCATGCGTTGACATCGGCCGGCGCCGGGCCCGGAATCGCCGCTTCGGAGCGCAGTCCCATCAGTTCGTCGACGGATTTGCCGGTGATCTGTTGCAGCGTGGCGCGGGACACCTCGAGCGCGCTTTGCGAAGCAATCTCCGTGGAGGTGGCCAGGTCGTAGCGCGCCTGGGCATCGTTGGCGTCGGTAATGGTGGCGGTGCCTACCTCGAAATTGCGCTTGGCCTGCTCGAGTTGCTCGCCAATGGCCTTCTTCTGGGCACCCGCCAGGTAGAGGTTGTCCTGCGCGGCCAACACATCGAAGTACGCCTGCGAGGCACGTGTGATCAGGTCGAGCTGTGCCTGCTGGAAGGTGATCTCGCCCGCCAGTGCGGCCAGTTCTCCCTGCTTGTAGGTTTCCCAGCGATCCCAGCGGAACAGCGGCTGTGTCAGCTGCAGCTGCCAGGTGTTGGCGTTGAAATAGCGGGTGACGTCGACCGGCGAGCTGTAGTCGGCCTGGGTCCGCTGCGCGCCTGCCGTGCCAAAGACCTGCGGCAACAGGCCCGAGCGCGCCTGGGGCAGCTTCTCGCGCGTGGCGACGAGCTGCGCACGTGCGCTGGCGAACTGGGCGTCATTGGATTGCGCATCGCGATACACCTGCAGCAGATCGGCTGACTCCGCGGCCGGCAAGTGCAGCAGGGCCACAAGAGCAGCCGCGAGCGGCAGGGATCTCCTGGCCGCACCGGGCACGGCGGAAAGCGGAAAACTCATGACATCTCCAGCGCGGCCTGCGACGCGGCGCGGCCAATGTTCGGTTACATCGACGGGTGGTACGGCAAGGACTGCGGAGGTGCTGCAGGGCGGGATGGTCCCGGGCGGTGTTGCCGTCCCGGGGCCAGTTCCCGGGTCAGTACTGCGGGACGGACGGGTCGACTTGCGTCGACCAAGCGTGAATGCCGCCGGTCAGGTTGTAGACCTTGGCATAACCTTGGCGCTCGAGGAAGTTCGCGACCTGCATGCTGCGCGCACCGTGGTGGCAAATGCAGACGATTTCGGCGTCTTCGTCGAGTTCGTTCAGCCGGCCAGGAATCTGGCCCATCGGGATATGCGTGATGCCGGGCATTGCGGCGGTCCGGATCTCGATGTCCTCGCGTACGTCGAGCAGCACCGGTTTCGCGCGGCCGGCATCCGCCAGCCATTGGGCGAGTTCGGGAGCGGTAATGACTTGCATATCTGGCGTCTGATCAGAACTTGAAGCGCGACGGCTGGACGGCGCCTTCCAGCGGCTTGGCCAGCGTTTCGAACAGGTCGACAACCTGGTACTCGGTCTCGGAGGCGCGCGTGATGATGCGGGCTTCCATGACCGGGGCCGAGCCGACGATGGCAGCGATACGGCCGCCGACCTTCACCTGGGACAGGATCGCGCTCGGAATCTCCGGCACGGACGCCGAGATGCAGATCACGTCGTACGGCGCGGCGACCGCCCAGCCTTCGGCGGCGTTGCCTTCTGCGACATCCACGTTGGTGATGCCGGCGTTGGCCAGGTTCTGGCGAGCCAGGGCGACCAGTTCGGGATGAACGTCCACGGTGAGCACGTGACGGGCGCGGTTGGCCAGCAGGGCGGCCATGTAGCCGGAGCCCGCGCCAATTTCGAGCACGTTCTCATGCTTGCGCACGTTCAGGTCCTGCAGGAGACGGGCCTCGACGCGCGGGGGCAGCATGTTCTCGCCGCACGGCAGCGGAATCTCCATGTCGACGAAAGCCAATGCGGCGTAGGCCTGCGGTACGAACTGCTCACGCTTGACCACGGCCAGCAGGTCCAGGATTTCCTGGTCCAGCACGTCCCATGGGCGGATTTGCTGTTCGATCATGTTGAAGCGGGCTTTTTCGAGATCCATCTTGCCTTTCCTTCCAAATGCTTGCGGGGTTGCGCTGCCGGTTAGCGGGTGATGCCGCCGTCAGCGCTGTCGTTGCGGTTGATGCCGGGTGACGTCCCGACGGGTGCCGAAGCCGCAGCCTGCCGGGAAGTTACGCAAAAGCCCACTATTTTACCCTCTCGCACCCGAATGGCATGTTTACAAAACATTAGAAGCGAGCGGCGGGATGCGTTTGCGCCACGGTGGTGTCGAGACGCCATCTTGCGGGCGACAAGGTCGGTCATTGGCCCGTCTCCGCAGGTGGCGCCAGGCCCGCTGCGCGTTCGGCCAGCAGCTCGTCGCGGATCCTTTCCCATATGTATGGGCCCTGGACCGGCGGTAGCGGCGTATCGCGCGATGGCCCGGTGGTCAGGCCGAACAGCAGTACCTGGAGCAACTGGTCGACGAACGCCTCGGGGTCGATGACCCGGCAGTCCAGTTGTCCAAATGCGCTCCGCCAGAGCATCAGGAATACCAGTGGGGCGCAGATCAGCGTGGTGGTAGGGTTTGCCGGCGCGGCGCGGAACTCGCCGCGCGCCACGCCACGGGCCAGCACACGTGCGAACAGTTCGTCGCCGGGTCCCATGACCTCGTCCTGGTAGAACTGGGCGATATCGGGGAAATTATGCGATTCGGCCATGATCAGCTTGGTCAGGCCGGCCACGGGCGTGGCGCCGATCAGGCCCCACCAGCCAAGCAGCAATTCGCGCAATAACTCGGGCGTGGAGCCCTCGTAGCGATCAACCAAGTCCGTGCCGCGCACGAGCGCGGGCACCATGTTCTCCCGGACCACGGTCTTGAACAGCTCTTCCTTGTTGGCGAAGTAGAGATAAACCGTGCCCTTGGATACGCCCGCGGCGGCGGCGACATCCTCGAGTCGTGTTGCCGCGTAGCCGCGCTCGACGAAGAGGTCCAGCGCCGCGGCAACCAGTTCCTGGGGGCGGGCAGCCTTGCGCCGGCTCCAGCGCCGGGTATCAGGGTCTTTCTTTGGCAGGGCGGCGGTCACGGTGTGCGGGAATGGCAGGGCCCTCGGGCGGAGCAAGGCCTCGCGGGGACCGATATTAATAACCTATGGGTCAGTAATGTAGGGGGGCGCTTACGTATGGTCAAGCAGACAATATGAACAAGGCGCAGCTTGTTTAAAAGTGACTCACTTGTCTCACGTGGTCGAAGTTGCCCTTTGTTTCAGGTGCCAGCGCCCGCCTGGGGCACAATTGCGGCTTTCTTAGGTCTGATCGGCTTCATATGCTGTTTTTCGGCAGTTGCCGCAGAAATCTTCACCATGACGTGCCAATCCGCTTTGACCTGCCGCGAAGGCTGTGGCGCCTGCTGCATCGCGCCGTCGATTACCTCCCCGCTGCCGGGAATGCCCGCTGGCAAGGCCGCAGGGCAGGCATGCGCCCAGTTGCTGCCCGACATGCGTTGCGCGGTGTTTGGGCGGTCCGAGAGGCCGGATTTCTGCGGCGGGCTGCGTCCGTCGCATGAGATGTGCGGCGATTCGCGTGAGGCGGCGCTGCTGTGGCTGACGCGGCTGGAAGCGATGACCGCACCGGCATCCCGTTCGGATGGTGGCCATGCTTGACGGAGGTAAATCGATGATTGGCACAACGCGCCGGCGCTGGCTGGCGGCTGCGGGTGTCGCGGCGCTTGCCACGGCCGGATGGCTGGGTGGATGTAGTGTGTTCCGCGACGAATACACCTTCTCGCAAAGCCAGTTGCAAGTGGCGCTGGAGAAGAAATTTCCGTTCAACAAGCGGTATATGGAGCTGTTCGATATCCAGCTTGCCAATCCGCAGCTCATGCTCGACGCCACGCGCAATCGCGTGACGGTGGCATTCGATGCGACGATCGACAATCGCCTGTTCTTCCGGCAGCCGTTGACGGGGCGCTTCGCGCTTGACAGCGCCCTGCGGTACGACCAGCCAACGCGGTCCCTGGTCCTGCAGGACCCCGAGGTCAAACAGTTCGACGTGCAGGGGCTGCCAAGCCAGTTTTCTCGCCAGCTCAATGCGCTTGGCGGTATTCTCTCGGAGCAGTTGCTGCAGGGCTATCCGCTCTATACGTTCAAGCCGGAACAGCTTCGGCTGGCCGGCACTAACGTCGAGCCCGGTACAATCACGGTCCTGCCGGACGGTATCAACGTCAAGATTAATCGGCCATAAATCCGAATCAACAATAATGCTCGTGCCCGCGCCCATACCGGCGGGTCTTGCGCAGACTTTTCGCGCCTCCCTCTCCTGATTCCGCATGGATATTGCACTCGCCCTGAAAGCCGTCATCCTTGGCATTGTCGAAGGACTGACCGAATTCCTTCCCATCTCCAGTACTGGCCACCTGATCCTCGCGGGTCAGTTGCTCGATTTCAACGATGAGAAGGGCAAGATTTTCGAGATCGTGATCCAGTTCGGCGCCATCCTGGCCGTTTGCTGGGAATTCCGACAGCGCATCGGCACCGTGATCAGCGGCCTGGCCAGCGATGTCAAATCGCAGCGCTTTGCGGTCAACGTGATCGTGGCCACGATACCGGCCATCGTGCTGGCCCTGGTCTTCGGCAAATGGATCAAGGCCCATCTGTTCAATCCGATCACCGTGGCGACGGCGTTCATCATCGGTGGCGTGGTGATCCTGCTGGCCGAATGGCGCGAGGCGCGTCGCGGCACGGTGTCGGCCCCACAAGGCAATGCGTTGCTGGAGGCCGCCAAGGCGGGCGCGCCGCGCATCGAATCGGTGGACGACCTGAACTGGCGCGATGCGCTGAAGGTGGGTCTGGCCCAGTGCTTCGCGCTGGTGCCCGGTACCTCGCGCTCCGGTGCGACGATCATCGGCGGCATGCTGTTCGGTCTGTCGCGCCAGGTGGCCACGGAGTTCTCGTTCTTCCTGGCGATTCCGGTGATCTTCGGCGCCACGGTCTACGAACTCTACAAGGCGCGTGCGCTGTTGTCCGCTGACGATCTCGGCATCTTCGCGGTGGGCTTCGTTTTCGCGTTCCTGTCGGCGTTCCTTTGCGTGCGCTGGCTGCTGCGTTTCGTGGCCACGCATGATTTCAAGCCATTCGCGTGGTACCGCATCGCCTTTGGCATCATCGTGCTCCTGACCGCGTGGACCGGGGTCATTTCCTGGCACGCCTGAGCGCTTGAGCGCCAGAATGTGAAAGAGGGGCAGTCGCCCCTCTTTCACATTCTGGCTTACTTCTTCCGGAACACCACGTCCCACACGCCATGACCCAGGCGCAGACCGCGCTTCTCGAACTTGGTCACCGGCCGATAATCCGGCCGGTCCGCAAATCCCCCATCGGCCTTCGACGTATTCTCCAGCGCCGGTTCGCCGGATAGCACCTCCACCATCTGGTGCGCATACTCTTCCCAGTCTGTCGCGCAGTGAATATAGCCACCGGGCTTGAGGCGGCTGGCCAGCAGCTTCACGAGCGGCGGCTGCACCAGACGGCGCTTGTTGTGACGCTTCTTGTGCCACGGATCGGGAAAGTAGATATGCACGCCATCTAGCGAGTTCTCGGTGAGCATGTGCGCGACGACTTCGACCGCGTCGTGCTGCATGATGCGCACGTTCGTGAGTTCGCGCTCCCCGATCAGCTTGAGCAGGGCACCAACCCCGGGCTCGTGCACCTCGCAACCCAGGAAGTTGTCCTGCGAGCGGAGGCCCGCGATATGCGCCGTGGTCTCGCCCATGCCAAAACCGATTTCAAGGATCGACGGAGCCTCGCGCCCGAATGCGGCGGTCCAGTCCAGCGGCTCGGGCTTGTATGGGGCGATGTAGGTCGGTCCCAGCTCGTCCATCGCCCGTTGCTGTCCCGTCGAGGTACGCCCGGCGCGCCTGACGAACGAACGGATTCGGCGCGGGTGCGCGACATCATCGCCCGGGTTGGAATCGGCGGTGGAAGTGTCGGCAGACTGCCCAGGGGCGCCTTTGGCGTCGTCGCCCGGCAGCGGCTCGGTGATGGTGTCTTGGGGAAGCATGGCAACAAAAAACCGCCGGGCGGATCGCCGATCATCGCTTCGATCGGGTGCCAGAGGCGGCTTGCGTAGTAAGAGTGGAGCGGGCGATGGGAATCGAACCCACGTCTTTAGCTTGGGAAGCTAAGGTAATAGCCATTATACGACGCCCGCGGAACCGCGATTTTATGCGGGATTCCAAGATGGATGCAAGTATGAGACTTGTGCGCCGTGCGTGAAAGTGTCGAGTATGCTACTTGCGAGTGGTGTCGAACGGCCTTGCACCAAGTTCAGTAGGACCAGACCTAATCGCCGCGACCAGACTTGACAAGTGGAGTTGGGCGCTCCTGCACTTCTAGGTGAGTTTTATGTACACTAATATCAGCGCTGCACTCAACATGTTTGCTGTCCTAGGCAAGCGTCCGGAGTACTACTATGTCGCTCGGTTTGGCTGTACTAATTGTCGGCTTCCCTCTCTGTGCTTTTTTTATCTGGGTAGCTAAGAACGGGATTCGGGCTGAGCAAGCCGAATGGGAGGCGCGCGTCGAATTCAAGCGCAGCTGCGAATGTCAGTGCTGCCACTGTGGTAGGGAATTCGGTCGAAGTGAGGAACGTAGCGGCAAGGCGCCCTCATCAATCTCGCAATAGAATTCGCATCAGTCGGCGCTCCAGTGGCCCGAAGAACGGGTATGTAAGACATGCCGCCTGCTGCGCTTGAGAGGCTTGCCAAGGCGCCCTTTGTGCGTTATCTTTGCTTCACACTCGCGTCAATGACGCATCGACTCGCGACCTAGGTCGCAAATTGTACGCGCCTGCCGCGCCTTTCCGGAAGTTCGCAGGTTGCGGCGTATTAATCGGCGATGATTTCTTGTGAGCCTCTGCGGCTCCGTGAGATCCTTTTGTCCCGCATCCCTTCTACGGAGTGCTTGTAAAAGCATGGCGGATGCGAATTCGTCTGTTGTGTAGTTATTCCGGCTTCGCACTCCTTAGTGGAGCGCAGCTGAGGATGTACTGCCGACCGCCTGTTTTTAGTGGTGTTTCTTGTTCCCTTGGCGTCCTAGTGCAAGATTTTTCTTGGCATAGGGTTCATCGGCTGCTCTATAAGTCAGTGCAATGCTGGCGATCTGCCCGCCGTTGAGCGGGCAGGATACCTTTCTTCGCTTTCCGACCTTCCTCCCTTTCCTGTTCGTGGACATAACTGCAATCAGTTTCGCGTCTGGATTTCATTAAATCTCCCATTCCCGTCTAACGCAGGGCGCGCCCATTGCGCCATCACCCCAACAGGGCCTTGTTCTCGGGTTTCCCCGAGCAGAGGTGGACATATCGTCCCCAGAGTCCTCCTGCGCTCTCCCCAAGCAGGTATCCGACAGCCGGCACTCTTTGCTGTCTTCGGTTGGAAGGCTGTCAAACGCGTCTTCTACTCGCGCTTGCGCCTTCGGCGGCATCCATCTGCTCGGAACGCCATTGTGGGCTCAACGGGACACATTGGCCGGCCAGCTGCGCCGCAGCACTTGTTTGCCCGTACTGATGCCTGAGGACATCAGTGCCAGGACTGGTCTAGCCAGTCGCAGTTAACACTGACCAAATAAGTAATGTTGCGAGTAACGTGAGGATTCAAATGAAGATCGATATTTTTTTAGACTTAATGCGAATGGTTGATCGCAATCGAGATGGCTCCTTCTCAACTCAGGCCGCTCGTAGAGAGGTCTTGGCGCAAGTGGCTCACGACCTTAAGGATATGGGCTATCGAACTCTTCCGGCTACGGGTTTGAAGCCGAAACACGTGCGTGCGCTGGTTGCTCGATGGCAAGAATCTGGAGTCGCTGTGTCGACGATGAAAAATCGTATGTCGTATGTGCGCTGGTGGGCCGAAAAGGTGGGTAAGGAAAACTGCGTGCCACGCACGAATGCGGAGCTTGGAATTGGTAAGCGAAGATTTGTGACGAATGTCTCCAAGGCCATAACTCTGAGTTCTGGAGATTTGCGAAAAATTTCTGATGATCGTATTCGTTGCTCTGTGGAGCTTCAGAAAGAGTTTGGTCTGCGCCGTGAAGAGTGCATAAAATTTCAAATCAAGTATGCATTAAACGGTAAATCTACTAATGAGGTAAAAGAGATTCATTTGAAGCCAACTTGGTGTAAAGGAGGGCGAGCGCGTGTTGTACCTGTCACAACGGAGGAGCAGCGTGACTTGCTTGCTCGTGTACTAGTATTGTGCGGAAGCGGCTCAATGATTCCGGAGCATCTCAAATATGTTGAGCAGCTCGGCCGCTACATCAGGGCAACCCGCAAGGCGGGGATTTGTAAATTGCATGGTCTCCGGCATGAATATGCCCAGCGGCGCTATAAGGAATTTACGGGATGGTTGGCGCCAGCTGCAGGTGGTCCGGGGTCATCCCACCTTACGCCTGATCAGCGTTTGGTGGACCATATTGCTCGGCTCAAGATTTCGGCTGAGCTGGGACATAACCGCGAAGCAATTACCGCTGTTTATTTGGGTCGCTAAAAATTTCCAATAGAAATTGGATACCATTAATATGGCAGAAATTCTAGAGTATCAGTTACTGCAACTCCTCGCTATGCGAGCGGTATATTTGGTTGAAGTTATACATGGCGAGCAGGCGTGGTTTGTGCGTGTCAATGGAGGGCAATGGCTCCGATCCGCTCGCAAAATTCCGCACCAGTTTGACAATTTGGAGAGAACGATGGCATATCTGCAAGACATAGGCTGCAAGCGGGTCATGGTAGACCTCAGTAGCTGGCCAGAAATTCCTGGTCGTGAAGTCCTACCTGCTACCGTGCCACCTCGGTGTGACGGCTGGCGTCTTTAACACTGGCGAGGCGCATATTGGGGCTGGTAGGCGTCAGTGACGAAAAGGCTGTCTGATGCGCCCACGCACTGAGGAAGCGCGTGGCCTTCTATTCTTAGGCTATTCTCCTTGATGTGGACGCGGCGTAGCAATCCTCGGCGGGCACTTTTAGGCAGCGGCGAGCGTCGCAGGCAAGCGTGCGAGTGCCTTGGTATAGCCAACTGCAATTATGTAAGGCTGTTTGGACAATCAGTCTGCTCATGATCGAGGGCTGCTTTGCAGGCAACCAAGTACTCTCACTATTCATCTTATCGTGCATCCAGACCCTGCCCAACGCTTCAATGCCGAGCTCCTTCCCCGTATCGTCGAGCGGGTCCAACGGCTTTCCCACGGGACGCTGCTTGCCGACGTTCTTCCCCCAGCCTCTCCCGACCTGCCGGCACGCCTGCGCATCTGGGCGCCTCCGCGAAGTGGCGGCGGACGGTATGCCTGTCCGTTGGACATTACGATGTCTTGGGACAGCTATGAGGTCGACCGGCTGTTCGGACCGGGTGGTGACCTGCGGTTTGCCGAATATTTGGACGCCTTGCCGGGCAAGCTCGATGCCTGGCAGGAGGCGCGGCAGATCGACTTTGGTTCGCGCACGCAGGCCGACCCCACCGTATTGCTTGGCGGACTCGACTTCGAGCATCTGCATCAATAGCGGTTGTTGTGCGCGAGAGTTGTTCTGTATGTGCCTACGGTTGTGGTGGGCTACCAATTGCTATGGCAGCGAATGCATAGAAAACTTCGAGCTACTCAGCTATCCCTCGTGCGAGTTCTTCTACTACGCGCTGGTGCATGTCCTTTGCCTCTTCCCAGGTCAGCGAAAGATAAATTCCCTTAATCGAGCCGCTGACGTGTGTCACAAATTTTGGTGGATCTTCATTTTTCCGACTTCCCCAACCGGAAAAATATGTCCAAACTTCGATCGCTAGCTCAGGCAACGTGTCCTTGATCTGCCAGCCTTTTCCCTCGAAGTGCTCCCAGCGAGCATGTTCCTTGAAGTCGTAGACGCGCATGGGTCGACCTGCTTGGTCCAAAACGTAGAAGCGGCTGTAGCCATACCCAATTGGTGAGGGCTCATATCCGTGTACAGGTTCTGGAGGGCGAGGAGTCGGTAAGAGGCGAGGCATCTTTGCAGTAGACAACTATCACGGCGTGGGTACCGCGAGACGGAAGCAATCTTCAACGTAGCATTGACATTATTTTATATTGTACGATGCCTTTCGTCATGCCTTGACGCGGAAGGCTGATCACATTGTTTCCAGGGTAATCAACGGGGTCGATTTTCAAGATTATCTGCGACAGCGATTGTGATTCGCCTACCGTAAAACCGAAAGTCTACAGATCGCGCGTTCCCTAGTACCAGCTTTTATCCATCGCAACCCTTGGCTATGATGAATTGCATTCGGCAAGCCTAACCAAGGCTCCACGCAATAGAAGTCAGAGTCGTCGCGTTCCGTCCATGAGATGACGGCGTACCAGGGAGTGAAGGCCTCGTCGTTCAGCGCGATTTCGATCGTGCGTGATGGCATGGTAAGGCGAGCGGAGCCCTCGGCGCGCAGGGCGTGAAACGTGTCCTGCAGGCGTGGATCGTCGACGGTGTATGTGTTATTGCCAGCCTGAGGCGTGGTGAGGCTGCCATCGTCGTTTTGGCGCATGCGTTCGGCCGGGGGCATCGACAATTGGCTCTGCGCGCGCTGTTCGTGTGGCAGAGCGAAGTAGAAGTGGTGGCCAGCATAGTAGGGCAGGGTTTGCGTACCCGTATTGTGGGTGTCGAGAACTGCTTCGAGTCCGTCCGGGGCCAGGCGATAGGTCACGGTGAATTCGAACTCGTAAGGATAGCCCGGGCGAGTGGCATCGGACGACGTCAACGTCAGGCTTGCGGCAGAGTCCGAAACCTCGGTGACCGCAAATGGCAGGTGGCGCGCGAAGCCATGTTGCGGCAGGGTGTAAACCGTTCCATCGCGGTCGTGCCATTTGCCAGCTTCGCCATCGACAAAATGCCGCCCGATAAACGGAAACAGCAACGGATTGCCACCACGGATCTTGGCTACGCGCGACCAGTCGGCGTCATCGGGCCAGAACAGGATGTCCTGCCCATGATGGACCCAGCGCACCAGCCGGCCACCATGCTCGGGGGCGAGCAGCAGATAGCTGTGGTCGTTACCGATCCTGAGAAGATCCTGGCCCTGGTATCGCTGCGTGGAGGTGGTGGGCATGTCGACTGCGGAAGATAGGGGGGAAACCGAAGGTTAGCACCCTGCCTCTTTGGCTCATTTCGTCGGCCCATGCAGGCGCCATCGCTCAACCAAACATCTCGTCGCTCATGTGGATGGTCTCTCTCAGCAGCGGGTAGACCTGCGATTCCCAGCGTTTGCCGTTGAACACGCCGTAGTGGCCTACGCCGGTCTGGATGTGGTGCATCCGCATATACGGGCGCAGGCTGGCGCAGAGGTCCTGCGCGGCCATGGTCTGGCCGATGGCGCAGATGTCGTCGCGCTCTCCTTCCACGGTCAGCAGGGTGGTGCGGCGGATCGCGTCGGTCGATACGCGCCGCCCCGCCACGTCGAGCAGTTTCTGGGCCAGCAGAAAGCGCTGGAAGACCAGGCTGATGGTCTCGAGATAGAACTCGGCCGTCAGGTCCATGGTCGCGAAGTACTCGCTATAGAACGTCTGGATTTCATCGGCCTTGCCATGCTCGCCGCGCGCACGCAGGTCATACAGATCACGCAGCGCCTGTTCGTGGCGCTCGCGGTTCATGCTCATGAACGCGATGAGCTGGACGAAGCCCGGATACACGCGTCGCAGCGCGCCGGCGAAACGCAGCGGCACGTATCCGATCAACGTGTTTTCGAACCACTCGATCGGGCGGCTGGTAGCCAGCGCGTTGACGCGGGTGGGATTCACGCGCGCATCGATCGGGCCCGCCATCAACGTCAGGCTCGGCGGCTGTGCCGGGTCGCCGTCCTCGGCCATCAGCGCGACGGCCGCCAGCGCGGCGACAGTCGGCTGGCACACGGCCACGACATGCGTGTTGCCACCCAATACGTGGAGGAACGTGATCAGGTGATGCACGAATTCGTCGAAGCCGAATCGGCCACAGATGAGCGGGATGTCACGAGGGTTATGCCAGTCGGTAATGTAGACGTCATGGTCGCGGAGCATCGTTTCCACGGTACCGCGCAGCAGCGTGGCGAAGTGGCCGGACATCGGCGCCACCAGCAGCACACGCGGTTGCTGGGGCGCGCCCTCGCGGCGAAAACGCAGCAATGTGCAGAACGGCGTACGTATGACGATTTCTTCGGTCACGGGCACATACTCGCCGCGACCATTGATACGCACGCGGTCGATGCCGAAAGGAGGGCGGTAGTGAGTCAGACGTGCCAGTGCCAGCACTTCGCACCAGGCGCGTAGCGCGCGCAGCGTCTCGCTGTTGTCGGCGCGACGGTATCCGGAAATGAGCGTGGAGGCGATGTCGGCCAGCGAGCAGGCCGGCTGCATCATATCCGCGTAGAGCTGATAGGTCTGGTAGAGCATGGCTCGGTCCCCCCACGTCCGTCGAGCCCCATTGCCGCAATATATATGCCACGGGCGTCGATGTTGGCACGCCGTTTGCAAATTTTGTCTGGCTTGGTGGGTGAGGGCACGCAAAGGGTGCGGAGTGGCGGAGCGGCCCCGTAGCGGCGGCGACAGGCGGCCTCGCACTGGTGCCGGACCATATGCCAGCACGCACCGCGCGGGTGCGTGCTGGCATATGGTCCGCTCGCCGCCGATACTGCAAGCGAACATCGCACAATGCCCCGGGGGCAGAGGAGGCACGATGTCGAAGACGACGCTGACGATCAGCAGCAAGACGTATTCGTCCTGGTCACTGCGTGGATGGTTGCTGGCCCGGTTTGCGGGGCTTGAATTCGAGGAGGTGCTGGTGCCGCCGGATGACCCGGCCGCGCGGGCGGAGATCCTGCTGCTGTCGCCGTCGATCCTGGTGCCGTGCTTGCGCCATGAGGGCGTGACCGTCTGGGACACGATGGCGATTGCGGAGTACCTCAACGAGATCCGGCCAAAGGCGAAGCTGTTGCCGGACGATCTGGTCGCGCGCGCCCACTGCCGCGCGATCTGCGGCGAAATGCACTCCGGCTTTGCCGCCATGCGCGCGGCGCTGCCGATGAACCTGAAGGGGCATTTCCCGGGGCTGAAGGTCTGGTCGCGCGCGCAGGCCGATATCGACCGCATTACCGCGATCTGGGCGGAGTGCCTGCAACGCTACGGCGGTCCTTACCTGTTCGGGAAGCGCCGCACCATTGCCGATGCGATGTACGCGCCGGTGGTGACGCGTTTCATCACGTACGGCGTGAAGCTCGATGCGCCGCTAGTCGAGTTCTGCAAGACGATCCTGGCCATGCCCGAGATGCAGGAATGGATTCATGCCGCCCGCGAGGAGCCCGACGAGATCAGCGAACTCGACGTCGAGTTCTGACGTAGCGCCTTACGCCGGCTGCGCCGCGCGCGTCAGGTAGTCCTCCGCATACGCGAAATACCACGTCAGGCACTCGGGATTCGCCATGGCATCGCGGTTGGCGATCTTCTCGGGTGCATGACCGAGCAGCAGCTTCTTGATCGGCACTTCCATCTTTTTGCCTGAGAGCGTGCGCGGCACGCCGGGCACCTGCAGGATCTCGTTCGGCACGTGCCGCGACGACAGCGCAACGCGAATGCGCGCGCGCAGGGTGTCGCGCAGGGCATCGTCCAGCGCCATGCCCTCTCGCAGCACCACGAACAGTGGCATATACGATTCGCGGCCGAGGTATTCGAGATCGACCACCATGCTGTCGAGCACTTCGGGCAACTCTTCCACCACGCGATACAGCTCGCTCGTGCCCATGCGGATGCCGTATCGGTTGATCGTCGCATCGGAGCGACCGTAGATGATGGCGCCGCCGCGCGGTGTGATGCGAATCCAGTCGCCGTGGCGCCACGCGTTCGGATAGGTGTCGAAGTAGCTGTCGCGGTAACGCTTGCCGTCGGCATCGCCCCACAGGAACAGCGGCATGGATGGCATCGGCTCGGTGCAGACCAGTTCGCCCACCTCGTCGATCAGTGGCTTGCCGTTGTCGTCAAAGGCTTCGACCTTGGCGCCCAGGCAACGGCACTGCATTTCGCCCTGATAGACCGGCAGCAGGGGGCATCCGGCCACGAACGATCCGGCGAAGTCGGTACCGCCGGACATCGGCGCCAGCCAGATGTCGGCGCGCACATGCCCGTAGATCCAGTCGTACGCTTCCTCCGGCAGCGGCGATCCCGTCGAGCCCAGACCGCGCAGGCGCGACAGATCGGCGATCTCCGCCGGTTCTACGCCCGCCTTCATGCAATTGGTGAAGAATGCAGCGCCGGCGCCGAACATCGTCACACGCGCCTGATCCACGAATCGCCAGAGCACGCCGGCATCGGGCCACGCCGGGTTGCCGTCGTAGAGCGCGATGGTGGTGCCCAGCAGCAGGCCAGCTACCTGCGCATTCCACATGATCCAGCCGCTGCTGCTGTACCAGTGAAACACATCATCTGTGCCCAGGTTGTTGTGGAATGCCATCAGCTTGAGCTGCTCGATCACAATGCCGCCGTGCCCGTGGACGATTGGCTTTGGCATACCGGTGGTGCCGGACGAATAGACGATCCACAACGGATGATCGAATGGGACCGGCGTGATCTCGAGCGGCACGTCGTGCGCCAGCACGTCGCTCCAGGTGTGGCGCCGGGCATGTGGCTCGGGCGTGACGTTGCTGCCGATCGACGGCACGATCACGAGGTCGGTCAGCGAGGGCAGCGCGGCAACCAGATCGGCGACCACAGGCGCTCGATCGTACGTCTTGCCGCCGTATCGGTAGCCATCGACGGCGATCAACACCTTGGGTTCGATCTGGCGGAAGCGGTCGATCACAGCCACCTGGCCCATGTCCGGCGCGCAGCCCGACCAGATCGCGCCCACGCTGACAGTTGCCAGGAATGCGACGATCGTTTCCGGCACGTTGGGCAGGTAGCCAGCCACGCGGTCACCGCGCGTGACGCCCATCTGGCGCAAGGCGTGGGCAACCGAGGCGACTTGTGATTCCAGCGTGTCCCAACTGATATCGGCTAGCGGTTGCGCCTCGCCGGCATGGCGAATGGCGGTGCGCTGGCGTGCCAGGCCGGTGCCGGCGTGGCGGAAGATCTGCTGCGCGTAGTTGAGCGTCGCGCCCTCGAACCAGCGCGCGCCCGGCATGGTGCGGCGATCCAGCACACGCTGCGCGGGTGTGTCGAAGCGTACGTCGAAGTAATCGACGATGGTCTGCCAGAACGCTTCGATGTCGGTGACCGACCATTGCCAGAGGCTGGCGTAGTCACGGAAGTCGAGGCCGCGCGCGCCGCGCAACCACTTCATATATGCGGCCAGATGGCTGCTTTCGGTGAATGCCGCGGACGGCGTCCATGCCGGCTGGCCGGCCTGGGTTGCAAGCGTCATTTGTCTCCTCCGGAGCCCGTCTGCGCGGGCCATGAGAGTGTTGTCTTGGATTGCCGGTCAAAAAGCGATGATAGCGGGCAATCGCGCTACTTGCCGGGGCCTTCCTCGAACAGCGAGCCCCACATCTGATCCACGCGGGCCTTGATCTCCGGGGCCATGGTGATCGGGGTGCCCCATTCGCGCGTGGTTTCGCCGGGCCACTTGTCGGTGGCGTCGATACCCATCTTCGATCCCAGGCCCGAGACCGGCGAGGCAAAGTCGAGGTAGTCGATCGGCGTGTTGTCGACCATCACCGTGTCGCGGGTCGGGTCCACTCGCGTGGTGATCGCCCAGATCACTTCCTTCCAGTCACGAACGTCGATGTCGTCATCCACCACGACGATGAACTTCGTATACATGAACTGGCGCAGGAAGCTCCACACGCCGAACATGACGCGCTTGGCGTGGCCGGCGTACTGCTTCTTCATGCGGACCAGTGCCATGCGGTAGCTGCAGCCCTCCGGCGGCAGGTAGAAGTCGGTGATCTCGGGAAACTGCTTCTGCAGCAGCGGCACGAACACCTCATTCAGCGCCACGCCGAGCACGGCCGGCTCGTCGGGCGGCTTGCCCGTATAGGTGGAGTGGTAGATCGGGTCGCGCCGCATCGTGATGCGATCGATCGTGAAGACCGGGAACCAGTCCTGCTCGTTGTAATAGCCGGTGTGATCGCCATACGGGCCTTCCAGCGCGTGCTGGTAGCCGGACGGGTGGTTCGGATCGGGCTGGATGTGGCCCTCGAGGATGATCTCCGCCGATGCGGGCACCGACAGTTCGGACAGCGTAGGCGTGATACAGCTGGCCAGCGCGGTGCGGCTGCCGCGCAGCAGGCCGGCGAATTGGTACTCGGAGAGTGTGTCGGGCACGGGCGTGACGGCCCCGAGGATCGTGGCCGGATCGGCGCCCAGCGCCACGGCGATCGGAAACGGCTTGCCCGGGTTGGCCAGCGCGTGCTCGCGGAAATCGAGCGCGCCGCCACGGTGGGCGAGCCAGCGCATGATGACCTGGTTACGGCTGATGACCTGCTGGCGATAGATGCCCAGGTTCTGGCGCTTCTTGTGCGGGCCCTTCGTCACGACCAGGCCCCATGTAATTAGTGGTGCCGCATCACCGGGCCAGCACGTCTGGATCGGCAGGCGCGCGAGATCGACGTCGTTGCCTTCCCAGACGATCTCCTGGCACGCGGGGCTGTTCACGCGCTTGGGCGCCATGTCCCATACGGACTTGGCCAGCGTAAACAGTTTGCCGGCTTCACGCAGGCCGCGCGGCGGCTCCGGTTCCTTGAGGGCCGAGAGCACGCGACCAATGTCGCGAAGATCCTCAAGCGACGATGCGCCCATGCCCTGCGCCACCCTCTGTGTCGTGCCGAACAGATTTGCCAGGACAGGCACTTTATAGATATCGCCATTGTCACGGCGCGGTTGCTCGAACAGGACGGCCGGGCCGTTTGCGCGTAGCAGGCGGTCGCAGATCTCGGTCATTTCGAGGTTCGGTGACACCGGTGCTGCCACGCGTTTCAGCTCGCCACGCTGCTCGAGCTGGCTCATGAAATCGCGCAAGTCTTTGTATTGCATAGTGAAATCGATTTGGGGTGCGGTGTCGCGAGGGGTCATGGCGCGACGTTTCCAATGTGTGTGACGATACACACGCCACCGCAAAGGCGCAAAAAAATCGTGCCAGCGACTGAGTTGAAATTGTAAGTAAATTGCGAGTTCGGTCAGGTCGGGGAGGGGGAGCAATACTAGGCCCGGCTTATGATTCCGGGTTTGCGGGTGCGCTGACGGCCGCCCGGAGGCCGCTGTTACATATATATAAAAGTAGTGTTAATTTGTTTTGTTATGCTTGACGGGTTATAAAAGCGTTCCTACAATCCGGTCTGCTCTTCGAGGTGTTGCGCCGCAACATGGCTTTTTGTCCTCTGTCAATAGGATGTCTGCCGAATCGCTGCGAATACAACACCTCAATTGATTGCGATCACGAGGCTGCCGGGAGTGGCCCGATCGACGATCACCCTGGCGGGATGCCGGGGCATGAATGAGTGCTTAGTGGCAGGGTGCGGCTCCCCAGGTTCGTACCCTGTTTCTCGTTGGGCGCATGGGGAGCGCCCGCCAACAGGTGCTGGACACCCCTGCTAGGTGACGCAGCATCCTTACTTGAGTACGTTGAGATCGGGCTCGCGCAGTTGTCAGGCGCGCGCAGCGGGCAGCGGATGGAGGTAAGCATGAGCGGTTGGAAAACCCTTCATCTTCCCGGTATCGGGCGGGCATTGCAGGTCCGCTTCAGACAACCGGTTCCCGGTGTGAGCCGCGCACTGCAAGTGCGACTGGCCCATCCGGTGGCAGGCCGCGCGTTGCTGCGCGGCAGCCGCACAACCTTGAAATACACCCTGAACAGTCTCGGGGTGCTGTCGGTGGCCGCAGCGGTCACCTTGACCGTCAGCCAGCAATGGCGGACCTCGCTCGCCGGTGCGCTGGCAGGCAACGAAGCCCCTGCCGTGCTGGTGGATGCTGCCATGTCGAAGGATTCGATCAGCCATGTGCCGCCCATGTCGGCGGATGTGGCCGCGTCGCGCCTGATGGCCGCCGTAGCCAGCCATGGCAGCTCGGGCCTGCCGACCGTGTCGGGCGTGGACGAATGGAGCCAGACGGCTGCCGGCAAGGTGCCGTCCGTGGCGCATCTGGCCGCGCAGATTCCGGTCCAGCGCGTGGCGCTGGACGCCCGCAACACGGCTGCGCTTGGCTCCGCGCGTGAGCAGGCTGCCGTGGCCGAGTACATCGCCCGCAAGTACCGCGTGGCGACGCAGGCGACTGCGCAGCTCGTGAAGGCCGCCTATATGACGGGGCGCGAGGTCGGTATCGATCCGCTGCTGATCCTGGGCGTGATCGCGATCGAGTCGAGCTTCAATCCGTACGCGGAAAGCGGCGTTGGCGCGCAGGGCCTGATGCAGGTCATGACGAAGGTCCACCAGGACAAGTACGAGGCCGTGGGCGGCGTGTCCGCCGCGCTGAATCCGTACGCCAACATCAAGATTGGCGCGCTGGTGCTCAAGGATTGCATCGCGCGTGCCGGTTCGATCGAAGGCGGGCTGAAGTACTACGTGGGTGCCACGACCAATACCGACGGCGGCTATGGCGCAAAGGTGCTGGCCGAGCGCGCGCGTCTGCGTGCCCTGCTGGGTCTGCCGAGCACGGAGAAGGCACCGGCCGTTCCCGACACCAAGACGCAGGCCGAGCATCATCAAGGCACCGAGAAGCTCGAGGCGTCCGGCAATACGGCCCAGTCGGCCTGAGCCGCGGATTCTCGTCGCTCATGAAAAAGGCACCCCTTGGGGTGCCTTTTTCGTTTGATGCCTGTGGAACGGTGAGCAACCCAGGCAATCCGCGCAGGCGCTACCTCTACCTCTACCGCAGGAAATGATGCAGTCGCTGCATCGCCTCCTCGATGTTCTGCATCGACGTCGCGTATGAAATCCGGATGTAGTCGTTGGCGGTATGCGGGCCGAAGTCCGTGCCAGGCACCATGACCACGCCGGCATCGTGCAGGATGGCCTGCGTCAGACGGTCGGCGTTGCCGGCAGCCGGATGATTGACGTGGCGGCAGTTGGCGTAGACGTAGAACGCGCCGTCCGGCTTGACCGGTACGCGCAGGCCGAGTGCTTCGAGCGCGGGGACGATGGCATCGCGGCGGCGGCGGAATTCCGCCTTGCGCTCGTCATAGATCGCCAGCGCCTCGGGCGTGAAGCAGGCCAGCGCGGCGTGCTGCGCCACGGCCGACGCGCAGATGAACAGGTTCTGCGCGACCTTTTCGAATGCCGGCACCAGCGAGTCGGGCACCACGAGCCAGCCCAGGCGCCAGCCGGTCATATTGAAGTACTTCGAAAAGCTGTTAACGGTCACGACGTTGTCGTCGAGCGAGAGCGCCGAGACCGGCGGCGCGTCGTACGACAGCCCCTGGTAGATCTCGTCGAGAATTGCGAAGCCTTGGCGCTTGCGAACCTCGGCCAGGATGGCCTTGAGTTCGTCGGGCAGAATCGACGTGCCGGTCGGGTTCGACGGCGATGCCAACAGCACGCCCCGCGTGTTCTCGCCCCAGTGCTCGACCACCTGGGCCGCCGTGAGCTGGAAACGTTCTTCCGGGCCGCTCGGGATCATCTTCGCGTGGCCGTCAAACGCCGCCACGAAATGCCGGTTGCACGGGTAGCTCGGATCCGGCATCAGTACCTCGGCGCCGATCTCGACGAGCACGGCGCAGGCCAGCAACAGCGCGCCCGAGGCGCCGGCCGTGACAATCACGCGCCGGGCCGGGACATCGATTCCATAGGCCGTCTTGTAATAGCCGGCGATCGCCTCACGCAGCGCGTGGATGCCAAGCGCGCCCGTGTACTGCGTGACACCGCGGCGCATCGCGGCTTCGGCAGCGTGAATAACCGGCGCGGCAGCCGTGAAGTCCGGCTCGCCGATACCCATATGGATGATGTGGCGCCCGGCGCGTTCGAGTTCGGCGGCCTGCTTGGCCAACTCCATCACGTGGAAGGCGTCGATGTTGGCGAGGCGGGAAGCGGTGGCAAGGCGCTGGAGATCCATGGCAATCGGGACTGGCCCGTCAGAGAGTCAGAGAAGGGGTGGCATGGCGCATCGTCATCGGCTACGCCCGCCGAACATCGGGTGACCAAACAAAAACACCCGCCGGGGCGGGTGTCTTGCCGGTGCTGAGCATATTCGAATGCCACGCACCGAAATGCAACATCTGTTTTAAATGCTCGAATTAACGACGAGCTGATACTTCCGGCGCCCGCACCTGCGCGGCCAGCTTGTCGAGCACGCCGTTGACGTACTTGTAACCTTCCACGCCGCCGAAGGTCTTGGTCAGTTCGACAGCTTCGTTGATCACGACCTTGTACGGAATGTCCAGGCAGTGCACGAGTTCGTAGCTGCCAACCAGCAGCGCGGCGCGCTCAACCGGCGACAGTTCGTCGACGGTGCGGTCCAGGAACGGCTCGAAGGCCGCCGTCAGACGTGCTTCCTCGCGCACGGCGCCACCCAGCAGGGCGTCGAAGTGCTCGCGGTCGGCCTTGTTGAAGCCTTGGGCATCGTGCAGATGGGCCTGGATGGCGCCGATATCGTTGCGATTCAGCAGCCACTGGTACAGGCCCTGCAAGGCCAGTTCGCGCGAACGGCGACGCGCGCTCTTCGGCGGTGCCTTCGGCTCGGTGCGCGGCTTGGCGCCAGCCGGCTTGCCGGCTGCCTCGCCCTTGTCGCCGGTGTCGGGCGCGTCACTCATCATCTTCCTCGTCTTCTGCGTCTTCGGCGCCATGCTCGCGAAGCGAATCGAGCGCGACCACCAGGTTGGCCATTTCCACTGCGGCGCGGGCGCAATCGCGGCCCTTCTCGCGGGTGCGGGCATGGGCCTGGGCGTCGGTGTCGACGGTCAGGATGCCGTTGGCGATGGGCACGTTGAAATCGAGGCCCACGCGGGTGATACCGGCGCCGGATTCATTCGAGACCAGCTCGAAGTGATAGGTTTCGCCACGCACCACCGCGCCCAGCGCGACCAGCGCGTCGAACTGGCCGCTCTCGGCCATCTTCTGCAGCGCCAGCGGCACTTCCAGTGCGCCCGGCACGGTCACCAGCAGCGTGTCTTCGCCTTCGACGCCCAGCTTTTCCAGTTCCGCCATGCAGGCCTCGCGCAGTTCGTCGCAGACGGGCTCGTTGAAGCGTGCCTGCACGATGCCGATACGCAGGCCTTCACCGTCGAGGTTGCTCTCGTAGAAGCCGTGATCCATTGTTATTTCTCCAGTGATTCGGTCAGGCAGCCGCGCGGATGCGCCGCTGCCGGGTCAATCGGTACGATCCGTTCCCGGTCAGCCGCGATTCGACTCGCCGCTCATCGGCTGGCAGCCAACGATCTCGAGTTCGTAACCGGTCATGCTCGGCATCTTCTGCGGCGAACCCAGCACGCGCATCTTGCCCACGCCGACGTCGCGCAGGATCTGCGCGCCCACGCCGTAGGTGCGCAAGTCCGGCTTGCGGCGCGGACGGTTCTCCGGGGCCTCCAGCGCGGCGAATTGCTCGAACAGCATTTCCGGCGAGTCGCCGCAGTTCAGCAGCACCATCACGCCATGTTCGGCGCCATGCAGCACTTCCAGCGCGGCGGGCAGGCTCCACGAATGGGTGGTGTGGCCGGCTTCCAGCAGGTCGAGCACCGACAACGGCTCGTGCACGCGCACCAGCGTCTCGCGCTCAGGCTGGGGCTTGCCCTTGATCAACGCCACATGGGCGCGGCCGGACGGCTTGTCGCGATACAGCACGCTGTGGAACGTGCCCCACGGCGTTTGCATGTCGCGCTCGCCCACTCGTTCGATGATGCTTTCGGTGCGGCTGCGGTAGTGGATCAGGTCGGCAATCGTTCCGATCTTGAGGTCGTGCTCGCGCGCGAACTCGATCAGGTCCGGCAGCCGGGCCATCGTACCGTCGTCCTTCATGATTTCGCAGATCACCGCGGCGGGCGTCAGGCCAGCCAGGGTGCCAAGGTCGCAGCCGGCCTCGGTATGGCCGGCGCGGATCAGCACGCCGCCGGGCTGGGCCGTCAGCGGGAAGATGTGGCCGGGCTGCACCAGGTCGCTCGCGCGGGCGTCACGGGCCACGGCGGCCTGGACGGTGCGGGAACGGTCGGCTGCCGAGATGCCGGTGGTCACGCCTTCGGCGGCTTCGATGGATACCGTGAAGTTGGTGCCATGCACGGTGCCGTTGCGCGACACCATCGGATACAGCTCGAGCTGGCGGCAGCGTTCGGCGGTCAGCGTCAGGCAGATCAGGCCGCGGCCGTACTTGGCCATGAAGTTGATGGCTTCCGGCGTGACGAAATCGGCCGCCAGGACAAGGTCGCCCTCGTTTTCACGATCTTCCTCGTCCACAAGGATGACCATGCGGCCGGCACGAATGTCGGCAATGATGTCTTCGATACGAGAGATAGTCATGGTTGGGGCGACGTATGAATGGCGAGCGGGATGCTTTTCGGCGGGCAGGGCCGGCGGCGGGATGCGACGATGCCGGCGAAATCAAGGCCGCTATTGTACGCCAAGCCGTGCATGGCGGGCCGGCTCCGGCCCCGGGCGCCCCGACGCCACCGCATCCGGGTTGGTCCCGGTTGCATCGGTGTGCGCGAAGCGCCATACCTAGAGCCATGATTTTTGCCATCCAAGGAGATCGCGCATGACACCGCCGCTGCAGGGCATCCGCATTGTCGAATTTGAAGGAATCGGCCCTGGGCCGCTGGCGGGCCGGATGCTGGCCGACATGGGGGCGGAAGTGACGGTCATCGCGCGGCGCCAGCGTGTGGCCGTGGCCGACCAGCTAGGCGGTGACAAGCCCAGCCCGCTGCGGCGCGGCAAGGTCATCGTGCCACTCGATCTGAAGCAGCCCGACGATCTGGCCGAGGCAATGCGGTTGGTGGACGGCGCCGATGCCCTGATCGAAGGAAATCGTCCGGGTGTGATGGAGCGGCTGGGCCTGGGCCCGGCCGACTGCGCCGCCCGCAATCCGAAGCTGGTCTATGGGCGCATGACGGGGTGGGGCCAGTCCGGCCCGCTCGCGCAGACCGCCGGACACGACCTCAACTACGTGGCGCTGACGGGCATGTTGTCGCTCTCGGCCCGCCCGGGTGAGGCGCCGATGATCCCGCCCACCGTGGTCGGCGATGCGGGCGGCGCGCTGGGGCTGGCGTTCGGTATCGTCTGCGCCCTGCTTGACGCCCGTGCCTCGGGGCGCGGGCGTGTGGTCGATGGCGCCATCGTCGACATGGTGGCGATGCTCGGCAGCATCGCGATGTGGGTGCGCAATAACGGCCAGCTCGATGGCCCGACACCCAGCCCGTTCCATCAATCGCCGTTCTATGATGTGTATGGCTGTGCCGATGGTGGATTCATCACGATCGGCGCGCTGGAGCCGCAGTTCTATGCGTTGTTGCTGGAGCGGCTCGGCATGACCGACGTCGATCCCGCCGCGCAGTATGACCACGCGGCCTGGCCCGCGTTGAAGCAGCGTTTCACCAGGCTCTTCGCGAGCGAGCCGCGCGCGCACTGGGACGCGCTGCTTGGCGGCACGGACGTTTGCTATGCACCGGTGCTGAGCGTCGCGGAAGCGGCGCGGCACCCACACAATGTGGCGCGCGGCGTGTTCATCGCCCAGGAGGATGGGGCGCTGGACGTGGCGGGCGCGCCGAGGTTTGCGCCGTCAGGGGCGGCCTGACTGGAGCGAATGCGCACGGCGCGCATCGAGCGGAGAGGGGGAGAACATGAGATACGTAATGACGATCGTCGCACTGTGTCTGGGTGTCTTCATGAGCCCCTGCACGATGGCGCAGGAAGCCGCGCTCGATGAGAGCGTCACGACGGTAAGCCTGCCACGAGGCACCGAGCTGAGTCTCGTGGTCAGCAAGAAGCCCGGCTCCAGCCCTTCGACGGCGGCGCTACTGTTCCCGGGCTATCCCGGCGTATTGCGGGTCGAAGTCCAGAACGGGGCGCCGGTCTATCAGCTTCGCGGCAACTTCCTGGTGCGCGCGCGCCGGCATCTGGTGAGCGATCAGGTGATGACGGTGATGGTCGACTGCCCGAAGGACCGCTGGAGCAACTGCGATGACGAATACCGGACATCGGACCAGTATGCGGCCGACGTAGGTGCGGCGATCGACAAGCTCAAGGCGGACCTTGGCATTGGCAAGGTCTACCTGATCGGCACGAGCTATGGCACCGTGTCGAGCGCCTTCCTGGCGCGCAAGCTCGACGGTCGCATCGACGGCGCGGTGCACACGTCCACCATTACTGACCCTCGCGCAGGCCGCAATCGCAATGCGCACGGTCTGCCGATGTGGAACTTTGACTGGACGGCGACGCATGTCGATCAGTTGTTTGTCCATCATCAGGATGACCCGTGTCCGCTGACGCAGTACCGGAGTATCGCGGCCCGGCGTGGAAACATTCCATTGATCACGGTGCAGGGGTCGAAGGGGGCGCGCGGAGAGCCTTGCGAGGCGTTCTCGCAGCACGGCTTCGTAGGGCGCGAACAGGTGGTCATGCGGGCGATTGGCGACTGGATTAGCACGCGCAAGGTTGTGGAGACGGTGGGCGAGAAGGGCGACGAGTGAAAGACCCGCGCTCAAGTCATGCCGGAATTCTGCCGACAACATGGATGCGGCTGAATGGCGCAAGTGCTTGTGCCTGCCGTGCCGCACTTGTCAAACTTGAATCAGGCAGAACCCAATGATCAATTCCATCGTCAGTTCGCTGAACGCCTCAGACCCAGGTAGCGATCCCGTCGGGATCACGATGTTGCGCAAGACGCTCGACATGCAGTCGCAGGGCGTGGCTCAACTGCTGCAATCCATGCCCGGTGTTGGATCGGCTGGCCGCAATCCGCCGCATCTGGGTCAGAACATCGACATCAAGGTCTGAGCCTCAGGCAGCGCAGCAAGTGCGAACGGCCACTGGCAATCGAATTGCCAGTGGCCGTTCTGCATTGCGCCGGTGGCCGTCGAGTGGACGCCGGGAGGAGGCGCCGGCAGCTACCGGCGCCATCGATTGTCAGACGAGCGGTTGTCCCGCCTCGGCGGAAGCCGACAGCATTCGCTCCACGTACCGCGCGATCAGGTCGATCTCGAGGTTCACGCGCTTGCCCGGTGCCAGTTCGTTGAGCGTGGTGACTTCCACGGTATGCGGAATCAGGTTGATCGAGAACACGCAGCCGTTGGCTTCATCGCTGACGCTGTTGACGGTCAGCGACACGCCGTTGACCACCACCGATCCCTTGTAGGCCAGATAGCGGCCCAGCTCGCGCGGCGCGCGGATACCGAGTTCATGCGATTCGCCCACCGGTGCAAAGCGAACGACCTCGCCAAGTCCGTCCACGTGACCAGACACCAGGTGCCCGCCCAGGCGGTCGGCCAGACGCAGCGCCTTTTCCAGATTGACGCGGCCTGGCTGGTCTAGGCCGACGGTCTTGTCGAGCGATTCGCGTGAGACGTCGACGTCGAATTGGCCCGCGCCCAGCGTTACCACGGTCATGCACGCGCCCTGGATGGCGATACTGTCGCCGATGCCGACGTCTGTCAGGTCGAGGTCGCCGGCCGCCACGCGCAGGCGCACGCCTGCGTTGACGTCACCGAGCGGGGAGACGGATTCGATGCGGCCAACCGCCGCCACGATGCCAGTAAACATGCTTGCCTCTTCGATGTGTGTGTGTTTGTTCAGCGTTGGGTGTCGGCGCGGCGCGCGATCAGGCGCAGATCGTCGCCAATCTGGCGCACTTCGTGCCAGCGGAATTCGGTCGCGTCTTCAAGCTTCGACAGCGGCGGCAGATTGAACATGCCCTGCGCGTCGCCAAGCAGCTTCGGCGCCAGGTAGACCAGCAGTTCGTCCGCGCAGCCTTCGCGGATCAGTGAGCCATTGAGCTTGAAACCCGCTTCCACGTGGAGTTCGTTGATGCCTCGCCGCGCGAGTTCTTCCAGCATGCGGCGCAGTTCCACCTTGCCATGCGGATTGGGCAGCACCACGACTTCGGCGCCACGTGCCTCGAGCGCGCGCTGGCGGGCCTTGTCTTCGATGGCGCAGAAGACCAGCACGGGTTTGGCGAAGTCGCCGGTATCGCGGTTGAGGATCTGCGCGTCGAGCGGCACTTCAAGCCGTGAGTCGACAAGCACGCGCTGCGGCTGTCGCGGCGTCGGGATGGCACGCACGGTCAGTGCCGGATTGTCGTCGCGGACGGTGCCAATACCGGTCAGGATGGCACAGGCCCGGGCGCGCCAGGCGTGCCCGTCGTCGCGTGCCGGCTGGCCGGTGATCCATTGGCTTGTGCCATCGTGCAGCGCAGTGCCGCCGTCGAGGGATGCAGCTACCTTGACTCGCACCCAGGGAAGTCCGCGCGTCATGCGCGAGATAAAGCCGATATTGAGATCCCGTGCTTCCTTTTCCAGCAGCCCGCAGCGGACGTCGATGCCCGCGTCGCGCAAGCGCTGCAGGCCACGGCCGGATACGGTGGGATTTGGGTCTTCCATGGCAGCCACCACGCGCGCGATACCTGCGCGCACCAGCGCGTCGGCACATGGTGGCGTGCGGCCGAAGTGGCTGCACGGCTCCAGCGTGACGTAGGCGGTGGCGCCAGCGGGATCATGGCCGCGCGAGATCGCGTCCTTCATGGCCTGGATCTCGGCATGATCCTGGCCGGCCGGTTGCGTGTAGCCTTCCCCGATGACCATTCCGTCCTTCATCAGCACGCAGCCGACACGAGGGTTCGGCGTGGTGGTGAACATGCCACGCGCGGCGAGCGCGAGGGCCTGTTCCATGGCGGTGTAGTCAGCGGCGGAAAACATGGCGTGGGATTCTGGCCAAAGGGTTTGTCGGGAATCCGGTCCGGTCAGTCGCAATCGACATCGATGCCGGGCCGGCAGATCCGGATGCGCCCCTGGGCACCGAGCCGGACCTGACGCTGCGCGCGGTGGCAGCGCAACTGGAACGTGGCGGCCAGAAAGCCGCCTTGCTCAGACCGTGAGTATCCCACAGGTGTCAAGCGCAGGCTTTGTGCGCCGGCAGGGCCCGCCGTGCTGCGGAGCGTGATCCGCAGGCACGGGTCGCTGGCTCTGACGACCGCGAGCGAAGGCTCCATGTCACTGTCCAACTGCCAGCCGCCATCCAGGGTCTGGGCGCCTGCGAGGGGGCTGATACGCACTTCAACACGGCGACTGGCCGCGATTGTGCGTGCCAGCGCCAGTGACGCGGCCAGCCGGTCGGCGGCATGGGCCACCGTCTGCTCCGCAATCAGGTTGCGAAGCACCGGCCACGCGGCGATGGCCAGGATCGCGCTGATGGCCAACGAGATCAGCAGTTCGGGCAAGGTGGCGCCGCGTTTGGCGCTTCGGGACGCGTGGCCTGTGGTTCGCATGTCAGCACTCCCAAGGCAACGGAATGGCGGCGGCGTCCGCCGTGGGCATGGAGAGCCACTCGCCATTGCTGCGCAGGACCAGCGTGCCACACGCTTTGTCCACATGGACTGGGGCGGCGCGTATCTCCACACAACGCGACAGATCGAGTCCGGCACAGCTTGTGGCAGTCAGCCAGTGGCGTGTGCGGGCTGGTGGGGGCGGTACGGGACGCGGCCACTGGCCAGCTGGTGTCGTCGCACCCGGCGTGCTGGCGAACGTGGTGGTGAGCAGGGCGTGCCGCTCGAGTGCGAGCATCGCGGAAACCAGCTCGGCCCGTGCCTGTACGCGCCACGCGCGTTCCAGGTGATGCCGCCATGCGGGCATCGCCAGCATCGACAGGATCGCGGCGATCAGCAGGGTCACCAGCAGTTCGGCAAGACTGTAGCCGGTCTGGCGGCGACTGATGCGTCTGAGGGGAGCGAGATGAGCAAGATGAGCGAGGTTCATGGCTCGGTTCGGATCAGTTCGCGCCAGCCAAGGCGTCCGCGCCGGCGCCGATAGTGCGTGTTCTGCGCGAGATGCGCGGTGTTGCCGTCGACCTGCCACATGCCGAGCTCGAACGTGTCGAAGGTCGACTTGCCGGGCACGACCGGCCCCCCGTTCAAGGTTGGCGATACCACGGCGATTGGCGTGCCGAACCGGTCATCGAACGGCACACCGGTTACGGCGCGCACGAGCGTGCCATCCGGGTCCGTCTGCATGACTGACTCTCCGCTGGCCGCTTCGATCAGGTAGCTGCGAGTGCGCCCGTCGGGTGTTAGCGTGGTGAAGCTCAGATGCGCCGGGCCAACGTTGTCCAGCGTCGTGATCGATTCCCCAGGATGGGGGAGTGGCAGAGTCCAGCCATTCGCACCGGTGTCCAACTGGGGCTGGCCCGCACGGAGGATCACGCCATTGCCTGACACGATGGCGTCGATCCGCGAGGGGGTGCCGCGCGGACCGCGCCCATCGGGAATTGCGGAAAGCTCGCCACCGCCCGCGTAGATGACGAGCGGTCCGCTGGACGGATGCATGATGATTGGCGCCTCGGCGGTGGCACTTCCGCGCTGACGATGCAGGCATCGTGCTGACTCCGCCTGCTGCGTCGCGCCAAGGTGATCGAGTCCGAATCGCCAAAGTCTGCCCGTGTCGTCGACGACGTATGCGGCACGGGCGTGGCCACTTGCGTTGGCAAGCACGCTGGCTGCGAGCAGCCGAGTCCTGGTGGTGTCTGCACCGCATCCGGTCGAGGGCAGATATAGCCTTGGCGCCGTGCCGGATGGGAGTCCATTCACGATGGGCCGATCAAGCGGCAGCAATGCAATCCCGGCGGGTGAGCCGGTTTCCGGTGTCGCGGTGATGATGGTCAGCGCGGCCCAGCGACGTGCGCCGTGCTCGATCCACATGAGTGCGCGGATCGGGCCCTGGCCTGTCAATGGCAACGCCTCGGAAGCAGGAATTTCCCAGAGCAGCCGGATCGGCGCTTCGCTTTCCGGTGACGAGACATCCAGGGCGAACACGGCGGCCGGCCGCCTGTCCGTCGACGGGATGCCGCACAACAACAGCGTTCGCCAGACGCCGGATGGATCCGCATCGATGCTATCCGGGCGCGGGCAAGGCGCCACGGGCATGGCGCTGCCCGGTACGGTGAGGGCGGCGGAACCGGCCAGCGCGGCGCGCGGGAGGAATCCTGCAAGTTCCTTGCCGGTCACGGCATCGAACCCATGCACGATGCCGTCGCGTGTACCGATCCAGACGGTGACCGCGCGGTTTGCGTGACGCAGGCGAAATTGGGCGTGGCCCGGTTGCATCGGCAGCCAGGCTGGGGCTGCCACAACGCGCACGCGGGCGCCAGCGCCGCTGGCCAATCGCGTGTCGCGCGGGCGAAGTGTGGCGTCCGTCCTGTCGCCTCGCAACCATGCGAGCCGTCTCGTGCCATTGCCACTGGGCTCGGGGGTGTGAAGTTCTGCCTGGGCGTCGGCGTCGATGGAGCGCCAATGGAATGGCACGAGACGATCGCCACCGAGGTATAGCCTGCGCGAGGCGGTATCGCGCAGGTCAAGCTCGGCGCCCGCCTCCCATTTCGTGAGCACGGTGGAAGTGTGGATGCGCGCGGTGCGGAAGACGATTGCATGGAGCCGGCCGGTCCATGGAAAACTGCCTGCCGAGATGCGGTAGCTGAGCGGAAGCTGACCGGTCGTGGAGCCATGGCTGGGGGCGGTCATGCTCAGCCAAAGTGCAAGGATGACGATGCCGTCGAAGCATGTGCGATGGCGCATCACGGCTGAAACTCCGTCTGGAGCAGAGCCCGGACGCCGGTGTGGCGCCCAAAGCCTAGCGCCGTGATGCGAAAGCGCGGCCAGGCGTCGGCTGTCAGGCCGGTTCGATCATCAAGGGCTTCGATCACGTAACGAGGTGCCGTGGTCGCTCCGATGACATCGGCGGGCAGGATTGGCATGGTGATACGCGTGAACGTGCCGGCTTCGATGCCGAGATCTGCGGGCAAATTGCCCTCGAGCCATGGCATCCATGCCGTCATGTCGCCATCGGCCATGCACAGTCCGCGTTGTGCTCCCGTCCCACACGTTCCGGGCGTTGGCCATGACGCCAGTCGCCCGCCGCCGACCTCCGCGATGGCGGCGATCAGATCTGCTTCCGCGTCGAGCAGCGCCACCTCCGCTGCACGGAAGGCGATCTCGCGGTCCAGCCACTGGCTCGTCATGCTTCGCCCGGCAAACAGCAGGTGCGCGGCGGCGGCGCCGATGCTACCCATCATCAGTAGCAGGCTGGAGAGGAATGCCAGTAGCGCCGCACCGGAATGTGGGCGGAGGTTCAGCATAGGGCTTCCCGGCATGGAGACGGATTGCGTAGACGAACAGTCGTGGTGAAGGTTCGTTCTCTCGGCGCGCGACTGACAGTCGGGCGCTGTCCCTTGACGACGAGCGTGACCTGTACCGCTCGCACGTGATGCCAGGCGAGTTGTCGCTGTCGCGCCACGTCTTGGGCGTCAAGCAGAGCGGGGACGCGCTCACTCTCGCCCTGGCCATCGCCCTCATCGACCATGCCGAAACGCAATTGCATCGACTCGACGCCGCGCACAAGGGTGCCGGATGTGTGGGCGTGTGCCTGCGCGCGGTTGTCGCTGCGGCGCGGGTAACGGCACAGCAACTGGGGAACGCCATCGCTACCGTTGCCGATATAGAAGACGTTGGTCGCGGCATGGTGTGCTGGCGGCGCGATGCCGTCGCCAACTGTTTTTGCAGGCAGCGCGTAGCCACTGCAGTCAGTCATCGTGCCGTCGGCCAGGCTTGGGTCGGTTGCCCGGCCGCTGCCGGAAAATCGCACCAGCAGTGCATCGCTGCCACGGACGCCGCGTCGCCCACATTCCAGCCCGTCATCGATCGACGGCGCACCACAATCGTCATGGCCTTCAAGCGGCCCCTGTGGGGCAGGGTGTGCGGGCTCCAGCGCAACCTGCGCGGGAATCCAGCCCGCCTGCCGGATCGCATGCGCGATGATGGCCAATGCGCGCTGACCGCGCTCTTCGATCTCGATCCCATCTGCCACACTGGCATAGGCGTCCCGCATGACCTGCCACATGGTCAGCGCAGCGAGCATTGCAATCGTGCCAAGCGCGACACCGATCATCATGCCCACCAAGGTGAAGCCGTGTTGCTGCGATCTTGGCCTCATGGTGCTACCCACAATGCCAGCCGGGTAGGCATGGTGTCAATTCCGGCTGCATCCGTTGGAGAACGGCTCTCGATGGTCGCGATCGCGAGGCGTTTGTCTGGCACGCAACGCTCTTGCTGCCCGGCCAATCCGCAAAGCGGGATCGGGAGCGCGTCGTTGCCGGGTGGCTGCAGTGCCATTGCACTTGCTTCGGCCAGTTCAGCGGCCCGCATCAGGGCGGTGGTCAGGTGTTCCTGTTCACCGGTCCAGCGCAGGCAGACCGTGCCGAGCATCCCCAGCGGTATCGCGCCGAGGCCGATGACGGCCAGGCTCAGCAATGCCTCGAACAGGACGTGACCTCGGCACGAAGTCAATGAAGGGGAACGGGGGTGAAGGCGGGCAACCATGGCGTATCGGTTCGATTGGAACGGAAGGCCACGATAACGGCGGGGATGGTGTCAGGACGTGTCTGGCTGTGGAGGATTGGTGTCAGTGTGTTTCCGAGTCGAGCCCGGAAACATCCGAGTCAGTGCCAGAGTCGTCAGGGGCGTGACATCACGCAAGTCTGGCTTTCGAGGTCCGGGTTGCACACAGGCCGTGAGGCGGACCTGCAAGCGCGCTCGCTTGCCTCGCTCTACCCAAGAGCAGCAAGTGGTGATGAGACAGCGCTTCTGCGGTCCTTCCTACCCCTTTCGCGGGGTGGATGACGAGAATTCGTCGAGCATGTCCCGGAATTCGGAAACGTCCTCGAAGCTGCGATACACGGATGCAAAGCGGATATAGGCGATCTTGTCGAGCTTGCGAAGCTCGCGCATGACCAGCTCGCCGACCTGGCTGCTCGGGATTTCCTTCTCGCCCAGAGCCAGCAGTTTTTCTTCGATGCGAGTGATTGCTTCGTCGATGGCCTCGGCGGAAACTGGCCGCTTGCGCAGTGCCAGCCGCATCGAATCCTTGAGCTTGGCGCGCGCGTAGTCCACGCGCGAGCCATTTTTCTTGACGATGGCGGGAAAGAACAGCTCGATCCGCTCGTAGGTGGTGAAGCGGCGGTCGCAGGCTTCGCAGCGGCGTCGGCGGCGCACGGTATCGCCATCTTCCGAGACGCGGCTGTCAAGAACCTGGGTGCTGGAATGACCGCAGAAGGGGCATTTCATGCCTGACCACCTGAATGTAAGAGCCTGACCGCATTTTGCATCTTCGATTTCTGTTGCGGTCCTGCGGTTGTTGAAACGGCGCTGTCACCATAGAGGTGACAGCGCCGTTCGTGTGCGCTAACTATAGCGCGATCGACTGGCGAATCAGCCGTAGACCGGGAAGCGACGGGTCAGTGCGGCAACCTGTTCGCGCACGGCGGCGATGTTGGCCTCGTCGTGCGGGTTGTCCAGCACGTCGGCGAGCAGGTTGGCCACCTGGCGGGCTTCTTCTTCCTTGAAGCCGCGCGTGGTCATGGCCGGCGAGCCCAGGCGGATGCCCGAGGTGACGAACGGCTTTTCCGGATCGTTCGGGATCGCGTTCTTGTTCACCGTGATATGGGCGTCGCCGAGGATCTTCTCGGCTTCCTTGCCGGTGATCTTCTTGGCGCGCAGGTCAACCAGCATCACGTGGCTTTCCGTACGGCCCGACACGATGCGCAGACCGCGGGCGATCAGCGTTTCGGCCAGTGCGGCGGCGTTCTTGACCACCTGTTCCTGATACGCCTTGAAGTCCGGCTGCAGCGCTTCCTTGAAGGCTACGGCCTTGCCGGCGATCACGTGCATCAGCGGGCCACCCTGGATGCCCGGGAAGATGGCCGAGTTGATGGCCTTCTCATGCTCGGCCTTCATCAGGATCACGCCGCCGCGCGGGCCGCGCAGGCTCTTGTGGGTGGTGGTGGTCACGAAGTCGGCGTGCGGCACCGGGTTCGGGTACACACCGGCGGCGATCAGGCCGGCGTAGTGGGCCATATCCACCATGAAGTAGGCGCCAACTGCCTTGGCAACTTTGGCGATGCGTTCGAAGTCGATGCGCAGCGCGAAAGCCGATGCACCGGCGATGATCAGCTTCGGCTTTTTCTCGTGGGCCAGCTTTTCCAGCGCGTCGTAGTCGATGTCTTCCTGCGCGTTCAGGCCGTAGCTGACCACGTTGAACCACTTGCCGCTCATGTTCAGCGCCATGCCGTGGGTCAGGTGACCGCCTTCGGCCAGGCTCATGCCCATGATCGTGTCTCCCGGCTTGAGCATGGCGAAGAACACGCCCTGGTTGGCCTGCGAGCCCGAGTTCGGCTGCACGTTGGCGGCTTCGGCGCCAAACAGTTGCTTCACACGGTCGATGGCGAGCTGCTCCACCACGTCCACATACTCGCAACCGCCGTAGTAGCGCTTGCCGGGATAGCCTTCGGCGTACTTGTTGGTGAGCTGCGAACCCTGGGCGGCCATCACGGCCGGCGAGGTGTAGTTCTCGGAAGCGATCAGTTCGATGTGATCTTCCTGACGCTGATTTTCCTTCTGGATCGCGGCAAAGACTTCGGGGTCGATTTGCTCGATCGTGAAGCGGCTACGTTCAAACATGGCGTGACTCGTCTGTTTAAAAGGGAGAGCGGATGGCACGGCCGGTACGGAAACCGGATGCCTGTCGACGCTACTCTGTATTGCGGAATTTTCGCGTATTAGGGCGCGCGGGGAAGGCACTGGCGTCCAGCACCGGGGGCGCGAAAACGCGACCAGCCGGTGCAGGGCGCACCCTGCTTCCCATTCGCTGCCCAGGCGAGCGGCAGGCGCATCGAATATCACGCCCAATGAACTTGCGCTTCCTCGTGGTAGTACCCACTGACTTCGCCAGTCGCGCAAGGTGGAATGGTTGCCGCAGAGTTTACGCGAGCAAGCGGCTTGCTGCAAGACGACGGCCGGCCCGGATGCACGCCCGGCCCTGATTCGGCAAGGCCTGGCGAGGATTGGCTCGCAACTTGCTGTTGCAAAGTCACACACGGGTTTACCAGTGCACTCCGTTACAATGCCCGCCATGCCAAATTTCGTATGGCCGCTGCGCGTGTATTGGGAAGATACCGACGCAGGCGGCGTGGTGTTCTACGCCAACTACCTCAAATTCTTCGAACGGGCCAGGACCGAATGGCTGCGCTCGCTCGGCGTCGAACAGCAGAGCCTCGCGGATTCGTCCGGCGTGGTCTTCATCGTCCGCAGCACGACTGTGGAATACAATGCGCCCGCCCGGCTGGACGACCAGCTCGAGATCCGTACGCATATCGAACGCGTCGGACCGGCGTCGGTCCAATTTGCCCAGGAAGCCTGGCGTGGCGAGCTGATGCTGGCCGCCGGCCAAATTCGAGTCGGATGTGTCGATAAAAGCACGTTCCGGCCGACCCCGATTCCTGCCCCTGTTCTCGCCACTATCAAAAACGCTCGATGAATCCAGTGACCGTCACGCAAGACCTGTCGATCATTTCGCTGGTACTTCACGCCAGTCTGCTGGCACAGGCCGTCATGGCCCTGCTGCTGGTGATGTCCCTGTTCTCGTGGACCTACATTTTCCGCAAGCACCTGGCACTGCGCGCCGCGCGCACGCAGACCGAGGGCTTCGAGCGCGATTTCTGGGCAGGCGGCGACCTGCAGGCGCTCTATAACAGTGCGGTCAACAATCGTCACAACACCGGCGCCCTGGAGCGGATCTTCGAATCGGGCATGGGCGAGTTCCTGAAGGCACGCGAGCGTGGCAACGAGGCCGGCGCGCTGCTCGACGCCGCCCGCCGCGCGATGCGCGCCGCGTACCAGCGTGAAATGGACGTGCTCGAATCGCACCTGCCGTTCCTGGCGTCGGTCGGTTCGGTCAGCCCTTATATCGGCCTGTTCGGCACGGTCTGGGGGATCATGAACGCATTCCGCGGTCTGTCGAATGTGCAGCAGGCAACGCTTGCATCGGTGGCGCCCGGTATCGCCGAGGCACTCGTGGCCACCGCGATCGGCCTGTTTGCAGCTATCCCGGCCGTGATCGCCTACAACCGGTATGCCACGGAAATCGACCGTCTGGCCATCCGGTTCGAAAGCTTCATGGAAGAATTCCTGAACATCCTTCAGCGCCAGACGCGTTAAACCGAGAGCGGGGGAGCACCAGTCATGGCAGCCATTCAGCGCCGCGGCGGATCACGCCGTCGGGCCAGTGCGGAAATCAACGTCGTGCCGTATATCGACGTGATGCTCGTGCTGCTCGTTATCTTCATGGTGGCAGCACCAATCGTGAACCCGGCCGTGGTGGACCTGCCGTCAGTGGCCAATGCCACGCCGCAGCAACAGACGCCGCCGATCATCGTCACCGTGCACGAGGACGGCGAGCTGACCGCGCGTGGCAAGGACAACGCCGGCAACGCGTTCGAGCGCAAGCTCGACAAGCGTGGCCTGATCGATTTCGTGCACCAGCGTCAGAATGAAAATCCGGACCAGCCGGTGGTGATTGCCGCCGACCGCTCCGTCAAGTACGAAGCCGTGCTCGACGTGATGTCCGTGTTGAAGGCCGATGGCGTCAAGCGCGTCGGCCTGATGGTGAAGTCCAAGTAAGCGCCTCAACGTCGCAACTCAAAGTGGCCAGCCTTTCGTCCCGTCATCCGCATCAACGGCCCGCGCGCGCGGTGGAAGCCGCCGCCTATCCGTACCAGCCAGTCAAGGAACGTGGCACGCTTCGCTCGTTCCTGCTGGCGCTGGTGATGCATTTGCTGCTCGGTATCGTGCTGTATTACGGCGTGCACTGGCAGAGCAGCACGCCGGTGGGAGCCGAGGCGGAGCTTTGGGAAGAGGTGCCGGACGTCGCGCCTGCACCACCGCCTCCGCCGCGCCCGGTGGAGCAGCCGCGTCCCACGCCGCCCGAGCCTGCCGTGCGCAGCAAGGTCGAGGAAGCGGCCGATATCGCCCTGGAACGCCAGAAGCGCAAGCAGGCCGAAGAGGCCGCCGAGCGCGAAGCCGCGAAGCAGGAGGCCGCGCGCAAGGAGCAGGAGCGCAAGGACCAGGCGAAGAAGGATCAGGAAAAGAAAGACCAGGAAAAGAAGGAAGCCCAGCGCAAGGAAGACCTGCGTCAGCAGCAACTCGAGGCGCAGCACAAGGAAGACGCGAAGAAAAAGGCCGACCAGGAACGCAAGGAAGCCGCGGACGCCAAGGCGAAGGCAGAGGCTGATCAGAAGGCGAAGGCCAAGGCTGACGCGGATGCCAAGGCGAAGGCCGATGCCGAGCAGAAAGCCAAGGCGAAGGCCGACGCCGATGCCAAGGCCAAGCGTGACGCCGCGGCCAACGCCCAGCGCAAGAGCGAACTGGCCCGCTTGCAGGCAATGGCAGGTGGCGGCGTTTCGTCCGGCGGTGGAGTCGGCAGCGCCGCGGGTTCGGGCGCCGGATCGGGAGGCAAGGCTTCTCCGGGCTACGCCGACCGCGTGCGTCGCCTCGTGAAGCCCAACATCATTTTTGGTGGCGATGTCGAGGGCAATCCTGCAGCCGTGGTGTCGGTCTCGCTGGCGCCGGATGGTTCGCTGCTGTCGGCGCGGCTGACCAAGTCGAGCGGCAATTCGGACTGGGACAACGCCGTGCTGCGTGCAGTGCACCGCTCCGACCCGCTGCCGCGCGATGAGGACGGCAAAGCACCCGCGAACTTCACGATTACGTTCAGGCCGAAGGGTTGAACGGCGAACCGTGTCGATAGCGCCATGTTTTGCAACATAATGCAACCTTCATCGTGGGCGTTAGGTCCCACCGCTACCATAAATGGTTGCCTGACGCGGCCGGCAGCGTGCAATACGTACGCTTGTGGGGCCATGCCAAGCCGCATGTCGCCCGTCTCGCCGTGTTTGCTGTGCCGCCGCAACGATGAAACCTGAAATCGACTGAGGAGCAGCATGCGAAAGCTTTGGGCCCCCAACTGGCTATCCCGACGCCAGAACGCCAATCCCACCCGCGACCAGAGCCGCCATGCCTTGATGGCGTGGCTGGCTGCGGCATTGATGTCGGCGGGCGCGGCGCACGCGCAACTGAACGTGGAGATCACCGGAGTTGGCTCGAACCAGTTCCCGGTAGCGACCGCCAACTTCCAGGGCGAGGCCCAGGCCCCGCAGAACCTGACCGCCATCATTCGCAGCGACCTGACGAACAGCGGACGCTTCCGCAACGTCGATCCCGCAGGTGCCACCGTGGCCGAATCGGCCCAGGTGGACCTGGGCAGCTGGAAGGCGAAGGGCGCCGACGCGTTCGTGGCCGGCAGCGTGACGCCGACCAGCAATGGCCAGTACGAGGTGCGTTTCCGCCTGTATGACACCGCCAAGGGGCAGAGCCTTGGCGGTCTGGCATTCACCGTCACGCAGGGCCAGCTCCGCGTGACCGCGCACAAGATCGCCGACTACATCTACGAGAAGCTGCTCGGCGAGCGCGGCGTGTTTGCCACGCGCCTGTCGTATGTGTCGAAGGTGGGCAATCGCTACCAGCTTCTGATCTCCGATTCGGATGGCCAGAACGCCCAGATCGCGCTGACCAGCACCGAACCGATCATCTCCCCCGCGTGGTCGCCCGATGGCCGCCGCGTGGCCTATGTCTCGTTCGAAGCCAGGAAACCGGTGGTCTACGTGCATGACCTGGCGACGGGCAAGCGTGTTGTGGTGTCGAATCAGAAGGGCAATAACAGCGCGCCGTCCTGGTCGCCCGATGGCCAGCACCTGGCCGTGTCGCTCTCCCGCGACGGCAACACGCAGATCTACCAGGTCAACGCCGATGGCTCAGGCCTGCGTCGCCTGACCCGCAGCAGCGCCATCGATACGGAGCCGCAGTTCTCCCCGGATGGCCGCAGCATTTATTTCACCAGCGATCGCGGCGGCGCGCCGCAGATCTACCGTATGCCGGCGTCTGGCGAGGAATCCGGCGCAGCGCAGCGCGTGACCTTCAAGGGCAGCTACAACGTCAGCCCGCGTATCTCGCCGGACGGCAAGTACCTGGCCTACATTTCGCGCAGCGGTGGCTTCAGGCTGCAACTACAGGACCTGTCGAACGGTGATGTGACGTCGCTCACCGATACGACCAACGATGAATCCCCGAGCTTCGCGGCCAACGGCAAGTACATTCTCTATGCCACCCGCGTGGGCGGCCGCTCCGTACTGGCGGCAGTCTCCACGGACGGACGCACCAAGCAGGTTCTGTCTCTCCAGTCCGGCGCTGTTCGAGAGCCGTCCTGGGGGCCTTTCATGCAGTAAAAAAGAGGAGTCTCTCGCCATGTCCCAAATGATGACCAAATCGCTCGCCATTGCTGCTCTGCTGGCTCTGGGCGCCTGCAGCTCGGGTGTGAAGCTCGACGACGCATCGAAGTCCGGCGCCGGCACCGGCGCGACCACCGACGCACGCAATGTGGCGCCGGTTGATGTTTCGCGTGACCCGCTGAACGACCCGAACGGCCCGCTGGCCAAGCGCAGCGTGTACTTCGATTTCGACAGCTACTCGGTGAAGCAGGACTACCAAGGCATGCTGCAAGCCCACTCGCAGTACCTGGGCAGCAACAAGAGCCGCAAGATCCTGATCCAGGGCAACACCGACGAGCGTGGCACCAGCGAGTACAACCTGGCACTGGGCCAGAAGCGTGCCGAAGCCGTGCGCCGTTCGCTGGCTGCGATGGGCGTGCCTGACTCGCAGATGGAAGCTGTGAGCCTGGGCAAGGAAAAGCCGAAGGCAACCGGGCACGATGATGCCTCGTGGGCCGAGAACCGTCGCGCCGATATCGTTTACTGATCCACGGATAATTCTTCATGAATGCTCGCGTTTCCACGCTGCTATGGCTGGCCGCTGTATCCGGCGGTGGCCTGCTGGCAGCCATTCCCGCGCACGCCGGCGTCTTTGACGACGACGAGGCGCGCCGTGCGGTGATCCAGATCCGGGACCAGTTCAACGGTTTCCAGGCCACGGCATCCCAGCGTATCGACCAGAACAGCCGGACCCTGCTCGACGCGCAGAACCAGCTCGAAGGTCTGCGCCAGGAGGTTGCCCGACTGCGCGGTCAGAATGAAGTGCTGCAAAACACGGTGGATACGCTGCAGAAGCAGCAGAAGGATTACTACGCTGACCTGGATGCGCGCCTGAAGAAATTCGAGCCGCAGCAGGTGACCGTGGAAGGGCGCGAGGGCATCGCCCAACCGACCGAGAAGCCGGAGTACGACGCAGCGCTGAAGCAGTTCCAGTCGGGCGACTTCAAGGGCGCGGGCAATGCCTTCTCGGCGTTTGCGAAGAAGTATCCGCAAAGCCCGTACTTGCCGCTGGCGCAGTTCTGGCTCGGCAATTCGCTCTACGCGCAGCGCGACTACAAGGGGTCGACCTACGTGCTGGATACCATGGTGAAGAACTTCCCGACGCACCCTAAGGCGCCGGACGCCATGATCGCCATCGCCAACAACCAGTTCGAATCTGGCCAGAAGGCCGCAGCTAAGAAGACACTGGAAGCCGTGGTGGCGAAATATCCGGGGACTGAAGGTGCCCAGGCCGCGAGCAACCGGCTGAAGACGCTGAAGTAACCGATACCGGTATGTAGTCCAGGAAAGGGTCCGCGCGAGCGGGCCTTTTTCTTTGGGCTGGCGCTTATCAATTGCCGTGGGATTCAGGCCATCAGCCGTGCCTGATCCTGCTGATCCGGCCACCGCGCTAAAATACGCGCTTCGCCCAATCCGGGCGTATTACAGCGCGCTTGTTCCGCGCGCAATCATCATGACCAAACGCGCCATCGTTCTGCTCTCCGGCGGCCTTGATTCCGCCACCGTCCTCGCCATGGCCAACGCGGCCGGCTTCGAAACCTATGCGCTGTCCATGCGCTATGGCCAGCGCCATTCGTCCGAGCTTGAAGCGGCCAAACGCGTGGCGGCCGAACTCGGCGCGAAGCGCCACGAAATCATCGACCTCGATCTGCGCCGTTTCGGGGGGTCAGCTCTGACCGATGACGCGCTAGACGTGCCCACCGACGGCACCGCAGGCGGAATTCCGATCACTTACGTGCCGGCGCGCAATACGATTATGCTGTCGCTGGCGCTTGGCTGGGCCGAGGCAATTGGCGGACGCGACCTGTTTTTCGGCGCGAATGCCGTCGACTACTCCGGCTATCCGGACTGCCGGCCCGAATATGTCGCCGCCTATGAGGCGCTGGCCAACCTGGCTACGAAGGCTGGCGTAGAAGGCGATCGTTTTCACGTGCATGCGCCGATCATCGACATGACCAAGGCCGAGATCATTCTCGCGGGCGTGAAGCTCGGCGTCGACTACGGCTTGACCGTCTCGTGCTACAAGGCAGATGACGATGGCCGCGCGTGCGGCGTATGCGATTCGTGCCGGATTCGCCGGGCAGGGTTCGAGGCCGCCGGCGTGCCCGACCCGACCCGTTACCAGACCTCCAACTGATTGAAGAAGAGAGGGGCGCCGCCAGAGTGCCCCCTCCAGACAGAAATCCACGAGCCACCCCCGGTCCGACATGCCCGATATCGATATCCCAGCGCTTACGCGCACCGTGCTGCTGAGCACTTTCGTTCTGACCTTCCTGTTTGGCGCGATCCTGCAGCGCACGCATTTCTGCACGATGGGCGCCGTCTCCGACATCGTCAACATCGGTGACTGGAGCCGGATGCGTATGTGGATCATGGCCATTGGCGTGGCAATGATCGGCACTGGCGTACTGGCCTGGGCTGGCCTGATCGATCCGACCAAGACGATCTACACCTCGGCCAGGCTCGGCTGGCTGTCTGCGGCAGTGGGCGGCTTGATGTTCGGCTTCGGCATGGTGCTGGCGTCGGGCTGCGGCAGCAAGACGCTTGTACGGATTGGCGCCGGCAACCTGAAGTCGCTGGTGGTGTTCGTCTTCCTGGGGCTCTCGGCCTATATGACGTTGCGTGGCCTGTTCGGCGTGGTGCGAGTGAGCACGGTCGATACCGTGGCTGTCACACTGCCGGCGACGCAGGATCTGCCGTCGCTTATCGCGCATGGCACCGGCCTGGCGCGCGGCACGTTGCAACTGGCGCTGGGTGTGGTGATCGGCGCCGTGCTGGTTACCTGGGCGCTGCTCGGCAACGGCTTTCGCACGTTCGACAACCTGCTGGGCGGGCTGGCGGTTGGGTTGATCATCGTTGGCATGTGGTACGTATCGGGACATATCGGCTATGTGTCCGAGGACCCGAACACGCTCGAAGAGCTGTTCGTGGCCAGCAACAGCGGTCGCATGGAAAGCCTGAGCTTCGTGGCGCCGTATGCGTACACCCTGGACTGGCTGATGATGTTCAGCGACAAGAGCAAGGTGCTGACGATCGGCATTGTCAGCGTGTTCGGCGTAATCGCTGGCGCGGCAGCCTATGCGTTGGCCTCGCGCACGTTCCGCTGGGAGGGATTCGGCAATGCCGAGGACGTGGCCAACCATATGGTCGGAGGCATCCTGATGGGGGCAGGCGGCGTCACGGCGCTGGGCTGCACCGTGGGGCAGGGGCTGTCGGGTGTGTCGACGCTGGCAGTCGGCTCGTTCATCGCTTTCGCCGCGATCATCGTCGGGGCAGTGCTGGCGTTCAAGTACCAGATCTGGCGGCTCGAACGCATGGCCTAAAGCGCCGGGCGAGCCGTCATGCTTGACAGTCAGTAGGAGTATCCCTATAATCGCCGATTCAGTTTTTGCGGGTCGTTAGCTCAGTCGGTAGAGCAGCGGACTTTTAATCCGTTGGTCGCGTGTTCGAGTCACGCACGACCCACCAGTATTACGAAGGGCCTGTGGCGAAAGTCACAGGCCCTTTTTGTTTTTATACCCCCGCAATGGGGGGTAATTAATCGGGCTCCCTGTGCTACGTGTTCTCCATCTCATAAGTACAGATTGCAGGGCGACGCCCTGAGTACAGTGAATACGATGGCCGTCCCGGTTATTCTCCGGCATCGTTTGATGGTCGATAAAACGTAATTTCCAGGTCGGGAACGGCTTGACATCAAGATAATCCATGACGAGGAGCGGACTCGCTCCAGAGCGGCTGTGGCCTATTCTTCATCGCTGTGTCCAATGTCGCCATTTCTTAGCGAATATTCCGCCGGTACATTGGCCATTTATGCGGATTTAGTCTATAAGAATCAATGACTTAAATAATGATTAGCGCTCTGGTTGTTCATCTGTTCCCCCGTAAAGGTGCGCGCAATACCCTCATTATAAATTCGCATTATCGCCGGTATTGCCTGATGTCCCTTGGTAATCAGTGGCAGCGTCGGAATTCATTGCCTGAATTTCGTTGATTCATCAACATAATCGCAAATCGCGATCACTGCCATGTATGCGGAAGAGAGGTGTCAAGCCTCATATGGGGGATATGTCAAATTGTCAGTTTTTGTTGCACTTTAATCAATTCGTGCATTAGCATTGCGGCCGTTGTCGTAGTGGATATAGCCATCAAGTCTCGGATCGTTCAGGAAACTTGAGGAATGGGGAAGGTGCTTGGGACAGTCCTGTCTAGACAGGACTGTCGTGTGCATTGGAAAAAGCGATTGGAAGTCCGTAGTCTTTGCCGGTCAGGCAGGCTGCTGCCATGGCCAAATGAAGTAGGCACGTCAAAAGGAGCGCGCTGCTCCTTGCTGGAGCCTGCCTGCCATTCTAGGCGTGGCCAGGACCGGCTCCTGTCTGTTCCTCCGTTCTCTCACCCGGTTTCTGATCATCAGCCTTCGCGCGCTTTCTGCTGCGATGGGCGCGTCCTGTGCCGACCTCCTCGTCCCCGGGGAGTCAGGCGTCCGCTCGGCGTTGCTTCGCCTTTGGTGAAGCCGCATCACTGGTGAACACAACACAAAAATACGAACAATGAACCGGACATCGGTCCGCACCGACTTCTCCGTTGCTTTTTCCGTCTGGCAGGCGCTGTTCCTGCGCGAGGCGAACGGCCGCCTGGCGGCTGGTCGTTCCGCGTGGCTGTGGATCCTGCTCGAACCGGCGGCACACCTCGTTTTTCTGATGGTGGTGATCGGCGTGCTGAGACATGCCGTGGTTCGGGGCGCCAATATCGAGGTGTTCGTGCTGGTTGGTGTGTGGAGCTTTTTCCTGGTGCGGAATATCGCGCAGCGCGGCATGGATGCGATTCAGGCGAACGCTGCGCTGTTCTCCTACCGGCAGGTGCGGCCCGTGGACACTGTGCTGGTGCGCGCCGCTGTCGAGGCATTCCTGTACCTCATCGTTGGCGCGATTCTGTTGACTGCGCTGGCGCTGTTCGACATCGACATACGGCCCTCGAATCCGTTGCTGGTCATCGGTGCGGGTGGCCTGCTCTGGACGTTCGGACTCGGTCTCGGGCTGATTCTCTCGGTGGTCGAGACGCTATTGCCCGAGGTCGGCAAGATCGTCCGGCTTCTGTTCACGCCGCTATATTTCCTGTCCGCCGTCATGTACTCGGTGTCGAACCTGCCGCAAGGCGGGATGCGTGACACGGTGCTCGCCAATCCGATCACGCATGGCGTGGAAGCAATGCGCATTGGATGGTTCGCCGCGTATCACGGCGCAACACAGATCAGTCTGGGTTACCTGGGCTTTTGTGCTTTGTCGACGATGTTCCTGGGGCTGGCCTTGCACGTGCGATACGCGACAAGGCTGACGGCGCAATGATCGAGGTCTCCGACGTTCACAAGCGCTATCGCACCTCACATGGCTCGAAGTGGGTGCTCAAGGGCGTGTCGCTCAAGATCGCCCGGCATAGCCGGGTGGCGCTGATCGGTGCTAACGGCGCGGGCAAATCGACGCTGCTGCGCCTGGTGGGCGGCATCGATCAGCCAAACGGCGGAAAGATTGTCCGCAATTGCCGCGTGTCCTGGCCGCTTGGGTTGAGTGGTGGATTCCAGGGGTCGCTCAGCGGACGGCAGAACACCAAGTTCGTCTGCCGCATTCACGGCGTCAGGGACGAACTGAACGAGAAGCTTGAGTTCGTGCGCGAGTTCTCCGAACTCAACGACGCCTTTGATGACCCGGTGAAGACCTACTCGTCGGGTATGCGGTCGCGACTCGCCTTCGCGCTGTCGCTCGCTTTCGACTTCGACACCTATCTGGTCGACGAACTGACGTCGGTGGGCGACGCGGCGTTCAAGCGCAAGTCCCAGAAGGCCTTCGAGGACCTTGTCGGGCGAGCGGGCCTGGTCATGGTTTCGCACAGCGAATCCACATTGAAAAATTTCTGCCAATCGGCGGTCTGGCTGCATCAGGGCCGCGCGCATTGGTTCGATTCCGTCGAGGAGGCTCTGCGGGAGTACAGGGGAAGTATTTCGGGATGATGAAGACGATTACGTCGGGCGCGGTCGGCCAGGTTGGCCGCATTACGCGCCTGAACCGCATTTGGCAGTTGGCCTTCGGCGCCTGCCTGTTGGCTGTTGTGTACTGGAGCGTAATTGCCTCCGACCGCTATGTGTCTGAAGCGCGCGTCGTGGTGGAGCGCAGCGATGGCGTGGGCGCTAGCGCTTCTGACTTCACGTCGCTGTTGACCGGCACGTCCTCCGCGCCGCAGGACCTGCTGTTGCTGCGCGAATACCTGCTCTCCGTGGACATGCTCAAGAAGCTGGACGCGCGTCTCGGCCTGCGCAAGCACTACGCGGACAGCCATCGTGACCCGTTGTCGCGGCTGTGGTTTGAGGATGCTTCGCTGGAGCGCTTTCATGATTACTACCTTAAACGCGTGAGCGTCGATTACGATGACTTCGCGCGCGTGTTGGTGATCCGGGTCGAGGGATTCAGCGCTGACATGGCCCACGACATCGCCCAGGAACTGGTGTCCGAAGGCGAGCGCTTCATGAACGAGATGACCCATCGCATCGCCAGCGAGCAGGTGGTCTACATCGAGAAACAGGTGCACGACCAGGGCGAGCGGCTGAAAGCGGCGCGTCAGGCGCTGGTGGCCTACCAGAACGCCAACGGTCTGGTGTCGCCGCGTGGCGAAGTCGAAAGCCTCTCCGGCGTGGTGGCAAACGCGGAAGCCACGCTTGCCGAGCTCAACGTCAAGCGGAACTCCCTCAAGGAAATCTACACGGCACAGTCGCCGACCATCCAGCAACTGGATGCGCAGATCGCCGCCGTGGAGCGGCAGATTGCCGAGCAGCATGGCCGGATGGTGTCGACCAAGGGACGTGGCCTGAACCGCGTGGTCGAAGAGCACGATCGCCTGCAGGCGGCAGCCGAATTCGCGTTCGACATCTACAAGACGGCCATCGGCGCCCTTGAAAAGGCGCGTATCGAAGCTACCCGCAAACTCAAGAACGTTGCCGTGGTGCAGAGCCCGACCCGGCCGGAGTACCCGCTCCAGCCCCGACGGCTCTACACCATTGTGGTGTTCGTGCTGGCGACCTCAATGCTGGCAGGTGTAGTGCAACTGCTGAGCGCCATCATCCGCGACCACCGAGACTGACATGCTCAGAAGAATCATCACCAGTGGCGCGGTTGCCGCCAGCCTCGCAATCATGCCGGTACACGCGCAGACTTCGTCGCGCTCGCTCGGTGTCGGACAAATGGAATACGCGGCCCTGGCAGCGCAAGGTGGCACGTTGCTGACAGGAATGCCGGTCAGCGGCGGCGTGCCTGCGGTGCCTGCCGCCGCGCCGGTGGTGCCCGCCCGCCTGGACACGGCAGCGCCGGCCAACGCGCCGCAGAACAATGACTACGCGGCCAATATGGCGAGCGACGCCTTTGGCGCGCAACTGTTCACGGGGGCGTTCAGTCGAGACAGCTCGGCGCTCTTCAATCCAAGCCATGTGATTTCGGTCGGGGACCGCATCCAGCTGCGCATGTGGAACGGCTACAACCTTGACACCGTGCTTGTGGTGGATGCCGGCGGCAACATCCTGCTGCCCGAGGTTGGCCCCTTCCACGTCCAGGGCACGACCAACGGCAACCTGCAGACCGCCGTCGGCAATGCACTGCGCCGCGCGTTTGCCAGCAAGGTATCGATCTACGCCAGCCTGCTGGCCGCGCAGCCGGTGCGGGTGTACGTGACCGGCGCCGTGCGTCGCCCTGGCATGTACGACGGCACATCGAGCGACAGCGTGCTGCGCTATCTCGATCAGGCGGGCGGCATCGACCCGGATCGTGGATCGTTCCTGGACGTTGCGATCAAGCGGGCCAACCAGACGCTGGACGTCGTGAATCTCTACGACTTCCTGCTCAAGGGGGACCTCACGGCACGGCAACTCAACAACGGCGACGTGATCTTCGTGCAGGCCCGCAAGAAAACCGTCAAGGTGAGCGGCTTGGCCGAGAACGCAAAGCGCTTCGAGTTCATGGGCGATATCGCCCGTCTCGACCAGTTCGTTCGGCTAGCCAGGCCCTTGCCGTCGGCCACCAACGTGCGGGTGGTCCGCAATACCGGAACGGTGAAGAACGTCGAGTACTTCCGGATCTCCGAAGGTCATCAGATCGTGCTGCATGACGGCGACGAGATTGATTTCACAGCCGACAAACGTCCCGGCACGATCACGGTGCGCGTCGAGGGGGAGCACACTGGCCCGCAAGAGTTCGTGTTGCCCTATGGCAGCCGCATGGGGCAACTGCTGAAGCAGGTGCAATTCACGCCGGAATCGGATGCCGCAAGCATTCAGCTGTTCCGTCTGAGCGTGAAGGATCGCCAGCAGACATTGCTGGCCACCACCCTGAAGAGCCTGGAGTCGAGCGTGCTGACCGCCCGTTCGGGCACCGCCGAAGAGGCCCAACTGCGCAAGGAAGAAGCCGCGCTGGTGCTGCAGTGGGTGGAACGCGCCAAGAAGATTGAAGCGTCCGGCCAGACCCTGATCTCGAAATCCGCCGCGCGGGATGACCTGTTGCTTGAAAACGGCGACGTCCTGCGTGTGCCGGTCAAGGATGGGCTCGTGCTGGTGAGCGGGGAAGTGCTCTTCCCGAACGCCATCGCCTTCGACGGGCGCATGGATCTGGACGACCTGATTCAACAGGCTGGCGGCTTCTCACAGAACGCCGATACGTCGCGAATCATCATCGCGCATCGCGACGGCAGTTTCTCGGACGGCAAGAAGGACGGCACAGTTTATCCGGGCGATGAAATCATGGTGTTGCCGAAAATCGATTTCAAGACGCGCCAGTTCGCCAAGGACGTGTTCCAGATTCTTTATCAGATTGCGATTAGTGCCAAGGTTGTCCTCGGGCTATAACAAAACGGGTGAACTGCATGAAATATCTCCTGATTAATCCTTTGTCTGGCGGCTCAAGTGGAATTGATAATTACACGAGAGCTCTAATTCCGCAGCTACAGCAGATCGGAATTCAGTGTGATTATTTTCAAAACAGCGAAAACCTGAGCCCCGCTCAATTTCGGATTGCGGTCCGAGAGTACGTTCTTTCGCGCTACGGCTATGAGGACGTAATTATCGAAGCTCCGGAGGCAAAGGCATCAACTTTACTCCTGCCGCGGCAGTACAAAACCCATATTCGGCTTCATTGTCCACTTGCAATTGCGCAGAAATATGACGGGCATGACGTGAATCAGGACGCCTTCTCGAACGAACTGCGGGTTATGTACAAGGCGACGCTCGTTTCATCGCCGTCACATGCATTGCTGGAACATTTAAGCCCAGAATTCAACCCCCGAAGTGGAGCGGTATTCAAGAATCCGGTTGATGATTCGATCCCAATGCGCGGTGCCGAACAAAAAGATCTGGACGTAGTATTTCTAGGTCGCTTCCAGGAGCTGAAGGGAGTAGCCTACATTAATCCGATTCTGGAGAGATTGCCTGAGCACGTTAAGGTGGTGCTGATTGGCCGTGGATCCTCACAGTTTGTCCTGAGTCGTGCAATCAAGTGTCAAGTCGAATGCCACGAGCACATCGAAGGCCCTGAGCGGTTGGATTATGTGGGACGAGCGAAGGCCCTGTTGATGCTGAGCAAATTCGAAAATTGCTCTATGGTCATCTTAGAAGCGTTGGCAGCAGGCACTATTGTTCATTGCTGGAATGTAGGGGGGAATGCCGAAATAGCGCCACCTCCATTGTTAAATGCATTTGATTTTGAAGATGTCGATGCTATAAGCGAAAGTGTGATCAACGTACTGGAGAAGGACTTCCCTTATCCAGAGCGGAGTGATTTTCGTCGTGCCCTGGATTCACTTCGGGCAGACTTTAGGAACGGGATGGGTTCCGTTATTGATCGTTTGACTCAGCATCGCCAATGGATGGCACTCGATTTTAGGAGAAGCGTGAATGTGACGGTGCCGAAGTCTATTGACGTTAGTAGACTGCGTGGCCGGCGTTTTCTCGGTTTCAGCATAAGTAATGAGCATATTCAAGAGATGTGGGAGCCGGTGGCTCGCGCATTGGATATGGATCGTCGCTATGTTTGCCTAAGGGAGAAGGGGCACCGTCGCCTTTTCGACCAGGCCTTCGATATTGAGGATAAAGCATACGCGGTCTACGATTGGATCAAGCATACGGATCGACTCATTAAGAATATTCAGAACTTCAAACCTGATTTTCTGATTTTTCACAACGGACTGCATCCCCGCTATCAGGGTGCGCTGAATAAAGTAAAGGCGTTAGGAATTCCCATTGTCTATACTGAATTGGGTTGGTTTCCGCAGAAAGGGAATATTTACTTTGACGAGGTTGGCACAAATGGTGCTTCCCGTCTGGCGACTCTAGGTTTTAGATCCCTATGTGGTTATGAACTTCCCACTAATGTAAAAAAAACGATTGTCTTGCCGAAAGTTGCGCTCGTAACAATGCAACTCGAGAATGACACGAACTTGATCGTGAATTCTCCAAATTTTAAGGGAAACGAGAATTTCCTGCGTCATGTTCTATCGCAAATTCCACAGGACTGGGAAGTAATTATCCGTCCGCACCCATTAGATGGAAATGTTGGCTACATTGATAAATTCCTCAATGAGCGAGTATCTTTGGATTCGGATAGGCCTATTGAGGATGCTCTGCGAGAAGCCGGTGCTGTCATTGGATTGAACTCCACTGTTCTTCTGCAAGCGCTCGACTATCCGATTAATATCTATGCGCTCGGAAGATCACTTATAGATAACAAAGGTGTCGCGATCTGTTGCGACGACGGTAACCTTGCTGGCAGATGGCGGACTGAGCTTAGCTGTGATGTTGAGCATCGTCGTGCATTAATGAGGGCATTCAAGGACCGTCAAATAAATGTGGCAGAGATATTGCTGAAGTCGACGGAATCTCTCGATGCTTCAATTGGACTGAAGCCATTGATCAATGCAGTAGGGCGGCGGATCAATTGGCAGAAGGCAGGATCGACTATCAAAGCGGAAGAAAAGACGAGTATTGCATTTGTTAATAAAGTGGAAATGAAGAAGCCAATCGGAGCAATGGATATTCCACAAAATCCGATACGGCAAGCTTTGCGCTCACGGAAACTCAGAAAGTTGCGCAAAGATCCTATTCAGTTCCTCAAAGACTCAAGATTTCTGAGAATCTTCCGTTCTACGGATTCCTAGGCAAGAATCAGTTTTTTTGGGGTAATAATGGGCTCACGTTATTTTACTCAATGGGGTGCTATTGAGGAGTGTGAATTCAACGGACGGCGCTATGTATTCTGGCCGTTGTTGAGTGACGACGGAGAAGTTTTGGCGGATAAAGGGCTAATTATTGTGATGGCTACCCACAATAATGGAGATCGCTATTTTGCTATAGACGCCCTACGAAAACACAAGAGCGCAAGTCTGTTATTTGTAACTGACCCTGATAATAGTTACTACTTGGGCGCCAATGGCAGATGCTCGTATGAGGAACTGTTTGACCATTGCATCAGTCTCTTTGATCCAAAGAATGTCACATTTTTTGGATCATCAATGGCTGGATATGGTGCACTTTTGCATGGTGTGCGATTGAACTGCAATGTAATTGCATCCAATCCTCAGATAAATTTTGAGGTGACAAAAGAGTACTGCTGGCCGGCATTGAGAAATACAATTTCGAGATTGAAGGAATGTATCAATCTGGATGATTGGATGCCTGATAACTACCGAGATTCAGCGATTCATTTAATTCACGGTCGAAATGTGCTCGATGTGGAAAATATTAAGTGTCTCATTAAGGCTGACATAAGGAATCGATGGATGAGCATCTCTTCCGTTGATGATGATCGGCATGGATTCTATATAAATGACTTTGAATCTGTTTTCCAGTTGCATGAGTGTTTGTGCGCCTTTCGACGTATCTCGCGTTTCTCTCCAAATGAACGAGCACTGGCCAAAATTGCCCGTGATGGGGCATTGAATACGTAGTTTGCATAATCCTGGCGTTCCAAGCAGCAGTCGATGAAGAGAAATTAATGTCCAATCTACCGAGAAGCAGCAACACCGCCCCCTTCACCCTCTTCGGCGGCATCAACGTTCTCGAATCGCGCGATCTCGCCATGCGGGCGTGCGAGGAATACGTGCGCGTGACGCAGAAGCTCGGCATTCCCTACGTTTTCAAGGCCAGCTTCGACAAGGCCAACCGTTCCTCGATCCATTCCTATCGAGGGCCTGGGCTGGAAGAGGGCATGAAGATCTTCGAGGCGGTCAAGGCGGCGTTCGGGGTGCCAGTGATCACCGACGTCCATGAGCCGTGGCAAGCGGCCCCGGTGGCCGAGGTGGTTGACGTGCTCCAGTTGCCGGCGTTCCTGGCGCGGCAGACCGATCTTGTCGTCGCGCTGGCCAAGACGGGCAAGCCGATCAACATCAAGAAGCCGCAGTTCCTGAGCCCGTCGCAAATCCTGAACATCGTCGAGAAGTTCAAGGAGGCGGGTAACGATCAGTTGATGCTGTGCGACCGCGGCACCTGTTTCGGCTATGACAACCTCGTGGTTGACATGCTTGGCTTTGGCGTCATGAAGCGCGTGACGAACAACTTGCCGATCATCTTCGACGTGACACACGCGCTGCAGCAGCGCGATCAGGGCGGTGCGGCGTCGGGCGGCCGGCGGCAGCAGGTGGTGGATCTGGCGCGCGCCGGCATGGCGGTGGGTCTTGCGGGTCTGTTCCTGGAAGCGCATCCGGACCCGGACAACGCCAAGTGCGATGGTCCGAGCGCGTTGCCGCTGGACAAGCTGGAGCCGTTCCTCGCGCAGATCAAGGCGGTGGATGACCTCGTCAAGTCGTTCACGCCACTGGTCATCGACTGAAGCCGCCGTCGGGATGACAGAGGCTGGAACTCCGGCATGAAGGGGCCGGCTGTAGTCGCGTGAGCAGAGCAAAGACAAACAGCACAAGTACAAGCAACACAAATACAAGCAGAACAAAGAAGAGCAGGAGTAGAAGTCATGGAAGGGGTCATGTCGCTGGCACGCAATGTTGTTGCCACGGAGATTCAGGCGCTGGATCGCATGTCCAGTCGCATCGGTGCGGCGTTCGAAGCCGCCATCGACATCGTGTTGGGCGCACGCGGCCGCGTGGTCGTGGTGGGCATGGGCAAATCTGGACTGATCGGGAAGAAGATCGCGGCGACGATGGCATCGACGGGTACGCCGGCATTCTCGGTGCATCCGGGTGAAGCGTTCCACGGTGATCTCGGCATGATCAAGCCGATCGACGTGGTGTTGATGATCTCGAACAGCGGCGAAACCGAGGAACTGATTCGTATCCTGCCGTTCCTCGAGTATCAGAAGAATCCTGTGATCGCCATGACAGGGCGTCCGGATTCGACGCTCGGACGACACGCGGACGTCGTGCTCGACGTTTCAGTCGAAAAAGAGGCCTGCAACAACAACCTGGCGCCAACCAGTTCGACGACGGCGGCGCTGGTCATGGGCGATGCGCTGGCCGTGGTGCTCTCGATGAAGCGCAGCTTCCAGCCCGAGGACTTCGCGCGGTTCCATCCGGGCGGTAGTCTGGGGCGCCGATTACTGACGCGCGTGGCCGATGTCATGCACAAGGAGAACCTCCCGGTCTGCGCAGCCGACGCGACGTTCCGCGACGTGGTGCATGTGGTCAACCGTGGCCGTCTGGGTATGGCGCTCGTGATGCAGGGTGAAGCGTTGCTGGGCATCATTACCGATGGCGATATCCGCCGTGCGTTCGATTCCGATCGTGACTACCGGTCGATCCTGGCCAGGGACATCATGTCCGTCGATCCGAAGGTGGCGTCGCCTGATGAGCGCTTCGCGGACGCCGAGGCGCGCATACATGCCGCACGCATCGGTGGTCTGGTGGTGAAGAACGATGTGGGCCGCGTGGTCGGCATTCTTCAGATCCACGACCTTGGCGCCGATGAGCCGGCCGTGTGACGGCGCCATCGGTATCCTTTCCCGCGGGATACTTGGCATCGAGCATCTGCAGACGCTGCTGGGCGAGAACGTAGTCAGGGTTTCGTCCGTGCGGCGCACGGCTGAGGGGCTGACAGGCGTAGCCGCCTGGGGGCGGCGTCCGACCGCGCGCAAGGCGTGGGCGTTCGCGCGCGCGCGCGGCGTCGAACGCATGCTCTGCCTTGAAGATGGTTTCCTCCGCTCGATGCATCCCGGTGCTTCGTCGCCGACCTGCTCGCTCGTGGTCGACGACCTCGGCATCTTCTACGACGCCATGACGCCGTCACGTCTGGAGTCGATGATCGCCGCGCCGCTTTCCGCGGAGGAAAACGAACGTGCGCTGCGATTGATCGCGCAATGGCGTGCGGCTGGGGTATCGAAGTACAACTACGCTCCGGACCCGGCGCAATTGGCTGATACGACCGATACGCCCTACGTGCTCGTGATCGACCAGACCGCGAACGATGCCTCCGTGCAATACGGTTATGCGGATGCGGAGAGTTTCCGGACGATGCTCGATGCGGCGATGCGGCTGTATCCCGGCTGCAAGGTTGTGGTCAAGGAGCACCCGGAGGTCAAGTTGGGGCGCAAGCAGGGCTATGTCGGCGCCATGCTCGATCGTGGCGAGTATCGGGACGTGCTGCGTCTGCAGGAAGATGTTCATGTCGTCCCGCTGCTTCGGCAGGCAACCGCCGTGTTCGTGGTCACGTCGCAGGTGGGCTTCGAGGCCTTGCTGCACGGCAAGCCGGTGCACACGTTCGGCATGCCGTTCTATGCGGGATGGGGACTGACACAGGACGCCCTGCGCGCGCCAGAGCGCCGAATCCCGGTTTCCCTGCCGCAACTGGCCTTTGCCGCGCTGGTGCGCTACACGCGATATGTATCGCCGCACACCGGGCAGCGTTGCGATGCGGAGGACGCGATCGAGTATCTGGCACTTCAGCGTCGCACGCGGCAACAGTTGCCCGCACATGTGCACGCCATCGGCTTCTCCCGATGGAAGCGTCCCATCCTCCGGCAATTCCTCCAGGGTCACACCGTTCGCTTTCATCGCCGTGAACGCACGATTCCGCCACAGGCGACCGTGCTGCGCTGGGGCAGGGGACAACTGCCTTGCCCGCGTGCGGACTGGTCCGTCGTCACGGTCGAGGACGGATTCCTCCGTTCCGTTGGCCTGGGCGCGCAACTCGTGCGTCCGGTGTCATGGGTGTTCGACGACGTCGGCATCTACTACGACGCGACGCAGCCCTCGGTGCTGGAGCGGTTGCTGGCGGAGACGTCGTTCGATGCCGCAACGCTGGCGCGCGCGGCACGGCTACGCGACGCCATCGTGCGGACTGGCATCACCAAGTACAACGTCGGCGGTGGCACGTGGCAACGGCCCGCGCACGTGGGGGACGTTGTGCTGGTGGTGGGGCAGGTGGAAAGCGACGCATCGCTGCGTTTCGGCGCGCCGGGCATTCACACCAATCGGGCGTTGCTTGAAGCGGCCCGTCGGGAAGCGCCGGATGCCTACATCGTCTACAAGCCTCATCCGGATGTGATGGCGGGCCTTCGCGGCAGCCGCGATGCGGAGTTGGGGCTTGGCACGCTGTGCGACGAGCTGGTGTCCGACTATCCCATGCACCAGTTGATCGAGTCAGTGGACAGGCTGCATGTCCTCACCTCGCTTGCCGGATTCGAGGCGCTGCTGCGTGGCAAGCCGGTGACCACGCATGGGATGCCGTTCTACGCGGGATGGGGCCTGACCGATGATCGCTGCGTCAATCCGCGCCGTCAGCGCGTCTTGACGCTGGAAGCACTGGTTGCGGGTGCGCTGATTCTGTATCCGCGCTACGTGTCGCGCTACCCGGGTGCAGGCTTTGCATCGCCGGAGCAGGTGATCGCGGACCTGCTGACATGGAAGCACGAACGCCAGAGGACCGGTGGGCGGCTACTGCGAACGCTCATGCAGCCGCTTTTGCGGCGATGGGCGAGACCAGCGGCCAGGGGGCTCGCCAATCCAAGACCCGACTGACGGGCGACGATCCAGAAAACAAGAACATACCAGTTACCACAAGAATTCGAGGCGAGCATGATTTCGTCATTGGACGGGAAGTCCGCAATCTACGGAAGAGAACCAGCCGTCGTGCCGCAGCAAGGGGGCAGCGTTGCCTCCGAGCTTCAGCGCGTCGGCGGGGGCGCGCCGTTTGACCGGCTGGCTTGCTATCGCCGCGTGTTATTGCTGCAGGGACCGAATGGTCCGTTCTTCGCGCGCCTGCGTGATTACCTGACTGGCCGTGGCAGTCAGGTGGTGAAGGTGAACTTTAATGGTGGCGACGATCTTTTCTATCGCAGTGGCGATATCGTGCGCTTCACCGATCCGATGGTGATCTGGGAGGCTACGCTGCGCCGGCTGCTGGCCGAACGTCGAATCGAAGCCATCGTCGTGTTCGGCTCCGGTCGTCGACAGCATCGCATCGCCGCTCGCGTGGCCCAGTCCCTTGGGATGCCATTCTGGGTGTTCGAGGAAGGCTACGTGCGTCCGGACTACATCACGCTGGAGCGGGGAGGCGTCAATGCCGATTCACCGCTGTCCGCCGTCACGATGGAAGAACTTCCCGCCACGACGCTGCCGACCAGGCCGCGCCGGTTCGCGCATGCGTTCCGCAACATGGCGCTGTACTCGTTCTGGTATTTCGTCGGCGGTATGCTCGGCGCACGCCGCTATCCGGACTATCGGCATCACAAACCGTTCGGCCTGCATGAGCTGGCGTTGTGGACGCGTGCGTGGTACCGGAAGCACGCCTACCGGTGGCAGGAGCGCGGCGTTCGCCAGCGCTTGCTGAATAGCGATCATCCGCATTTCTTCATGGTCGCCCTGCAGGTTCACAACGACAGTCAGATCCGCATGCACAGCCCGTGGCGGCGCATGGAAGAGTTCATCGAGTGGACCATTCAATCGTTTTCCGCGGATGCGCCTGCCGATAGCCTGCTGGTGGTGAAGCATCACCCGATGGACCGCGGGCATACCGACTACGGCAAGGTGGTCGCGGCATCCGCAGTGCAGTATGGCGTGACCGACCGCGTCGTGTATATCCACGATGCGCATCTGCCGTCGTTGCTGCATCGCTGCCTGGGTCTGGTCACAGTCAACTCCACCAGCGGGCTGCAGGCGCTGTTCCATCGCGTGCCCGTCATTGCGCTGGGACGCTGCTTTTATGCCAAGCGCGGCCTGACGTTCCAGGGTTCCCTGGGTGCCTTCTGGAATAACCCCGGTGCAGTGGATATGAGCGTCTTCACGCGCTTCCGCAACTACCTGGTGCGCAATTCACAGATCAATTCGTCGTTCTATGCGGACGATGCGCTGCTGCCGGCACTGGAGAACAAGCGTTGGCGATTAGCCGCGTCGGCACCGGCCCGTATCGTCTGCATGACGATGCTGATTCTGGCGGACGCCTACAGCGGCCGCCCCTGGGATATCACGACCACGATCAGTTTCGTTGCGGAGCTGGTGGTTGGATGACGAGCGCGATACCGATCATCGAGATTCAATGTTTGTCATATGAGAGAACGCATCGCTGGATTCCTGCTGATGACTTTTATCGTGCCGCTCGCGGTTGTTGGCTATCTGCTGATCGTCTATGTCGGATTCTTCGGCAAGACGGAGCGTGGCCGCGCTGGCGTGAGGGCGCTCGATCAGTTCGTCAATGCCACGCTGTTCAACGGCTATGCATGGGAGTCGGTATCGTCCCACGCCTGGCGCGCGCAGCATCGCTGGTGGGCTCGCGCCATCATCTGGGTCACCGATCTTTTTCAGAAGGACCATTGTCGGCGTGCCAACAAGCGCGAGCAGGCCGTGGTGGATCTGGTACTGAAGAAGAAGCTGCATGAGCGGACGCAATGAACCAGACGACCAAAGCGAAACATACCGCGTCGGCAACGATTCCGAAGGATGTCACGCGCCGCAAGGTGTATTACGTCGCCGGCTTCGACCCACGTGGCGCTGGCTACTATCACCGCCTGTATCGCGAAGAGTCGGCCAAGCAGGCCACGCATCATGACGGGGCGTCGATCTCGGTGGGCCAACGTGCGAAGCTCGATCCTCTGGTTAGCGCCTGGAATGTGGATAGCCGTTGGGACGGGCACGACGTGGAGACGACCTACCACTACCTGCACTGGGACGATCTGGTGCGCCGCCACTGGCAGGGGAGCCTGCTGCGCGTGATCATGGCGGCGGTACGGGACTACGGGTACTACATCCGCTGCGGCGCGCTGGGCCGGCTGAAGAAAACGTTTCGCGGGCCGTTCTTCAGCGCGGTGTATCCAATGGCTTATCTTGCTCTGTTGTTATTGCTCGCGATCGCTTGCGGCGTCGGCGTTGGCAGTTTGCTTGGTGTGATAGGACTTGCATCCGGATGGGCGTGGGCGGGTGGCATTGCCGCCGGAGCGGCGCTGGGCGCGGGCGGCATCGCGCTGGCCAACCGGCTGGCGGTGTTCTGGCTATTGCGGACCTACTGCTTCGTGCAGGCATGGGGGGCGCGGGAACCCATCGACGTCATGGCAAGAGTGGATGCGCTGGCCGAATGGATTCGTCTGGACCAGCAAGCGTCACCGTCGGACGAGGTCCTGCTTGTGGGCCACAGCGTCGGGTCGATCCTGGCGGTATCCATCGCGGCGCGGCTGACGGCGCTGTTGTCGGACGAACAACGCGGCAGGATCACGCTTGTCACGCTGGGGCAGTGCATTCCGCTGCTGAGCCTGATGCCGACGGCGAAGCCGTTCCACCACGATCTGGGTCGCCTTGCCGACGAGCGGGCGATGTCGTGGCTCGACATGAATGCCAGGGCAGACGCCCTGTGCTTCTCGCAGGCGAATCCGCTCGATGTCTCGGGCATCCGCGGCGGTGGCCGTCCAACTGCCCAGGTGGTGCGCCCGTTCAAGATGTTCGACAAGCGTACCTATGCGCGGATGAAGCTCAATCGTCAGCGCATGCATTTTCAGTACCTGATGGCGAGCGCGTTGCCGAACGAGTACGACTACTTTCGCATGACGGCTGGTCCTAGCCGCATCCAACCATTCTGACTTTCTGAAGCTGAACCCGACGTCATGAGTTTCCAGCCGCCGTATCCCAAGCCGCATGTGCGCAAGAGTTCGTTCATTCTGCGTTTCCTGCGTGGCTGGAATTCGTGGATCGATGTGCTCTTCGAGCGCAGCTACTCGATGAAGATGGGCAAGATATCGCAGCCCGGCATGGATATCTTCATGGTCAACGATGCTGACTGGGTGCGCCGCATTCTGGGCGATACCCACCAGTATCCCAAGCACGAGCTGATGCAACGGGCATTGGAACCGCTGCTGGGGTCAAGCATTTTCACGACCAACGGCGATGAGTGGGAACGCCAGCGCCGACTGGTGGAGCCGGCGTTCGCGCAGGCCCGTCTGAAGCTGGTGTTCTCGCTGATGGCGGACGCGGCGGCGTCGATGCTGCAGCGTCTGGACGCGGTGGCGGACGGGCGCAGCCATGAAGTCGATGGCGAGATGAGCTACGTTACCGCCGACATCATCTTTCGCACGATCCTTTCCGACAACCTCGAGGCCTCCACGGCGCAGGAGATCTACGACGCGTTCCTCGAGTTCCAGCATCATGCACAGCGGGCGATGATCCTGATGATCTACCGGCTGCCGCCGGTGCTGTCGACCTGGGGCAGCCGACGCGCGGCGCGGAAGATTCGTGCAATTCTCTCCGGCATCATCGCGCGGCGAATGGCTGAAAGGGACGAAGGGAAGCTCTCGGACCGTCAGGACATTCTCTCCGGAATGATGGATGCGGTGGACCCGGTCACGGGTGACAGTCTCTCGTACGAGGAACTGGTGGATCAGGTCTGCACGCTGTTCCTTGCCGGCCACGAGACATCGGCCAGCGCGCTGACATGGGCGCTCTATCTGCTGTCGCAATGCCCGCATCTGCAAGACAAGATCGTGGCGGAGATCGAGGCAGTGGTCGGCGATCGGGAGTTTGTGGCCGGAGATATCAAGGACCTGCCTGCGCTGGGGAACGTGTTTCGCGAGACGCTGCGGCTGTATCCGCCGGTCGGCTTCTTCGTACGTGAAGCCACGCAATCGCAGTGCATACGCAAGAAGGACGTCAAGGCGGGGTCGCCGATCCTGATCTCGCCGTGGCTGCTGCATCGGCACCGGACGCTGTGGGAACGCCCCGACGACTTTGCGCCGGAACGTTTCGAAACGGAAGCCGGAAAGGCCTCGGCAAAGTGCGCCTATATCCCCTTCAGCAAGGGGCCACGTGTTTGCATCGGCGCGGCTTATGCGACGCAGGAAGCCGTGCTGATCCTGGCCAGCATCGTGCGTCGTTATCGGGTGGATGCGGACCCCATGCACGTGCCCAAGGTGGTAGGGCGCGTCACTGTCCGCTCGGGCAATGGGGTGCGAGTCCGATTGCATCGCCGATGATGGGGCTTCGGGCGTAATGGGCGTAATGGGCGTGATAGGCGTGATAGGCGTCCGTGTGCCAACGATGGCCGGGAGCTTGCTGGGCAGGCCGCGTCACAAGTGATCGTTGCGCCGATTGCGCGCAACTTGCGTGGCAGCGTCTCGGGCTTTGGCGCGCAGTCGATCATGGTATTTAATCCGGATATCTCCAGGCTGGTCGTCGCACGCAACATGGCGAAGGACCGATGAGAGGATGTCATGAAGCGGCTTGCAGGCCGGCTGGCCATTCTTCTTGCCCTGGGCCTCGCAGCCATCAGCAGCGCGCGGGCGTCCGAGATCGTTTGTCCGCCGAACTATCAGGCCAGTACCGTCCGATGTGTCGATCCGTCGGTCAGTTACTGCGCGCGCCCGGCTGCCCGGCTGGCGTCAGGCGAGCGGCTGATCTGCGAGTACGCGATGCTCAATGTTGCCTACGAACGCATCTACGCGGACCAGCAGCGGATGCTGCATGCGGGCACGCTGAGCACGGCCGATCTTGCGGCCTGGCGCAGGAAGCGCAATGGCTGCGAGACGGTCACGTGCGTCGACGAGGTGTTCGCGGACTGGCGGCGAATGCCTGCGAGGCGACCTGTCGAGCATCCCGTGACCGCGCGAACCATGGCTTCGACGGCGAACCGTCCGCCGACTATCGCACCTGCACCTGCACCTGCACCTGCACCTGCACCTGCACCTGCACCTGCACTTGCACCCACACCCGCGCCGGCCCCGATGTTGTCGCCAGCGATCAAGGCATTGTCCGTCGCGTCGACGGCGCCGCCCCCGGCGCTCTCGCCTCCTGTCCGCAGCGAGCCTGTGACGATTGCGACATCTGCCGTCCCGGCACGTGCGGCGCGTGACGTTCCGCCCTGGGTGCTCGCCTGGCTGATCCTGCCGGTGGCCGTTCTCTGCATGTGCGCCTGGGTACTGGCACACGGCAGGGGCCGCAACGTGGCGCCAACATCGGTTCGGTTGCTGGCCGACCGGTTGCACCACGTGTCACATGCGGCGTTCGTCCTCGGCGCGCTCGCCGTCGTCAATGGCGTCATGCTGTTGATCGTCTTGATGGGCTGACGTGCCGGTTGAACCGTTTCAATTACCCAGTCTGAGTTAGAGACACCCCGGGCGGGCTCGCTGACAATGACTACGCTGCGCCACATCTGGCGCGACGTAGTCGTTTGATGGTGCCGGAACGTCCGGCACGGGAAGTCTCCAATGCAGCGAGCTGGTGAGGGTAGCCTGCCGGTCGGTGAGCACGTATCGAACCTCATCTGGCCGTTCGTTCCGGTGGTTGTGGCGCTGGCCTTGTTCTGCGTTGCCAGCGTGGACGTGCTATCCGCCGCGCGCAGCTTCGTCGCCGGGGAAAGCCTCTGGACCAAGGGACAGAAGGCCGCGGTCCTGCACCTGCTCAACTATTCGCGCAGCCAGCTCGATACCGATTACGACGCATACCTTGCCGCCATCGCCGTGCCGCTTGGCGATCGTCAGGCGCGTATCGAACTGGAAAAGCATCCGCGCTATGACCATACGCGGGCCGTCGAAGGGCTGCTGATCGGCGGCAATCATACCGACGACATTTCCGGAATGATCCGGCTCTACCGCACGTTCCGCGATGTCGCGGAGATTGACGAAGCTATCGAGATCTGGGCGGCGGCCGATGTCGATATCGCCCGGCTCGACACGCTGTCCCGGACATTGCGCGAGCGCTTTCGTGCTGGCGACTGCGATGCTCGCTGTGTGGCGCCTATCCAGCGCGAGATCGTCGATATCGACAATCGGCTGACACCCCAGGAGGCGGCGTTCTCCTCGACTCTCGGCAGAGCTTCGCGGCGCGTGCGCGCGCTGCTGACGTGGAGCTCGATTGCGGTGGCGGTGGCGTTGCTTGCGTGGGTCACGTGGGTGTCACGCAGCATGATGATCAAGGAGCGGCAGCTACGCGCCGCACTTGCGACTAGCGAGGAACGCCTGCAACTAGCGGTGGCCGGTAGCAACGATGGCCTGTGGGACTGGCATCCGCATCGCGGAGAACTCTATTTTTCCCCTCGGTGCGCGGAAATGCTCGGCTATCGCGCCACCGAACTCCCGCACGCGGTCGAGACCCTGATGGCGCTGACCCATCCCGACGACGTCACCGAACTGGGGCGCCGCCTGTCGGGGCACATGCGCGAGGGCACGCCGTACGACATCGAACTGCGACTACGGAAGAAGGCGGGGGGATATCTTTGGACGCGGGCGCGGGGCCGCATGGTGCGCAGCGCGGTTGGCAAGGCCGTGCGCATGGCAGGCTCGCTCAGCGACATCTCGGACCGGAAGCGCTTCGAGGCGCAATTGCATGCGGAGAAGGAGCGGGCGCAGGTCACGCTTCAGGCAATTGGCGAGGCAGTAATCACGACCGATGTCTGGGGACGGATCGAATCGCTCAACCCGGTGGCCGAGGCGATGACGGGCTGGACCGAGGCTGAAGCCGCCGGTTGCTTCCTGCCTCAGGTTTGTCCGTTGACCGATGAAGTCACGTGCGATCTGGTTACTGATCTGGTGCCACGTGCGCTGGGCGGGACGTGGCCGAGCCAGACCGTCACGGTCCTGAGCCGGCGTTCGGCGGGCGAGTCTTCGGCGAGAGTGGTCGTCAAGCCCTCCGTGGCGCTGATCCGGGACAAGGTTGGGCAAGCCATTGGCGTGGTGGTCGTGCTCCACGACGTCAGCCTGGAACGCGCGCACGCGGCCCAGCTGGCCTATGAAGCCAGCCATGATCCATTGACCGGTCTGGTGAATCGGCCCGAGTTCGAGCGCAGGCTCGAAACGGCAATTGCACGGGCCCGGCAGGAGGGCTGCACGCACACGCTGATGTACCTCGATCTGGATCGGTTCAAGGCTGTCAACGATACGTGTGGCCATGCCGCCGGGGACGAACTGCTCTGCCAGATCGCCGATCTCATGCGCCAGCAGCTACGCCGTAGCGATACGCTGGCGCGGTTGGGTGGCGACGAATTCGCGGTGCTGCTCGAACACTGCTTGCCGAGTGATGGCGAACGGGTGGCGGAATCCTTGCGTCAGGCGATTGCTGCGTTCCGCTTTACCTGTCGGGGGCACGTGTTCTCGGTCGCCGTCAGCGTGGGGCTGATCCGGCTCGATGAGCGGACCTCCAGCACGGAAGACGCGCTCGGCGCCGCCGATGTGGCCTGCTATCGGGCCAAGCGTGCCGGACGTAATCGCGTGGAGGTCAGCTAGTCAGGATTGGGGTGGGGTGGAGGTTGCCGGTGGGGATTTCACCAGCGGATCGCGGAAGCCGGTGTCGACTACCTCGGTCGGTGCGGTCGGTGCAGTCGGGGTGGACGCTTTTGATGCACCAGCATTCGCCGGTACGCCCCGCACGGACTGCCAGGTCTTGATGGCCCAATAGCCGGCGCCGGCCACGACCCCAAGCTTCGAGACCTTCCAGGCGACACGGCCGATTGGTGTGCGCCGCAGCAGCGGTAACGCCAGCGTGATCGCCGTGCTGACCATCGGATATTCGCGCGTCAGACCCAGCAGCTTGAGCCAGCCGGGGGTGTGGGTCAGGTTTGGCAGCCAGTTGCCGAGGCTGGTCATCCGGCGCACGCCGCCCTTGACGTTGTGCAGCGCCTGCACGGCGTCGTAGCGTTCCAGCGCCGCGCGGGTGATCAGCAGTTCCTTGCGGATCTCCAGCGGCAGCCGGACTTCCTTGGAGAATCGGACTGGACGCGCATGCTCGTGGCGCTGGCCCGGGTTGGTCGAATCGTCGGCGGGCGTGGTCATCGGCGCAGCATCTCCCTGTCTTTATCGAGCTCGGCCAGCGTGGCTTCGAACAGCGGCGGCGCGCGTCGGACCATGCGGCGCGCCAGCAACAGGCAGATCGCGGCGCAGGCGAGGTAGGCCAGGATGATGAGGCCGAGGGCCTGCCAGCGGTAGCTTTCCCAGAATACGATGGCGACCAGCAGCGTGAACGTCATCAGCGCCATGCTGAAGAAGACGAGTCCGAAGCACGCCAGCAGCGCGACCTTCATCAGCCGGCCGCGCTCCTCGGCCAATTCCACACTGGCCAGTTCCAGGCGCGTCTGGAGCATCGACACCACGGAACTGGCGAGGTTGCGAACGGACTCCAGGAACTTGGGGGAAGGGGATTCGCTCATGCGGCTCCGGCGAAGGATCGATGCGCTCGCAGTGGCGGCATCTGCAATGGAAAGGTCCCGGTGCGGCGGGCGGTGCCGCGGACCGGGCCTCAGACCAGGGCGTCCGGCGCAGATGCGCGGCCAGGACGCCGTGCTGCGATGGGTATTACTTGCGGTTCAGCAGCAGACCGATCAGCAGGCCCACGCCGGCTGCCACGCCCACGGCGCGCCACGGGTGGTCATGCACGTAGTCGTCGGTGGCGCGTGCGGCGGCCTTGCTCTTGGTGACCACGGCGTCTTGCAGATCCTGGGCCTTTTCCTTGGCTTGCTTCAGCAGGCCCATGCCACGCTCGCGCAGTTCGGCAGCTTTTTCCCCGGTGGTCGAGGCCGCTTGCTTCAGCAGTTCCTCGGCATCGGACAGAACGGTCTTGACATCGCTCATTAGTTTCTCCTGTTTGCGGGCGGTTGGTTCAAGTGGTGACATTTTGCCTTGCCAGCCCTGGCTTGTGGCGTTTCTTGTCGTCCAAGTAGCATATGTGGCGGCCTGCCATCGTTTCAAGCCTGAATCCGCAAATCCATGCTGCTGTCACTTGCCACGCCCCCGTTTCGGCCGTAGCGCGCCAAGGCAGGGGACGTCAAAGCGTGGTCACCACAAGTCTTTATGACTTCGAGTGATTTTGTAGTGACTTTATATTCGTTTGGGTTGGAAGGCAATCCAACTAAGCTCGGTTCCCTGTGTTTACACGTCGTTCCTTACGTTTATTTACTGTTGTTTCAGGAGACCCCCGATGGCACTGCGTCTTGGCGATATCGCACCGGATTTTGAACAGGAATCGAGCGAAGGCCGTATCCGCTTCCATGATTGGCTCGGCGATGGCTGGGGTGTCCTGTTTTCGCACCCGGCGGACTACACCCCGGTGTGCACGACCGAGCTGGGCCTGACCGCCCGGCTGAAAGAGGAATTCGCAAAGCGCAACGTCAAGGCGATCGCCCTGTCGGTGGATAGTGTGGAATCGCATCACGGCTGGATCCAGGACATCAACGACACCCAGTCGACCTCGGTCAATTTCCCGATCCTGGCCGATGGCGACCGCAAGGTGTCCGAGCTGTACGACATGATTCACCCGAACGCCAACGAAACCCTGACGGTGCGTTCCCTGTTCGTCATCGACCCGAAGAAGAAGGTCCGCCTGATCATTACATACCCGGCCAGCACCGGCCGCAACTTCAACGAGATCCTGCGCGTCATCGATTCGCTGCAGCTCACCGACAATCACAGCGTGGCCACGCCGGGCAACTGGCAGGACGGCGACGATGTGGTGATCGTGCCCTCGCTGAAGGACGAAGAGGTCATCCGCCAGAAATTCCCGAAGGGTTACAAGGCCGTACGTCCGTACCTGCGTCTGACGCCGCAGCCCAACAAGTAAAAAAAACCGGGCCCGGGGTTTGCCCCCGGCCCGGTTCAGTGCCACTGACCTTTCGAATGATGTCGTAAAACGGCGGGCTCGCCCGTCGTCTCCTTGGTAGTGTGCTTCCGCCCGGCTTGATGACTCAAGACCGGGCTTTTTTCATGCTTCCGGCTTCAGAAGAATGCCTGGAGGCCGGTTTGCGCGCGACCCAGGATCAGCGCGTGGATGTCGTGCGTGCCTTCGTAGGTGTTGACCACCTCGAGGTTGACCACGTGGCGGATCACGCCGAACTCGTCGGAAATGCCGTTGCCGCCGAGCATGTCACGCGCCACGCGGGCGATGTCGAGCGACTTGCCGCACGAGTTGCGCTTCATGATCGAGGTGATTTCCACCGCGGCGGTGCCTTCGTCCTTCATGCGGCCCAGGCGCAGGCAGCCTTGCAGGCCCAGCGTGATTTCGGTCTGCATGTCGGCCAGCTTCTTCTGCACCAACTGGGTGGCGGCCAGCGGGCGGCCGAACTGCTTGCGGTCCAGCGTGTACTGGCGTGCGGTATGCCAGCAGAATTCGGCAGCACCGAGCGCACCCCAGGCAATGCCATATCGGGCCGAGTTCAGGCAGGTGAACGGACCCTTCAGGCCGCTGACGCCCGGCATGATGTTCTCTTCCGGCACGAATACCTGGTCCAGCACGATTTCACCGGTAATCGACGTGCGCAGGCCAACCTTGCCGTGGATGGCCGGGGCCGACAGACCCTTCCAGCCCTTTTCCAGGATGAAGCCGCGGATGGCTTCCTTGCCATCGTCGCCCATCAGCTTGGCCCACACCACGAACACGTCGGCGATCGGCGAGTTGGTGATCCACATCTTGGCGCCGGTCAGCTCGTAGCCGCCAGCCACCTTCTTGGCGCGCGTGACCATCGAGCCCGGGTCCGAGCCATGATTCGGTTCGGTCAGGCCGAAGCAGCCGATCCACTCGCCGGTGGCCAGCTTGGGCAGGTACTTCTGCTTCTGGGCTTCGGTGCCGAATTCGTAGATCGGGACCATGACCAGCGACGACTGCACGCTCATCATCGAACGGTAGCCCGAATCCACGCGCTCCACTTCACGCGCGATCAGGCCGTAGCTGACGTAGTTCAGGCCGGGGCCGCCGTACTGCTCGGGGATGGTCGGGCCGAGCAGGCCCAGTTCGCCCATCTCGCGGAAGATCTCCACATCGGTCTTCTCGTTGCGGAAGGACTGCAGCACGCGCGGCATCAGCTTGTCCTGGCAGTAAGCCGCGGCGGCGTCACGCACCATGCGTTCGTCGGCGGTCAGTTGCTGGTCGAGCAACAGCGGGTCAGCCCAGTTGAATTCGGCGTTGGCAGCCATGGAGGTCTCCTTCTTTGATGTGGCGAGGAAGGCCTGGAGCCTTCACACAATCCGGGAAAAACGACACGAAGTGGGAATCGGGTGGAATTTCTTTGGTTCCGCATTGCGGAACCTTGTTCCGATGAGCTAGTATAGCCGAACCGATCCGCGGCGCAACAGGGGAAATCTCGCGCCCCGGAGATTTGCGTTCGGCAATCGACCAACCCCATCTGGAGTTTCGCCTTGGACATTTCATCCAATTCCGTCGCGCCAGCCGCAGAGCCGGCCCCGCGTGAACGCGAAAGCGATCCGAACTTCGTTACTGCGCTGGCGCGCGGACTGGAGCTGCTGCGCTGTTTCCGCACGGGCGAGACCATGCTCGGCAATCAGGATTTCGTGCGCCGCACCGGCTTCCCGAAGGCGACGGTCAGCCGCCTGGCCGGCACGCTGGTGCAGCTTGGCTACCTTCGCTATGACGACAGCCTGGGCAAGTATGCGCTCGATGCCGGCGTGCTGGCACTCGGGTTCTCGTACCTGTCGGCCTCCGGCGTGGTGGCGCTGGCGCGTCCGCACATGCTGGCATTCGCGCAGCAGCACGGTGTCTCGGTGTCACTGGGCAAGCGCGAGCGGCTGGAAGTCATCTATCTGGAGTCGATCCGGAACGACGCGGGCGCGATGCTCGGCCTGGGCGTGGGATCGCGCCTGTCGCTGGTATCGAGTTCGATGGGGCGGGCTTATCTGGCTGCGCTGCCGCAGGCCCGGCGCGATCGCGTGCTGGCCGAGTTCGCGCAGGCGTTCCCGGAACAATGGAAGGCACAGGAAGCGCCGACGCGCGCTGCATTGGCGACGGCGGAGCGCGACGGCTACGCGGCGTCGTTCCGTGACTGGCATCCCGCCATTCACGCGTGCGCGGTGGCGTTTCGTCCAGTGGGGGAGAAGGACTTGCACATGCTCAGCTGCAGCGCATCGTATGGCGCCGTCGGCGAGGAGGTGTTTCGGGAGAAGCTGGCGCCTGCGTTGCAGGCGTTGGCCACGCGGTTGTCGGACCCGGCCGGGCGACAAGTCTGAGTGCCGCCGCTATGCGCTCCCCTCGCCCATGAATTGGGGGGAGGGGAGCAAACCAGCAGGCATTACAGGTCTGTCCGCAGTTTCCACAGTTCCGGAAACAGCACCACGTCCAGCATCCTGCGTAGATAGCTGACGCCTTCGGTACCGCCGGTGCCGCGCTTGAATCCGATCACGCGCTCGACCGTGGTCACGTGGCGGAAGCGCCATTGCCGGAACGCGTCTTCCAGATCGACGAACTTCTCGCCGAGTTCGTAAAGCTCCCAGTGGGCCGACGGGTTGCGATAGACCTCGAGCCAGGCCGCTTCCACCGATGCGTTGTACTGCGTCGGCTGGGTCCAGTCACGTTCCACGACCTCGGGGTCAATCTGGAAGCCGCGCCGTGCCATCAGCCGGATGGCCTCGTCGTACATCGACGGCGTATGCAGCGCGGTCTCCACCAGTTCGAGATGTTCGGGCCGATGCGCGTGCGGACGCAGCATGGCTGCGTTCTTGTTGCCGAGGATGAACTCGATCTCGCGATACTGGTATGACTGGAAGCCGGACGACGCCCCCAGGTACGGCCGCATCGCCGAGTACTCGGGCGGCGTCATCGTCGCCAGCACATTCCACGCCTGCACAAGCTGATCCATGATGCGCGAGACGCGCGCCAGCATCTTGAATGCCGGCTGGAGCTGATCGGACTTGACGCCGTCACGCGCTGCACGCAGCTCGTGCAGCATCAGCTTCATCCAGAGTTCGGTGGTCTGGTGCTGGACGATGAACAGCATCTCGTTGTGATCCGGAGACAGCGGATGCTGGGCGCTCAGGATCTGGTCCAGGCCCAGGTAGTCCCCATAGCTCATGTCGCGCGCGAAATCCATCTGCGCGCCGTGCCAGCCATCGCCGCTATCACCGCCATCACCGTTTTGCGGGGCGGTTCCGTGCCCCATCGGGCATCCCTTGAATTCGCTCATGATCGACTCCCGCTCAGGTCACCGCCGTCCGCACGGCAAAGCGCGCGTCACGATAGACGCCGCTGTCGAGCACGTCGCGGATGATCTCGACGGCGTCCCACACTTCAGTAAAGCTCGTGTAGAGCGGCGTGAAGCCGAATCGCGCGATGCCCGGCTCGCGATAGTCGCCGATGACGCCGCGCTCGATCAGCGCGGCCACCAGCGCGTAGGCGTCGGGGTGCGCGAAGCTGACCTGGCTGCCGCGCTTCGTGTGGTCGCGCGGTGTGACCAGTGAGAGCGGGTGCGTGGCGCAGCGGGCCTCGACCAGCTCGATAAACAGATCGGTCAGCTTCAGCGACTTGGCGCGCAGCACGGTCATGCTGGTCTGCGCGAAGATATCCAGGCCGCATTCGACCATGGCCAGTGACGTCATCGGCTGCGTGCCGCACAGGAAGCGGCCGATGCCCTGCGCCGGTTCGTACTGCGGCGACATCGCGAACGGCGCGCCGTGGCCCCACCAGCCCGACAGCGGCTGCCAGAACTGGTCGCGCAGCGCGGGTGCTACCCAGACGAAAGCCGGGGAGCCCGGGCCGCCGTTGAGGTACTTGTAGGTGCAGCCGATCGCGTAATCGGCCTTGGCCACGTTGAGCGCCACGGGCACGGCGCCGGCCGAATGGGCCAGATCCCAAACGGTCAGCACGCCGCGTGCGTGCGCCAGCTCGGTCAGGCCGGCCATGTCGAGCATCTCGCCGGTCTTGTAGTTGACATGCGTGAGCATCAGCACCGCGGTGTCTGCGCCTACGGCGGCGTCGATCTCGTCCGGGCTGTTGACCAGCCGGACCTCGTAGCCTTGCTGCAGCAGATCGGCCAGGCCCTGGGCGATATAGAGATCGGTCGGGAAGTTGCTGGCTTCGGACACGATCACGCGCCGGGCCGGATCGCGCAGGCGCTGCACGCGCAGCGCGGCCGCCAGCACCTTGAACAGGTTGATCGATGTCGTGTCGGTGACCACTACCTCGTCATTGCCGGCGCCGATCAGCGGAGCCAGCAGATTGCCCAGGCGGCGCGGCAGGTCGAACCAGCCCGCGGTGTTCCAGCTGCGGATCAGGCCATTGCCCCATTCCTCGCTCACGACCTCCGCGGCGCGCGCGGCGGCGGCGCGCGGGCGTGCGCCCAGCGAGTTGCCATCGAGGTAGATCACGCCCTCGGGCAGGGCGAACTGTTCGCGCAGTGCGCGGAGCGGGTCGTCCCGGTCCAGCGTCTGGCAGTGTGCTCGGGTCAGCGTTGTCATGCGGTCTTCGTCCGTTCGAAATCGGTTCGTGAATGTCAGGGGAGCTCGCGCAGCACGGCGCGCACCGGGCTCGCGTCGAGCGTGGCCAGGCGCAGCGGCAGCGCGATCAGTTCGTAGTCGCCGGCCGGCACCTCGTCGAGGACGATGCCTTCGAGAATGGCAAGCTGGTGGTCACGCACGGCGTGGTGCGCGTCCATCGTCTTCGAGGTTTCGGGATCGAGCGACGGCGTGTCGATGCCGATCAGCTGGACCCCATGGCGGGCCAGCAGCGAGATCGTCTCCGGCGCCACGGCGCAGAAAGCGGAATCCCATATGCCTTGCGGCGCCTGCGTGTAGGTGCGCAAGAGCACACGCGGCGGCGTGCCGGCCAATGCGTGCGCGATGTGATGCGGTTCCACGCGCGGTGCCGCGCCAATACAGTGGATCACCCGGCACGGGCCCAGGTAGGCGTCCAGCGGAACGGCTCCGATCGGCGCGCCATCCGCCGCGTAGTGCAGCGGGGCGTCGGCATGGGCGCCAGTGTGCGGCGACATCGTGATGCGGCCGACGTTCACCGGGCAGTGCTCGTCGAGTTGCCAGGCCGGGTCATGCTGGAACGGTGTGTCGCCAGGCCAGACTGGCGTGGCGGGCGAAACGGCCGGGGAAATATCCCAGATGCGGCGACCGTCGTGTCTGTGGGGGGCTTGGGGCATGGTGTCTCGCGTCTGCGCTTTTTCGGGCGCGGTGTGTGTGGGCATCATAGTCAAACTGCCCGAAAAAAGCCTTGCGAATTGGGCCGTCGATTTGGCCTTCTTTCGCATAAAATTGCGTATCATTTCTGGAAATTCGTGGATTCTGCGAAATGAACCTTGATCCGATCGATCTGCGCATCCTGACGTGCCTGCAGGAGAACGGCCGCATCAGCAACCAGGACCTGGCCGACCGCGTGGCGCTGTCGCCGTCGGCGTGCCTGCGGCGCGTGCGGTTGCTGGAAGAGAGTGGCGTAATCGGCGGCTACCACGCGTGGTTCGACGCCGAAAAGCTCGGGCTGGAGATCGAGGCCATCGTGCAGGTGTCGATGCGGCACGACGTGGAGGGGTGGCACGACACGTTCAACGCGGTCGTGCAGACGTGGCCGGAAGTGCTCACGGCCTATGTGATCACGGGGGACAGCAACTACATCCTTCGCGTTCAGGCGCGCAACCTGAAGCACTACTCGGATTTCATCGTGAACCGGCTCTATCGCACGCCGGGTGTCATGGATATCCGCTCGAACATCGTCCTGCAGCGGATCAAGACCGACGGATCGCCGCTGGCGATCGTGAAGGAAGCGGGCGGCTAGCCTAGCGGTCGAGCGGCGAAAGCGTGGAGAACTGGGCGCCCTGGAACACCAGCGGCTGTCCGCCGGTATCGAAAATGCCGCAACGTTCGACCTCGCCGACGAAGATCACGTGATCGCCTTCGTCATAGCGGCTGCGGTTGTGGCATTCGAACCATGCCAGCGCGTTGGCAAGGATGGGCAATCCGGTGGCGGAAAGGCGATAGTCGACGCCGGCGAACCGGTCGCCCTTGAGCGTGGCAAAGCGCTGGCAGAGGTCGAGCTGCGACGCCGCCAGCACGTTGATGATGTAGTGCGAGCCGTCGCGGAACATCGGCAGGCTGTTGGCGCGCGTGGCCATGCTCCACAGTACCAGCGGCGGATCGAGCGATACCGAGTTGAACGAACTCGCGGTGATGCCGACGAAAGGAGCGCCGTTGGCGTGCGGGTGGCCGGCCGCGCGCGTCGTGATCACGGTCACACCGGTGGCGAACTGCGACAGCGCCCGCTTGAAATGCTGGCTGTCGAAATCGGGGGCGGTGGCCTTGCGCGCCATGATCGGGGTCTCGGCCTCGGGTATGCCCATGTCTCGGGCTTCACACAAATCCATGATCTTCATATCGGGATGGCCGCCTTGCATTCAACGCGTATCAACCTAAACCGCGTTTGCGATGTTTTCGGTGGTTTTTCGCACAAAGCAGGCGAGCCAACGTTGTCTGCGATTGTAGCGGAGTCCAGCCAATCACCGCTGAAGTGACGTTGGAAGCCGTCCGGGCGCGTTAAAGTCGGCAGCAAGCGCGGCCAGTGCTTATCCTAGACAGGACGCCTGCGCGAGCCAGCGTGGCGTCCGCGACTGGAAGGGGACGAGCAAATGGACCATGGCCTTGAAATCGCCACGCTCGGTGGCGGCTGCTTCTGGTGTCTGGAGGCGGTCTACCAACAGGTCGCCGGTGTGCGCGCGGTGGAATCGGGATACACGGGCGGACACGTCAGCCAGCCCACCTATCACGAGGTTTGCGCGGGAGATACCGGGCACGCCGAAGTGGTGCGGGTGACATTCGACCCGTCCGCGATCAACTATCGCGAGATCCTTGAAATCTTCTTTTCGATCCACGATCCGACGCAACTGAACCGGCAGGGTAACGATGTCGGCACACAGTACCGCTCCAGCATCTTCACGCACTCAGAGGCGCAGCGTGCGGTCGCCGAGTATGTGATTGGCAAGCTGGTTGCCGAGCATGTCTACGATGCGCCGATCGTGACACAGGTGGAGCCGGAGCAACCCTATTGGCCCGCCGAGGCCAGCCACCAGAATTACTACCAGGAGCACCCGGCGCAAGGGTACTGCGCGTTTGTGATCTCGCCGAAGCTGACGAAATTCCGGCGCGATTTCTCGCACCGGATGCGGCGCTAGGTCGTCAGCTTCCCGGCGATTACCTCAGCGAGCCGCGCGATGCTCAACGGCGCGCAGCCTTCGGCATTATTGCTGACGATGACATAGGCGGGCTGGCCGGCGCGCAGCGTGCGCACGATCACGTCAGCGATGGCGTGGCGCGTCTCGGCGTCTTCGTCCACGAGCTTGTCGAACGGCGAGAATGCCTGCTCGGCCATCGAATAGGACCGGCCATCACGCAGCATCCAGCGCAAGACCAGCGGGCCGGGCGCGCCATCGTCCATCAATGCCTGCGCCGCAGCCTGACGTTGCACGGGCGGCAGACGGTCACGCGCGGCCAGGCAGAAACGCACGCCGCGCTCGCGCAGCATTCGGATGTAGCGTGGCGTCAGCAGCGCCGCGTCACGGATCTCCACGGCATAGCAGGCATTTGGCGTCACCGCGCGGTCCAGCGCGGGCAGTTCGGCAAGGAAGGCGTCCAGCCGTGCCAGGAAAGCGGGGCCGTCATCCGCCATGCCAGCCAGCGGTGAAAGCTGGAACAGCAGAGGGCCGCAGCGCGGGCCGAGCCCGCTCGTGGCCGGCTCGATGAAGTCACGGATTGCGATCTCGGCATTGAGGAACGCGGCGTTCTGCAGCCGACCGGCGCCATCGGGGCCGCGCAGCCATGCGTCGCACACGCTGGCGGGCGCCTTGACCAGAAAGCGAAAGTCTTCGGGCACCTGCGAGGCGTAGTTCAGGTAATCGGCCAATGGAATCGGGCCGTAGAAACCGCGGTCGATGCCAGCCGCGCGCAGCAGCGGATGCTGGCCACAGGCACTCAGACCTTTGCGTGAGAGCAGGCTCTCGGTGTACTGGCCGTCGTAGGTAATGCCGTGCCAGCCGGGATAGGACCAGGACGAGGTGCCGAAGTAGAGATTTGGCGGCAGTTGCTTCGCGAGCGCCTGCAACGCGGCGTCGGGCGTCCAAGGCTGGACGATCTTGCCAACGGGCTTTTTCTTTTCGGGATCGCCCGCCGCAGGTCGGGCGGCGGGCTTCGCAACGGGCGGCGATGCCGGGGCATCGCCGAATAGGTCGAGGTTCTCAGTCAAGCGTCAGGAAGGCGTACCGATCGGAGACGCGTAAATATAACGCCGCGACGTCGGGAATGTGTCGGCATTGCGATCGGCCTTCTGGCATACCACCTGGTAGATCGACATCTTCCCGCTTGTGAATGCGTGCGAGCAGCCCGCCAGATAGATGCGCCAGATGCGGAACTTCTTCTCGCCGACCATCTCGCGGATGGTATCGGCATTGGTCTCGAAATTCTCCGCCCAGTGACGCAGCGTCTGCGCATAGTGGCGGCGCAGCAGTTCCACGTCGAAGGCTTCGAGGCCGCCTTTCTGCATCGTGGTCAGCACCATGCCGATATGCGGCAACTCGCCCTGTGGGAACACATAGCGATCCATGAAGCCCGAGCCATCCATCGGTATCTCGCCGCTGTCTGGGTCGGTGGCGGTAATGCCGTGGTTCATCGCCACGCCACCTTCGGCCAGCAGGTCGCGCATACGGGCGAAATAACCCGGCAAGTTATCCTTGCCGACGTGTTCGAACATGCCGACGCTCGTGATGCGGTCGAATTGCCCACTGATGTCGCGATAGTCCTGCAGGCGGATCTCGATGCGGTCCTGCAGGCCCGCAGCCCTCACGCGCGCGGTAGCCAGATCGAACTGGTTCTGTGACAGCGTGATGCCCACGCACCTGGCGCCAAATTTTTGCGCGGCCCGCAGCACCAGCGCGCCCCAGCCGCAACCGATGTCGAGCAGCGTCTGCCCCGGCTCCAACCGGATCTTGGTCAGGATATGGTCGATCTTCTTGAGCTGCGCGGTGGCCAGGTCTTCGTTGCCGTTCTCGAAGTACGCACATGAATAGACCATGTTCGGATCGAGCCAGAGCTTGTAGAAGTCGTTGGAAACGTCGTAGTGATACTGGATCGACGCCTTGTCCTCGGCCTTGGTGTGCGTGAAATGTTGCGCCACCTTGTTCAGCACGCCGCCCGCACGGCGGGCGGCGGCGGCGGAGAGACCGTATCCCACCTTGATGATGTCGGCCAGGCGCCCATCGAGGTCGATCTTCTCCTGGACATACGCTTCACTGAGGTTGTCCAGGCTGGGTACTAGCAAGAATGGCAGCGCGGAGGCTTCGCGCACGGTCAGCGTGACGGCGGGTCTGTCAAAGCTGCCGAGCTGATATTCGCTGCCATTCCAGAGTCGGAGCTTGACGGGCAAATTCGAGTGCTCGCGCACATCGGCAATCCAGCTATCGAGTTGCTTGTCCAGGGTCTGCTTGAAAAACATGCGGCTTTCTCCCGATTGGTTGGTTATCCCTCTCGAACGAATGCCCCACGGTCTGCTGCGATCACTGCGCGTTCATACGCAGCGCTGGCCTTGGGGTGCGCACCGGTGCATAGCCGGTGCAGCAACCGTCAAACTTTACGCCAATTTTTGAAATTGTGCAGTGCAGGTCCTTCATTGGACAAATGTCTATCAGACCTCGCAGACGCTGATGGCGTCAGGGCGAGAGCCGCACGATTTGCCAGTTTCCATCGGCGTTCTGGCGATAGGCGATTCGATCGTGCAGGCGCGAAGGGCGGCCTTGCCAGAACTCGATCCAAGTCGGTTTGAGCCTGTAGCCGCCCCAGTGCGGCGGGCGCGGCGGGTTCTCGCCGAACTTGCTGCGGAAATCCGCTTCGCGCGCTTCGATCACGTCGCGCCCTGCAACCTCGCGGCTCTGTTCGGATGCCCAGGCACCCAGGCGTGAACCGAGCGGCCGCGACGCGTAGTAGGCGTCGCTCTCCGCGCCCTCGACCTTCTCGACGATACCTTCGACTCGGACCTGCCGTTCGAGCTGCACCCAATGGAACAACAGCGCCGCGCGCGGGTTGGCCAGCAGGTCCACGCCCTTGCGGCTTTCGTAATTGGTGAAGAATGTGAAACCGTCGGCATCCATGCCCTTGAGCAGCACGATGCGCGCGGACGGCTGGCCGTCGGCGCCCACGGTGGCCAGCGTCATGGCGTTCGGCTCGGGCAGCTTGGCTTGCATGGCTTCGTCGAACCACGACTGGAACTGGCGAATCGGGTCGGGAGCGACGTCGGTTTCGGAAAGCGCGCTCAGCATGTAGTTGCGGCGCAGGTCTGCGAGTTGGGTCATGTCGCGTATCAGGAAGGTTTGCGTTCCGCGCACGAATCGCGCGGATAAGCGTACTTCGAGTATAGCGAATGCGCTGCACGCTGCATTTGCGTTGCCGCAACGCGCTCAGGGCACCCCGGGGGGCGCACCGGGTGCTTCAGTCGGGCAGGGCGATCTTGCGCGACTGCCTGCGCGAGTAGTAACCCGCCATGCCCATCGCGCCGGCCATCGACAGGAAGATCGGCAACATGCCGAGCGCCGTGCCGACCACGCCGAAGGTCAGCGGCCACACCACCTGGCTCGTGTTCAGTACCGCCGAACGCAGGCCAAGTGCCTCGCCGGCGCGACCCGAAGGCGACACCGTGTGCAGGATGTTCATGACGTTCGGCTGGGCGCTGCCCAGCGCGAGGCCGAGCACGAATGCCAGGCTGCACATGAGCCAGAAGTGCGACACGAACGGATAGACCAGATACGCCATCGCGCCCACGGTCAGCGCCAGGCGGATGATCCGCCATTCCGAAAAGTGGCGCGACACCATCGGCATGGCCACGCGGATCGCCAGCGTGGCGATCGAGAACGCACCGAGCACCCAGCCGATCGACGACGGAGACAGGCCGATATGCGTGCCCTGGATCGGAATCAGGAACGCGTGGAGATCCCACGCGGCCGAAAGCACGGCGCTGGCGATGAACACCGCGCGCAACTCGGGGTGCTGGAGCAGATCCAGCGTCGAGCGGCGCGAGCCGTCCTCGATGGCGATCCTGCCTGCGTTGCCGCCTTGGGCCGGCAGGCGCGGACGCACGTACTGCAGGCCAGCCTGGCCAACCAGCGCGATGACCACCAGCACGCAGAATGCCGCACGGTATCCGGCGTGCTCGATCATGTAGCCCATCGCCACGGGACCCAGCGTGCCAGAGATGGACAGGCCCAGTGCGTGCAGCGTGTAGTTGCGCAGGCGGGTCTCGTTGGTCGATACCTGCCCGATCAGAAGTTGCATGGCCACCTGCACGAGCATGAAGCCCACGCCGATCAGCGCACAGGCTCCGTACAGCGAGGTTATGTCATGCCAGACCGCCGGCAGCAGCGTGCCGGCCACCACCATCAGCGAGCCCGCCGTCATCGGCAGGCGTGGCCCGATCTCGTCAATGCGCTTGCCGGCGCGAATCGCCAGGAACATCGGCAATAGCGCGTAGAGCGACATGAGGATGCCCAGCGTCACGGTGGACGCCTTCAGCGAGATGGCAAAGAGGGAAACGACGACGCGACTGGCGTTGAACGCCAAATGGTTGCACACCGTCAGCGCGATCAGCCAACTGATCGGGGGGACGGCGGCGTGGGGCAACGTCATGGGGGCGCGGTGGCAATGGGGTGGTTCGCGCCGCCGGCAATGATTTGGGGGCCCAGGCGATAAGACGCGCGAAAGAAAAACCAGTGCGGCGCGAGGCCGCACCAGACAAGGTCGTCAATGGCTGGACTGGACCAGCAACGGCAACCGTTGTTCGCCATTGTGTTAAATGCTTGCTTAGTCAATGGCCGTCTGATTATGCGACTGACGTCGGGCATGCACAACGTTGGTGAAGGGGGGAAGTGCAAATCCGCAACAGATTCTTTCAACGATCTGTTGCGTGGAAGCTATGCGGAATCCATGGTCGGTCTTCAGCCCCCCTGATAGAGCTGCGCATCGTTGGCAGGACGCGACGGATTGTGCGGTGCGGCGGAGGCAGGCGGGCTGGATGCGGGCTGCCGGTTCTTTGGACCGGGCTTGCCCGGCGGCGTGGCAATGACGGGCCGCTTTTTCAGGTTCGCCAGCAGCTTGCCGCACTGGCTGTCCTCGGGCGGCGAGATGTCGAGCAGGGGGACCACCAGCGCGACAGGCGCCGTAAATGCCAGCGCCAGCGCGCTGCCGGCGCGCAGTGCCAGGATGGCGTAGTTCGGACTGACGGACGGCTTCTTGAATGTTCCTCCGACGTAGAGCGGCGAGCGCAGCGAGAAGATGCGTAACCCCTTGGAATCGGGATGAATCGTCAGTGCCAGCTGCTCTTCCTTGAAGTCGATCGCGCCATCCGTCTTGACCACGGCATCCTGCGTGTCGAGCACAAACGTCTGCGCCTGGGCCACGCCATTGGTGAAGCCGAACGCGCTGACGCCGCAATTGATCTGCACCGGCTTGTCGCCGAAGAGCTTCGAAATCACCACGCTGCCGACGTTCAGGCCGATTGCCTCGAGGATGAACTTGCTGACCGTGCCATTCTCGACCAGCAGCCGGGCTTCGCCGTTCGCCGAGCCGAGCAGCGCCGCGACCGAGTTGCCGGTGGCGGTCAGCCTGGCACCGCCGTTGACCTCGCCGACGCTCGCGTGCATCGATTCGATCTTCGGGAAAAGCTGCCGGATCTGCAGATGGCGGGCGTGCATGTCGATCATGGCGGCCATCGGCTCGCGCTTGCCATCGAGCTGGATCGTCGAGACGAGGTTGCCGCCGGCCAGGCCGAAATTGAGGGGATCGAGCCGCAACACACCATCGGTCAGCTTGACGTGCGTGGCCAGTTTCGTGATCGGCAGCGTTTCGTCGCGAACGATGCGCTCTCCCGTGAACGTCACGTCAGCATCGATGGCATCCCAGCGCTCGGTATGAAAGGGCGCCACTGGCAGCACCTTGTTCGCGGGCTGCTTGACCGTGCTTTCCGCGGCGGCCTGGCCGGGCTTGGCCTCGGCGCCGATGATCGGCGCGAGGTCGGCGAACAGCAGCTGTTTCGACACCAGCTCACCGGACAGCAGCGGTCGTGGCGCGCGCTGCGCGAACGTCAGCGTGCCACCGAGGTCACTGCTGCCAACCTTGCCCGTGAAATTTCGGTATGTATAGGACGATGCGCCTTTCTTGAGTGTGGCCACCAGCCGGCCGCGTGTTTCGTACGGCGGCGTGGATGGCAGTACCACGCCGGTCAGCGCGTAGAGCCGCGCCATGTTGTCGCCGGACAGCACCAGACTCACGTCCAGCGCACCCAGTTCCGCCGGATTGGTCAGCGTTCCCTCGATTCGGGCCCGCGTGCCGCCGACGCGTACATCGGCCTGGAGTGGGAAAGGTTTGCTGGTGTCGCGCAGACTCAGCGCGGTGCCGGCCTTGCCCGTCGCATTGATCGTGGCCTGGTTGTAATGGCCGACGACCTTCCAGCGGATGCCATACCGGCTTTCGGGTTTGCTTTCCGTCTTGTTTGGCGCGCCTGCGGAAGCCGCCGAGGCGTCAGCGGGCGGGGCCAGCGCGCCGTCGCGTTCCTGATCGTAGAGTGGCTGGTCGCCGATGGTGTCGAGCGTGGCCTGCAACTCGATCTTCTCCGCGCCGTCGTTCAGGGACAGGTTGCCGCGTTCCAGCACGATTTCGCCAACATCGAGATGCCACGGCGACTCGCCGGTTTCCGGTCCAGTATCGAATGTCCAGTTGTTACGGCGGTCGGCCAGGCGTTCGAGCCAGACGGCCGGGCTGTCCACCACGATCGTTGGCACGCTGATCTCGTGCGTCAGGAGGGGGGCTGGCCGCAGGATAAAGATCAGCTCGCGGATGGTGGCGAGGCTCGGCTGCTTGGCCCAGTCCGGGTTGCCGACCGTGATGTCCTTGGCCGACAGGCGGGGCCACGGCACCAGCGTGCGCCAGCCGGCTTCGCCCTCGGCACGTTTCCAGGTCACCGTCAGGTCACCGTTGATGGCGAACGGGCGGCCGATGGCCTGTGTGACCTTGTCGTTGAGCCACGGCTTGATACGATTCCAGTCGAAGGTCAGGACGACGACGACCACCAGCGCGATCAGCGCCAGGGGCGTGAACAGGCTCAAGAGAGCGATCGTGCGGCGGCGGTGCGAGGCGGGCATGGGAAAGTTATCTCCTGGTGTCAGCCATGCGGCGGATCAACCACTATGCCTATTGTAGGGAGGCAATGCCAATGCGTTTGTCCGCCTTTGACTGACTTTCAGAATTCTGGCGCCGACCCGGAGGCGGCGGCTGGCATAAAATGCCGGCACGGTTCGTCGGCAGCCGGTGCCGGCAGACACAGCAACAAGAACGCATGACCCTTACCCCCACGCCTCTCGCGACGCAGGACCTGCCTGCGCCGTTGTCTCACGAAAGCCCCGAGGACGATGACTATCATCGCCGCTTTGGCGGCGTTGCGCGCCTGTATGGCGCCGAAGGCATGGCGCGGCTCGAAGCGGCCAATGTCTGCGTGATCGGCATCGGCGGGGTGGGAAGCTGGGCAGCCGAGGCATTGGCTCGCAACGCTGTGGGCCGCCTGACGCTGATCGACCTGGACCACATCGCGGCATCGAATACGAACCGGCAGATCCATGCGCTGGGCGACGCCTATGGCCGTGCCAAGGTGGACGCGATGGCCGAACGTATCGTGGCGATCAACCCGCGCTGCCGCGTGACGGCCGTGGACGACTTCGTGACCGAGGACAACGTGCAGGCCCTGTTGTCGGGGTTCGACTACGTGATCGACGCTATTGATGCCGTGAAGGTCAAGACCGCGATCCTCGGATGGGCGCGCCGCGAGGATGCTCGCGTGATCACGTGTGGCGGGGCGGGCGGTCAGCTCGACCCGACGCGCGTGCGCATCGAGGATCTGGCCCGCACGATCCAGGACCCGCTGCTGGCCAAGGTTCGTGGCAACCTGCGGCGCCAGTGGGGCTTTCCGCGTGATCCGAAGAAGAAGTTCGGCATCCAGGCTGTCTACTCTGACGAACCGCTGCGCTATCCCGAGCCCGAACAGCAGGCGTGCGAGATCGACGAGGTGCCGCCCGCGCCACGCCAGGGCCCGCAGGGGCTGGCCTGCGCGGGTTTTGGCTCCTCGGTGGCCGTGACTGCCGTGTTCGGCTTCGTGGCTGCTTCGGCCGTGATCGGGGCGATTGCCTCAGGCGGCTAATGCCGCGAGCAGCCGCTTGATGTCCGCCTCTTGGGGCGCGACGTTGTCGAAGTAGATCAGTTCGGGATATTCCGCCGGCTCGGGCAGGAAGCGGCGCGTGCGATAGGCGTCCCAGTGGGCGAGCTTGTAGGCGTCGTTGGGGTTGCCGCGCCGCACGATTCGGGCCTGCGCTTCGCTTTCGGGCAGGTGCACCCAGACGACATGGGTCCGCGTGCCTTCGGGTACACGCAGCCACGAGGGGTCGGTGAGTTGGTGCGCGCGGATTTCGCGCGAGAGCGGGCCGACCACGATCACGCTGATACCGAGCATCAGGTTTTCACGAGCGGTATCGAGCAGGCCTTCGTATTCGGGGTCCCGCAGGTTGTCGAGATAGGCGGGGCTGTCGCGATCATTCGGATCGCCAGTGATCGCCCGCATCGCGGCGGCGCTGTAGCGGCCGTAGAGCGTGTCCTTGTCCAGCAGGCAGAAGGGTTCGCCGGTGGCCTGCATCAGCGGGCCGATCAGCTTGTGGGCGAGGGTGGTCTTACCGGTACCGGCATGGCCGCAGAAGAAAATCAATCGTGGCATCGCACGTGTCCAGCGTGAGGCATGAGCCGCAAGGATAGCGTCATTTGCCGCGCCGTTTGCGGGAAATCAGACCAGACCGGTGCGGAATGGGTATGCTTGCCGACTGTTCACGGCTTCCTTATCCTGCGGTTCCATGACCAATACCGACTCCTACGCCGACCCCTACGCCGGCCTTTCGGCCGAAGGCCTGCCCGACGATCTGCGCCTTGGCGAGCCCGTCACCGATGCCACGCACGCCGAATTCCTCCAGTTGCTCGCCGCCATGGAAAAAGCCGACGATGCCGGTTTCCTGGCCGCTTTCGAGGAGTGGATCGAGCATACGCGCCACCACTTCGAGCAGGAGGAGCAGTGGATGGAAGCGATGCAGTTCGGCCCGCGCTTCTGCCACACCAACGAGCATCAGGGTGTGATGTCCGTGGCCAAGGCCGTGCGCGACAAGATCGTGGAGGAACGGGCTGACCCCGAGGGTCCGGGCAAGGGCGCGCTGTCGCTGGGCCGCCGCCTGACGGGTGAGTTGTCGGGGTGGTTCGACAATCACGTGAAGTCGATGGACACGATGATGGTCGAGCACATGAAAGCCAACGGCTTCTCGCTGGTCGAGGCGCCAGCGGCCTGACGGTCCGGCTGGACCGTCAGCTACCTCAAACTCAGTTCAGGACAGTGGCGAGCTGGCGGCGCCACCGTGATACCGCCGGGTCGTCGCCCATGAGCTCGAACACCGAGAGCATGGTCTTGCGGCCGACGTCGTCTTCGAACCCGCGGTCGCTCCGCACGATTTCCAGCAGTTGCTCAAGCGCGGCTTCGTACTCGCGCCGGGCGATCAGCAGATGCGCCAGATCCAGTCGCGCTGGCAGATCGGCCGGATTCGCCGCCACCCGCGCCTTCAGTTCGGCGCCATCGGGCAGATCGCCCACTCCCTTCATGGCTTCAAGGCGCGTTTGCAGCGCGGCATACGCATCTTCCTGCGTGGCACGCGGAGAGAGCAGACCGAACTCGGTTTCCGCATCGGCGATCTTGTTGCCGTCCAGCAGGAACCCGATGTACGTCAGGCGTGCGGTGTCTGCGCCCGGATCGTAGGCCAGTGCCGCCTGGAACGACGCCTGCGCGGCTTCGCGGTCGCCAGCGGCGGCCAGTTCGACGGCTTCGCGCAGCGCCAACTCGCCCGGATTCGGCGTCAGGCGATCCAGGAATTCCCGCAGTTGCGATTCCGGTAGCACGCCGATGAACTGGTCGACGGCCTGCCCGTCGGCAAATGCCACCACATGCGGAATGCTGCGCACGCCGAAATGGGCGGCGAGTTCCTGGTTTTCGTCGACGTTGACCTTTGCCAGCCGCCACTTGCCGCCAGATTCCGCTTCCAGCTTTTCCAGCATCGGTCCCAACGTGCGGCACGGGCCGCACCACGGCGCCCAGAAGTCGACTAGCACGGGGACCTGGCGCGACATCTCAATGACATCGGCTTCAAAGTTCTGCAGGGTGACGTCGCTCATTGTTCTGCACCTCGGAATTGAAAAGACCGTCGGGTACGGCCTGACCTTCTTATTGTGAGGGCGTAAGCGCCGAAAACAACCTCAGCAACCCCACGTGGGGGAGGGGTGGGAAAACATCCTGTTGAAAATAGAACGGTCGTTCAGTTATATTGCTTGACCGATACGCGAGGCCTACCTCGCGACGCTAGCGATTCCAGAAATCCGGTCGACGTCCGACCGTCCGCAGGAGACACCATGACCACAACGCCGTCCGTTCGCCCCCATTTCCAGTTCTGGCCCAAGCGGGTGCCGACGAGCATCGTGCTGCCGGAGACTTCGCTCTGGTACAACCTCGAAGTCTCGGCGCACCGTTATGCGGACAAGGCGGCGATTCGCTATTTCGGCAATGCGATCACGTTCCGTGAGCTGGAGGCGCAAGCCACCGCGCTGGCAGGCTGGCTGCAGCAGAAGGCAGGGGTGAAGAAGGGCGATCGCGTGTTGCTCTACATGCAGAACTGCCCGCAGTTCATCATCAGCTACTACGCGATCCTGCGTGCCGATGCCGTGGTGGTGCCGGTCAATCCGATGAACCGGTCCGAGGAATTCAAGCATTACGTGACAGACGGCCAGGCGCGCGTGGCCATCTGCACGGCGGATCTGGCCGCGGGCGTGATGCAGGCCGACGCCGAGCTGCCTGCCGATGAGCGCCTCCAGCATCTGCTCGTGACTCAATACGCCGATGCCCTGCCGCCGACCCACGAGCATCCCGAGGACGCGCCGCCGGCCTGGCTCACCGCCGAGCATCCGCTGCCGGACAACGCCACGCCGTGGGCCAAGGCGCTTGCCGCCGGCCTGAAGCCAGGCCCGCATACCGCCGGACCGGATGACATGGCCGTGATGCCGTACACCTCCGGCACCACCGGCTTCCCGAAAGGTTGCATTCATACCCATCGCTCGGTGATGCACAACATCGTCGGCGGCTCGACGTGGTCGGGCAGCGGCGCGGAATCAGTAATCCTGTCGGTGCTGCCGCTGTTCCACGTGACGGGGATGCAGTACGGCATGAACGGTCCGATCTATAGCGGCGCGACGGTGGTAATGCTGCCGCGCTGGGATCGCGAAGTGGCTGGCCACCTGATCTCGCGCTACCAGGTCACGCACTGGACCAATATCCCGACGATGGTGATCGACTTCCTGGGCAGTCCGAACCTGGCGTCGTTCGACATGAGCAGCCTGCGCTATATCGGCGGGGGCGGTGCGGCGATGCCGCAGGCCGTGGCGGAGCGCCTGAAGACCCAGTTCGGCCTGAACTATCTGGAAGGCTACGGCCTGTCGGAAACGATGGCGCCGACGCACAGCAACCCGGCCGATCGCCCGAAGCTGCAGTGCCTGGGCGTGCCGACGTTCAACACCGACGCGCGCGTGGTCGATCCGGTCACGCTGAAGGAACTGGCGCCGAACGAGGTGGGCGAGATCATCGTGCGCGGTCCGCAGGTGTTCAAGGGTTACTGGGGCAAGCCTGACGCCACGCGCGATGCGTTCATCGAGTTCGAGGGCCAGACGTACTTCCGCACCGGCGACCTCGGCCGCATGGACGAGGAAGGCTACTTCTTCATCACCGATCGTCTGAAGCGCATGATCAATGCCTCGGGCTTCAAGGTGTGGCCGGCGGAAGTGGAAAACCTGCTGTACAAGCATCCGGCCGTGCAGGAAGCCTGCATCATCGGCACGCGCGATGCCTATCGCGGCGAAACGGTGAAGGCGGTGGTGGTGCTGCGCGCGGATGCCAAGGGCAAGACCCAGCCGGAAGACATCATCGAATGGGCCAAGGAGCACATGGCCGCGTACAAGTATCCGCGCGTGGTCGAGTTCGTCGATGCCCTGCCGAAGTCCGGCACCGGCAAGGTGATGTGGCGCCAACTGCAGGAAACGGAAAACGCGCGTCAGGCTGGCTGATCAGGTGAGGCGTAACACCCCGCGGCACTGGAAACTCAGTGGCCGCGGGCCCGCATCAGCATCCGCACCATCGTCTTGTAGCCACGCTCCCTCGCATGGCGCGACGGCGTGACGCCTTCGCGATCGGCCAGGTTGGCATCGGCCCCGGCGTCCAGCAGTGCCTGGACGATATCTTCGTAGCGCGAACTGCCGTCGCCGAGGATGATGGCTTCCAGCAGTGCCGTCCAGCCCAACTGGTTCACCCGGTCCACCGGGACGCCCGCGCTGAGCAGCAGCTTCACGATTTCCACATTGCCGTGCTGGCTTGCGGCGATCAGCGCCGTGCCGTCGTAGCGGTCGGTGCTGTTCAGGTCCGCGCCATGCGACAGGGCCAGCCGTACCACGTCGATCTGGTTCGTGGCCGCCGCCAGCAGGAATGGGCTGTTGCCTTCATCGTCCTTGCGGTTGACGTCCGCCCCAGCCTGAACCAGCACCCGCGTGACATCGCCGCGACGGTTGTAGACCGCCGCGAGCAGAGCGGTACGTCCGCGTTCGTCCGTGGCCTGGGCCGATGCGCCGGCCTTGAGCAGCCGATTGACCAGGTCGAGGTCGCCGATACTGGCTGCCGTGATCAGGTTGTGGTCGAGGGCGGCCATGCCGTCCCCGCGCGACGGCAGGGGTGTGTGATTGCTGCCGTGCCACGGGCGAGAAGGCATCGGCGCGGATGCGCCGCCCAGTCCACCCACCGAGCGGGCCAGCGTCTGCCCGCCCTGGCCGGCCAGCAACCCCCCAGCGACCAGCAATCCCATCAGCCCAAGTATCTCGGCAAGTGCCTGGCGGCGGGGACGGGTCTGGGAGCGCGTCATGTTGGCAGGTGACAGGATCGATCAGACAGTTTCGTGCGGCTGGGTAATGGACTCGACGGCGTCAGCGCTGGCGACACTCGCCCGCGTTGCGGCGCCGTTGGACTCGGCGGCATCGCTTTCCTGGAGCTGGCGCCACAGGCGTCCCAGGTACGGATCGTCCACGCCATTCGTTGTCAGGCCAAGCAGGGTTTGCTGGAGATACTCGCGCGCCGGGCCATATAGACCACAGGCATGGCGCAGGCAGGCCACCACGCGTTCGTCTGGCAGGCGGCCAGCGTAGGCCGAATGCTCGCGGTTCATGACAAAGGCCAGCGCGCGCTGCTCGGGTGCGTCCGGCGCATTGCCGACTCTCACGCGCAGCCAGCGCGGATGATAGGCGCCGGTCAGCATCTCGCGGCGCCACAGCACGCGGAATTCCTGCTCGATCACGTGCCCGGGGATGCGGAATACCATGCCGGTGCAGCAACCGCCACGATCCAGGCCGAGCACGAGGCCCGGATTGTCCCATGTGCCCCGATTGATGCGGGAATAGAGATAGAAGCCTCGATGGTAGCCATGCACGGTGGCCAGCCTGCGATCCGTATGGACCACCATCGGATTCCAGATCAGAGAGCCATAGCCAAACAGCCAGACATCGCCGTTCAGACCGGGTGTCTCGGGCCGGGCGCCGAGCGCGTCGCAGAGCGAACGCTCCACATCGGCTTCTGGCAATAACGAGGACGCGACCGGCGTGCTGCACAACGATGTGCGCAGCCTGTCCGATTCGAGGTCCTGTCGCGTAATGGCCATGTTTGACAGCATAATCCAAAGCGCATTGATGCGTCGCAAGGAAACCACAGATGCCAGCAGGGGTGTGTGTACAAGGCAACGGTCGGCAACGGTTTGTTCCAACGGCCTAGTTCTTCCGCCCGCCCTGATCCGGCGGCAAGTCACTACAATAGGGGCCTCATCCTCGGAGATTTTCGGAGAACCGGCAATGGCGCGTACCCTGACCGTAGTGTTCGGCAGTGGCAAGGAATTTGAATTTACGCTGGGCGACAGTGAACTCGCCGCGGTGACCGAGGATGCCGCCTGGCGCTGGTTTGACCGCGAATACGCCGAGCTGGATTGCCAGGCGTCGAGTCCGGTCGGCAAGGTCCTGGTGATCGACAAGATCCTGAACGTGGCGAAGTTCTCGGGCGAAAATCGCTTTGCCACCCATCCGGAATGGGCGCAGGACTATGCCCGGCACGCCGGCCGGCTGCTCGATCGCGACAAGGTGCGCGTGGATGTCGGCAGCGCGGCAATCGGTTTCTGACCGCCCCGGAAAAAAGAAAAACCCCGCTTCGGTAACAAAGCGGGGTTTTTTCTGCCTTCCAGCCGAAACCGCCTCTTCCGGGGCGGCTTCGTTTTTTCAGGCGGATGTCAGGCGGGTACGCTCGACGGGCTGGTGCAGCGCTGCGACAGATAGGCGCTGAACTCGTCGCGCACCTCGGGGTGCCTGAGGGCGAATTCGACGGTCGCCTTCAGATAGCCGAGCTTGCTGCCGCAGTCGTACCGCACGCCTTTGTAGCGATAGGCCAGCACCTGTTCCTGGTCGAGCATCGACTGGATGGCGTCGGTGAGCTGGATCTCGCCGCCGGCGCCCGGCTTCAGCTCGCGGATATGGTCGAAGATGCGCGGGGTGAGAATGTAGCGACCCACCACGCCCAGGTTCGACGGCGCATTCTCGGGTGCCGGCTTCTCGACGATGGCGGACATCTTGATCACGCGGTCGTCCCACTCGCGGCCGTCGATCACGCCATACGAGCGGCTTTGCTCTGGCGCGATCTCTTCGACGCCGAGTACCGAGCAGTTGTAGTGGTTGTAGATATCCACCATCTGCTTCATCACGGGCAGGTCCTTGCCACCGTCGAGCAAGTCGTCGGCGAGCATCACGGCAAACGGCGTGTCGCCCACGAGCTTGGCGGCGCAAAGCACCGCGTGACCCAGGCCCAGCGCCTCGGGCTGGCGCACGTAATAGCACTCGACGTTCGCCGGCTTGATCGAACGCACCACATCGAGCAGTGCCTGCTTGTTCTTGGCCTCGAGTTCCGCTTCCAGTTCGTAAGCCTTGTCGAAGTGATCCTCGATGGCGCGCTTGGAGCGCCCGGTGACGAAGATCATCTCGGTAATGCCTGCGGCCATGGCTTCTTCCACGGCGTACTGGATCAGTGGCTTGTCGACCACGGGCAGCATTTCCTTGGGGCTCGCCTTGGTGGCGGGCAGAAACCGGGTGCCTAGCCCTGCAACGGGAAAGACGGCCTTGGTGACGCGGTTTTCCATTTCAGCCTTCCTTGTTTATCCGGAGTGATACCGTGCCGTAACGGTAGGGGTGCCGTCTGTCCGGTTCCGTCCGACGCTGCAGTCGGCACGAAACCGGGGAAGCACTTTTTACGCTCAGGCAGGCAATCGCTGTAGTTGATCCTGAAGCTTGACCAGCGTCTGTTCGAAATCGGACAAACGCTGCGTTTCCTGAGCCACGACAGCCGGCGGTGCCTTGGCGACGAAGCTCTCATTGGACAGCTTGCCACGGCATTTGCCGATTTCGCCGGAGATACGGTCGATCTCCTTGCCCAGGCGCACGCGTTCGGCAGCCACGTCGATCTCGATCTTGAGAAGCAGGTGGTTGCCGTCGGCGATCGCCACAGGGGCGCCGGCGCCTTCCTTCTGCAGCGTGGCCTCGTCTTCGAACACCTTGACCTCGGAAAGTTTCGCCAGCGCCTGGATTTGCGCCGCCGCTTCCTTCAGGAACGTGCTGTCTCCCTGAGCATAGAGCGGGATGCGCTGGGCCGGCGAGATATTCATCTCGCCGCGCAGGTTGCGGCAGGCGTCGACCACCGACTTGAGGCGGGCCACCCAGGCTTCGGCGGCTTCGTCGATCTTGGCCGCGGCGCTCAGCGGGTAATCCTGCGTGGCGATCGACTCGCTGCCATCGCCCTTGGCGCGGCCGGCCAGCGGGGCCACCTTCTGCCACAGTTCCTCGGTGATGAACGGGATGATCGGGTGGGCCAGACGCAGCACCGTTTCCAGCACGCGCAGCAGCGTGCGGCGCGTGGCGCGTTGCTGGGCTTCGGTCCCGGTCTGGATCTGGACCTTGGCCATCTCCAGGTACCAGTCGCAGTATTCGTCCCAGACAAACTTGTAGATCGCGCTGGCGATGTTGTCGAAGCGGTACTCGGCGAAGCCCTTCTCGACTTCCGCTTCCACGCGCTGCAGCAGCGATACGATCCAGCGGTCGGCCTGCGAGAAGTGCAGGTAGCCGTCCGGGCCGCAATCGTTGTTGCACGGGCCCATGCCGCAGTCATGGCCCTCGGTGTTCATCAGCACGAAACGCGTGGCGTTCCAGAGCTTGTTGCAGAAGTTGCGATAGCCCTCGCAGCGGCCAGTGTCGAAGTTGATGTTGCGACCCAGCGTGGCCAGCGACGCAAACGTGAAGCGCAGCGCGTCGGCGCCGAATGCGGGAATGCCGTCCGGGAATTCCTTCTTCGTCTTCGATTCGATCTTCGGCGCATCCTTCGGACGACGCAGGCCGGTGGTGCGCTTCTTGAGCAGCGGCTCGAGCGAGATACCGTCGATCAGGTCCACCGGATCGAGCGTGTTGCCCTCGGACTTGCTCATCTTCTTGCCTTCGGAGTCCCGCACCAGGCCGTGCACGTACACGGTGTGGAACGGCACCTTGCCGGTGAAGTGCTTGGTCATCATGACCATGCGCGCCACCCAGAAGAAGATGATGTCGTAGCCGGTCACAAGCACCGACGACGGCAGGAAGTGCTGGATCTCGGGCGTGTTCTCGGGCCAGCCCAGCGACGAGAACGGAACCAGCGCAGACGAGAACCACGTGTCGAGCACGTCTTCCTCGCGGCGCAGCGCGCCGGTGCTGCCGGCGGCCTGGGCCTTCGCGCGTGCTTCCTCTTCGGTGCGCGCCACGAAACAGTTGCCGGCATCGTCGTACCAGGCGGGAATCTGGTGGCCCCACCAGAGCTGGCGGCTGATACACCAGTCCTGGATGTTCGACAGCCACTGGTTGTACGTGCTGATCCAGTTTTCCGGTACGAGCTTGATTTCACCGCTCTGCACGGCCTCGAGCGCGACTTCGGCGATCGAGCGGCCCGGGTTGAATGTGCCTTCCGGGGCCGGCTTGCTCATGGCCACGAACCACTGGTCCGTCAGCATCGGTTCGATCACGCTGCTGGTGCGCTCGCTGCGCGGCACCATCAGCTTGTGCTTCTTGACCTCGCCCAGCAGGCCCTGCGCCTCAAGGTCTGCCACCATCTTCTTGCGCGCGTCGAAGCGGTCCATGCCGGCGTAGGCGGCCGGCGCATCGGCGACGATCTTCGCGTCGAGCGTCAGGATCGACAGTTGCGGCAGGTTGTGGCGCTGACCCACCGCGTAGTCGTTGAAGTCGTGGCCCGGGGTCACCTTGACCACACCGGTGCCGAACTCGCGATCCACGTATTCGTCGGCGATGACCGGGATCTTGCGATCGGTCAGCGGCAGATGCACGAACTTGCCGATCAGGTGGGCGTAGCGCTCATCCTCGGGGTGCACCATCACCGCCGTGTCGCCGAGCATCGTCTCGGGACGGGTGGTGGCCACGGTCAGGTGGGTCAGGCCGCGTACGGTGTCCGGCTCGGCCAGCGGGTAGTGGATGTGCCACAGCGAACCGTCTTCCTCGACGCTGTCGACTTCCAGATCGGACACGGCGGTGCCAAGCACCGGATCCCAGTTCACCAGCCGCTTGCCACGGTAGATCAGGCCTTGCTCATGCAGGCGGACGAATACCTCGGTCACGGCCTTCGACATCTCGGGCGACATCGTGAAGTACTCGCGCGTCCAGTCGATCGACGCGCCCATGCGGCGCACCTGACGCGTGATCGTCGAGCCCGATTCTTCCTTCCACTCCCAGACCTTCTCGGTGAACTTGGCGCGGCCCAGGTCGTGGCGCGATACGCCTTGCGCCTCGAGCTGGCGTTCCACCACGATCTGCGTGGCGATGCCGGCGTGGTCGGTGCCCGGCACCCACAGCGTGTTGGCGCCGCGCATACGTGCGTGGCGAGTCAGGCCGTCCATGATCGTCTGGTTGAACGCATGGCCCATGTGCAGCGTGCCGGTCACATTGGGCGGCGGCAGCTGGATGGCGAAATCGGGGCGATTGGCGTCGAACGTGGGCTGGGCAATGCCGCGCCGCTCCCATTCTGGGCCCCATTTCGCCTCGATGGCGGCGGGTTCGAAGCTCTTGGCTAGGGACTGGTCTTCTGCGGTCATGCTGGGATGTCGAGATGTGCGGGTCAGGGCTCTGGCCGGCTGGCGGATCGGCGCGCCGCGGCATTGGGCCGGGAAAACGTCAAATTATAGGGGAGGCGGGGTTCCGGTGCGCATTTCGGCGCCGGAAGGTGGCCCGGGCGGGCGAATGCTGTCATTGCTGCCAGGGCGCGGCGGGGGCCATCGGTATAATTGCGGCCTATCCTTCCGGCCCTGCTCCGATGTCCAGTCTGCTCGCCAATCTCAATGCTGAACAACTCGCCGCCGTCACATTACCTGACGAGCCGGCCCTGATCCTGGCCGGTGCGGGCAGTGGCAAGACCCGTGTGCTGACCACGCGGATCGCGTGGCTGATCCAGAACGGCCGTGTGTCCCCGGCCGGCATCCTGGCGGTGACCTTCACGAACAAGGCCGCCAAGGAGATGCAGACCCGGCTGTCGTCGATGTTGCCGATCAACACCCGGGGCATGTGGATCGGCACGTTCCATGGCCTGTGCAACCGGATGCTGCGCGCGCATTTCCGTGACGCCGGCCTGCCGCAGACATTCGCGATCCTGGACTCGCAGGACCAGCTCTCGGCGATCAAGCGCCTGCTCAAGGGGCTGAACGTCGACGACGAGAAGTACCCGCCCAAGAATCTCCAGTATTTCATCAACAACGCCAAGGAGCAGGGCCTGCGCCCGGCCGACGTCGAAGCCAATGACGATTTCAATCGTCGCTTCGTCGACCTGTACGCGGCCTACGACGAGCAGTGCCAGCGTGAGGGTGTGGTCGACTTCGCCGAGTTGTTGCTGCGCTGCTACGAACTGCTGCGTTACAACGACGCGATCCGCCAGCACTACCAGCACCGTTTCCGCCACGTGCTTGTCGACGAGTTCCAGGACACCAACGTGCTGCAGTACCAGTGGCTCAAGCTGCTGGCCGGCTACGGCTCGGGCAATGCCGCGGCGGTGTTCGCCGTGGGCGACGACGACCAGAGCATCTACGCGTTCCGTGGCGCCAACGTCGGCAATATGCGCGACTTCGAGCAGGAATTCCGCGTTCGCCACCTGATCAAGCTCGAGCAGAACTACCGTTCGCACGGGCATATCCTCGATTCGGCCAACCACCTGATCTCGCACAATGCGCGCCGACTGGGCAAGAACCTGCGCACTGACGCCGGGCACGGCGAGCCCGTGCGCGTGTTCCAGGCAGGTTCGGACGGCCAGGAAGCCTCTTGGATCGTCGAAGAAATCCGCGACCAGATTGCGCAGGGCATGTCGCGCTCGGAGATTGCGATCCTCTATCGCAGCAATGCGCAGTCGCGGGTCATCGAACACGCGCTGTTCTCGTCGGGTATCCCGTACCGGGTGTACGGCGGCCTGCGCTTCTTCGAGCGCGCCGAAGTGAAGCACGCGCTGGCCTACCTGCAGTTGATCGAGAACCCGCGCAATGACGCCGCATTCGGGCGGGTGGTCAATTTCCCCACGCGCGGCATCGGCGCGAAGTCGCTCGAAGTGCTGCAGGACGCGGCGCGGCAATACAACTGTTCGTTGGCCGAAGCGGTGGCCTACGTGCCCGGCAAGGCCGGTAGCTCGTTGGGCGCCTTCATCAGGCTGATCGAGCAGATGCGTGCCGAGACCAGCCGGATGACGCTGGCGCAAACGGTCGAGTACGTGACCAACACCAGCGGCCTGATGACGCACTACCAGACCGAGAAGGAAGGTCAGGACCGCATCGAGAACTTGCAGGAACTGGTGACGGCCGCGCAGGCATTCGTGGTCGAGGAAGGCTACGGGCTCGAGGCGCTGGGCCGCATGCTGCCGGCGAACCGCGATGCCACGCCGGCGCTGGCGCAGGGCGAACAGGACCAGCAGGTGCTGGACCCCGAACAGTTGCCCGTGGTGATGACGCCGCTGGTGGCGTTCCTGACCCACGCGTCGCTGGAGGCGGGAGACAACCAGGCGCAGGCCGGCCAGGATGCGGTGCAGATGATGACCGTGCACGCGGCCAAGGGGCTCGAGTTCAATGTGGTGTTCATCACCGGGCTCGAGGAAGGGCTGTTCCCGCACGAGAACAGCGCGATGGAGGCCGACGGTCTGGAGGAAGAGCGTCGCCTGATGTATGTGGCCATCACCCGCGCGCGGGAACGGCTTTATCTGTCGTTCGCCCAAAGTCGCGTGCTGCACGGCCAGATGCGCTATCACGTGCGGTCGCGCTTCTTCGAGGAGCTTCCCGAGGCCTCGCTGAAGTGGATCACTCCGCAGGGCCAGGCCTACGGTACCTATGGCTCGGGCAGCGGACGCCAGTCATCCGAGCGCGAAAGCGCGTGGGGCCGCGACTGGTTCAAGCGTGCCGAGGATGTGCCCTATACGGGCGTCAAGCCGACCGGCGGCATGGACACCGGCAAGAACTACGCCGAAGAAAAGCGCGCCGCGGCCACTGGATTCCGCGTGGGCCAGAGCGTGTTCCACAACAAGTTCGGGGAAGGCAAGATCAAGGCGCTGGAAGGCGAGGGCGCCGATGCGCGCGCGAACATCGACTTCAAGCGCCACGGCACCAAGTGGCTGGCGCTGTCGGTGGCGAAGCTGGACGCGATCGATTGATGAGGGGGGTCTCCCCACTTCCGCACGTGGAAGCGGGGAGAAAAGAGGATCAGGACTGCGCCACGCTATCGTTCGCCGTCTCACCCGGCGGCGCGATGTTGAAGCAGCCGCGGTACGTCGCGTAGAACGAGCAGTAGAGGATCGCCAGCATCAGCAGCGAGTACGGCGTGATCAGGAACGACAGCACGGTATCCGCGCCGATCGAGGCGAACACTACCTCGAGGAACAGCGGCACTACCACCAGCAACAGCGCGAACAGCAGGGCGTAGGTGAAGAACGCGCCACGGTTGCGCCAGCAGGCGGTCCAGCTGAAGAACAGCGCCTTGACGGGCGGCACGCCATGCCAGGCGGCGAGCATCGGCGCAAACCAGAACATCATTGCCACCGGTGTGTACAGCAGCGCGCCGATCAACAGTGCGTAATACAGTTGCCGTACCGCTTCGCCGGAGGGCTCCTCGCCCTTGAGCACCATCGGCGCCAGTGCGCTGATGTCGACCACGGCCGTGGCGATGAAGCTCAGCGCGAACACCAGCACCGCGTAAATGCCACCCAGCACCAGCAGGTTGCGGGTGGCCTGTTTCCCGTTCGTGCGGAAGCCCGATAGCAATATCGTGGGCAATACACGCTTGTTCTGGATGACGTCGCGGCAGGCGGTCATCACGCCCACAGACAGGCCTGGGGTGAACACCAGCAGCGCGATGATGCCGAACAGCGGCACGAAGATCGCCAACTGCGCGGCAATCAGATAGATAAACAACAGCATCAGGAATGCCAGCGGGTTCTTGCGGAACAGCCAGATGCCCTGGCGGAACCAGACGTAGCCTTCCTTGGCGGAAACTTCCAGTAGTTGCATGGCGAATCAGATCCAGGGGAGCGCTGCGGCGTCGTCGATGCGGCGGCGCAGGATGCGTTCGAAGTGGGTCGGATCGTGCGGCTGGAGCATATCGGCCTCGCGCGGCAGGTAGAAGTCCCACAGGCGCGATACCCAGAAGCGCAGCGCGCCGGCGCGCAGCATATCTTGCCAGTGCGCCGCCTCCACTGCCGTCAGGGGCCTGACCGCATGATAAGCCCGCAGCATGGCCTGCGCACGTTCCATGTCGATGGTGCCGGTCGCGAGGTCGATGCACCAGTCGTTGACGGTGACGGCCAGGTCGAACAGCCATTTGTCGTCGCCGGCAAAGTAGAAATCGAAGAAGCCGCCGAGCCGGTGGTTGCCGGCGCTGTCAGTGTCGAACAGCGCGTTGTCGCGGAACAGGTCGCAGTGGCAAGGGCCACCCTCCAGCGCGGCGTAGTCACCGCCGCCGAAAAACGCGGTCTGGTGCGCGATTTCCTCGGTCAGCAGCTTGCGCTGCGCGGCATCGAGGAAAGGCGTGATTTCCGGGGTGGTCTGCTGCCACCACGCCAGGCTGCGCAGATTCGGCTGCTTGCGTGGATAGTCCTGGCCGGCGATATGCATGCGCGCCAGCATTGCGCCGACTTCGGCGCAATGGTCGGGCTGCGGTGCAAGTTGCGAGGCGCCGGGCAGGCGCGTGACGATGGTCGCCGGCTTGCCCTTCAGTTCGCGCAGGATCTCGCCGTCGCGGGCTGGCATCGGCGCCGGCACGCAGATGCCGTGCCGTGCCAGATGGTCCATCAGGTGCAGGTAATACGGCAGCTGGTCGAATTGCAGCCGTTCAAAGATCGTCAGTACGTACTCACGTGTGACGCCATCCTGCTCCATGGTCAGGAAAAAGTTGCTGTTCTCGATGCCCGAGGCAATGCCGCGCAGCGCGCGCACTTCGCCAAGGTCATAGTCAAGCAGCCAGCGGGCGATCTCGTCCTGCGAGACCGTGGTGAAAACGGCCATACTGTTCTGTTGGTGCAATTCGGGACGCGACGAACCGAGGGCGGATGGCAATGGCGGTTCGCCGCCGCGGCATCACTGCCGGAGGGCCGGCGCGACCTTCGCCAGGCGCGAGCGCCCGGCGAGGATCGTGGGTAAAAAGACAATCAGGATAACGGGAAAGGCTGCCGTATCAGAACTTCAGGTTCACGGACGGCACGCGGTTCACGTCATGGTCACGAATCTTGGGCGAGCTGTCTTCGGGCTTGCTCATTTCGTACTTGGTGCCGAAACCGGACTGAACCTGGATATCGGTGGCCCGACCCTTGTTGCGGTACTCGGTCACCTGCGTGCCATCGCGCTCGCGCAGCACGAAGCTCGGCTCGCGCGGTTTGTTGATCTCGCTCTTCGCGGCAGGGGCGATCGGTTGGTTGTTGATTTCGTTCAGTTCCTGCTGGGTCAGCGCATTGCTTTCCGCGTTGTCCTGGGCCACGGCATGGGTGGTCACAGTCAGTGCAAGCGCAGCTGCAGCAAGCGCAAGAAGGTAGCCATGACGGCCAATGGCCGTCGGGACATTGGCGAGCCTGGCACCCGTATGCGAAGGGGAAGTCATCTGGGGCTCCTGTGCGTGCGGGCCAGCTGCCCAGCGACGCGGATTTGGCCTGCAAGGACCCGGCGGTGCCGGATCTGGCAGGAGAATGCTTCCATTCTAGCAATTCCTGTCGGTTCCGGGCCGCTCTCGTGCCCTAGCGTCCACCCGCCAGCACCGCCGGCGGGCGTCCATGCCTTACAGATAGAACATTTCTTCCTTGGGCGGAATCGGATGCTCTCCGCCGCGCTTTTCGTAGTACTCGTAGACGGCTTCGAGCACTTCCTGCGGCTCGTCGACGATCTTCATCAGGTCCAGATCGTGCTCGGCGATCAGGCCCATCGGCAGCAGCGTGAAACGGAACCAGTCGAGCAGGCCCTTCCAGAAGCGGCTGCCATACATCACCACGGGCACGGAACGAGACTTGCCGGTTTGTACCAGCGTCAGCACTTCGGCCAGTTCGTCCAGGGTGCCGAAGCCGCCCGGCATGACGATGAATGCATCTGAATTCTTCACGAACGTGACCTTGCGCGTGAAGAAGTGGCGGAACCGCATGGCGATGTCCTGGTACGGATTGCCCTGTTGCTCGTGGGGCAATTCGATATTCAGGCCGACACTGGCGGACTTGCCCGCGTGCGCGCCCTTGTTGGCCGCTTCCATGATGCCGGGGCCTCCGCCGGAGATGACGGCAAAGCCGGCATCCGAGAACAGCCGGGCGATTTCGATGGTCTTCTGGTAGTAAGGCGAGTCCTCGCGCAGGCGCGCGCTGCCGTAGATCGAGACGGCCGGGCGGATCTCCGAAAGGTACTCGGTCGCCTCGATGAACTCTGCCATAATCGTGAACATTTGCCACGAGGCGCGCGCCTTCTTGGCCGTGGCGCGGTCTTCATCGGCCAACGCGCGCAGGCTTGGAATCATCTTGCGCGGATTCGCGCGCGCTGCCGCATCGCGTGCGGCAGCTTCCTGCTCGTCGGGGCCTTTGCCTGCCTCGGCGGCATCGGCCATGGCGGCAATGGCAGCAGCATGTGCGGCCGCTTTATCGGCCCGCTGGTCTGCCTTGTTACCGGCAACGTCAGCAATGTCTGTAGCGGCAAGGGGGGCGGCGTCAGCACCGCCTGCGGGGGCACCAGTCAATTTTGAGTCCATGGGAATGTCGGATAGTCCAAAAACACTCTTGCTCGTCGATGGATCGAGCTATCTATATCGCGCGTATCACGCTCTGCCGGACCTGAGGAATGGCGAAGGTCTGCCCACCGGGGCAATCTACGGCATGATCAATATGCTGCGCAAGCTGCGCAATGATTACCCGGCACAGTATATCGCCTGTGTGTTCGACGCCAAGGGCAAGACGTTCCGGGATGACATGTATCCGGCATACAAGGAGCATCGCCCGTCGATGCCTGAGGACCTTGCGAAGCAGATCGAGCCGATCCACGAGGCCGTGCGCGCGCTTGGCTGGCCGATCGTGGTCGTGGAAGGCGTGGAGGCCGACGACGTGATCGGCACGCTCGCGCTCCAGGCGTCGCAGCAGGGCGTGAACACGGTCGTTTCTACGGGCGACAAGGATCTTGCGCAGCTCGTCAATGACACCGTCACGCTGGTCAACACCATGAGCGGCGAGGTCCTCGATCCGCCGGGTGTGGTGGCGAAGTTCGGCGTGCCGCCCGAGCGCATCGTCGACTACCTGTCGCTGATCGGTGACGCGGTGGACAACGTGCCTGGCGTGCCGAAGGTCGGTCCGAAGACCGCCGTCAAATGGCTGACCGAATACGGCACGCTGGACGAGATCATGGGCAACGCCGAGAAGATCAAGGGCGTGGTGGGCGAGAACCTGCGCAACACGCTCGAATGGCTCCCGCGCGCGCGGGAACTGGTCACGGTCAAGACCGATTGCGACCTGAGCGGTGCCGTTGCCGATTTCCAGGCGCTGCACGACCTTGGCGAAGACAAGGAAAAGCTGATCGCGTTCTTCCAGCGCTACGGATTCAAGTCGTGGCTGCGCGAGGCAACCGGTGAGTCGTTGCCGAACGCACGCGCGGCAGCGCGCGCGGTGCCGAAGCCTACGCCGGCGCAGGGCGGGCTGTTCGATGCGCCGGCGCAGGCCGACGCCCCAGCCGAAGATGTGCCCCCGGCCGAGATCAACTACGAGACCGTGACCACCGAGGCCGCGCTCGACGAATGGCTGCGCAAGATCGCCGATGCGCCGATCGTCGCCGTCGACACCGAAACGACCTCGCTCGATCCGATGCTGGCGCAGCTCGTCGGCATCTCGCTGTCGGTCGAACCGGGCGCGGCTGCCTATATTCCCGTGGCGCATCGCGGCCCGGACGTCGCGGGCCTCGAGAACCATGGCCAGCTCTCGCGCGAGTACGTGCTCGAGCGTATGCGCGGATGGCTCGAGGATCCGACGCGTCCGAAGCTCGGTCAGCACCTGAAGTACGACTCGCACGTGTTTGCCAACCACGGCGTGGCGCTGCGCGGCATCGCGCATGACACGATGTTGGAGAGCTACGTGCTGGCTTCGTACCGCAATCACGGCATGGATAGCCTGGCCGAGCGCCTGCTGAGCCTGAAGACGATCACGTACGAGGAAGTTTGTGGCAAGGGTGCGAACCAGATCGGCTTCGACCAGATCGACCTGCCGCGCGCCACCGAATACGCGGCCGAGGATGCCGACGTGACACTGCGCCTGCATCGCAAGATGCTGCCGCAGCTCGAGGCATCGGAAGGGCTGAAGTACGTCTACGAACAGATCGAGATCCCGGTCTCGGTGGTGCTGCAGAAGATCGAGCGCAACGGCGTGTTGATCGATGCCGACCGCCTGGCCGCGCAGAGCGCCGAGCTGGGTCTACGCATGATGGACCTCGAGCGCGCCGCGCATGATGCGGCGGGCCAGCCGTTCAATCTCGGATCGCCAAAGCAGATCGGCGAGATCCTGTTCAACCAGATGAAGCTGCCGGTGGTCAAGAAGACCGCCAGCGGCGCGCCGTCGACCGATGAAGAGGTGCTGCAGAAGCTGGCGGACGACTATCCGCTGCCCAAGCTGCTGCTGGACTACCGGGGCCTGTCGAAGCTGAAGTCCACCTACACGGACAAGCTGCCGAAGATGGTCAACCCGAATACCGGGCGCGTGCATACGAGCTACGGGCAGGCCACTGCGGTGACGGGTCGCCTGGCATCGACCGATCCGAACCTGCAGAACATTCCGGTGCGTACCGAGGAAGGTCGCCGCATTCGCGAGGCGTTCATCGCCGCGCCCGGCAACGTGATCGTCTCGGCCGACTATTCACAGATCGAACTGCGCATCATGGCGCATATCTCGGGCGACGAAAACCTGCTGCGCGCGTTCGCCAATGGCGAGGATATTCACCGTGCCACGGCCGGCGAAATCTTCGGCGTCGAGCGCGAGGCCGTCAACAGCGAGCAGCGCCGCTATGCGAAGGTGATCAACTTCGGCCTGATCTATGGCATGAGCGCGTTCGGGCTGGCCAGCAACCTTGGCATCGAGCGCGAGGCGGCCAAGCACTATATCGACCGCTACTTCATGCGTTACCCCGGCGTGGCGCACTACATGGAGCAGACGCGCCAGACGGCGCGCGAGCAGGGCTATGTCGAGACTGTGTTCGGCCGCCGCCTCTGGCTGCCGGACATCAACGGCGGCAATGGCCCGCGCCGTCAGGCCGCAGAACGCGCGGCCATCAACGCGCCGATGCAGGGCACCGCGGCCGATCTGATCAAGCTGTCGATGATCGCCGTGCAGGACTGGCTCGAAGGCGAGCGTCTCGGCACGCGCCAGATCATGCAGGTGCATGATGAACTGGTGCTCGAAGTGCCGCAGGCCGAACTCGAACTTGTCCGCGTGAAGCTGCCCGAGCTGATGTGCGCGGTGGCCACCCTCAATGTGCCGTTGGTTGCCGAAGTGGGTAGTGGTGCGAACTGGGAAGAGGCCCACTGATCCTCGCGAAGAGGATGTCCTCAACGCGATGCCGATGTATGCATAAGAGTACTGATTGAAGCGACTGCGGAAGGCTTGTCAGGGGTGCTGCTCTGCAGCACACTGGCAACAATGAACGCATTTGCGGTACATCAAGAAATGCTGCAAGAACATCGGCTTCGCGGCGCAAGACGACAATAGAAAGTCGCCGACGAGGCCTGCCGGTTTTCAAATTGAAAACATCGGGTAGACCATGAGTCACGCATACGACAAAGAGGACAGCACGCAGAGGGAGGCGGCAACCGTAAGTACCCAGCCCAGCACGGTGGCACGATCGGAGAAGCAGGCACACCGGATCATCGTGGTCGGCGGCGGAGCCGGCGGGCTCGAGCTTGTCACGCGGTTGGGCGACAAGCTTGGCAAGTCTGGTACGGCGCAAGTGACGCTGGTCGACCGCTCGCCCACGCACATCTGGAAGCCGCTGCTGCACGAGGTGGCGGCGGGCAGCATGGACCCGAACACGCATCAGCTCGAGTACGTGGCCCAGGCGCGTTGGCACTACTTCGAATTCCAGCAAGGTGAACTGACCGGCATCGATCGGGAGCGCAAGCTTGTCAAGGTGGCGGCGTGTCTCGATCAGGATGGCGCGGAGTTGCTGCCTGCCCGGGAGTTGCCGTATGACACGCTCGTGCTCGCCATCGGTTGCGTCACGCATTTCTTCAGTGTGCCTGGAGCCGCTGAGAACGCGATCGCGCTCGATACGGTCGATCAGGCAGAGCGCTTCCGGCGCAAGCTGATTGCCGCGTGCGTGCGCGCGCAGAACGGCCGGGGCCGAGTCGGTGAGGATGGCCGTCCACGGGTCGACGTGGCGATCATCGGCGCCGGCGCGACGGGGGTCGAACTGTCAGCGGAGTTGCGCAATACGGCGCACGTGCTCAATGCGTACGGGCTGCACCAGCTCGATCCGCGTCGCGACGTACGCATCCATATTGTCGAGGCGGGCCCGCGCATCCTGCCGGCGCTGTCGGAGCGGGTATCGGCCGAGACGACCAAGCTGCTGCGCAAGCTCGATGTCGACGTGTTCACCTCGGAACGCGTGACCGAAGTCACGAAGGACGCCGTGCTGACCGCCAGCGGCAAGCATGTCGATGCCGATCTGACGGTGTGGGCGGCGGGTATTACCGCGCCGGGTGTGTTGCGCACGCTCGGCCTGCCAGTCAGCAAGATGGGCCAGATCGTCGTGGGCCCGACGCTGCAGTGCGAGACGGATCCGGACATCTTCGCGTTCGGCGATTGCGCTGCCGCGCCGTGGCCCGAGAAGCAGACCACCGTGCCGCCGCGCGCTCAGGCCGCGCACCAGCAGGCAACCTTCCTCTATGACGCGATTCGTGCGCGGCTGGCTGGCAAGCCGCTGCCAAAGTTCGGCTTCAAGGATTTCGGCTCGCTGGTGTCGTTGGGCCACTTCAGCGCAGTGGGCAGTCTGATGGGTGGCCTGATCGGTGGTTCGATGTTCATCGAGGGGCTGTTCGCGCGCTTCATGTACACGTCGCTGTACCGGATGCACGTAATGGCGCTGCATGGAGCCATTGGCATGGGGCTGGACACCATCACGCACTGGCTGCGCAGCAAGACCAGCCCGCGCGTGAAGCTGCATTAGGCGCAGCGGGCGGAGGCCGGCGCCACCCAGGATGCGTGCCGCCGGCCCCACTTGTTCCAGGATTGCTTAGAATTGGCGGCGATGTCTGCATCACTTATCCGATTTTCCGTGATCAAGGAGACCGCCCCATGCTGAAGCCCGAAGTCGAAAGCCTCGTTCCTGGTCAGACGTTCGACCGCCGCAGTTTCGTCAAGACCGCACTCGGATCGGCTTTCGCGGCCGCCGTGCTGCCGGTTCACGCCACGACCATCAAGACCGATTTCAAGGGACTGACGGCTGGAGAGGTCACGGTCGAGTCGAATGGTTTCAAGATGCCGGTCTACCGCGCACAGCCCGAAGGCAAGACAAACCTGCCGGTGGTGCTGGTGATCAGCGAGATCTTCGGCGTGCACGAACACATCGCGGATATCTGCCGCCGCTTCGCCAAGCTGGGCTATCTGGCGATTGCGCCCGAGCTGTTCGCGCGTCAGGGTGACCCGAGCAGCTACGGCACGATCCAGGAGTTGCAGGCCAATATCATCCAGAAGGTGCCCGACGCCCAAGTGATGGGCGATCTCGACGCCTGCGTGGCCTGGGCCGGCGCCAATGGTGGCGACCTGAGCCGTCTGGCCATTACCGGGTTCTGCTGGGGAGGTCGCATCACGTGGCTTTACACGGCGCACAACAATCGCGTGAAGGCCGGCGTGGCGTGGTATGGGCAGCTTGTGGGCGAGCCGACAACGCTCAAGCCGCGCAATTCGGTCGATATCGTCAACGAACTCGATGCGCCGGTGCTGGGTCTGTATGGCGGCAAGGACACTGGTATTACGCAGGAGCAGGTGGAGCGGATGAAGGCCGCGCTGGCCGCCTCTTCCAATCCGAACGCCAAGGCGTCGCGGTTCGTGGTCTACCCGGAAGCCGGGCACGCCTTCAACGCCGACTATCGCGCCAGCTATGTGGAGTCGGCTGCCAAGGACGGCTGGCAGCGCTGCCTCGACTGGTTCCGTCAACACAAGGTCGCCTGACCTGACTCACCGGAAGGGCCATCAGGTCCATCTGGCCCTTCCGGCGTTGCGGTCATTGCAAAGACTGTGCGGACGTACGTACAATGCCGCTTTCACGTTTTTGCAACATTGTTGCGTTAATCGGTGGCGCCTGCCCGACTCCGGGCGGACACCGGTTCCGGGGAGCCCATCATCCATTCCACGCTTCTTTACATCCTGCTGGCCGCGACAATCTCGGGCGTCGGCAGCATTTTTGGCGCGGCGCTGCTCTCGCTGACCGTCGCGTCGCGTGTGGTGGAGCGCATGGTGAGCTTTTCGGTCGGAGTGCTGCTGGCCACCGCGCTGCTGCATTCGCTGCCCGAGGCTTTCGAATCCGGCGCCGATCCGCGCGCCCTGTTCGGCACATTGTTGGCGGGGCTTCTTGGCTTCTTCCTGCTGGAGAAGATCTCGCTGCTGCGTCATTCGCATCACCACGAGGGCGACGGGCATCATCACCATCACGGGCATGACCGCGAGGAAGCGGGGCGCAGCGGCCTGACGATCCTGGTGGGCGACACCTTCCACAACTTTGCCGACGGCATCGTGATTGCCGCCGCGTTCCTTGCCAATCCGCATATCGGCATCGTCACCGCGCTGGCGATCGCCGCGCACGAAATCCCCCAGGAAGTGGGCGACTTCATCGTGCTGCTGAATGCCGGGTTCTCGAAGGCACGGGCGTTTGCGTTCAACCTGCTGTCGAGCCTGGCAGCCATCATCGGCGGGCTGGTCGGATATTTCCTGCTCGACCAGCTCACGGCCTGGATTCCATACGTGCTGGTGATCGCGTCGAGCAGCTTCCTCTACATCGCCGTGAGCGATCTGATGCCGCAGATGCAGCGCAAGCCGCGACTCAAGGAGTCGGCGGTGCAGGTGGTGCTGGTGGCGGCCGGCATTGCGGCCATCGTCTTCATCACGAATGGCGTGCACGAGCAACACGGGCATCGCCACTCGCGCACCGCCGCCGGGGTGACATCGAACTGATGTCGCTGGCGGGAATTCCGGCTTAGCTGCCGGTGGCGACTGGCCGCTTCGGGTCAGCGCACCATTCGCTCCAAGAGCCCGGATAGAGCGCCGCGCCGGTCAGGCCGGCGACTTCCAATGCCAGAAGATTGTGGCAGGCCGTGACGCCCGAGCCGCACTGCATCACCGTCTGCGCCGGGGCCTTGCCCGCGAACACCTGTCCGAAGTCGGCGCGCAACTGATCGGCCGGCTTGAAGTAGCCGTCAGCCGTCAGGTTGTCCTTGAAGAAACGATTGGCGGCGCCGGGAATATGGCCGCCCACCGGGTCGAGCGTTTCGTTTTCGCCACGGAAGCGGTCGGCGGCGCGGGCGTCGACGACCAGCAGCGAAGGCTGGCTCAGGTTCGCCACCAGCGCGTCGGCATCCACGGTCTTCACTAGTGACGCACGGCGCGTCAGGTTACCTCCGATCTCCGGCTCGGTCGTTGCGCCATGCTCCAGCGGCAGCCCAGCCGCCACCCACGCATTGCGTCCGCCATCGAGCACGAGCGCCGCGGCATGGCCGACCCAGCGCAGCATCCACCAGAGCCGTGCGGCATACATGCTGCCTTGTCCGTCATAGGCCACGACCAGCGTATCGTCATCAACGCCCAGCACGCGCAGGCGCGCCGCGAACAGTTCGGCATCAGGCAGCGGGTGGCGACCGCTGAGGCCCGTCTTCGGTCCGGAGAGTTCGTTGTCGAGGTGGAGGTAATACGCGCCGGGGATATGGCCCTGTTGATAGCTATCGCGGCCGGCGGCGGGGTTGGTCAGGTCGAACGAGCAGTCGAAGACGACCACGCGCGGCTTGCCGGCGGCGCGCAGTTGGTCGAGTTCGGTGGCGGTGATCAGCGGAGTCGGCATGAAAGTCCTGTCTGCGTTACGTGTCGGGAACATGCCGCCAATGCTACACCGGCCTACACCTCCGGATGCACCTCGGCCTCGAGTGACTTGACCGGGGTGGCCGGCGTGGGGTGTTTGTCTGTAGCGCGTGCGCGGGTGAGCGTGGTGGCGATGCCGCTGGCTACGATCAGTGCCATGCCCAGCCACGAGATCCAGTTGAGCTTGTCGCTCCACACCAGGATGCCCCACAGGCTGGAAAACACGATGCCCGCGTACTGCAGGTTGGCGGTCAGCAGCGTGTTGCCGCGCTTGTAGGCGCGCGTCATCGACGTCTGGCCAAGCGTGGCGAGGATGCCAATCGCCAGGAGCAGGCCCGCGCTATGCCACGTGTGCGGGCTCACGCCGGTAAACAGCATCCAGACCAGGCCGCACACCAGCCCCACGGCCGAGAAATAGAACACGATGCGGCCTTCCGGCTCGCCCAGTTGGCCGAGTTGGCGCACCTCGACATAGGCCAGTGCCGTGAACACGCCCGAGATCAGGCCGATCAGGCCGCCAGTGAGTTGGTCCTGGCCAACCGAGGGTTGCAGCAGGCAGATCACGCCGGCAAACGACAGCAGGATCGCGCCGATCAGCTTGCGATCCGCCGCCCCGGTCGTACCGGCGAGCGCGGCGCTGGCGCCGAGGATCAGGGCGATCCAGACCGGCGACATGTAATTGAGCGTCATGGCCGTGGCCAGTGGCAGCATCGAGATCGAGGTGAACCAGAGCAGCAGCGCGGTCACGCCGAACACGCTGCGCTTGATGTGAGTGGCCATGTGCGGCGTGCGCACCGGCACTCCGCGCGAGGCCAGCATGATCCACATGATCGTCACGCCGATGAGGCTGCGATAGAAGACGATCTCGCCCGTGGTGTAGAACTCGGCCGCCAGCTTGACACCCACCCCCATCAACGAGAACGAGAAGGCGGCGAACAACATCCAGAGCGATTGCATGATGGCGGGCGAGGGCGAGGGGGGGCGGAACGGAAGCGTGTGCCGGTGTCGGCACGGCGCCAAAGGCAGGCAAACCGTTGTAAAAGCAACGAATAAGAGACGGATTCTAGCAGTGCTCCGGCGGCCGCACCAATGCAAAACGGACCGCTCTCGCGGTCCGTTTGCTGGCATCCACCGATAACGGGCGATCAGCGCACGCCAGTTACCTGTTGTAGTCCATCACGCGGCGGTACCACTCGTGGAAGTGCTGCATTCCGTCTTCCATCGGCGACTGGTAGGGGCCGGTCTCGCTGATACCGCGCTTCATCAGCGCCAGGCGGCCAGCGTCCATGCGCTCAGCGATCTCGTCGTCCTCGATGCACGTTTCCATATAGGCAGCGCGCTCGGCCTCGACGAACTCGCGCTCGAACAGCGCGATTTCCTCGGGGTAGTAGAACTCGACGATATTGCGCGTCTTGCGCGGGCCCAACGGGTGCAGCGTCGAAATGCAGAGCACGTTCGGGTACCACTCCACCATGATGTTGGGGAAGTAGGTCAGCCAGATCGCGCCGTGCTTCGGCAGTTGCCCGTTGTTGAAGCGCAACACGGCCTCGTGCCACTTCTCGTACGTAGGGGTGCCCGGGCGCTTCAGGCCAGCATGCAGGCCCACGGTCTGCACGCTATGCCAGTCGCCGAATTCCCACGTGAGGTCGTCGCAGGAGACAAAGCTGCCCAGGCCCGGGTGGAACGGCACGACGTGATAGTCCTCCAGGTAGACCTCGATGAAGGTCTTCCAGTTGTAATCACAGTCGTGGACTTCCACGTGGTCGAGCTTGTAACCGTCGAAGTTCAGGTCCTGCGCCACGCCGAGCTTTGCCAGGTCGGCGCGCACGTCGCGCTTGCCCTCGAACAGCAGGCCGTTCCAGTTCTGCAGCGGCGAGCGGTTCAGGTGCGTGCAGGGTTGCTTCTCGAAGTGCGGCGCGCCGAGCAGGCCACCCTTGAGATCGTATGTCCAGCGATGCAGCGGGCAGACGATGTTCCTGGCATTGCCGCGGCCGTTGAGCATGATGGCCTGGCGATGGCGGCACACGTTCGACAGCAGTTCGATGCCGTCAGGATTGCGCACCAGCATACGGCCTTCGTCCTCGGCGGCCAGCGTCTGAAAGTCGCCGGTCTCCGGCACCATCAGTTCGTGACCGACGTAGCCGGGGCCATTCTTGAACAGCAGTTCCAGTTCTTGTTGATGCAGTGCCTCGTCAAAGTAGACATTCACGGGCAACTGCGAATCAGCCGGCGCCAGCTTGAGCGCGGTGCTGAGATTGGACATTATCCCCACTCCCTATAACAGGCGAAAGCAGTGAACAACCCAACCATCGAAATATGAATCGATTTGGGAAACCGTGTCAGACGAGCAGGATCCGGCCAGGTTCCCCCGGGGTTAGTGATGGGGAAAATGTGCCCGCCGACACACCGCGTATGAGCGGTCATGTTGGTGCGGACGCAACGGCCTGGAACTCGCTGACGAGCCCGGGATTGTACCCGAGCCAAAAAGTTAAGGGCCTGATTTTTTTGCCTTTTTAGCGAAAAAGTCGACCCGGGTCGTCATGGAGGTGCCCTTTCGGGCGCATTCCGAATGACGACCCGGCCGCACACGTCACTTCCCTGTCAAAACCCGGTGCCAGGTAGATATCCACATGGACGATATGGCTATTGCGCCGGTCAGGCGATTCTGCGACCAAGCTCAGGATTGGCGTAAAATCCCGGATTCCCCTGATGAAGGCCTGACATGCCAAGAACCACGACCGCCCCGGTCCAGCCTGAAGATACGCCGGCCGCCAGCGTGCCGCCGGCTTCCTATGAGGCCGCAATGGCCGAGCTGGAAACGCTGGTGGCGAGCATGGAAAGCGGCGATCTGCCGCTCGAGGCATCGCTTGCCGCCTACCGCCGCGGTGCCGAGCTGGTGCGTTTTTGCCAGCAGAGCCTGGAGCGCGTGGCGCAGCAGGTCAAGGTACTCGAAGGTGACGCACTGAAGCCGCTTGCCGGCGAGTCGCGCACCCAGAACAACGCAGATAGCAACAGCGCAGATTTCGAATGAGCGATTTCGCCACCTGGGTGCGGGCGCAGGGCGCCCGCACCGAAGCCGCTTTGGAAGCGGCCCTACCGTCCACGGACACAATTCCACACACCCTCCATGAGGCGATGCGCTATGCTGTGCTCGGCGGTGGCAAGCGTGTGCGCCCCCTGTTAGTGCACGCTGCGGGCGAGGTGGTCGGTGCGACACCCGAGGCTTGCGATGCCGCAGCATGTGCCGTCGAGATGATTCACGCCTATTCGCTGGTCCACGACGACATGCCCTGCATGGACGACGACGATCTGCGCCGCGGACGTCCCACGGTCCACAAGGCCTATGACGAGGCCACGGCCCTGCTGGTGGGTGACGCATTGCAGAGCCAGGCGTTCATCGTGCTGGCCCAGACCCCGGCACTGGCCGCGGAAGCGCGCCTGAAAGTGGTGGCGGAACTGGCCGTGGCATCGGGCTCGGTGGGCATGTGCGGTGGACAAGCCATCGATCTCCAGAACGTCGGCAAGGCCATGACCCGTGAGGCACTCGAAGGCATGCACCGCATGAAGACTGGCGCCCTGTTGCGCGCCAGCGTGCGCATGGGTGCGTTGTGCGGAAACATCGACCAGGCCGGCCTTGTGGCGCTTGATCGATATGCCGCGGCCGTGGGATTGGCGTTCCAGGTCGTGGACGATATTCTCGACGTCACTGCCGACACGGCAACGCTTGGCAAGACGGCGGGCAAGGATGCCGCGAACGACAAGCCGACCTACGTGTCGCTGCTTGGCCTGGATGCCGCACGCGAACTGGCTGCCCAGCTTCGCACCGACGCCCACGAGGCGCTGGAGGGATTCGGCGCACGCGCTGGCCGGCTCGCCGAACTGGCCGACCTGATCGTGCTGCGCTCAAACTGAACTGAAAAGCCGGACGCACAGAATCCGGCGGCCGAACGGACACCATGACCTACACGCTGCTCAATAAAATCGACGACCCCGCGGACCTGCGCAAGCTGGACCGTCGCCAGCTCGACACGCTGGCCGAGGAACTCCGCGCCTACGTGCTCGAATCGGTCTCGCAAACCGGCGGGCACCTGTCGTCCAACCTCGGCACAGTGGAGCTGACGATCGCGCTGCACTATGTCTTCGACACACCGAACGATCGCGTGGTCTGGGACGTGGGTCACCAGAGCTATCCCCACAAGATCCTGACTGGCCGCCGTGACCGCATGTCGACGCTGCGCCAGTATGGTGGCATCTCCGGCTTCCCGCGCCGTGCCGAGAGCGAGTACGACACTTTCGGTACTGCGCATTCGTCGACGTCGATTTCCGCGGCGCTGGGCATGGCGCTCGGTGCCCGTACCCGGGGCGAGAAGCGCGTGGGCATCGCCGTGATCGGCGATGGCGCGATGACCGCCGGCATGGCTTTCGAAGCCATGAACAATGCGGGCGTCTACAAGGACCTGCCGATGCTGGTGGTGCTGAACGACAACGACATGTCGATCTCCCCGCCGGTGGGCATGCTGAACAAGCACCTGGCGCGCCTGATGTCGGGCCAGTTCTACGCGGCCACGAAGAAGGGCATCGAGAAGGTGCTGTCGGTGGCGCCGCCGGTGCTCGAATTCGCCAAGCGTCTGGAAGAACATGCCAAGGGCATGGTCGTGCCGGCCACGCTGTTCGAGGAATTCGGTTTCGACTACGTCGGCCCGATCGACGGCCACGACCTCGAGTCGCTGGTCCCGACGCTGCAGAACATCCGCCAGCGCGCGCTGGAAGGCCACGGCCCGCAGTTCCTGCACGTGGTGACCAAGAAGGGCCAGGGCTACAAGCTGGCCGAGGCCGATCCGATCCTCTACCACGGCCCGGGCAAGTTCAATCCGGCCGAGGGTATCCGTCCGTCGGCCAAACCGTCGCGCAAGACCTACACGCAGGTGTTTGGCGAGTGGCTGTGCGACATGGCCGCGGCCGACAAGCGCCTGATCGGCGTGACGCCGGCCATGCGCGAAGGCTCGGGCATGGTCGAGTTTGAAAAACGCTTCCCGGACCGTTACTACGACGTCGGTATCGCAGAGCAGCACGCGGTGACCTTCGCCGGCGGCCTGGCCTGTGAGGGCCTGAAGCCGGTGGTGGCGATCTACTCGACGTTCCTGCAACGTGGTTACGACCAGCTTATTCACGACGTGGCGCTGCAGAACCTGCCAGTGGTGTTCGCGCTGGACCGCGCTGGTCTGGTAGGCGCGGATGGCGCCACGCACGCCGGTGTGTACGACATCCCGTTCCTGCGCTGCATCCCGAACATGATGGTGATGGCGCCGGCAGACGAGAACGAGTGCCGTCAGTTGCTGACGACCGCGTTCCAGCAGGACTGCCCGACCGCCGTGCGCTATCCGCGCGGCGCCGGCGTCGGCGTGGCCACGCAGCCCGAACTGACCGCGCTGCCGGTGGGCAAGGGCGAGATCCGCCGCGAAGGCCATGCCCGCGCAGGTCAGCGTGTGGCGATCATGGCGTTCGGTTCAATGGTGCATCCGGCCCTGACCGCGGCTGAGCAACTCGATGCCACGGTGGCCAACATGCGTTTCGTGAAGCCGCTCGATGTGGAACTGGTCAAGCAACTGGCCGCCAATCACGACTTCCTGGTCACGGTGGAAGAGGGCGCCACGATGGGCGGTGCCGGTAGCGCCGTGCTCGAGGCGCTGGCCGAGGCGGATATCGCACTGCCGACGTTGGTGCTGGGCCTGCCTGACAAGTTCATCGACCATGGCGATCCGGCGCATCTGCTGTCGCTGTGCGGCCTCGACGCGGCCGGCATCGAGCGTTCGGTGCGCGAGCGCTTCGGCCTGGCGGCGCAACCGGTCAAGGTGGCGAGCGTGGCCTGACGCCAACCGATACAGGTCATACGCGGTACTGAGAACCGGCGCGGCAACCCCGCGCCGGTTTGTTTTTTGGCGCGCGGGAATGGCATTTTTCTGCAGCGCTGCGGCATTATCCGCATGAAATATGCGGATTCACGGCGGGCGGGAACATGACTGTCCAATATCCCGTAAAATCGCCTTTCCGTTTTTGTGTTCGCAGCTGCGGGCCGGCGCCCCCATCCAGCCTGGACCCGTCGTTTCACACTCGTTGCGCGGCGTAGAGATGTTCTGCGAAATCGCCGCGACCGTAAGGATGGCCGCGCCCCCTTTGTCGGCCTCCTGGAGGAAACCGTAGATGAATGACATTAATCCCGCCTTCGTCATGCCCGACGTGCAGTCGAGCGTCGATACCCGCCAGATCGTGATCCAGCGCGTCGGCGTGAAGGGCGTGCGATATCCGCTGACGCTGAAGACGCCTGCCGGCGCAGTGGGCACGGTCGGTACGTTCAATATGGACGTGCGCCTGCCGGCCGACCAGAAGGGCACGCACATGTCGCGCTTCGTGGCCCTGCTCGAGGAAAACCGGGCGCCGCTGGACCTGGCCGCTTTCCGCGCGCTGGTCGACGACATGCTGGTTCGCCTGGAAGCCGATGCGGGCCGTATCGAAGTGTCGTTCCCGTACTTCATCACGAAGACCGCGCCGGTGTCGGGCGTGCAGTCGCTGCTGGACTACGAAGTCACGCTCGTGGCTGAGGCGCGTGACGGCCAGACACGCATGTTCATGACCGCGCTGGTGCCGGTGACGAGCCTGTGCCCGTGCTCGAAGAAGATCTCGCAGTACGGCGCGCACAACCAGCGCTCGCATATCACGATGCGCGTGGAGCTTGCCGGTGACCTCGATGTCGAGGCGCTGGTGCGCATGGCTGAGGAAGAGGCATCGTGCGAACTGTGGGGTCTGCTCAAGCGCCCCGACGAGAAGTTCGTTACCGAGCGTGCCTACGAGAATCCGAAGTTCGTGGAAGACCTGGTGCGCGATATCGCGATGCGGCTGAACGCAGACGATCGCATCGTCGCATACACGCTGGAAGCCGAGAATTTCGAATCGATCCACAATCACAGCGCCTATGCTGTGATCGAGCACGACAAGCGGCATCAGTAACGGTTGCTTGTTTTTCGCCCCTCGCCCACGTGTGGGAGAGGGGCGCGTTGCCGCATCAGGCTGGTATCAGACCAGCGTCACCGCAGGCGTTCCCGCCGCAACCTCCACCACCTGCACACTGGCTGTCGCTGGCATCGCCGGGGCCACGCCGCCCGCGATCGGCTTGAGCTTGTGAAAGCTGCAACTCAGCTTCGAAGCCGTCAGCGTCACCACCGCGTAACCCTGCGCGTCGGAGTTCACATACGTCAGCCACGGATTGAACGACGTCAGCGTCGTGTTGAACGTGTTCACCATCGCCCCGTTGCCATCGGTCGTGTAGACCAGCGGTTTAGCGTCCGCGAATGCCGCGTCGCTGTCTACCACGCTCTTGAAGTAGCTTTGGAACGAGTTGCTCGACAGACCCGCCGTGACCAGATCCACCATGACCGGGACCGGCGTCGCGGCGTCGTAGTCGTCCATGACCGGGCCCGCGAAGAACGCGTGAATGTCGCCGGTCAGCGCCACCACATTGCTGATGCGCTGCGTCTTCAGGAAGGCCATCATGGCCTTGCGCTCGGCGTTGTAGCCATCCCACTGGTCGGCGTTGAGAATGAACTGGTCGATCAGCATCGCAGGTGGCAGACCACCGGTCAGCGCGGCCACGATGGCGTTGATCTGGAGCGCGGGCACGGTCAGCCCCGTCAGCAGGCCGCGCAACTGGGTAAAGGCCGGCGCCTGGTAGCTGTTGGCGGCCTTTGCGTCCTTCAGATCCTGCGCAATGGCGCCGGTCAGGGGCCGCTTCTGCGATGCCAGCGCGGGAATTTGCGCGATCACGGCGTCGGCCAGCAACGATCCGACCGCCAGCGCCCCGTCAATCTGCATGCGTAGCAACGAGACCTCGTTGCCCCACAGCTTCCACGTGGTCGTGGCATTGCCTATCTGCTGTTGCCACCAGCCGCGTTGGGTGTCGCCAAGGATCGACACCGGCGTCAGCGCGCCACCAGCGGCGGCCAGCTTGCTGCCTTCCAGCGCGGCCAGCGTGGTCTTCGGCACGAAGTAGCGGCTGCCGATTTCGCTGCCCGCCGCCTGTTCCGGAATCACATGATCGGCGCGATAGAGCCGCTCGTCCGTCATCACCAGCGTGGCCAGGTTGCCGAACGTGAACGAACGGTAGATCTGGATGTTGTGGAACGACGTATCCGCCTGGTCGAAGCTGACGTCGGCTGGCATGAACTCGAACCACGCCTGGTTCGCCGCGCGCCGGCGCGCGGTGCGCGGCGTGGCATCGTCAGCGGCGGTATAGGTCTGATGGTCCTGCCAGCAGTCGTCGGAGAATTCGTGATCGTCCCAGATTGCGATCACGGGAAAGCGCGCGTGCAGCGCCTGCAGGCGTGGATCGCTGCGATATGACTTGTAGAGGTAGCGATAGTCGTCGATTGTGGTCGCGTAGTGAGCGCCATCGTCGCGCAGCGTGCCGTTGGGCAACGTCAATTGCGCATGGCGCGTTTCCACCTTGCCGGTCTGGAACGCCGCGCCGACGGTCTCGTAGATGTAGTCGCCCATGTGGACCACGAAATCGAGGTCTTCGTTGACAAGCTCCTCCATGCCGGCCCAGTGATTCACGCTCCAGTCCTGGCAGGTGATGAAGGCGAACTTCAGTTGCGACAGTGGCGTGCCGGCGGTGGGCGCGGTCTTGGTGCGGCCCACGGGGCTGGTCTGATTGCCAACCTGGAAACGGTAGTAGTACGTGGTGCCGGCGGACAGACCCGTCACCTTGTTGCGCAGCGTGTAGTCCCAGTCAGGCGAGGCAGCCAGTGTGCTGTTGACGATCAGCGTGCTGAAGTCCGCCTGTGTCGACACCTGCAGTTGCACGTTGACGGGCTTGCTGCCGTTGTTGCCGTCCACGCGCGTCCAGAGCATGACGCTATCGGGTTTCGGGTCGCCGGATGCCACGCCTTGCTGGAACGTGAACGTGTTGCCCGGCTCGTTGGCGGGCGGCGTCGTGGGCGGATTGGTCGAGGGGGTGGCGGGCGAGGCGTTGTCGTCACCACCGCAGCCGGCCAGGCCGGTGGTGGCCACCGTCACGGTGACGAAACTTCCCCATTGCAGAAATTTGCGGCGATCCACTTTGCGTTCCCTTCCTTGTTATGTGATGCAGGAATCGCAAATTGTTCGGTGGTCCCGTGACCACCATGTGTCTGGATGTCAGCTCGATTAGAGCTTTTCTACGAAGTCCGGGCCTCGGGCAGGCGGATATCGGCCAGATCCCACCGTGGCGTCACGCCATAGTCGTAGCCGTGCCGGGCAAGCTCCGGCGCGGCCTTCAGGCGCATCGCGCCGGCAAACGCGATCATCGCGCCATTGTCAGTGCAGAACGCCAGATCGGGGTAGAACACCTCGACCTTGCGGCGCTTGCCCATCTCATTGAGCCGTTCGCGCAGTTGCCGATTCGCGCCCACGCCGCCCGCAACCACGAGCCGCTTGTCGCCGGTCTGCTTGAGCGCGGCGAACGACTTGGCGGCCAGTACGTCGACGATCGCATCGACGAACGCGCGCGCCAGATTGGCGCGGTCCTGCTCACAGGCATTGCTGAGCTTGCGTGTCTGCGTCAGCACGGCGGTCTTGAGGCCAGCGAACGAGAAATCGAGATTGCCAGAATGCAGCATCGGCCGCGGCAGTTCGAAGGCGCCGGGGTTGCCGAATTCCGCCAGCCGCGACACTTCCGGGCCGCCCGGATACCCGAGGCCCAGCAGCTTGGCGGTCTTGTCGAATGCTTCGCCGGCGGCGTCGTCGAGCGTTTCGCCGAGCAGCTTGTAGTCGCCGATGCCCTTTACTTCCATGAGCTGGGTGTGCCCACCAGACACCAGCAGCGCCACGAACGGGAACGGCGGCGGGGCACTCGTCAGCAGTGGCGAGAGCAGATGGCCTTCCAGGTGGTGCACGCCGATCATCGGCACGCCGAGCGCGAAGCCCAGCGCATTGGCCACCGATGCGCCCACCAGCAGCGCGCCGGCCAGTCCGGGGCCCTGCGTGTAAGCGATGGCGTCGATGTCCGCGCGCGTGCGGCCCGCATCGTCCAGTACCTGCTGCAACAGCGGCAGCACGCGCCGGATATGGTCGCGTGATGCGAGTTCGGGCACCACGCCGCCGTATTCGCGATGCATGGCGATCTGCGAGTGCAGCGCGTGCGCGAGCAGGCCGGCCTCGGTGTCGTAGAGGGCCAGCCCGGTTTCGTCACAGGAGGATTCGATACCGAGGACAAGCATGGCGTTTCTGGTGCGGCTGGCAGCGCCCGTGCAGGCATCTGCAGCGATCGTGCCGGCAAAATCTGAAGGCCAGCAGGGTAGCACACCGGGGCCAGGCGCGCTCGCGGGCCCGCATTTCGATACAATCCGGGCTTCGTTGAAGGGGTGGCATGACTCAGGGCAGACAAGACCGGTTCGATGTGGCGGTGCTGGGCGCGGGAGCCGCCGGCATGATGTGTGCCGCCGTGGCCGGGCAGCGCGGCGCGCGCGTGGTGTTGATCGACCACGCCACGAAGCTGGCGGAGAAGATCCGTATTTCCGGCGGCGGGCGGTGCAATTTCACGAATCTCCAGGCCAGCCCGGCCAACTATTTGTCGTCCAACCCCCATTTCTGCCGCTCGGCGCTGGCGCGCTACACGCCGCAAGATTTCCTGGCGCTGATGCGCCGCTACGACATTGGTTGGCACGAGAAGCATCGCGGCCAACTGTTCTGCAATGACAGCGCCGAAGACGTGATCAACCTGCTGCGCGCTGAGTGCGAGGCTGGCGGCGTGCGCTGGCAGACCGGCTGCAGCATCCATGAGATCCGCCGCGAGGGTGCCGACTACCTGTTGCTGACATCCCAGGGCACGGTGCGAGCCGGCGCGCTGGTGGTCGCTACCGGCGGGCTGTCGATCCCGAAGATCGGCGCAACGGACTTCGGCTATGCCATCGCCCGTCAGTTCGGCCTGAAAATCATCGACACGCGACCGGCCCTGGTACCGCTGACGTTCGACGGCCAGGCGTGGCAGCCGTTCGTGCCCTTGGCGGGGGTGTCGATGGAAGTCGATATATCCACGGGCAGCGGCAAGACCGCGGGCACGTTCAAGGAAGACCTGCTGTGGACGCATCGGGGCTTGTCCGGGCCGGCGGTGCTGCAGATCTCCAGCTACTGGCGCCCCGGAACGCCGATCGAGATTGACCTGTTCGATGGCGAGGACGCCGCCGCGTGGTTGATCGGGCACAAGAAGAGCAGCCGTAAGCATCTGAACAATCTGCTGGGCGAGCGTCTGCCGTCGCGACTGGCCGACGCATGGTGCGCGGCGGTGGGGCTGCAAGGCACGCAATCCGTGGCCGATATGCCGGACAAGGCACTGCGCCAACTGGGCGAATCGCTGAATCGTTGGCGGCTAGTGCCGTCCGGCACCGAGGGCTACAAGAAGGCCGAAGTGACACTGGGTGGTGTCGATACGCGCGGACTGTCGTCGAACACGATGATGGCGCGGGAAGTCGACGGACTTTATTTCATTGGCGAGGTCGTGGACGTGACCGGATGGCTCGGCGGCTACAACTTCCAGTGGGCCTGGGCATCGGCGGTGGCGGCTGGGGAAGCCGTGGCCGAGGCGGCTCGCGGCGCAGGCGCTGTTGCGTAGGCAGCATGTGTCGGCCCGCATGTTGGCCCTCGTGCCGGCCCTCATGTGCAGCTTGGCAGACCTTGCGCTAGAATCGTCGCTCTCGTAAAGCCGCCGGCGCGGTGCCGGCGCAATCCCACCCGGTTTTCTCATTGCATTTCGGCCGCCATATGACGACGATTCGCCTTAAGGAAAATGAACCGTTTGAAGTTGCGCTGCGTCGCTTCAAGCGCACCATCGAGAAGAATGGCCTGCTCCCCGAACTGCGGGCGCGGGAGTTTTACGAGAAGCCCACCGCCGAACGCAAACGCAAGCGCGACGCCGCCGTCAAGCGCAATTACAAGCGCCTGCGCAGCCAGATGCTGCCGAAGAAGCTATACTGACCGTGTCTTAGCGTCAGCACGAAACCCGCTGTGAGCATGGCTCCGGCGGGTTTTTGCGTTATGGTCGGGTTTGCCCCGCTCGCGTCCGTTGCTGGCGCGTAATCCAACTTTTCGGAAGATTGCCATGTCCCTCAAAGCCCGCATCAACGATGACATGAAGGCCGCCATGCGTGCCCGTGAAGCCGAGCGTCTCGGCACCGTCCGCCTGCTGCTGGCGGCCATCAAGCAGCGCGAGGTGGACGAACGCATCGAACTGGACGACGCTGGCATCACCGCCGTGATCGACAAGATGATCAAGCAGCGCAAGGACTCGATCTCCCAGTTCGAGCAGGCGGGCCGCGATGATCTGGTTGCCAAGGAAAAGGCCGAACTCGACGTGCTGGTAGCCTATATGCCGGCACAGCTCTCCGACGCGGAAGTGGCTGCCGAGGTTCAGAAGGCCGTGACCGAAAGCGGCGCAGCCGGTCCGCAGGACATGGGCAAGGTCATGGGCCTGGTGAAGGCCCGCCTGGCCGGCCGTGCCGACATGACCGCGGTTTCCGGGCTGGTGAAGGCCGCGCTCGCGCCGAAGTAAGCCTCTCATCGGTCAGAATCATTGCCGTCAGCAGATGTAATGCGTGATGTTGTCTGCGCGTTGATGAAAATTGCGCGTAGATGTCAGCAATCCCAAGTGGCGCGTTGCATCTGCACTACAATGATTCGATAGCCGCCGGGCGACGCCCCGGTCACGTATTCCAGAAAACTTCGAAACGGCCGCCGGCGTTTTGCCCGGCAGGCCGTGCCATCAGGACGGTCAGTCGGGTGATTCCGCAATCCTTTATTCAGGACCTGCTCAACCGCGTCGACATTGTCGATGTGGTGGGCAAGTACGTGCAGTTGAAGAAGGGCGGCGCCAACTTCATGGGCCTGTGCCCGTTCCATAACGAGAAGTCCCCGTCCTTTACCGTATCGCCGACCAAGCAGTTCTATCACTGCTTCGGCTGCGGCGCGCATGGATCCGCCATCGGGTTCCTGATGGAGTACTCGGGGCAGTCCTACCCGGACGCGGTGCGCGAGCTGGCCCAGTCGGTCGGCCTGTCCGTGCCGGAGGAGCGCAATAGCTTGCCACCCGCCCAGCGGGCAGAGCAGCAAGCCAGGTCGTTGGCGCTGACAGATGCCATGACGCGTGCCACTGACTTCTACAAGAAGCAGTTGCGCGGCGCCCCGCAGGCCATCCAGTACCTCAAGGGTCGTGGCCTGACCGGCGAGATTGCCGCTCACTTCGGTCTTGGCTACGCGCCGGACGACTGGCAAGGGCTGGAGACCGTGTTCGGAAGCTATCGCGATGACGCCATCGCCGGCCCGCTGGTGGAGGCCGGGCTGCTGATCGAATCTCAGGACAAACGCGATGCCGATGGCAAGCCGCGTCGCTACGACCGCTTCCGCGATCGCATCATGTTCCCGATTCGCAATACGAAGGGCAATGTGATCGGATTTGGCGGCCGCGTGATGGGGCAGGGCGAGCCAAAGTACCTGAATTCCCCGGAAACGCCGCTCTTCAGCAAGGGAACGGAGCTCTACGGTCTGTTCGAGGCGCGTCACGCAATCCGCGAAAATGGCTACGTGTTGGTGGTAGAAGGCTACATGGATGTGGTCGCGCTGGCTCAGCTCGGGTTTGCCAATGCCGTCGCCACACTTGGCACGGCCTGCACGCCGGTTCATGTGCAGAAGCTGATGCGCCAGACCGACGCCGTGGTGTTCTCGTTCGATGGTGACGCCGCTGGCCGCCGTGCCGCGCGCCGCGCGCTGGAAGCCTGCCTGCCGCACGTGGCGGATAACAAGACGATCCGCTTCCTTTTCCTGCCGGCCGAACACGACCCGGATAGCTACGTCCGCGAGGAGGGAACCGACGCGTTCGCGCGCCAGGTTCAGAACGCGATGCCTTTGTCGCGCTTCTTGCTGCAAATCGTCACGGAAGATCAGGATCTGCGCCAGCCCGAAGGCCGTGCCCGCGCGCAGTACGAGGCCAAGCCGCTGCTCCAGGCGATGCCTGCCGGTGGCTTGCGGCTGCAGATCGTGCGCGAACTTGCCGATACCACAAGCACCACGCCGGCCGAGATCGAGGCGATTTGTGGCCTGGGCAGCGATTCCTCACGGGTTGGTCGATTCGCTCAGCCGCGCCCGCGCGCGCGGCGTCAGGCGCCGACGGGGCTCGAACAGCGCGTGATCCAGTTGCTGATGTGCTACCCGTCGCTGGCGGCCCGGCTCGATGGGGACGCACGCGCATTGCTGCTTGACCCCCAGCACTCCGGATCCGAGGCGCTGGGCTACCTGGTGTCCGCTTGCGACGGCATTCAGGGTGAGGTGAACTTCGCGGCCTTCAGCGAGCAGTTGGCGCAAACGCCCTACGCCGATGTCTACGCGAGCGCACGCACGGCGGTACTGCGCGAGGAAATCGAAGAGGAGCCGGCGACGCATGAGTTCGACGGCGCCGTCCACAAGTTGCTGGCCGAGCCGCTGGAGCGCGAGCAGAAGGCGCTCGAGACCATGGTGAGCGCGGGCACGGCCGACGAAGAGACCAAGGCGCGATATCTCTGGCTATCGCGCGAAGTGCAGCGGCGCAGGCAAATGGGCTGGCGGCCCGCCGCCATGGAGGATAGTTGAACCGATTTTCGGCGTGAGCAGTTGAGCACGTGGCCTGAACCGATGGAAAAATTGGCGGCCAAACTGCTTAAGCCTTGATTTTTCAGGTGAAAACACAACCTGACAGGAAGCCGGGGGTTGGTGACGTGCTACAATGCCCGGTTTGGATTGCGAAATCTTTCTTCCCATTACTGGCGAAAGTGAGCGTGCCAATGGCAAAGGCCAAAGCAACCGAAGGGGTAGCCGTGAAGGCGCCCTCCAAAGCTCCCCAATCAGGGAGCGGCAAGGCGTCCGTGAAAACAACGGCGGCGAAGACATCGACCGCGTCAGTCAGGACGACATCAGCCCGGTCTGCGCCAGCAAAATCCGCGCGGAGCGCAACTGCGCCCGCCGGAACCACTTCCGCCAGGAATCGCACATCCGAAAATACAAAGCCCTCGACTTCGGCACGCGAGAGCGGCAAGAGCGCCAATACAAGCGGCAAGAGCGCCGCTGCACCAGTGAAAGGCAAGAGTATCACCGTGGCGAAACAGCAGAATACCGAAGTCGAGAGCAAGCGTGCGGCAACGACGGCCGGCACACGGAGTGGAGGCGCCAAGGCAGGCACCACCGCTGCCGCGACGCCCAAGGCCCGTGCCGCGACTCCCGCACCCGTTGCATCCGAGCGTCCCGCCGCTCCGGCCGTCAAGCCGGAGCCGAAAAAGCGTGGCCGCAAGCCCAAGGCCGAGATGCAGCAAGACGACAGCACCATCGAAGACGTGACTGAAGAGTTTTACGACAACGACGCGCCGGCTACCCCTGCCGCTGCGCCCAAGACCGAAAAGCAGAAAGCCAAGGACCGCAAGGCCAAGGAAAAGGCCCTGCTCAAGGAATTTGCATCGTCGAATCAGGCTGGTAGCGAGGAAGAGCTCGAGATCCGTCGCCAGAAGCTCAAGGCGCTGATCAAGCTCGGCAAATCGCGTGGCTACCTGACCTACGCGGAAATCAACGATCACCTGCCGGACGACATGGTCGATTCGGAAACGATCGACACGCTGGTCGCCACGCTGAACGACATCGGTATCGCCGTCTACGAACAGGCGCCGGATGCCGAGACGCTGCTGCTCAACGACAACGCACCGTCCGCCACGAGCGAGGAAGAGGCCGAGGAAGAAGCCGAAGCCGCCCTGTCGACCGTGGACTCCGAATTCGGCCGCACCACCGACCCGGTCCGCATGTACATGCGTGAAATGGGTACCGTGGAACTGCTGACGCGCGAAGGCGAAATCGAGATCGCCAAGCGCATCGAAGCGGGCCTGAAGGACATGGTGATGGCGATCTCGGCCTGCCCGGTCACGATCTCCGAAATCCTGGCCAGCGCCGAGCGCGTGGCGAACGAAGAGATCAAGATCGACGAGTTCGTCGATGGCCTGATCGACCCGAACGCAGAGGAAGTCCAGGACAACTCCCCGGCCCAGGCGGTAGCTGCCGATGACGAGGACGAGGATTCGGACGAAGACGGCGACGACGGCGAAGAGGAAGACGACGAAAGCGGCGGTGGCGCCGGTGCGTCGGCTCGCCAGCTCGAGGAACTGAAGGTTGCCGCGCTGGAAAAATTCCGCGTGATCGCCGAGCAGTTCGACAAGATGCGCCGTGCCTTCGAAAAGGAAGGCTACAAGTCGAAGCCGTACGTGAAGGCCCAGGAAGCTATCCAGGCCGAACTGATGAGCATTCGCTTCACCGCGCGTAATGTCGAGCGTCTGTGCGACACGCTGCGTGGCCAGGTGGACGAAGTGCGCAAGCTGGAACGCGCCATCCTGAATATCGTCGTCGACAAGTGCGGCATGCCGCGCGCCGACTTCGTGGCCCGTTTCCCGGGCAACGAGACGAACCTGGACTGGATCCAGACCATCGTGGCCGACGGCAAGTCGTACAGCACGATCGTCGAGCGTAACGTGCCGGCCGTGCACGAGCTGCAGCAGAAGCTGATCGACCTGCAGTCGCGCGTGGTGCTGCCGCTGAAGGAACTGAAGGACGTCAATCGCAAGATGTCCGAAGGCGAGAAGCGCGCCCGCGAAGCCAAGCGTGAAATGACCGAGGCCAACCTGCGTCTGGTGATCTCGATCGCGAAGAAGTACACGAACCGCGGCCTGCAGTTCCTGGATCTGATCCAGGAAGGCAACATCGGCCTGATGAAGGCGGTGGACAAGTTCGAATACCGTCGCGGCTACAAGTTCTCCACGTACGCCACGTGGTGGATTCGCCAGGCCATCACGCGCTCGATCGCCGACCAGGCTCGTACCATCCGTATTCCGGTTCACATGATCGAAACGATCAACAAGATGAACCGGATCTCGCGCCAGATCCTGCAGGAAACCGGCAATGAGCCGGATCCGGCAACGCTGGCCGAGAAGATGGAGATGCCCGAGGACAAGATCCGCAAGATCATGAAGATCGCCAAGGAACCGATCTCCATGGAAACGCCGATCGGTGACGACGACGATTCGCATCTGGGCGACTTCATCGAAGACACGAACACGCTGGCCCCGGCCGAGGCTGCGCTGCATGGCTCCATGCGCGACGTGGTCAAGGACGTGCTCGACAGCCTGACGCCGCGCGAAGCCAAGGTGCTGCGCATGCGTTTCGGCATCGAAATGAGCACCGACCACACGCTCGAGGAAGTCGGCAAGCAGTTCGACGTGACGCGCGAACGTATCCGCCAGATCGAGGCAAAGGCACTGCGCAAGCTGCGCCACCCGAGCCGCTCCGACAAGCTGAAGAGCTTCCTGGAAGGCAACTAACGCCTTTCAAGGGCCTCTAGCTCATGCCTGGTTAGAGCAGCGGACTCATAATCCGTTGGTGCCGTGTTCGACTCACGGGAGGCCCACCACTGATGTTGTAAATGCGAAGGGGTTACGGTTTATGCCGTAACCCCTTTTCTGTTTCTGCCGGGCGATCGACCGCGACTGTCGATCAAGGACTCAAGCCCACGCCCGTTCCACCCGCCCTGTCATCGCCCCCCAACGCCGCACACGCCCCTTCCACCAATCGCTCGACAATCTTCCCCGCCGGCTCGATTGCGTCGGCGAAGCCGGCGGCCGGGCCGAGCGAGACGATGCCGGCGTCGGTATCGCCGCCCAGGTACATGCGTTCCTGGGTGCGCGAGGACAGGATAAGGTCGCGAGTGCCGAGTGCGAGCGGGTGCCTTCGGCTTCGAGGCGTCGCACCTCGCGCGCGATGGGTGGCGATCTCCACACGCTCCAGCGCGAATTCGCCATTGACAGCCAATCGCAGAAAAGACAAACACGAAATCCCCCGATCCGGGCAAGAGACCGTGTGGTTGGGCGTCGCGGGGGGCTTCCGGCTTCAGGTCACGCCGGCAAAAGGAGGGCCCGGGGGCTGCGGTCGTGCCGGAGCCCCTGACTGGTCAGAAACGGGTGTGTTCAGTCTTTCAGTACTTGATGTCGCGGGCGGTCTGTCGCCCTTGCTGCTTGGTGTCCCGCTTGTCCTGTCGGCAATGCGAGTTGCTTTTCTGGTTCGCGGCGCGGCAATCCTGTTTGGTCTCGCGCGAGCCCTGGCGGGTGTCCTGGCGGACGTCGCGACCAGCGCGGCGTTGCTGCGCCTGTTCAGTGGCGCTGACCAGTCCGGGCGCCGGGATGACAACCATCGCGATGACCAGCGCGCCGAGCCTTCCATAGATGTTCGTCATTTGCCTGCCTCCCCAAAATCAAGCGACGAAGTCGTCCACCAAGACGTCTGGTAGCCAACCCGCCTGTACGTCAGTCTACCCCTCCACGCCTCATACGATCAGTTGATTCTCCAACGTAACGTCAGGGGATACGTTACCCATACGGTTGTCGCGCTCATGGCGAGCCATTGAACAACGCGTACAGGGAAATCAGAACAAGGGGGAGCCGTATGACACATCCTGCGAAGCTGACTGCAATGTCCTTTGCCTGCCTGACCATCGCGTTGGCGGGTTGTGGAGGAGGGGGCGATTCCACGCCAACGAGCGCCACTACCACGAGCACGGGAACGCAGCCGACCACGCCGACCACACAGTCTCCGACCGTCCAGCGCAATACGCTTCTGTCAGGGATCACGGATCCCGGTCCAAATATTGGCAACGATGGGGACTTCTATATCAATACCGCCACCTGGATGATCTTCGGGCCCAAGGCCAATGGCGTGTGGCCGGCGGGCGTGTCTCTGGCGGGGCCCGCAGGCGTAAATGGCACCAAGGGTACGACGGGCGCCACCGGAAATACCGGAGCAGCCGGCAACACCATTCTTTCCGGCTCGGTCGACCCGACCGACAGCGTTGGCAATAACGGGGACTATTACATCAACACCGCAACGTCCACGTTATTCGGGCCCAAGGCCAATGGCACGTGGCCACCGGGTACTTCGCTGGTGGGGCCGGCTGGCCCGAGCGGCAATCCCGGCGCGCCTGGTACCAACGGCAGCGCCGTGCTGTCTGGCAGCGGCGCTCCCGGCAACACCATTGGCAACAATGGCGACTTCTATCTCGACACCAGCACCTGGACGATCTACGGGCCGAAGGCCAATGGCGTCTGGCCGGCGGGCGTATCGCTGATCAACCAGAGTTCCAGCGGCGGCGGTACTAATACTGGTACTGGCACGGGCAGCGGTTCCGACACCGGCGGCCACATCCTGTCCGGGAGCGGCGCTCCGTCCGACAGCATCGGGGTCGACGGCGATTTCTATCTCGATACCACAACGTCCACCCTCTACGGCCCCAAGACGGGGGGCAAGTGGCCTGGCACCGGTATCACCATGACCACCGGCACCGTCTACAGCGGCAACTTCAATGTGCCCGATACATTGAGCCGTGGCGCGTATGTCATGACTGGCGACGGTGGCGCGGTGGCCTTGCCGAGCGATTTCGGCGTCACGATTCCGTACGACTGCAGAAGCGTTAGCCTGACGGCCACGACGCTTGGCAAAGCTACGGGCGCGTTGAACCTCGCTGTGTTCAAGGTCACGGGCTCCGGCGTTTCCGCGACGTACGCACCGGTCAGCGGGTTGAGTTGCAAGATCAGTAACGGTCAGCAGAACTGCAGCGTGCAGGCTCCGGCAGGTGCGGTAGCACATGGCGACAAGCTGCAGGTACAACTCGACAACAACCAGGCAACGGGCTGGGGCGGCCTCTCGGTCAACCTCGCGTGTTCGCTATAGCCTGATGATGACCGCTGCCGGATGCGGCGGTCATCATGCGTGCAGCGGGACGTCGTGTCCCGCTGCACGCTATTGGCAATCGCCGGCATCGGGCTGGGATTAGCGCACGGGGCCGGATCACAGACGGGCGGCTACCAGACGTCCGATCGCGCCAACAGCCGCAACCAATCCGTCCTCCTGCGCCATGCGTTCGCCAAGTGCCCGGGCGCGATCACAGACCTCTGGCCGTTGTGCGAATGCAATCGCCTGTGTCAGCGTGGAAGCCCGCAGCCGTTTGCCTGGGACCGGATCGCCGGCCACGCCGGCATCCCGTAGCCGCTGTGCCCAGAAGAACTGATCGCCCGCGAACGGCACAGCCACCGAAGGGATGCCGGCCCGCGCCGCCGAATGCGAGGTACCCGATCCGGCGTGATGAATCGCCATCGACGTCCGGGGGAAGAGCCAATGATGCGGGGTCTCGCCCACGATGAAGAAGTTCTTCGGCAATGACGCCCCATCAATGCCGCTCCAGCCAGGATAGAACAGCGCGCGCCGACCAGCGATGGCTGTGATCAGCGCATCGGTCATTGCCACATGATCGAACCCGGCCATGCTGCCGAAGCCGATGTAGATGGGCGCTTCTCCCGCTGCGAGGAATGCCTCGAGCGCTGGAGGTGGCGTCCAGTGGGTCGCTGCGGCGCTCCATTGCCCGCAGACGAATGCGTTCGCAGCCCAGTCCCGCGGGCGTGGCAGCAGGCTTGGCGATACGCCGTAGAGCATTGGATGATCGCTCCAGACATGCTTGCGTGCGGGCAGGCCGCAGACATCGGCTCGCGCGGCGTTGGTGGTTTTCTTGAATGCCTGCCAGAGCAGTTCGTTCACCAGACGGTGGCTGGCGCGATTGAGCCATCGCGGCACCTTGCCAGGCGGCAGGAAAGGCGAAGCGAAGTCGGCGGTCGGCGTGATGGGGATCAGTCCGGTACCGATGGCCGGGATGCCGCGATACTCGGCCACGGAAAGGCCGACAAAGGCGGCCAGCCCCGAGATGATCAACGCATCGCAACCCTCCGATGCGTCGGCGACCTCGCGCATCCAGGCCGGTGTGCTGGCATTGGCGATGGCCGCCAGCGCACGGCTCGTGTCCTGGAACCCGCCCTTGCGATAGACCGCGTTCGACAGCGCTTGCCCCGGCGCCAGCGCCTTGCGGATATCGCCTGAGAGTGCCGAGGCCGGGACGCCGAGCGCCTCGGCCGAATGCAGCGTCGAGGCGTCGGCCTGCAGATGCACCTCATGACCCGCGTCGATCAACGCACGGGCAAGCGCCGCGAGCGGGCGCGTGTCGCCTTCGGTTCCATAGGTCACCACAGCCAGCTTCATCGTTCACCTCTGCGTCGTACGGGCATGTGAGTGGCGATTATGGCATTCATGGTCGCGAGGATCTTGTCTGCACGAGCGGACATGCAGTCGTTCGTCACGCTGCACGAAATGCGCCGTAACACGGCTTACAGACCGGGCGTCGTCTGCCTGCGCAGTTGCCGCATTAATGCAGGCAAGGGCGACGTCCCCATCAGAAACGACGGCCCGAGCACCCTGACAACGTATGTGGAGGAATCAATCATGAAGCGCAATTCCGTTCTTCTTGCTGGCCTGATCGCAGCCACCCTCTCGGGTATCGCCAGCGCGCAAACCGGCGCGGTGACCTACGACACCCAGCGCGACGTCAACCAGCAGCAGCGTATCGAGAATGGCCTGAAGTCGGGCACGCTGACCACGCGAGAGGCGTCAAGCCTGGAGCAGCAGGAGTCGAAGGTCGATCGCATGGAAGCCAATTCGCTGCAGAACGGCAAGCTTTCGCCGCAGGAGCAGGCCCGCATCCAGAACGCGCAGAACCGAGTGAGCCAGGATATATCGCGTGATACCCACAACGGCAAGGTCGGCAACCCGGACAGCGTGTCGTCGCAGCGGATGCAGGCCGATGTCCAGCGCAATATCAACCAGGAGACGCGCGTCCGCAATGGTGTGGAAAATGGCTCGCTGACCAACCGGGAGACGGCGCAACTCGAGCGTGGCCAGGCGCATGTCGATCACGCAGAAGCGCGCGCGGGCCGTAACGGCCATGTCGGGGCGGGGGAACAACGCTCGATCAATCGTGCCGAGAACCATGCCAGCGGCCAGATCTACCACGACAAGCACAACGGCCATCGTCGCGGCTGAACGCCGGAGGGCGGATGTGCAAGCGCGGGCGGCGCGACGCTAACTCGCGACCGCCACGCGCACCTGCTTCAGCGCGCGGAACGGTTCTAGCTGGTCGGCGGTGGCATCGCCATCTGTCACCAGCGTCCATCCGCGTTCCAGCGGGGTCCAATGCTGCTGGCGGGCGCGGCCCAGCTTGGTCGAGTCGGCCAGCACGAAGATATCGGCGGCTTGCCGGATGATGCATTCCTTCAGATAAGCCTGTTCGGCGCTGGCCTCGCACAGGCCCACGCCAGCCACGACACCGTCGGCGCCCAGGAATGCCTTGTCGACGCTGATGCGCGACAGCGCCAACTGTGCCAGCGGGCCGAACGTGCCCATGCTCGATGGCCGCACATCGCCGCCGATCAGCGTGACGCGGACTTCGGGCAGGCCGGCCAGAGCAGTGACCACAAGCAGGTTCGTCGTGTAGACATGCAGGTCCGAACGCGCGGCGAGCATCCGGGCCAACGCGGCCGCCGTGGTGCCGCTATCGAGCAGCACGGCGTCACCGTCGTCGACAAAGGTCGCCGCCATGCGCGCGATCGACTCCTTCTGGTCGCGTTGCAGTGCCTTGCGTTCCTCGAGCGAAGCCTCGGGTTCGTGCCCGCCGATCTGCATCAGCGGCGCGGCACCGCCGTAAGTGCGCACGATGCGCCCTTCGCGTGCCAGCGCGGTGAGGTCGCGGCGCACCGTTGCTTCGGATACGCCGAGGTTGCTGGTCAACCGTTCAACGTTGGCATCCTCGCCGGACAGTACGAGTTCGAGGATAGCGCGGCGGCGGTCGGCGGCTTTCATGGATGGGAAAAGAGAAAAGGGGATCGCAAACGATCCCCGATCTTACCGCAGCGGTGGCTGGCTCAAGCCGTGTGGCCGTGTCGCCGTGTGGCTGGGCCGCCGGTCCGCTCACGCGCGGCGGGTAGCCAGTTCCGCGCCCTGGCGCAACGCTTCCAGCAGGCTGCGTTCGTCGGCGATGCCCTTGCCGGCGATGTCGAACGCCGTGCCGTGGTCCACCGACGTGCGGATGACTGGCAGGCCCACGGTGATGTTCACGCCGGCTTCCAGGCCAAGCACCTTGACCGGGCCATGGCCCTGATCGTGATACATGGCCACCACGAGATCGAAATCGCCACGGCCAGCGCGGTAGAACAGTGTATCGGCCGGCAGCGGGCCTTCCACGTCCCAGCCGCGCGCGCGCAGTGCTTCCACGGCCGGAATGATCTTCTGCTCTTCCTCGCCGTGACCGAACAGGCCGTTCTCGCCAGCGTGCGGGTTGATGCCGCAGACGCCGATGCGCGGGGCAGCGATGCCCGCGCGCTGCAGCGTCACCTGGCCCCGCTCGATCGTGCGCTGTACCAGACCGGGCTCGATCTTGCGGATGGCATCCAGCAGGCCGATGTGCGTGGTGACGTGAATCACGCGCAGCTTCGGCGCGACGAGCATCATCGAGACTTCGGGCGTGCCGGTCAGGTGCGCCAGCATCTCGGTGTGGCCCGGAAACTTGTGGCCGCCCGCGTGCAGGGCTTCCTTGTTCAGCGGCGCGGTGCAGATCGCATCGATCTTTTCTTCCTGCGCCAGTCTGACCGCGCGCTCGATGTAGCGGAACGCGGCGTCGCCGGCCACGGCGGACAGTTTGCCGAACGGCAGGTCTTCGGGGATCAGGCCCAGGTCGATGCAGTCGATCGTGCCCGGCTCGAAGCGTGCTTCCTCGGGCGACTGGATCGCGCGGATCCTGAGGGCCGAGTTGACGAGTTTGCCTGCCTGTTCGAGCCGGCGCGCATCGCCGATGACCAGCGGGCGGCATTGGGCGTAGACGGTTTCGTGGGCCAGGCTCTTGACGATGACTTCGGGCCCGATGCCCGTGGCATCACCCATCGTGATGCCGATGACAGGAATGTAGTCGCTCATGTTTGTCTTTATCCCGTTTCGTGGGGCGGTTCAGTTCTGGCGCATGGCTTGCCACGCCAGCCACAACGCGGCTTCGGTGCCGAATGCACCGGCCTTGGTGGCCACGCGGCGCGCCGGCGCGCCAGGGAGGGATTCAATGGTGTCGGACAGCGGCACGCCGGGTTCGACCTCGTGCCGTAATGCCAGCGCGGCAATACCGGCCGCGCCGAGCATGGCGCGCGCGGTTTCGCCGCCGGTGGCGATCAATCCGCCAACATGTTCGAAGGAGGGCAGAACCAGTTGCGCGAGCGCGGTCGACAGCCGCGGCCCTTCGGCCGGGTCGAAGGCATCGTCGCGGCCGATGCTGAGCAGCAGATCGCGGCCGGCGCTCAGGCATGTCGTGATCGATTGCCGCGTGGTGGTCCATGCGGGATGGCCCGGGCCATCGCGTAGCGTCTGCGGCGCCACGATCAGGGCTTCCATTCGCGCCCGCTCGCACAGGTAGGCGGCTTGCTTGCCGGAGATGCCCGACATGCTGCCGACCATCGTCAGCATCGGACCCCGGTGATACGTGAGCGGAGATGTCGTCTCCGCACGCGAGACCTGCGCTACGGCGGACAGCGCGCGCGCCAGTCCGCCGGAGCCGACCCAGTACGCCGGCGTGTCGAGCTGACTCGAGGCGTCGGCCAGCGTCACCAGATCCTGTTCGGTTTCGGCGTCGCAGACAACTGCTGCGATGCCGTCCGCCTGTCGCGCACGCAACTCGGCGAGCACGGCCGGGGCGCCGGCACGAACGACGTCGAGCGGCAGTAGTGCCGTGGCCAGTCCGCGCGCGGCGAGCAGCGCCACCATGTCAGCGTGACCGTTCAGGCCTTCCAGGCGCCAGATGTCGGTGTCCTCCAGTGGCTGGCCGTTGACGAACATGCGGCCGCCGCGCGTGGTGCGCCCCGTCGCGGGGAACGCCGGCGCGATGATCGCCAGCCCTGCCAGCGGCTGCAATGCCACCGTTTCGGCGGCCCAGTTGCCGCGCAGGGTCGAGTCGATTTTCTTGTACAGACGCCGGTGCCGGCCGTCGCCGCGATGCCAGGCGTCGATGTTGCTGGTGGTGGCATATTCGGGCGTCATGCGGCGGCTATCGACATCAGCCGCCACGATTTCTGCATCGGCGATGCCGACGGAATCGGCCACGTCGAGTGTGACCACCGCGCGCGCGCCGTGCGCGGCAAAGCCGATCGCGCAGTCAGCGGCGCCGGACAGGTCGTCGGCGATGATCAGCCAGGTCATGCGGTGGTCCTGGCCACGGCCGCACTGGTGCGATTGGCTACCCGGCGTGCCACGAATGCGGTGACCAGCGGCGTCAGCACGGCGGTCACGACCACGCAGGCGGCCACCAAAATCGTGGCGCTCTTGGCCGCTTCGGTATAGGCGGGGTTGGCTGCCGCCACCAGCGTGGGTACCGCTGCGGCATTGCCCGCGGTGCTTGCCGCCGCAACACCCGCCACACCCGTGCCGCCGCTCAGGCGGTCCGCGATATACAGCGCGAAGCCGGTGACCACCACCACTGCCACACCCAGGCCGAGGCCAAGCATGCCGGCCTGCCAGACCTTGTGCAGATCGAGGCCCGCGCCCAGCGCCAGCGCGAAGAACGGAATCATCACGGGAACGGCCTTGCTGAGGAAGTCGCGCATCTCGCGATCGAGGTTACCGAGCAGCATGCCCAGCATCAGCGGCAGGATACTGCCAACCAGTGTCGGCCAGGGGAATGCCGAAAGACCAGCCACGCCCAGCGTCACCATGGTCAGGAACGGCCCCGATTCCAGCGACATGATCGAGTAGGCGCCGACGTCCTCGGGCCGGCCGTACTGACCCATCAGCGCCATGTACAGGCCGCCGTTGGTGTCGTTCATCGCGGCCACCACGGCCAGCGTGGAGAGGCCGGCGAACATGCCCGCGCTGATCGGCGACTCGCCGAGGAAGTGACCGAAGATGACGCCCAGCAGCATTGCCGTGCCCACCTTGGTGGCGAACAGCACGCCGCCTTTCTTGACGATGTATGGGGTGGCCTTGATGTTGATGCTGGCGCCCATGCAGACATAGAACACCGCCAGGATCGGCAGGGCGCCGGTGAACAGCGCGTTGGTGAACGACCCGAAGAACTTCGGGCCGTCGGGCGCGAAGGTGGCAACCAGTGAACCGATCAGCAACGGCACGATCATCATGCCGCCCGGCACGCGCTCGATGGCGCGCTTGATATGAATCTGCATGTTCGTCTCCAGCCGCGCCTGGGGTGCGCGGCAGCCTGTGTGTTTTGATCAAAGAATTGATTGAATCGATCAATTAAGGGGCGAAGTGTAGGCGAAATGCGAATTTCTGACCAGTTCAATCATTGATATGATCGAAATGATCATTGGGTTGCTTGAGCGACGCGGTCATGTGCTGTCACGTGCGGCACGCTGCATGTGCGTCCGGGCTGCGCTATCGTATGCGTCCCGGCGCGGAAATCGCCGCGTCACCCAGCCACCGGAGCCAAGGAAATGAGACTGATCGGGATGCTCGACTCTCCCTACGTACGCCGCGCCGCCATCGCGCTGCGCCTGCTCGACCTGCCGTTCACGCATGAATCGGTGTCGGTATTCCGTACTTTCGATCAGTTCCGCGCGATCAACCCGGTGGTCAAGGCGCCGTCGCTGGTTTGCGATAACGGCGTTGTGCTGATGGATTCGACGCTGATCATCGACTACGCGGAAACGCTGGCAGGCCGCAGCTTGATGCCTGCGGGTCTGGTGGATCGCCAGCGCGCGCTGCGCACGATTGGCCTGGCGTTGGCGGCCTGCGAAAAGGTGGTCCAGAACGTCTACGAGCACAACCTTCGGCCCGAAGCCAAGCAGCATGAGCCCTGGCTGGAACGGATCGACGGCCAGCGCGCGGCCGCGTTTGAGCTGCTGGAGCAGGAGATCGCCAAGATGCCGGTGCCGGCCGACGCCCGTGCGCTTGATCAGGCAGGACTGACCGCTGCCGTGGTCTGGACGTTCACGCAGGCCATGTTGCCGGGCGCGGTCGACCCGGCGCGGCATCCGGCGCTGGCGGCGTTCACATCGGCGGTCGAACGGTTCGCTCCGTTCCAGGATCTGCCGCACGCATGACTTTTCGCGGAAGTTAGGTGCGTTACCCCACGCTTTTCCCCACATTCGGGTGATGCCGAGCCGCAGGTCTTCCACCAAGATAGCCCTTGGGGCGACTGGATCCTTGCCCCGCTACCACTTCAGCCCCGCGACCTCCCCGGCCAGCGGGGCTTTTTCCTTTCGGGCCCGTTTGCGTGTTGGCCGTGCGTCGTCAGCGTGCTTTCAGGATGGACTCGATCTGCGCCGCCGTGCGTCGTAGCGGCGGCAAGTAGTGTTTCTCGAGATATGCCTGATCGCGGCTGCCCAGCACCATGCTCAGGCCCAGGCCGGCCACGGTCTTGCCGGTCTGGTCATGCAGCGGCACCGAGATGCCGGCGAAGCCATCCGCCAATTCACTGATCAGCGTGCAAAAGCCGTCGGCGCGCACCGCTTCGAGCTTGCGCGCCAGCGCGGGGCCCGAACTGATCGTGAATGGCGTCAGTTGCCTGAGTTCAGCTTGCGCGAGATAGGCGTCGAGCGCTTCAGCGTCGAGCCCCGCCAGCAGCACGCGGCCGAGCGAGTGTGCATATGCCGGCATCCGGCGGCCGATGGCCATGTCCACGCGCAGTAGCTGGCTGGGTTCCTCGCGCGCGACCAGCACCACGGATTCCTGGTCGAGCATCCCGACCGAGCAGCTTTCGCCGACTTCGGCGCAGAGTGTCTGCAAGTAGGGGCGGGCCAGTTGCGGCAGGTTCATCGACGCAAAGTACGCGTAGCCCAGATCCATCACTTTTGGAGTCAGGGCGAACTGCCGGCCTTCCTGCGCCAGGTAGCCGTTGTGCGCCAGCGTCAGCAGCAGCCGGCGCGCGGCTGCGCGGGTGACGTCGAGTTCTTCCGCCACCTCCTGCATCGTCAGACGCTCCACGCCGCTGGCGTACAGCCGCAGCAGGGCAAGCCCCTTGGTCAGCGAGTCGAGCAGTTCTTCCTTCTTCGGGATCTCCGGAGCGTGGTCGTCAGGCATTGGCGTGGAAGTCAATCAAAGGTATCCGAGGGTCAGACCGGGCTTGCGTCCGGGCTGCCGATCCGTATGATATGCGTTTTCCGAACAAATGTTCGCAAAACGTGGTTCGGCGAAAACCACGATGGCAGGACAGTCCGGAAACGCCAGAAAAACCAGAAGAACCAGGAGACAGCAATGAAGGTGATCACCACCGCGCAGGCGGCCGCGCTCGTGCAGAGCGGCTGGACCGTGGCTAGCGCCGGGTTTGTCGGCGCGGGACACGCCGAAGGGGTGACCGAGGCGCTTGAGCAGCGCTTCTTGCGCGAGGCCCTGCCACGAGACCTGACGCTGGTGTATTCGGCCGGGCAGGGCGACCGGGGCGCCCGTGGTGTGAACCATTTCGGTAACGTCGGCATGACCCGCGCGGTCGTCGGCGGTCACTGGCGCTCCGCCACGCGGCTGGCCACGCTGGCGATGACCGAGCAGTGCGAAGGCTTCAACCTGCCACAGGGCGTGCTCACGCATCTCTATCGGGCCATCGCTGGCGGCAAGCCCGGCGTGCTGACCAAGATCGGTCTGCATACGTTCGTCGATCCTCGTGTCGAGAAGGACGCGCGTTACCACGGTGGCGCGGTCAACCAGCGTGCCCGCGATGCCATTGCCGCCGGTACAGCGAACTGGGTAGAGGCGGTCGACTTCCGTGGCGACGAATATCTGTTCTATCCGAGCTTCCGCATTGATTGTGCGCTGATCCGCTGCACGGCGTCCGACACGCGCGGCAATCTCAGCACGCATCGCGAGGCCTTCCACCACGAACTGCTGGCGATGGCGCAAGCCGCGCACAACTCGGGCGGCATCGTGATCGCCCAGGTGGAGTCGGTGGTCGACTACCACGAGACCCTGCAGGCCATCCACGTGCCGGGCATTCTGGTGGACTACGTGGTGGTCAGTGAACAGCCCGGGCATCACCTGATGACGTTTGCCGAGGCCTACAACGAAGCCTATGTCAGGCCGTGGCGCGGTGAAGCCGCCGAGGCCGCGGAGCGGGCGAAGGAAGCCGAGGTGCTGCCCGATGCGTCGGCGCAACTCGATGCGCGCACGATCGCGCAGCGGCGCGCCGTCATGGAGCTAGCGGCACGCAAACCGCGCGTGGTGAACCTGGGTGTCGGGATGCCGGCCGCGGTTGGCGCGCTGGCGCATCAGGCCGGCCTGGGCGGTTTCACGCTGACCGTGGAAGCCGGTCCGATCGGCGGCACGCCGGCGGATGGACTGAGCTTCGGCGCGTCAGCCTATCCTGAGGCGGTGGTCGACCAGCCCGCGCAGTTCGACTTCTACGAAGGCGGCGGCATCGACCTGGCGATCCTCGGTCTGGCTGAACTCGACGGGCACGGCAACGTCAACGTGAGCAAGTTCGGGGAAGGCGAGGGCGCGTTGATCGCCGGCGTTGGCGGTTTTATCAACATCACCCAGAGCGCACGTGCCGTGGTGTTCATGGGCACGCTGACAGCCGGTGGCCTCGAGATACGGGTCGAGCAGGACCAGTTGCGGATCGCGCGCGAGGGTCGTGTGAAGAAGATCGTGCCCGAGGTATCGCACCTGAGCTTCAACGGCCCGTACGTGGCGTCGCTCGGCGTGCCGGTGCTCTACATCACCGAGCGTGCCGTATTCGAAATGCGCGCTGACGCGCAGGGCGATGCTCGCCTGACGCTGGTCGAGATCGCCCCCGGCGTGGACCTGCAACGCGACGTGCTCGATCAATGCGCCACGCCGGTCGCCGTGGCCGAAGACCTGCGCCTGATGGACGCGCGGCTGTTCCGGCCCGGCGTCATGAAGCTCTGAAGCGGATTTTCAAGAACGAAAAAGCAGGCCGGCGTGTCCTGTTCGCCGGCAGCAATTGGAGGAAGCAACGTGCAATACCGTAGTCACCGTCATCAACGTACCCATCGCCGTCTGGCGCTGTCCACGCTCGCCGTGGCGGCCCTGCTGCCGTTCGTCCCTGCCGCGGCGCAGGCCCAGGCGAACTACCCGGACAAGCCGATCCGGCTGGTCGTGCCGTTCCCGGCCGGTGGTCCCACCGATACCGCTGCGCGCATCATCGGCCAGAAGATGAGCGAGACGCTCAAGCAGCCGATCGTCATCGACAATCGTCCGGGGGCATCGGGCACCATCGGCACCGAGACCGTGGCCAAGGCCACGCCCGACGGCTACACGATCGTGATGCTTGCCACGCCGACGCTGCTGGCGCCGTATCTGCTGCCGCGCAAGGGCTACGACATCTTCAAGGACTTCGCGCCGATCGGTAACGCATATGAGCTGCCGATCGTGATGGTGGTCAATCCGCACGCGCTGCCCGATGTGACCAACCTGCAGCAGTACATCGCCAAGGCGAAGGCCAACCCTGGCCAGATGAACTACACCAGCGCGGGCAATGGCAGCTTCGGCCATCTGTCGACGGAACTCCTGAAGAACCTCGGCCACTTCGACGTGCAGCACGTGCCTTACAAGGGTAGTGCGCCGGCCATGTCCGACGTGCTGGCCGGACAGGTGCCGATGATGTTCTCCGACATGATTGCCGCGCTGCCGCACATCAAGGCGGGCAAGCTGCGCGCAATCGCGGTGGGGTCAAGCAAGCGCGTGAGCTTCGCGCCCGAGGTGAAGACCGTAGCCGAGCAGGGCTTCCCGGGATTCGACGCCGCGTCGTGGGGTGGCCTGCTGGCGCCGGCCGGCACGTCCAAGGAGATCGTGGCCAAGCTGTCGGCCGCGCTCAAGGGGGCGCTGGCCGATCCGACTGTCGAGCAGAAGATGCTGGGCGCCGGCACCGTGGCCTCGTACCTGCCTTCTGACCAGTTCGCCACGCGTATGCGCAATGACTACGCGAAGTGGGGCAAGGTCATTCAGGACAACGGTATCAAGAGCGATTGATCTCGGCGATTGATACCGGCGATTGATACCGCCGTCCGGCGTTTCGGTCGGCGGCTTCGCGAGGACGCTCAGGCCTGCGCCTGCAGCGTCTGCGAATACTGCGACACGCCGTTCAGGTCACGCAGATCGACGGTCAGCGCGCGTGAGGCGGGGTCGATGTTGACCTCGCCGAAGAACTGATAGCCGGCAAACGGCGACATGTTCTGCGCGGTGGGCGCTTTCTGGAATGCGACATGCGGCCCGAACGTGTTGTCGAGCGGGTTCGGGCCGAAGCTGCCTGCATTGAGCGGGCCGGCCACGAATTCCCAGAACGGATCGAAATCCTTGTACACCGCGCGTTCCGGCGAGTAGTGGTGGGCGGCGCAATAGTGCACGTCCGCCGTCACCCACACCACGTTCTTGATGCCGGCTTGTCGGATGCGCGTGAGCAGTCGCGCGGTTTCGAGTTCGCGTCCCAGGGCCGGACCGTCGCCGTTGGCGATGGCTTCCCAGCGCGGACGCCCCTGAGCGTCCTTGCCATCTGGCACGCCAAGGCCGATCGGCATATCAGCGGCGATGACCTTCCAGGTGGCCCGCGATGCCATCAGTTCCGCCACCAGCCATTCGAGCTGCGCATTGCCGAGGAATGCCGTGGCCGCGCTCTCGGTCGTCTCGCGGTTATAGCCATTTGGACCGCGGAAGCTGCGCATGTCGAGCACGAACACGTCCAGCAACGGTCCGTAGCCGATCTTGCGATGCACGCGCTCGGCCAGCCCCTGGCGGTGCCAGCGCATCGGCGCGTTTTCCAGGAAGGCGCGGCTGCCGCGCGCCACCAGCACGCGCACGTCTTTTTCCGTGTAGCGCGCGTCGCCGGAGAGATCCTTCGAGGCCGACCAGTTGTTGGTGATCTCGTGGTCGTCCCACTGCCAGATCTGCGGGACCTGGCTCGCAAAGCGGCGCACGTTGGTGTCCATCATGTTGTAGCGATGGCGGCCGCGGAATTCCTTCAGCGTCTCGGCGACCTTGCTGACTTCCTCCGTCACCAGGTTGCGCCAGATACGGCCATCCTCGGCTTTTTGCTCGGCCGTGATCGGGCTGTCCGCGTAGATCGTGTCGCCGCTGTGGATGAAGAAGTCCGGGTTGCGCTGGCGCATCGCTTCATAGATACGCATCCCGCCGAGGTCGGGGTTAATGCCCCAGCCCTGGCCGACCGTATCGCCCGACCAGTCGAAGCGGATCGGGCGATCGGCCTGCTGGGACGTGGTGCGGAACGAACCCTCCATCCAAGCGCCCATGCCGCGGCGTTGCTCGGGGTTCTCGAATGCGACGCGCACGTGGTATTGCTGACCCGGCAGCAGGCCGGTCAGCAAGGTGCGGGCGGTGAGGTCGGCTTCACTGGTCGCCAGCGGGCCCGAAATGCGCATCGGATTGCGGAAACCCGGCTCGGTGGCGTATTCGACCACCATGCGCGACTGGCGCTCGGCGCGTGCCCAGACAACCAGCCCGTCATCCGACGGATCGCCAAGCTGGATGCCGTCGGGCGCGTTCGGGCGTCCGCTCGACACCACGGCCGGGGCCGCGAGCACCGCCGGTCCAACCAGCGCCAGACTGGCGCCCAGGCCCAGAAAGCGCCGGGAAGTGCGCAGGAACCTGCGTCGGGTCAGATCGCTGGGCTCGGCGAGCGGGGTGGTGGTCATGGTGGAGTCCGTGGTGGAACGCTTTGTCTGGGTGGTATGGTCGGCGCTTGAGCCGGGGCGACATCGTCGCGCGTGGATGTGACATGTTGTTGACATCGCAGGCGCCCATACTGGCTAGCGTCCGGGATGACCACGCCCGGGCAGTAATGGTAGAATCCAAGTCTTTGATTTTCCGGGCAATTCACCCTTTGCCCGGTCTCAGTTCCAGACGCGTGTCCGATTGCGACGGCTTCGCGCCCTGCACAGACACCTCAACCATGACGATGACGACCACACAAGACCAGGCCCCAGCAGCAGAGCAGACGTTCGAAAGCTTCGGGCTGGATCCGCGCATTCTGCGCGCCTTGACCGAACAGGGTTACACCAAGCCGACGCCGATTCAGGCACAGGCGATTCCCGTGGTGTTGCTGGGCAAGGATGTGATGGGCGCCGCGCAGACCGGCACCGGCAAGACCGCCGGTTTCGCGCTGCCGATCATTCAGCGTCTGCTGCCGCTCGCCAACGCGAGTGCCTCTCCGGCGCGTCACCCGGTGCGCGCGCTGATGCTGACGCCGACGCGCGAACTGGCCGATCAGGTCTACGACAACGTCGCCCGGTACGCCAAGCACACCGACCTGCGCAGCACGGTGGTCTTCGGTGGCGTCGACATGAACCCGCAGACCGATGCGCTGCGCCGTGGCGTGGAAATCCTCGTGGCCACGCCGGGTCGTCTGCTCGATCACGTGCAGCAGAAGTCGGTGAACCTGTCGCAGGTGCAGATGCTGGTGCTCGACGAAGCCGACCGCATGCTAGACATGGGCTTCCTGCCCGACCTGCAACGCATCATCAACCTGCTGCCGGCGCAGCGCCAGACGCTGCTGTTCTCGGCCACGTTCTCGCCCGAAATCAAGAAGCTGGCCTCCAGCTACCTGAAGGAGCCCGTGACGATCGAAGTGGCGCGCAGCAACTCGACCAACGAGAACGTGCGTCAGGTGGTGTATCAGGTGCAGGATGGCCACAAGCAGGCCGCCGTGGTGCATCTGCTCAAGCAGCGCGCCAACGAACAGCAGTCGCGCCAGTGCATCGTTTTCGTCAACAGCAAGATTGGTTGCTCGCGTCTGGCGCGTCATCTGGAGCGCGAGGGCATCAACGCCGCCGCGATTCACGGCGACAAGACGCAGACCGAGCGTATGCAGACGCTCGACGGTTTCAAGAATGGCACGATCGACGCGCTGGTGGCCACCGATGTGGCGGCCCGTGGTCTGGACATTCCCGCCATGCCCTGCGTGATCAACTTCGACCTGCCGTTCAGTGCGGAAGACTACGTGCACCGCATCGGCCGCACAGGCCGGGCTGGTGCCAGCGGCGACGCGCTTTCGATCTTCGTGCCGGGCAATGACGACCGTCTGCTGGCCGATATCGAGAAGCTGATCAAGCGCAGCATTCCGCGTGGCTCGCTGGACGGCTTCGATCCGACCGGCGAGCGTGCGCGTCAGGAAGACAGCGATCGTCGCCGCGCGCGTACGGAAGTTCGCCGCGTTCGCGACAATGGTGAGGGCGAGGAGCAGCAGCGCCGCCGCCGTACCGAGCCGAATGGTCGCCAGGCGTTCCGTCCGTCGGACGATCCGTTCTTCTCGCGTCCGTACGAGCCGTCAGGCAACTACACGCCGGCACCGAAGACCGAGGAACAACTGGCCGCCGCGCTGACGCGTGGACGTCAGGCGCCCAAGCGCCCCGTGGCCGCGCTGCTGGGCGGCGCGCCGCGCAAGTCCTGAACGGCGCGAAGCCGTTCCAGCCACTGACCGGTTGCGGTCGCCAGCCAGGCGGCCACGGTCTTCTCCTGATTCACGATGCCCAGATGCGTTCCCGCGGTGCGGAGCGCATCGAGCGGCGCCGACGCATCGAGCGCTTGCGCGCCGCTCTGCTTGCTCAATTTCTCTCCGACTGCGTTGACCACCACCGGCACGTGCAGATAGCCCGGCGTCGGCAAGCCCAGCAAATGCTGGAGGTGGATCTGTCGCGGTGTCGAATCCAGCAGGTCCGCTCCGCGCACGATATGCGTGATGCCCTGCGCGGCGTCATCGACCACGACCGCAAGCTGATAGGCCCATAGCCCATCGGCCCGTCTCAGTACGAAATCCCCGAGTTCCGTTTCAAGGTTCTGGCATTGGCGGCCCTGCCAGCGGTCGTCAAAGCAGATCGTTGCCGCCGGGCCATCTGGCACGCGCACGCGCCAGGCGCGTGGCAGCTTGCCATGCAGGCCATTGCGGCAAGTGCCCGGGTAGCCGAGTGTCTGATGCCGTTCGCGCACGTGCACGAGCGAATCGGCGATCTCCTTGCGTGTGCAGCCGCACGGGTAGAGATTGCCGGCGGCATCGAGGTGACGCAGCGCCTCCGCGTACAGGCCCTCGCGACGGCTTTGCCAGACGGGCGGTTCGTCCGGGTGCAGGCCCAGCGCGTCAAGTGTGCGCAGGATGTCTTCGTCGGCGCCCCTGACGCAGCGCGGGTAGTCGATGTCCTCGATTCGCACGAGCCAGTCGCCGCCATGGGCGCGTGCGTCCAGCCAGCTCGCCAGCGCGGTAACCAGGGAGCCCAGATGGAGCGGGCCGGTGGGGGAGGGCGCGAAACGGCCCCGGTAGCGTTGTGACATGGAACTGCGGGATTCAGTCGACCTGTTTCAGTCGCTCTGTTTCAATCGGTCTGATCTAGCGGAGAGTGCGCCGGCTGAAGCAATAGCGCCTGTGCCAGCCGAGGGTCCTCGAGCTTGTTCGTCCACCACTGCAGCGCCTTGCCGCGCGTGTTCGTCCGCCAGGCTACCTTGAAGTTTCCGGGGGCGCGTACCTCCACGGTCTCCCGGGCCTGCAGCACGCCGCTTTCGATATGCGGTTGGGCCAGTGGCGCGGGCAGCCAGCCGCAGCCCAGGCCGCGGATCTGCGCTTCGAGCTTGTCGCGCATGGTGGGCACCACCAGCACATCCTGGCCGGCCAGCACGCCGTGGGTGCGCGCGGGCAGGTTGCGCGACGTATCGCCCACGGCCACGATGCGGTGCTTGGCGATCTCGATCGTCGTGAGCGGCCCTTCAATGGCGGCCAGCGGATGATGCGCGGCCACCGCGAACACGAATGGCATGGCACCAAGGGCACGCACCTGGAAGCCCTGCGTGCTTGGCGCCTCGTAGGCGCCGCCGATGATCAGATCCGCGCGATTGCTGACCAGCGCATCCCATGCGCCACCCAGCACCTCCTTGGAAAAGCGCAGCCGCGTGGCGGTGTTCTCGGCGTAGAAATCCTGGATCACGGGCAGCAGGGCGCGGAAATTGACGAGGTCGTCGACGGTGATGTTCAGGCTGGCCTCCCAGCCGGTGGCCAGTCGCTTGACGCGTCGCTCCAGGTCGTCGGCCGCGCGCAGCAGGTGGCGGCCCTCGTCGAGCAGCGCCCGGCCAGCCGGTGTCAATTCGGCGCGATGGCGGCGCCGGTCGAACAGCAGCACGTCGAGATCTTCCTCGAGCTTGCGGACGACATACGTCAGGGCGGAGGGCACCTTGCCCATCTCGTGGGCGGCGGCGGCAAAGCTGCCTTTGCGCTCGATGGCGTCAAGGACTTCGAGGGATTCCAGGGACAGGGCCATATTCAGATTTTCTGAATGACTGCTTCTAATGTGGTGCCCGCCAATATACTCCCGCTGCCCTAAACTGCCTAGCATCGAAACGCCCCTGACCCATATGGATCTAGCCATCTGGGTCGATAGCCAGGCCACAAGGAGGGCCATCAAAATGATTGAAATCCGTAAATCTGAAGAGCGTGGGTATGCGGACCATGGCTGGCTCAAGTCGTACCACAGCTTCTCGTTTGCTGATTACTACGATCCGCGCCATGTCCAGTTCGGGTCGCTGCGCGTGATCAACGAGGACCGTGTGGCGCCGGGCATGGGCTTCGGCACGCACGGGCACCGGGACATGGAGATCATCAGCTATGTGCTTGAAGGCGAGCTGGCCCACAAGGACAGCATGGGCAACGGCAGCGTGATCCGTCCGGGCGATGTGCAGCGCATGAGCGCCGGCACGGGCGTGCGCCATTCGGAATACAACCACGCGGCGCACGATACGACGCATTTCCTGCAGATCTGGATCATGCCGAACGAGACCGGCATCGAACCCGGCTACGAGGAAAAGCGCTTCGAAGCCGCCGACAAGCGCGGTCGCCTGCGCCTGGTGGGCAGCCCGGACGGCGCCGAAGGTTCGGTGGTGATCCATCAGGATGTGCGCCTATACGCGGGCCTGTTCGATGGCGATGAAACTGCCACGCTGTCGTTGGCACCGGGCCGTCGCGCCTATGTCCACGTGGCGCGTGGGCGCATCAGCATGAACGGCCAGGCGCTCGAGGCTGGCGACGCCGCGAAGCTGGAAGACGTGGAAACCGTGAACCTGTCGCAAGGCAGCGGGGCCGAGGTGCTGGTCTTCGATCTGTCCTGACCGGCTCATCCGTTTCCTACCCCGTGGCATTGACGCCCGCTTCGGCGGGCGTTTTGTATTTTTGCCGCTTTTAGCTTTTTGCTTACCAGTGCTTACACGAGTATTGCAAAGCCACCGAAGCGCTATGCTATCGTCTGGCTATACGGCCAAGGGACCGCCGCGGCACTTCGCCGCACACCGATTAATCGTCACCCGATGACTTTCGTTTCCATTCTTCTGGCGCTGATTGCCGAACAGTTCCGCGCCTTGGGTCGGAACAATCCGATTTTCGACATCGTGCGCGTGCTGGGCGACCGGGCCGAGCACGCATTCGATACCGGTCGCCCGCGCGATGCCGCGCTGGCCTGGCTGACCGTGGTATTACCGCTGACGCTGGCGGTAGTGATCGTCCACTATCTGCTGTCTTCGATCAGCATCGCGCTGACGCTGGTCTGGAATGTGCTGCTGCTGTACCTGACCCTCGGGTTCCGGCAGTTCAGCCACTACTTCACCGACATCCACGAGGCGCTCAACCGCGACGACCTGCATACCGCGAGGACGATCCTGCACGAGTGGACCGGGCTCGATACCGTCGAAATGCCGGTCAGCGAGATCGTGCGTCATACGCTTGAAGCGGCGATCGTCGCCGTGCACCGTCATGTCTTTGGCGTGTTCTTCTGGTTCCTGGTGCCGATCGGCCCGGGTGGCGTGATCCTCTATCGCACCGCCGAGTATCTGAGCCGGCAGTGGAACAGCCCGTCCAACGAACGCAGCCCGGCCCTGGGTTGCTTTGCCGCGCAGGCGTTCTACGTGCTCGATTGGGTCCCGTCGCGCCTGACCTCGATCGGATTTGCGATCGTCGGCAACTTCGAGGATGCGGTCTACGCGTGGCGCAACCACGCGCGCAAATGGAACGATGCGGTCAACGGCATCCTGCTTGCCAGTGGTGGCGGGGCGCTTGGCGTCCGGCTCGGCGCGCCGCTGGCCGAGGACGATTCGAGTGTGATGCTGCGCATGAGCGTGGCGGGCGTCGACTATGCTCCTGGCATGGACGATGGTTCGGACCCCGTGCCGCCCGAATTCGGCAGCGATCCGGGTGTTCGCACGCTGCAATCGGCGGTTGGTCTGGTCTGGCGTGCCGTGGTCCTCTGGATGATTCTGCTGGCGATGATTTCGCTGGCGTTGTGGGTGGGTTGAGCCCGAAGCGACTCTCGCAAAGGAAAAAGCGCCACATCGTTGGCGCTTTTTTCTTTTTCCCGTTGGCCGATGGTTGGTCTATCCGACGGCCTGCTCCTGTGGCTGCCCACAGCGCCAGCACGCCGCGAACTGCGCCTCATGCCATTCTCCGCAGTGCCGGCACTGCCAGGGCGGACCCGGCCTCGGGTTTGCGGCGGCATTCAGCACCGCCCAGGCATCGGTTTCGGTAGAGTCATCGAGAATCCAAACCTGAGGTGCGCTTTCCTGCAGCGGGATATCACCCGCCGCGCCCGCCAGCCATGTGTTGCGGACCTCGGCCTGGATGCCCGCCGCGCGCAGCACGTTTTCGCAGTGCGCGGCGTGGACCAGCGATGGCGTCCTCAGCAGCAGTTTCATGATGGTGCGAAGCGAACGGGCAGGTGCGCTTACCTTACCACGGCTTCTGCTGGCGTGACTCGTGCAGCAACTGCGTGTAGAGCTGATGCCGGCGGGTGGAAATCGTGCCGTCGTCGATGGCCTGCAGCACCCCGCAGCCTGGCTCGTTGATGTGATGGCAGTTGTAGAATCGGCATTCGGTCAGCCGTGGCCGGAACTCCGGAAATGCCCGCTCGAGCATGCCTTCGCTCAGGTGGTGCAGTCCGAATTCCTGGAAGCCTGGCGAGTCGATCAGATAGCCCGGACGGCCGTCGACCACTGCCCATTCCTCGGGCAGGTGGTACAGGCGGGTGAACGTGGTGGTGTGCTTGCCCGAGTCGAGCTTCGCGGAGATCTCGCGCGTCTGCGCTTCCACACCCGGGATCAGCAGGTTCAGCAGCGACGACTTGCCCATGCCGGACTGGCCGATCATGATGCTGGAGACGCCCGCCGTACGCGGCTTGAGCGCGGCGAGCGCCTCTTCCGGGCGCCCGTGCACGGATAGCTCCAGCGTCTCGTAGCCCAGGTCCTGGTAGAGCTTCAGCCTCCGCCGCGCGTCATCGAGCCGCGCGGTCAGGTCGGTCTTGTTCAGGATCACCAGCGGCCGGATTTCCAGCGCTTCGGCCGATACCAGGGCGCGGCCCAGCAGGTCTTCGGAGAAGCTGGGCTCGGTGGCCAGGACGATGATGACCTGGTCGATATTCGCAGCCAGCAGCTTCGACTTGAACTGGTCGGAGCGGTGCAGCAGGTTCTTGCGCGGATCGATCGCGGTGATCACACCCTGATCCACCGAGGCCAGTTCCACGCGTACATGGTCGCCCACGGCGGCATCGCTCTTCTTGCCACGCGGAAACGCATGCAGGTGCGTGCCGTCCGCGCGTTCCACGACATAGTGCCGGCCGTGTGCCGCGACAATCAGTGCCGATTCGCTCGAGTCGTTCTTGCCGGTGCCTTTCCCGGCGTTGTGATGGCGCGCGCTGCGGGTCATGCGTGCGCCAGCAGGCGGTCGATCCGCTGGGCTGCGGGCGGATGCGAGTAGTAGAACGCGCTGTAGAGCGGGTCGGGGGTCAGCGTCGCGGCGTTGTCCTTGTACAGCTTGACCAGCGCCGAGACCAGATGGCCAGCATTGGTCTGGTGCGCGGCGAATTCGTCGGCCTCGAACTCATGCTTGCGCGACGATACGCTGGCCAGGGGGCCCAGGAAGAACGTGAACACCGGCAGCGTCAGGAAGAACAGCACCAGCGCCAGCGCGTGGTTGCTGCTGCCGAAGTTCGGCAGCACGCCCAGCCCGGTGAAGAACCATTCGCGCGTGGCCAGCCAGCCGAGCAGGGCCAGGAACACCAGCGACAGCGCAAACGTCACGATCATCATCTTGGCCACGTGACGACGCTTGAAGTGGCCCAGTTCGTGCGCCAGCACCGCTTCCACTTCCTCGCCATCCAGGCGCGACAGCAGGGTGTCGAAGAACACGATGCGCTTCGATGCGCCAAAGCCTGTGAAATAAGCGTTGCCATGGGCGCTGCGCCGGCTGCCATCCATCACGAACAGGCCCTTGCTGGCAAAGCCGCACTTGCGCAGCAGCGCCTCGATGCGCTCGCGCAGGGTTTCGTCGTTGAGCGGTTCGAACTTGTTGAACAGCGGGGCGATGAAGGTCGGGAAGATCACCTGCAGCAGCAGGCTGAACGCCATCCACAGCAGCCAGGTCCAGACCCACCAGTACGTGCCGGCCTGGTCCATCAGCCACAGCACGGCCAGCAGCAGCGGCAGGCCCAGCACGCAGGCCACCACGGCCATCTTGAGCAAGTCCGCCAGCCACAGGCCGAACGTCATCTTGTTAAAGCCGAAGCGCTCTTCGACCACGAACTGGCCGTAGAGCGAGAAGGGCAGGTCAATCAGCCCGCCAATCAGTACCACGCTGGCGATCAGCGCGACGCCATAGAAGTAGCCACCGCCGCCGAATACGTGCAGCCAGAGCTGGTTCAGCGCGTGCAGGCCGCCCAGCAGCGTGAAGCCGATCAGGACGGCCGCGCCGGCCAGCACCTCGAGCATCGACAGCCGCGTGCGTGCGATGGTGTAGTCCGCCGCTTTCTGGTGGGCGGACAATGTGATGGTGTCGGCAAAGCGTTCCGGCACGGCGCCGCGATGACGGCCCACATGGCGAATCTGGCGGCTGGCCAGCCAGAGTTTGGTCAGCACCATGACAACCAGTGCGGCAAGAAAGATCAGCGTGAACATCTGTGGGCCTTGTTGACGATGGCGCGGCGGAAGACATGCATACCTGGCCATCGGGGCGGATATGCGAGAATTATAAATTGTTCGCCCGCCGTACCCTTGGGTAACTCGTCGGGCGCTCTTATCCGACCTCCATATCGAGCCGTACCGCCAGAATGACAAGCCCTTCCGCATCCTCCGTCAAAAGTGAAAACAACCTCGTCTGGTTGGACATGGAAATGACCGGCCTGCAGCCGGACACCGACCGGATTATCGAAGTGGCGGTAGTGGTCACTGACTCCGAACTCAATATCCTGGCCGAAGGGCCGGTGCTGGTGATCCATCAGCCGGATGCCGTGCTGGACGCGATGGACAACTGGAACAAGGGTACCCATGGCCGCTCGGGCCTGATCGACAAGGTCAAGGCGTCCACGCTGACAGAAGCCCAGGCCGAGGCCGAATTGCTGGCGTTCCTGAAGCGCTGGGTGCCGGCCAACAAGTCGCCGATGTGCGGTAATTCGATCTGCCAGGACCGTCGCTTCATGGCGCGCTACATGCCCAAGCTCGAGTCGTTCTTCCACTACCGCAACCTGGACGTCTCGACGCTCAAGGAACTCTGCAAGCGCTGGGAACCGGCGATCCACAAGGGTTTCACCAAGCGCCAGCTTCACACGGCCCTGGCGGACATCCTGGAATCGGTGGAAGAACTGCGCTACTACCGCCAGCATTTCATCAAGACGTCGGCCTCCGCCACGCCCGAGGCGCCCGACGCACCCCAGGCACCAGCAGCCTGACCGTTCAAAAGTAGTACCTCCACGTGGCGGGCCGGTGCGCGGCCTCCGCCGCGCCACCCTGTCGCCCCCGCCCATGTTCACGCGCATCGTCTCGATCATCACCCCGGTCATCCTGATCATCCTGATTGGCTGGCTCTACGGACGCCGTGCCCATCCGGACATGACTGGCATCAACCGGGCGACGCTGGAAGTGATTGCGCCGTTACTTGTGGTGTCGGCGTTCATCAGCAAGGACTTCGTGCTGGCCGACCAGCTTGTCCTGCTGGCCTGCGCGGTGGCCGTGGTGATCGGCTCGGGGGTGCTTGCCTGGCTCGTGGCACGGATGATCGGGGCCAATCCCCGCACTTTCGTGCCGCCGATGATGTTCAACAACTGCGGCAACATGGGCTTGCCGCTGTCGGTGTTCGCATTCGGTCCGGCAGGCCTGGCCCCGGCCGTGGCGCTGTTCGCGGCATCGAACCTGATGCATTTCACGGTCGGCATGAAGATCGTCAACCGGCAAGCATCGATGGCGCAGATCGCGCGCAACCCGATGGTGCTGGCCACGGTGGCCGGTGTGGCGTTGTCGCTGGCGAAGCCCTACTTCACCTTGCCCGAGCCGGTCTACGAGTCCATCAAGCTACTGGGCGATGCCACGGTGCCGCTGATGCTGTTCGCGCTCGGCGTGCGTATGAAGGACGTCAGCCTGCGCAACTGGGGGATGGGGGTGCTGGGCGCAGCGGTTTGCCCGCTGGCGGGGATCGTCGTGGCGCTGGGACTGGCCTGGTGGGTGCCGATGACCGACCTGCAACGCGGACTGCTGTTCGTCTTCGCGGCGCTGCCGCCGGCAGTGCTGAACTTCCTGGTAGCCGACCACTTCCGGCAGGAGCCGGATCAGGTGGCGTCGATCGTGCTGCTCGGCAATATCGCGGCGGTGGTATTCGTGCCGATCGGGCTGTACCTGGGTTTGAAGTGAACCTTTCAGTCTTCTCCCCGCTCCCGCCGGGCGGGTGTGGGGAGAAAACGTCAAACCTCAAACTTCAAGCCGATGCCGGCTTCGGGCGCACGGCGTTCTTCGGCCGCCAGGCCTTGACCACCGCTTCATCGGTCTCGATGTACGGTCCGCCGATCAGGTCGATGCAATACGGCATGGCCGCGAACACCCCCTGAACGATCGACTTGCCATCGGCATCGCGCAGGCCTTCCAGCGTTTCGCGGATGGCGCGCGGCTGGCCGGGCAGGTTCACGATCAGCGCGGCGCGGCTCGGCGTTTCGCGGATCACGGCCACCTGGCGCGACAGAATCGCGGTCGGCACGAAATGCAGGCTGACCTGGCGCATCTGCTCGCCAAAACCCGGCATTTCCTTGGTGCCGACGGCCAGCGTGGCTTCCGGCGTCACGTCGCGGCGCGCAGGGCCGGTGCCGCCCGTGGTCAGCACCAGGTCACAGCCAGCCACGTCCACCAGTTCGATCAGCGTGCGCGAAATCTGCGCCTGCTCGTCGGGAATCAGCCGCTCCACAGACTGCCACGGCGTGGTCAGCGTCTTGCCGAACCAGTCGCGCAGCGCGGGGATGCCTTCGTCCTGGTACGTGCCGGACGACGCCCGGTCGGAAATCGACACAAAGCCGACCACCAGCTCGTCTGGGCTCTTGCGGGCGACGGGCGATGTCAGCGGGGTCTGCGGGTTCATGCTTCGGGCTCCGGTGCGTTGTCTGGGGCCGCGTCGGCGTCCTTCTCTTCCAGCGCGCTCTTGATGGCCTGGAACAACTCGCGGAAGTACTTCGGCGGCTTGGCCAGTTCCTTTTCCTTGCGGGCATTGCGGATGATGTTGCGTACCGATTGCACGTCCACGCTTGGGTGCTCGCCAAGGAACTTGGTCAGCGCGTCGTCGTCGGCCAGCAGCAACTCGCGCCAGCGCTCGATCAGGTGCATCCGGGCCGTTTCGGCCTTGCTGGTGCCCTTGAAGCCTTCCAGAGCCGCCCGGATGGTGGCAATTTCGTCGTCGTCCAGGCCACGCATGACCTTGCCGACGAACTGCATCTGGCGGCGCTTGCCTTCGTGGCTCGTGATCTTGCGGGCCGCGTGGATCGCGTCGGCCAGCGCCTCGGGCATGGGCACGCGCGCCAGCCTGTCCTTGGGCAGGGACTCCAGCTCGGCGCCAATGTCCTGCAGCGCCGTCATATCGCGCTTGCGCTGGGACTTGCTCTTGGGCAGGTCGTCCTCGTCCTCCGGGGCAAAGGCGCCCGGGAATCGGCCATTGGGATTGTTACGGGTATTTCGCGTCATGGGCGGCATTTTATCTTGCTATGATTCCCGTTTGGACTTTTGATCACGCCCGCCCATATGAGCCAGACCGCTGAACAGACCGCGCATTTCACCTACACCCAGGACCAGCTCAAGGCCATGGCGGCCGATGTGCTGCGTGTGGCACGCGAGCTAGGCGCGACGGATGCCGCCACCGAGATTTCCGAGGGCAGTGGCCTGTCGGTGTCGGTGCGCAAGGGCGAGGTGGAAACCATCGAGCAGAACCGCGACAAGGTGGTGGGTGTGACGGTGATGATCGGCAAGCGTCGCGGCAATGCCAGCACGTCGGATTTTTCGGCCGCCGCGCTGCGCGCCACGGCCGAAGCCGCGTACAACATCGCCCGTTTCACGGCCGAGGATGACTGCGCTGGCCTGGCCGAGGAAGAGTTGCTGGAGCGCGACCCCCAGGATCTGGACCTGTTCCACCCGTGGACCATCGATGCCGAAGGCGCGATCGACATTGCCCGCCGCGCCGAAGCGGCGGCTTTCGCCGTCTCGCCGAAGATTCGCAACAGCGACGGCGCGAGCGTGTCGGCCCAGCACTCGCAGTTTGTGCTGGCCACGTCGCGCGGCTTCTCGGGCGGCTATCCCTACTCGCGCCACTTCATCTCGTGTGCGCCAATCGCCGGTTCGGGCGGTGGCATGCAGCGGGATGACTGGTATTCATCGAAGCGCGCTCCTGGAGCGCTGGCTGAGCCGGAAGCGATTGGCCGCTATGCGGCGGAGCGCGCGCTGGCCCGCCTGAACGCCCGCAAGCTGTCCACGCGCAAGTGCCCGGTGCTGTTCGAGGCGCCACTGGCTGCTGGCCTGCTGGGCGCGTTCGTGCAGGCGGTGTCGGGGGGCGCGCTGTATCGCAAGTCGACGTTCCTGTATGACACGCTGGGCAAGGAAGTATTCGCGCCGCACATCCAGGTTTACGAACGGCCGCACGTGCCGGGCGCGATGGGCAGCGCGCCGTTCGACGAAGAGGGCGTGCGCACGCACGAGCGCGACGTGGTGCGCGACGGCGTGGTGCAGGGCTACTTCCTGTCGACGTACTCGGCACGCAAGCTCGGCATGAAGACTACCGGCAACGCGGGCGGCTCGCACAACCTCACGCTGACCAGCTCGCAGACGCAAGCGGGCGATGATTTCGTCGGGATGCTGAAGAAGATGGGTACCGGTCTGATGGTGACCGAGCTGATGGGGCAGGGCGTGAACTACGTGACCGGCGACTATTCGCGCGGCGCCTCGGGCTACTGGGTCGAAAACGGCGTGATCCAGTATCCGGTGGAGGAAATCACGATCGCCGGCAACATGGTCGAGATGCTGCGCCAGATCGTTGCCGTTGGTGCCGATGCGCTGGTGCGTGGCACCAAGGAGACTGGCTCGATCCTGATCGAGCAGATGACGATCGCCGGGAACTGATGGTTTGTGCGTCTCTTCCGAACGGGAGAGACGACAAGGGTCGATCAGGGACGACGAAGGGCGGCGCAAGCGGGTGAACCCGTTTGCGCCGCCCTTTTTTATTCTTCCCCGGACGCCGGCCGTTCGTACGTCACGAACGCATAGTCGAAGCCATTCGTTTCCGAATGGTGTACCTCACGCGCGGTCTCGACCCATGTCGTGCGGTCCACGGCCGGGAAGAACGCATCGCCTTCCACATCCGCGTCGATTTCCGTGACGATCAGGCGATCGGCGCTCGGCAGTGCCTCCGCATAGAGCTGCGCGCCGCCGATCAGGAATACCTGTTCCGCACCTATGCACAGCCGTTGCGCATCCTCGATCGATCCCACCACATCAGCGCCCTCGATATGCAGGTCGCGGTTGCGGCTCACCACGATATTGCGGCGCCCCGGCAGCGGGCGCCCGATCGAATCCCAGGTCTTGCGACCCATGATGATCGGCGCGCCCATGGTCGTGCGCTTGAAATGCTGCAAGTCTTCCGGCAGGCGCCACGGCAAGGTGTTGTCGCGGCCGATCACGCCGTTGCGCGCGCGCGCGACGATCAGAGTCAGCAGCGTCATACGGCCACCGGCGCCTTGATCGCGGGGTGCGACTCATAGCCGACCAGTTCGAAATCGTCGTACTTGTAGTCGAAGATGCTGTCCGGACGACGTTTGATCCGCAGCGTCGGCAGCTTCATCGGCTCGCGCGAAAGCTGCGTTGCCACCTGCTCGAAGTGGTTGCTGTAGATGTGGCAGTCCCCACCGGTCCACACGAAATCGCCCACGCCCAGGTCGCATTGCTGCGCGATCATGTGCGTCAGCAGCGCGTAGCTGGCGATGTTGAACGGCACGCCGAGGAAGATGTCGGCGCTGCGCTGGTAGAGCTGGCAGGACAGCTTGCCGTCGGCCACGTAGAACTGGAAGAACGCGTGGCAGGGCGGCAGTTTCATCTGCGGGATCTCGCCCACGTTCCAGGCCGACACGATCAGCCGGCGTGAATCGGGGTTATCGCGGATCTGGCGCACGACCTCGGTGATCTGGTCGATATGGCGACCGTCCGGCGTCGGCCATGCGCGCCACTGGTAGCCGTAGATCGGACCCAGTTCGCCATTGGCATCGGCCCATTCGTCCCAGATGGTGACGCCGTTTTCCTTCAGGTACCGGATGTTGGTCGAGCCCTGCAGGAACCACAGCAGTTCATGGATGATCGACTTCAGGTGCAGCTTTTTCGTGGTGACGACGGGAAAGCCCTCGTTCAGGTCGAAGCGCATCTGGTAGCCGAAGACCGAGCGCGTACCGGTGCCGGTGCGGTCGGACTTTTCGGTGCCATGCTCGTACACATGGCGCATGAAGTCGAGGTACTGTTTCATCGGAACAGGAAGTGGGAAGTGACGTCGGCGCGCGGGCCGCAAGCGGGGATTTTAGCCTGAAAGCAGAAAGCCGCCCGAAGGCGGCTTTCTGCGTCAGATGCGGGGTGTCAGTTGGCTTGGGTGGACGGCTCCCGGCGCTTCTGCGTCAGGTAGCCGGCGCCCAGCACACCGCCGACGATCACCAGGTACAGCGCCCACTTGACGATGGGTTGCGCCTCGAAGAACGGCTTGGTGATCGGCTCGCCCAGGATCATCTTCACAGCCGTGAAGGCCAGCACGCCGGCACCCACGTAGATGATGGACGGGAAGCGTGCCATCAGCTTGAGCACCAGGCTCGAGCCCCAGACCACGATCGGAATACTGATCAGCAGACCCAGCACCACCAGCAGGAAGCTGCCGTGGGCGGCGCCGGCCACGGCCAGCACGTTGTCCACGCCCATGACTGCGTCGGCGATGATGATCGTCTTCATCGCGCCCACCAGCGTGCTGGCGCCGCTGCCGTGCTCGTCACCGTCTTCCTCGGCGGCCAGGAGCTTGTAGGCAATCCAGACCAGCGCCAGGCCACCCACCAGCAGCAGGCCGGGGATCTTCAGCAGCCAGACCACGCCGATGGTCATTGCCGAGCGCACGACCACGGCGCCGATGGTGCCCCAGACAATGGCTTTCTTTTGCAGGTGCGGCGGCAGGTTACGCGCCGCCAGGGCGATCACGATGGCGTTGTCGCCGGCGAGTACCAGGTCGATGACGACGATCGACAGCAGTGCTGTCAGGAACTGCATCGTGAACAGATCGGTAAACCACTCCATGTAGGCTCCTCAAGTGCAAATTGCTGCGGGCCGATCGGGCCAGCAAGTTTTTTGACACCTGGAATTACGGAGCGACGGAAGTTGCCGACAAGGGCGGGACTGCCTTTGCAAACCGTAACACCAGGTTGCAAAGGTCTTGCTCGACACGCTGGCACGGTATGCGTACCAGGGTCAGCACAACCGGAGACGGGTCAGCGCCTCGGAATGACGATTGTGCTAAGGGCATGGGCCCCCAAGCTACTCCCCTTTAACTTCCCTTTGGAAGGGACGCTGACACCGGATGCTCCGGCGTTTTGCGTTGGGCGCGATTATACCGAAGCTGCGGGAAAAATGTTGCATCACCGACAATGTGTCTGAATGTATGGACAAAGTGTGTAGGCAAATGCGGGGCTGCCGGGTCATGCAATGCATGACGCACGCATATGCATATGCGCCTATGCTTGTTGGATTGGCGGTCGGTCGGTGTGCGTCAGACACGACAGGAGCGCACCCCACGCCAACCGTGTGCCCGTCGTGCCATGCGGTCTTTGAGGGATTCACGTAGTGCCCATCGACAATAAGGAAACGTCATGCCGGCTGTTACGACACCACTGAACCCGTCTCGCCCCCAGCCTCAGCCTCTCCACCACGCCAACCACCATTCCGCTCCCGAACACGCGCAGGACCCGACGCCACGCCTGGTCGTGGCGAACGGCGCCCATGCCGCGCTCCGGCCGGAATTCATTCAGCAATATCACGAGAACAGTGATGCGCTGCGCGCGGAGATCGTCTCCGGATTGCTCCGGTCGCAGGCGGGCATCAGCCCGAAGTTCTTCTACGATGTGCTCGGCTCGCGCCTGTTCGAGGCCATCACCGACCTGCCCGAGTACTACCCGACGCGCACCGAGGCGTCGATCTTCGCCAGCGTCGCCCCGGCGATCGCGGCGCGTGCCGGTAGCGGTTGCGTGCTGATCGACCTCGGCGCCGGCAACTGCGAGAAGGCCGCCCGGCTTTTCCCGAGCCTGCAGCCGGCCCAGTACGTCGCGCTCGATATCTCGGTGGATTTCCTGCGCGGCACCCTGTCCGGGTTGCAGCAACAGCATCCGCATATCCCTATGCTCGGCCTGGGCACGGACCTGTGCGGGCCACTCGACCTGCCATCCAGCGTCAGGCGTGGCCGCCGGTTGCTCTTCTACCCGGGTTCCAGCATCGGCAATTTCACACCGATCGATGCGCTGGCGCTACTGCAGCGGCTACGCGCGGTGACGGGTCATGGCGATGGTGTCCTGATCGGCGTCGACCTCTACAAGGACGCTGATACGCTGGTCGCGGCTTATGACGATGCCCTTGGTGTCACGGCCGCGTTCAATCGCAATGTGCTGCGCAATGTGAACCGGATCCTGGGCAGCGACTTCGCGCTCGAGGACTGGCGCCACGTGGCATCGTTCGATCAGCAGGCATCCCGCATCCAGATGCACCTCGAGGCCGAGCGCGCGGTGACGGTTCGCTGGCCCGATGGTGAACGCAACTTTGCCAAAGGGGAGCGGATCCATACCGAGGACTCGCACAAGTATCGGCCCGAGGATTTTGCGATCCTGCTGGAATCGGCTGGTTTCACCGACCCCGTAAGCTGGACCGACCCGCGTGGCTGGTTCGCCGTTTTCCACGCTCGCGGCTGAACGCCAGTGGAGAAGCCGCGGCGCCGGCAGGGGGATAGGGCGCGCGGAAAATGGCACCGGCTCGCCGGTGTCATAATGCGCGCAGCCGGCGTGTCCGGCTTTTCTTTCACCCTCAGTCACGGACCTTGCGATGAGCGGCTTCTCCATGCTTCCCGATCTTCACTTTACCGGCGGCAAGGCGGCGTGGCCCGATGCGCGGCGCCTGCCGCGCGAGGGGCTGGCGCAGGCGCTCGTGGAATCGCGCAACCGCACGCTGGCGTGGCTGGGTGCGTTTGGTCAGACACGCCGTGGCTGGACCGTCCCGCGTCAGTACGATTGCAACCCGCCGCTGTGGACGCTGGGCCACGTCGCCTGGCACGCCGAGTGGTGGTGTCTGCGCGGTGTGCGCCATCTGGAGCAGGGCGGTATCCGCCTGCCGGTGGCCAGCGAGCCATCGTTGCTCGATGGCGCCGACGAGTGGTTCGATCCCGAGCGCATCGGTCCGGACGAGCGCTGGGAAATCGCGCTACCCGATGTATCGCGCGTCAAGCAGTACGCGGCCCAGGTGCTGGATGGATTGCTGCGCCGCATCGCGCTGCTGGCCGACGACGATGACGCAACGCTGTACCCGTTCCGCCGCGCGCTGTACCACGAGGACGTGCAGGGGGAGACCATCGCGGCATTGTTGCAGTCCTTGGGCGTAGCGCCAGCCGAGCCGGCGTCCGTGGGCCCGGCGGCATCGGTCTCGCACAACGACGCGCTGCATTTTCCGGGCGGAAACTTCACGCAGGGCTGGAGCGATGCCGATGGTTTCGCATGGCCCGATGAACTGCCGCCCCAGAAGGTCTATGTGCCGGCGTTCGAGATGGATGCGGCACTGGTCTCCAACGCGCAATACCTCGAGTTCGTCGAGGACGGCGGCTATGAGCATCCTGCGTACTGGTCCGCGGCGGGCCGCCAGTGGCTGATGATGCAGGAGCGGTCCGCACCGCGCTACTGGTCTCGCCATGCGGTGACGCGAAGCTGGGTGGTGTCGCGCTTCGGTGCCGAGCGCACGCTTAACCCCGATGAACCGGTGCGGCACGTGACCCTGTTCGAGGCGCAGGCATGGTGCGTGTGGGCGGGCCGCCGCCTGCCGCAGGAAGTCGAATGGGAACTGGCGGCCACGCAGAATCGCGGACTCCAGTGGGGCGCGCTGCGCGAGTGGACCGCCACGCCATACGAGCCCTACCTGGGCTTCATCGCAGAGCCGACGGACGGCGAGATCGTCGGCCGCTTCGGTACCCATCAGGTGGTGCGGGGTGTGTCGTTTGCGAGCCCTGCGCGACTGCGCCATACGCGCGCGCGAACCGCGCTGCTGCCCGAGGACGATGTCTCATTCGTCGGGTTCAGGACTTGCGCGGTGTGAGGGGGCATCAGCGGCTCGCGCTCGTCGCAGGCAAGCCGACAGCATAAAAAAAGGCACCCGAAGGTGCCTTTTTATTTATCGCTCGTAACGCGAGCGGCTGTTGCGCTGGCCGCCGAAGCCGGCGCGGTCGCCACCGCGATCACCGAACTTGCGGTCGCCGAAGCTGCGATCGCCAAAGCTACGGTCACCGAAGCTGCGGTTGCCGTCGCGCTGGCCGTCACGGTTGCCGCCAAAGCTGCGGTTACCGTCACGTTGTGCGGCGTCACGGTTGCCATCGCGCTGCGCGAAGTCGCGGTTGCCGAAGCTGCGTTCGCCGCCGAAGCTGCGCTGCTGACCTTGGCCCTGGCCCTGGCCCTGGCCCTGGCCCTGGCCTTGGCCTTGGCCTTGACCCTGGCCACGGTAGCCGCCATTGCTATTGCCATTGCTGCGGTCGCCGAAACCACGCTCGCCACGATCGCCGAAACCACCACGGTTGTCGTCGCCGAACGGACGCGGGGCGCGATCGCCGAAGCCACGGTTGTCGCTGCTGAATCGGCGCTCGCCGAAGTTGCGGTCGCCGTTACCTTCGCGGTTGCCGCGATAGCCACCGCCGTTGTTGCCGCGATAGCCGCCACCGGTGCCACCGTTGCCGCGGAAGCCGTCGCGGCCGCCCGGCTTGCCGCCGAAGTTCGAACGCGGCTTCGGCGAGCGACGCGGTTCGAAGCCTTCGATCACCGAGGCGTCGATGCGGTTGTTCGTGAAGCGCTCGATACGGCGCCACTGGAACATGTCACCGTGGTTCACGAGGTTGATCGCCACACCCGAGCGACCGGCACGGCCGGTGCGGCCAATGCGGTGCACGTAGTCTTCCGCCTGCTTGGGCAGGTCGAAGTTCACCACGTGGGTAATGTCGGGCACGTCGATGCCGCGCGCGGCCACGTCGGTGGCCACCAGCACGCGCAGGTTGCCACGGCGCAGGGCCGTCAGCGTGCGGTTACGCGCGCCCTGGGTCATGTCGCCATGCAGCGCGCCGGCGGAGAAGCCGGTGTCCGACAGGCGCTCGGCCAGCGAATCGGCATCGCGCTTGGTAGCGGTGAAGACGATGGCTTGCTTGAGCGATGCATCGCGCAGCAGGTGGTCGAGCAGGCGCTCCTTGTGCGACATGTCGTCGGTGAAGTGCAGGCGCTGTTCGATGTTGCTGTGGTCGGCGCGCGCGGCGGCGATCTCGATACGCTGCGGGTCGCGGAGCTGGCGCGAGGCCAGTTGGGCGATGCGGGCGTCAAGCGTGGCCGAGAACATCAGCGTCTGGCGCGATGCCGGCGTGGCGGCGACGATGGCGTCGATGTCGTCGGCGAAGCCCATGTCGAGCATACGGTCGGCTTCGTCGAACACCAGCATTTCCAGCGCGGACAGGTCAATGCGGCCGGCTTCGATATGGTCGAGCAGGCGGCCCGGCGTGGCCACGAGGATGTCCGGCATACGGGCCAGCATGGCCAGCTGCTTCGGGTAGGGCATGCCGCCCAGGATGCTGGCGCAGACGATACGGCGCAGATGGCGGCCATACTTGGCGGCAGCTTCGGTTACCTGCAGGGCCAGTTCACGCGTCGGCGTCAGCACCAGCAGCGACGGCTGGGCCGGAGACGGACGGGGGCGCTTGCCCTTCATGCGCTTGGCCGGTTCGGTCGGGCGATGCGTCGTGGCAGGCTTTTCGCTGATGCGCTGGATTGCGGGCAGCATGAACGCGGCGGTCTTGCCCGAGCCGGTCTGGCTGGAAACCAGCAGGTCGCGGCCGGCCAGGAAGGCGGGGATGGCCTGCGCCTGCACCGGTGTAGGTGTGTTGTAGTTGGCTTCGGCCAGTGCGCGCAGGATGGCGGGGTCGAGGCCGAGTTTTGCGAAGCCGTTTTCCGAGGCTTCCACGGCCGGTGCGGCGTCAGCGTTCAGCATGGCGTCGAGCTTGTCGAGCGGGCTGGCGGTATCGGCGGGCGTGGCGAATGCGTCGGTGGCGGAGGCAATAGGCTGCTCCGCACGGAAATCGTGCTGGGTCATGTCGTACGTCTTAAAAATGCATGGCACCCCTGGCAGATGTGCGCGAAGGGGTGGGCGCAGTGCAAAGTCTTAAAAAGGCTTCGGCGCCAATCGGTGGGCCGTTCGACAGACTCAGCTGGCAAAACGGCGGCAGGCAGGGGCGACTGGTTATCGAGAAACCAACCGGAACCCTAGCAGGCAAACAGCTAACAATCGGGCTGTTCTTCAGGATCGGAGACGAGGCAGCGTCAGGTGAGTGGTGCGTTCTGGCCAGGCACCTGTCAGCGATACTTCCGAGAAAATGACAGAGGCAGGGAGCAGAGCTTGGGAGGTAGCGGATACGCCACAGCGTTGAAAGCCGGGCGAGTTGCGGAACTCACAGTGCGAAACTCACGGCGCGAAGTATAGCAGAACACCGAATATTTTGTTGCGGTGCGAAAAGTCCGAAAAGGTAACGGGATGTATCGCGCACATGGCTTGAATGTCCGGCCTTGCTGCCTATACTCGAGAGCGCGAGCTTCGATGCTCGTACGGGGCGGACGACGACATGTCCCGCTGATCCTGCCTTTGGCAAGGTTGGCTTGCCACTCGCCCCCCGGCATTGCGGTCATTGTTGCCATTGCCAGGTTTTCTTCGACTGTCCGGGTGGTCCGGATGGACGTCCGCGTCATGGGCGGAATCACGGGAAACATGCTTGGCACAGGAATGACCGGAATTGCCGGCGACGCAGACCCAGGAGGTCCGGGCCCGTCCGCAGCCCAAGCCCGCCACTCAGTTGGCGGGCTTTCTATTTGTGCTGTGTGTGGCGCGCTGCTTGCGCTGAGCCACGTTTGGCGGGTCAGCCCGTGGTGTCCGACGAGGAGGGCGATTCCGAGCCGCCGTCAGCCTCGCTGGCGCGGATCACCACCACCGTGACGTTGTCCTGACCACCGTGCGCCAGCGCCAGTCTCACCAGTTCATCCGCCGCGTGCCGGCAATCCCCGGAGGCCAGTACCGAGGCGATGTCCGTATCGTCGACGTCGTTGTAGAGGCCATCGCTGCAGAGCAGGAACATGTCGCCGTCCCGGACGTCCAGCGTGAGCGTTTCAAGGTCAAGCGTGGCGGCAGCCCCCACGGCGCGTGTGATCGCGTTGTGCGCGGGATGGTGTTTCGCTTCCTCGGCGGTAATAAGGCCACGCGCGCGCAATTGCTCCACGTGACTGTGGTCGCGCGTGAGCTGTTGCAGATGGTTGGCGCGGAGCAGGTAGAGCCGGCTGTCGCCCGCCCAGAGACAGGCGCATTGATGCCCGCGCGCGAGCAGCGCTACCACCGTGCTGCCGATCACGCGTACCCGCGCCTGCCGCGCTTCATCCATTAGCAACTGATTGACGCCGAGGATGGCAGCGCGTGTATCGTCGATGGCCTGATCGAGATCGCCGGGCAGCGATAGCGTCGACAGCGCCTCCACGATCGAGTGGCTGGCGAAATCGCCAAGCGCGTGGCCGCCCATACCATCGGCCACGACCCAGAGGCCGGGCGTGGCGAGCCACGCATCCTCATTGCGTGCCCGCGCGAGTCCAACATCCGTGTGGGCGGCGGATTCCCACTGGAACTCTGCTGTGTTCTCCATATGTCCAGCATAGCGGCTGTCGCCGATCCTGCGTCCGAGTTTGCTATACTGCGCCCCGTCTTTTGGCTCGCCTGCCCCGATGCGGCGCGAGCCCCAGGCAGACGGTCCGCTCGCCGTAGTTCAATGGATAGAACGAGCGCCTCCTAAGCGCTAGATACAGGTTCGATTCCTGTCGGCGGGACCATCATCAGTCTGCACTGGCTTCTCCCTCCCTTCATCGTTGCCTCCGATTGTTTCGCGCCGTGCCGTCTCTCGCTGTAGGAGAACGTCTTGCTGCGGAATGTCCTCGTTCCTACATCGTGGCGGTAATCCAATGCGTATGCTCGAGAAGGGAAAAGGCTGAACAGGAGTGCCATATGAAGCCCATTCTTGTGATTCTCATCACCTCCGTGGCGCTGCTTGGCGGGTGCGTCATTACACCCGACCATGGTGACCACAGAGGCGGTGGGTACTACGGCGGAGATGGTCGATCTGATTACGATCATGGCGATCGTGACCGGAACGATCACCGGGACAACGATAATGACCGGGATCGCTGGCAGGGCGGCCCGCATTATTAGTGTGTGTCCTGATCTCGTGCCAGGCGGCCACGGATGGGATGGGGACTCCCTACGTATTTCCAGACGGAGCAGGTCATCACCGGCGGAAGCGTCAGCGCCATTGTGACGCTGTACATGAACTATCCGTAGTTGCTGCCACGCGAGGTGGCCAACGGTAGATGGGGCGGCTGGACGCGCCCCGTCTGTGTGGACAAGGCCGACAATCAGGTAGGGCGAGACGGACAAGGCCATCCTCGCCCGTGGTCTTGCTGACGCTGAGACTGGTAGCTGGAAATCAAGGCGAATTGACTTGCCTTAGAAATTGCCGCAGCAGTTCACTACGTGTCAGCCTTCCAACCATGACCACTTGACCTTGGCACATTGATTGTCTGCGCTAGCATCGGGAACGATCCGAACATGAAAAGTTGTGGCAGGTCATATGTGTTTCAGTTGCGGCGAAGAGCTGGTTGGATGCAGTGCTACGCTGTAGGAATACTCTGGAAGTATTCTGATGAAAGCATTGGCCAGTATGTGTTTTGCCTTGTTACTTACCGGCTGCGCGATCGGATCCAACTGCTCGTTGGGACAGCGTGAGCCCTGCAAGTTCATTCCGTTCATCGCGCCTCCGGGGACCACAGTCGTTCCTGCGACGGCACCCCGTTAGGTCCACGGGGCAGGCGTATCGTTGAGGATCCAGTCACGCGCGGGTACATTGCGCTGACGTCCATGCGGCATACGGAGCCTGACCATGCAGACCGACCCTGAATACTGGTTTCACGCCAAGCGCTATGGCTGGGGATGGGGGCTCCCGACTTGCTGGCAAGGCTGGGTAGCCTATGGCGCGTATTTCGCGATGCTAGCGCTGGCTGTCTTCTTCTTCCGTGTTGACCACCGTCCCGTTGTCTTCGTCTTCCTCGTGGTGATCCTGAGCCTGGCGCTGTTTGTCGTTTGCTGGATCAAGGGGGAGCCGCCACGCTGGCGTTGGGGAGACGACTGATCGGCCCGTCGCTGATCTACCTATCCACCGAGCTACCCCTTTTGGCAGACCATTTCACGATGGTCTGTTTTCATCTTGGCCGGTGTCCGCGCCCGCCAGTTATTGATAACTGAGCGTGAACGTTGCCAGCGCTCTGACAGCGCCGGGAATGACGGTTCCCGTTGAAACATAGCGCGCGGTCAAGGGCACAAGGGTGGTGGCGGCAGACGGCCCCACGTACCATTGCCCGGGGTTTCCTCGTACTGCGGAATCGGCGCCAAAGGTGATTGGCGTGCCGCCACTCGACAGTCGAAGCGCGATGCCCTGCGCCGCGGAATCAGGCGTCAGCGAGAGATTGTTCGTCCTGTTGCCGGGCCGGGTTGCGTCCGTCAACGTGATATAGACGCCGATACCGGTTGGACACGAAAAACTGATGTTGAAGTCGGCGCGCTCGGCGCTAACGTTGCCGACTGGTAGCAGGCTCGCAAGCCTGACCGGGGGTAACGCCGCCTCGACGTGCGGCGTCGTGACGGTGCAACTGTTGGCGACGATCCGTGTGCCGGGCGTGATCGTCACGGTACGGGTGACCGTATTGAAGCAACTGCCTGAGAACTGAACGGTCATGGAAGGCAGGCCGGTCAGGGTACCGGACTCCATGGGACCAGTCACGATGATTTCGGCAGAGAAGTACTCCGCGGCGGAGATGCTTGGACTCGCCGCAGAAAACGTTGCCGTCTGTGGTGCTGGCGTGAAAAGCCCCGCCCAGCCGTCGGTGAGTGCGAAGCGTATACCGAAGCCGGTCAGATTGGTCTGGTACACATTGGGCATTCCTGGCACTGGAACCCCACTGACACTTGCTGTTTTCGTTATTGAGCAGCGAACATCAGAAAGTCTAACGCCGGGATTCCGCCACTCGCGTGCCAGTTGCTTCCCGATCCTTTCGACTCGCGAAGAAGTCATTAACGACGTCCCAAATGACAGATTGAACGAGGTCGATTCGATAGATGGATAGATGACCTCACCCGCTGACGCCGGCTGGACTTGGCTCAAGACGATGCAGCCAACGAGGAGGGTGATCCGGATAAGTCCGCGCGTGGCCGGCTTCCATCCGGTTGATTGGAAAGGTCTGATGAGCGGTTCAAGCATGGGCAATCGTTTGTCGTCGATGGAAGCGCACCGGGATTGAGATTTCGTGCGGCAGTCCATCATCTATTGAAGGGAACGGTGACCGCCATCGTGGTGCATTCGATGCCATGCTCCAAAGCCAGTTTCGTCGAGTGTCGACTCTAAGGGGGGGCTGTTGGTGTGTGAATCGTAATAAATTGAATGTCTCTGTTCAGGCGAAACGCGGCGTCTCTTGACGCGACCCGCTTACCTTGTGGACATTTCCGATTGGATGATTCAGCGAACGGATATGATGTCGGCTTCACGCCGCAAACGAGGACCCATTTGGCCAGCTTCCGCCCAACCATGCCATCCGTCCGCGCGAACCTCTGCCGGTTGCCGCTGCTTGTCCTGATTGGTGCGATGCCGGCTCTGGCGGTGCCACCGGCGTCCGATCCGGCGCTGGCCGATACATCGGGCTGCACGGCGCTGATCAATATCGTGCAGGAGAGCTTGCGGGGTGAGCTGGAGGTCCCGTGCGCGGAGCCGAATCGCGAGGCATGCGAGGCCAAGAATGGGCAGATCCGCGCCATGCTGGAAATCGTCGAGCAGCGCCGGCAGCGCAAGGCTGACGAATGCGAGACACTGGCCCAGGTCAATCGGCTGCTGCGCACGCTGCCACCAAAGGGGTGAGCGCAGCCGGGCAGGGTGCTGTCGGAATCAGTGCGACATCTTCGAGAAAAGCTGGATTACCGCCACGCCGGCGATGATCAGCCCGATGCCTAGCCAGGCCGCCAGGTCGGGGACCTGCCGGTAGAGCACGGATGCAATGAGCGTCACGAGCACGATGCCGGCGCCGCACCAGATCGCGTAGGCCACACCGACTGGCACTGTTTTCATCACCTGCATCAGCAACCAGAACGCCGCCACGTATCCGGTCACCACCAGGACGCTGGGGACCAGGCGCGTGAAGTTCTCGGCGGCCTTGAGGCTGCTGGTGGCGATGACTTCGGCAACGATGGCCAGGGCGAGGAGCAGATATCCGTTCATGAATTGATCAAAAGAGACTGTTGCGGCACGCGGATTCGATATTATGCAATCCGCGCCCCCGATCACCCCCAAACGGGGCTGCAAACCATGGGACGAATTGCCGAGAATCCTGGCGTCATAGTGCTTTCAGGTGATCGATTACCCTCCCACACGGTGGTTGCCCTGCAAGGGATAGGGGAATTGAATGATGGTATGCGCTGAAAACGCACGGGGCGCCCGGGAATACACAAGAGGCGCCTCCAGAATGTCGCGGCGGTATCCAATCTGGCCTGACCATGCCGGCACCAAAACATACGCCGGCGGCTGGCGAGGTTGTAGTTGGGATCAAGGGGAGCATCATGAACAACGAGCTTGACGGGGTAACGGCCTGGCCGACCACGCGACTCGGCCATTTGCAGGGGGAGTCCGATCCCGGGCGCGATCCGGGAGAGGGCGTCTGGCAGAACACAATTGCCGCCGCCGATCACGCGCTGGAAGAAGCGTCCCGCATTCAGCGAGGCGTGCAGCAAAATCTGAAACTGATGCAGGAGGTGCGGACGCTGCGCGACGAATTGCGCCGCGCCCATGCCGAGATCGATCGCTATCGAGGGATGCACGCGCGCGTGGTGGTCAGCATGCGGCAGCTCGAGGATGAGCACAGCGTCGAGATGTCGCGCCTGCAAACCGACAACGAACTGCTGCTGGTGCGCCATCGCGTCTACAAGCTGCTGGCGGAGCACTACGCCACCGCCGCATTGCGGTTCGATCCCGCTGTGTTCGCCGAGCACCGTGACCGGGTGCTCGAGCACGTGCTGTTCCAGCGCCGCAAGGGCATGTTGCTCACGCAGATCGGCGTGGCGGACATCGCCTTCCTGCTGCTGTAGCAGATCGGGTCGTTGAGCCCGGGTGTTGCCCGGCGACGATCAGGCGACCTTCAGGCGACCTTCAGGCGACCATCAAGCGGACTTTGGCTCGCGCGGCTTGAGCACCAGCAGCGCGAGCATGCCGCCCACCACGCCCCAGAACGCCGAGCCGACGCCTGCCAGCGTCATGCCTGACGCCGTGATCATGAACGTCAGCAGGGCCGATTCCCGTTCGGCCGGCGTCTGCATGGCCACCGTCAGGCCGTTGGCGATCGAGCCAAGCAGCGCAAAGGCGGCGACTGCCACCACCAGCGCCTTCGGGAAGGCCGCGAACAATGCGGCGATGCTGGCCGCCATGATGCCCATGACCAGGTAGCCGATACCGCAGACCACGGCGGCCATGTAGCGGCGGCGCGGATCGGCGTCAGCCTGCGGGCCGGTGCAGATCGCGGCCGTGATGGCCGCCAGGTTGATGCCGTGCGATCCGAACGGCGCCAGGATGGCCGATGCCAGGCCGGTGACCGCAATCAGCGGACTGGCCGGCACGTGGTAGCCATCGGCACGCAGCACGGCCAGCCCCGGGATGTTCTGGGACGCCAGCGCCACGATGAACAGCGGCACGGCAATGCTGACGAACGCAGATACCGAGAACGCCGGCGTGGTCCAGACCGGCATGGTCACGGCGAAGTGAAACTGCTCGAAGTGCAGCTGGCCGAGTACGCCGGCCAGCGCCACGCCGATCACCAGCACACCGGGCACCGCATACCGCGGCCACCAGCGCCGCCCGAGCAGGTAGACGGCGAACATCACCAGCAATAGCAGCGTCTGGTGCTGGGCCTGGACGAATACGTCGACGCTGATGCGGAACAGGATGCCGGCCAACAAGGCCGAAGCGATGCTGGCCGGTAGTGCCTTCATGAGCTTGTCGAACCAGCCGGTCAGGCCGGCCGCCGTCATTAGCAGGGCCGCCATCAGGAACGCGCCAATCGCTTCCGGGTAGGGCACCCCGGGCAGAGATGCGATCAGCAGCGCCGCCCCGGGCGTGGACCATGCGATCACGATCGGCACCCGCATCAGCAGCGATAGTCCGAGCGTAGTGACACCCATGCCGACCGATAGCGCCCAGATCCAGGACGATATCTGGGCATCGGTCAGGTGCGCGGCTTGCCCGGCCTGAATCATCAGGACCAGCGAACTGGTGTAGCCGGTCAGCATGGCGATCAGCCCGGCCACCGTGGTGGAAACGGACAGGTCGGACAGCTTGAGGGGGGCGGCGGTCATGGTGGATCGTGCGGTGCGGGCCCGAGGGCAACGGGCGGTATCTTCGCACGGGATGACCGGAGTGGTGTTCTGTTTTCTCCCCCTCTCCCGCAAGTGGGGAGCGGGGGAGAAAGGGGTGAAAGGGGAGAAAGACCGGCGGTCGGCGTCAGCGCCTCAATCCGCCACCTTGTCGCTCGGGAACTTGAACGAGTCCCGCAGCAGGTAGCTCATCGGAATATCCAGCGTGATCCCATGGGGCGGGATCGGCTGCTGGAACCACTTGCGGTAGAGCTTCTGGGTTTCCTGGTCATAGATCGCGTTGACCAGGGCCTTGTCGACGATCTTCTTGAACTCGGCGTCCTGCTTCGACAGCATGATCGCGTAGGGTTCGATCGTCAGCAGGTCGCCGGTCACCGCCAGCGACGCAGGGTTCTTCGCGTTTGCGCGCAGACCGAACAGCAGCACGTCGTCCATCACGAACGCATCGGCGCGGCCCGATTCCACCATCGCGAACGCCTCGGCATGGTCCTTGGCCTCCAGGACCTTCCAGCCCATCGCGCCGGACTCGTCCATCTTGCGGATCATGGCCAGCGGCGTGGTGCCGGTGGTGGAGACGACGGTCTTGCCGCGCAGGTCGCTCCAGCGGCGGATGCCGGAATCCGACTTGACGAGCATGCGGCTGCCGGCGATGTAGTGCGGGATCGTGAAGGCGACCTGTTCGCGACGCTCGCGATTGTTGGTGGTCGACCCGCATTCCAGATCGGCCTTGCCATCGACGATGGCCGGGATGCGCGTGGCCGGCGTCACGGGCACCCACTCCACGCGCAACTGCGGCATTTTCAGTTGGGCGCGCACGGCGTCAGCCGCTTTCAGGCACAGATCGACGGCGTACCCGACTGGCTTGCCGTCGGCCATGAACGAGAACGGCACGGAGCTTTCGCGGTGCGCGATGCGGATCACGCCGGTCTGCTGGATGCGCTGGATAACCGGACTGGATGCCGCCTGCGCGGCCGGGATGGCGGCCGGCGTCAGCAATGCGGCGAGGGAAAGGAAGACAGACGCGACGCCCCCGAACGAGGCGCGGCGTGGCAGGCCCGAATTGGTCATGATGACACCCGTCGAAAAATAGTCAGAAATAACCGTGGCGGCGCTGGCCACCGAGGCCATCCGCCGATCACCAATTGGCCGGATCGGTCCGGCTCTGTCGTGCTTCGTGGTGCTGCTTCTTGTTGTGCGATCGGATGTTTCCGATGGCGCTGATTGTTCCACGGGGGGCGGCGGTGACACAACTGCAAACGCCGGCAGACGTGCGCTACGCAATGGCGGCGTCCCCGTAACGCAACGCTTCGACCCAACCCGCGTTGACGGGGGCTTTCCCTTACGGAGTTATCCGACTTCTTGTGACTCAGGCGAATGGCTATTCTTCAGCCGTGCCTTGCGAGCAGGGCACCGAGGAGAGACTCTTGGGCCCGTGAAGGAACGGGCCCTTCTTTTTTTGGTTCAACGAGGAATTCCGGGGAAGGCCGCCTTGATCTTCAGGAAGAAGTACTCCTCGTCACGGTAGCCATAGGCTCGGCGCTTAATGACCTTGATCGTGTTGTTGATGCCCTCGACGACGCTCGTA